>Ga0114995_10000205_pt1 | contig 39685 bp, 32 predicted proteins | sample ArcticOcean_MG_C_11_FD_87038 | JGI IMG/M metagenome (GOLD analysis project Ga0114995, IMG submission 87038) | Marine microbial communities from western Arctic Ocean - ArcticOcean_MG_CB2_154 | ecosystem: Environmental > Aquatic > Marine > Oceanic | place: Arctic Ocean: Canada Basin | collected... | reverse complement strand
TAAGATTTCATATGATGTTTATATGAAATTACTTGAAGAGTTTGATGCTTCAAAAGCAGCAAAGATTTCCGCACAGTTATTAGCTAAAGAAAAAGAATTAGAAAGAGCCGAAGAAATAATAAAGAATCAAGAACTACTAGAGTCTAAAGCAAAATTAGATGAAGAGAAGGCAATAGCTAAAGCCAAAGCAGCTGAGGAAGCTAAGCAAAAGGAATTAGCAAAAGAGAAAGAGGTTAAAAAAACATCTCCCAAGGTAATTGGAAAAGTAGATTTAACTAAAAAGAATGATGTAAAAAAGGATATTAAAGTAAAAGATACTACCTCTACTGAGGCTAAACCTGAGGTCAAAAAAGAAGATGAAATAATTAAATTTAAATCCATTAAACTTAAAGGATTAACATCTGCTGGAGAGAAGATAGATTTATCAAAGTTTGATACTCCTAAAAAGGCTACTTCTAACTCGGAAGAAAATAAAAGGAAAAGAACAAGAATTATTAAGAAAAAGGTTGAGCCAAATAAATTTAATAAAAATAGAAAGTCAGCACCTAAAAAAGTAGTTGAAATTTCTCCTGAAGAAGCACAAAAAAGAGTTAGAGAAACTTTAGCTAAATTACAGGGGGGAGGAAAGAAAACTTCTGTAAGAAACAGAAAAGAAAAAAGAGAGGCACACAAGGCATTGTCAGAACAGGAGCAAGTTCAGAAATTGGCTTCTGATAAAAATATTAAAATTGCAGAATTTGCAACAGCAAATGAACTTGCTGTACTTATGAGTGTTCCTGTTACTGAGATTATTACTTCATGTATGAGTCTTGGTATTATGATTAGTATGAATCAGCGATTAGATGCTGAAACTATTCAAATGTTAGTAGAGGATTTTGGATCTACAGTAGAGTTTGTTGGTGCTGATGTTCAAGAGTCTATTGAAGAAATAATAGATAAAGATACTGATTTATTAGTTAGAGCTCCAATTGTTACAATTATGGGGCATGTTGATCATGGTAAGACTTCATTGATGGACTATATTAGAAAAACTAATGTAATTGCTGGAGAATCTGGTGGTATTACTCAACATATTGGTGCTTATGAAGTAACTCTTGATGATGGGAAAAAGATATCATTTTTAGATACCCCAGGTCATGAGGCTTTTACAGCAATGAGAGCAAGAGGAGCTAAGGTTACAGATATTGTAATTGTTGTAGTAGCTGCTGATGATAGAGTAATGCCTCAAACAAAGGAGGCTATTAGTCATGCACAAGCTGCTGGAGTACCTATTATTTTTGCAATTAATAAGATAGATAGACCAACTGCTGATGCAGAAAAAATTAAAGGTGAACTTGCAGAAATGAATTTACTTGTTGAAGATTGGGGAGGTAAATATCAATCACAAGATATTTCAGCTCTTAAAGGAACAGGAGTTAATGAAATCCTCGAAAAGATTTTACTTGAATCTGAGATGTTAGATCTTAAGGCTAATCCTAACAGAAATGCTCAAGGAACAATAATTGAAGCTTCACTTGATAAGGGTAAAGGATTTTTGTCTACTATATTAGTTCAAAAAGGAACGTTAAAAATTGGTGATTATGTGTTAGCTGGAAGTTATTCTGGGAAAGTGAAAGCGCTACTTGATGAAAGAGGTAAAAAGATTGAAGAAGCAGGCCCTTCAACTCCTGTAGTTTTATTAGGTTTAGATGGAGCTCCAACTGCTGGTGATGAGTTTTATGTAATGGATAGAGAGCAAGAGGCTAAAAAGATAGCATCTAAGCGAATGCAACTTCAGAGAGAACAAAGTGTTAGAACTCAAAAACACCTAACACTAGATGAAATTGGTAGAAGAATTGCTCTAGGAGAATTCCAAGAAATTAATGTTATTGTTAAAGGTGATGTTGATGGATCTATAGAGGCACTATCAGATTCTTTGGAAAGACTCTCAACCGAAGAAATTAAAGTAAATATTATTCAAAAGGCAGTAGGACAAATATCTGAATCTGATGTAATGTTAGCGGCTGCTTCTGATGCTATAATAATTGGATTTCAAGTAAGACCATCTTTAAAAGCAAGAAAATTAGCTGAAAGCGAAGAGATAGATATAAGATTATATTCTATAATTTATAAGGCAATTGAAGAATTAAAACTTGCAATGGAAGGAATGCTTTCTCCAGATGTTCAAGAAAAAATTGTTTGTAATGTTGAGGTAAGAGATGTTTTTAAAATTTCAAAAATTGGAACAATTGCTGGTTGTATGGTCTTAGATGGTCAATTAACTAGAAAGAATGGAGTTCGTCTTATTAGAGATGGTGTAGTTGTTTATACAGGTAAATTATCATCTTTAAAAAGATTTAAAGATGATGTAAACGAAGTTAGAAAAGGATTTGAATGTGGTATGTCTATTGAGAACTTTAATGATTTAAAAGTTGGAGATGTTATTGAAGGGTATGAGCTTGTAGAAACTCAGAGAGTACTTGACTAGTACTATTTATGTAGTTCTGAAATAGGAATAATAGTTGGAACAGGATAAGCTTCAATATATTCTCTTTTAATTTTATCTTTTAATTTTAGAGCATCTATTTTTTCTCTAAAATTTCCAACACTTATTTTGTAGTAAGGGGAACTGTAAGTTAAATAAGTGTCAATTTCTGGATACTTGTTTATAAAATCTAGTCTGCTAGCTCTAATTTCTTCCTTCGTACTTTTGAATGCTAACTGAACTCTCCATCCATCTATTCCGTTTTTTAAATAATTTATTTCTTGATGTTTAATTATTAAGCTGTCAATATCATCTTCATACTTGATATTTTTTTGATTAAAATCTTGAGAAAATAAACTGAATGGAAAAAATAAAATTACAAGTATTCTTAATTTCATAATCCCAAAATTAGTAAATTTATCCATTAGCTATTTTATATTTAAAAAAAATGAGAAATAAAGTTATTTATAAGGTTAAAAATACTGATTTACTACTAAATCAATTTGTCTCATTAACAAAAAAATATAAATATTCCTGTTTGTTAAACTCAAACCCTTCATCAAAAGATCAACCAAGAAATTATAATAATTTTTCATTCATTCTAGCTCTAGATAAGATCGATTTAATACAGTCTAATCATAATTCATTTAACAAATTAAAAGAATTTCATTTAAAAAAGAAGGACTGGATGTTTGGGTACTTATCTTATAATTTAAAAAATGAGAGCTCTAATTTATATTCAAAAAATATTAACAATATTTCTAATCATAATCTGTCTTTCTTTATTCCTAAGTATGTATTTATTGTAAAAGGAAATAATCTTACAATTGAAGGTTTTGATTCAAAAGAAAATATTTCAAATTTCTATCAAAATGTTATCGCTATTGAGTTGAGTAATCCCCAAGAAGTTAAATATGAACTTATACAAAGAGAAAGTAAAGATATTTATCTCAAAAAGATAAATATGATAAAGGATCATATCCAAAATGGAGATATATATGAGATGAATTATTGTCAAGAGTTTTTTCTAGAAAATACATTGTGTCATCCTCAGGATGTTTATACAAAACTAAATTCTTTAGCTGAATCTCCTTTCTCTTGCTTTCTAAATTTAGAAAATATTAATATTATGTGTGCTAGTCCTGAGAGATTTCTCAAAAAAACAGGCAAAAAAATTATTTCTCAGCCAATTAAAGGAACTTCCAGAAGATCACAAGACCAAAAAGAAGACAAGAGGCTATTTGAACAATTATCTAATAGTATTAAAGACAAAACAGAAAATATTATGATAGTTGATTTAGTGAGAAATGATTTATCTATTACTGCCAATAAATCTTCTGTTAAGGTTAATGAACTTTGTTCTGTTTATCCCTTTAATCAAGTGTATCAAATGATTTCGACAATTTCATCTGAAATTGAACTAACTAAGTATAGTTTTAGTGATGTTTTGAAATCAACTTTCCCAATGGGGTCAATGACTGGAGCTCCAAAATATAGCGCTATGAAAATTATAGAAAAATTTGAAGAGTTTAATAGAGGTGTGTTTTCAGGCTCTGTTGGCTATATAGATCCAGCTGGCGATTTTGATTTTAATGTCATAATTAGAAGTATTATATATGATTCTATAAGTAAATATCTTTCAGTATCTGTTGGAGGTGCGATTACAAATAAATCAATTGCTAATGAAGAATATGATGAATGTCTCACCAAGGCTAGTTTAATGTTTAATGCTTTAAATTTTAATTTTGATGATTAATAAAATTAAACAATATATCAGTAAAAATAATTTATTTAGCTCAAATGATAAATTATTAGTTGCAGTTAGCGCAGGCATAGATAGCATGTTTCTTTTACACGTTTTAATGAAGTTAGATTATAAAATTGAAGTTATCCATTGTAACTTCTCATTAAGAGCAGCAGAGTCTGATAATGATCAGAAGTTTATCGAAGAATTTACATCAAATAATAATATTAAAATTCATGTAAAAAAATTTGATACATCAAGATTTGCAAAAAAAGAAAAAATTTCAACTCAAATGGCTGCCAGAGATTTAAGGTATGAGTACTTTGAAAAGATAAGATCTTCTTCTAACTGTAACTATATTGTTATTGCTCATAATTCTGATGATGATGTTGAAACATTTTTTATCAATCTACTTCGTGGTTCTGGCCCAAAAGGCTTATCCGGAATAAGAAAGAAGATTAATAAAATTGTTAGACCCATCTTGTCTGTAAGTAGAAATGATATTCATAATTATGTTAATTTAAATAATATCTATTTTAGAGAAGATTCGTCAAATTTAAGTAGTGATTATGTAAGAAATAATTTTAGAAATAAGATTTTTCCATTACTGTCAGTTATAAATCCCTCATTTAAGAAAACTATTTTGAATCAAATTAAAATTCTAGATGAATTTTATCAAATGCATTCTCACGTTGTTGGTGAAGATCTTGATCATTTAAAATCAAAAGTTAAAAATGGTTTTAAAATAAAACTTTCAGAAATATTATTTAAAAAATTTCCGATGGTCTATGTGTATGAATTGTTCCATCAATACGGGTTTAAAGATTTTGATAGTATATACTTGGCAATTAAAGCTAAAGAAAGTGGTAAAATATTTTTAAGTGATAATTTTAAACTCCTCGTTGATAGAGAATATATTTATATAATTGAACATTATAATATTAATAACGTTACTTATAAAATTGATCAAAATGTAAAAGAAATTTTTAATCCAGTACAATTAAAATTTCTTGTTTCTTCAAAAATTGCTTTTATAAAAAACTCTAAACAAGCTTTCTTAGATTTTGATAAAATTATTTTCCCACTTAATATTAGAAAATGGCAAAATGGCGATTCATTTTATCCTCTTGGGATGAAAAATAAAAAAAAGTTAAGTAATTTTTTTATTGACGAAAAATTATCACTTTACGATAAAGATAATGTTTGGTTATTGTGTTCCAATAATAATATTATTTGGGTAATTGGCTATCGTATTGACGATAGATATAAGTTAACTGATAATACTAAAAAGATGTATATTGCAAATCTTTTAAATTAAGAATATGTTAGCTAGTACATTTCATGAAAAGCAATATTTGGGATTAAATAAAAATTCTCTTTCTCGTAGGTTAGTAATTGGTATATTTTGTTTTTTTGCCTTTTACTTTAGCACTAGTGTTGGAACAAATGGAGATATTTATTTTTTTATTGGGATTTGTATTATCTTAATATCCATTCTATTATTATTTGTTCTACACTTTGAAACTAAGGTTATTAATGGTAGTTTGATATTAGATGGTATTTGGACTTCTAGAAAAGTTAAGATTGATCTTCAATCAATTGAGTCATGTAAGAAAGTGAATTATAGTAAGTACATTCTTAACCGATCTGTGTATAATCTTCATAGAAAAGGTATTGTTAGATTTTATACTAGAGGAAATGAAGCTATTGAGCTAGTTGATAGAGATGGGTTGAAATATCTTATTGGCAGTCAAAATGCATCTGAATTACACAAAGTAGTTAATACAATTTTAAATAAATAAATTATGAAAAAAATAATTTTATTATCATTTTTATGTTTAGGGTTTTTGTCAAATGCTCAAATTTTTAATCCTGTTACATGGGATTTTTCACAAAGTAAAATTTCTGAAAATGAAATTGAATTAACTTTTAAAGCTAAAATAGATAGTGGTTGGTATGTATATTCTCAATTCGCTGGCGAAGGTCCTGTTTCTACTGAATTCACATTTATTGAATCACAGTCGTTTACTTTAAAAGATAATGTAAAGGAAGGCGATGCAATCACTGAGTTTGATCCAAATTTTGATGTCGTTCTTTCATATTTTAAGAAGGAAGCAGTTTTTACACAAATCGTCCAGATTAATTCAGAAGTAGACTTTTCAATAAGTGGTGATGTTTATTTTATGACTTGTGATGCAGGACAATGTCTCCCCCCCGAGGCTGTTGAATTTTCTTTTGAGGTTGATGGTTCAAAACAATCAAGTAGCTATAGTATGTGGAGATTATTTTTAATTGCTTTTTTAAGTGGTTTTGCAGCTCTTTTAACTCCTTGTGTTTTTCCTATGATCCCTATGACTGTTTCATTTTTCACTAAGCAATCTAAAACTAAATCTAAGGGAATTTTTAATGCAATTATTTATGGAATCTCAATTATTGTCATTTATGTTGCCCTTGGAGTTGGCGTATCCTCTATTTTTGGTGCCGATGCTTTAAATAATATGGCAACTAATGTATATTTTAATATAGGTTTCTTTCTGCTTCTGATTATTTTTGGGGCTTCTTTTCTTGGTGCATTTGAAATTCAACTTCCTTCATCTTGGGTAAACAGTACTGATAAGGCCTCTGATCGTGGCGGACTAATCGGTATTTTCTTTATGGCTTTTACTCTAGCTTTAGTTTCATTTTCATGTACAGGTCCTATAGTTGGAACTTTACTTGTTGAGGCTGCTACTGGCGGCTATATGGGGCCTATAATTGGAATGCTTGGCTTCTCTTTAGCTATTGCTCTACCTTTCGCATTATTTGCGGCTTTTCCAGGGTGGTTAAATTCTCTTCCGCAGTCTGGAGGATGGCTAAATTCAGTTAAAGTAACACTTGGTTTTCTTGAAATAGCTTTAGCTTTTAAATTTTTATCAAATGCTGACCTTGTATTACAAACTCATCTTTTAGAAAGAGAATTGTTTATAGCTATATGGATTGTAATTTTTGCTTTATTAACGATGTACTTACTTGGATTTCTAAAATTTGCTCATGATTCTGAACTTAAATATTTATCGGTTGGTAGATTGTCTATGGCTTTTTTAGCTGGTACATTAACTATTTATATGATACCGGGCATGTGGGGTGCCCCTTTAAAAATTATAAATGCTTTCCCACCTCCTATGCAGTACAGTGAATCCCCATCTGGTATAGGCTCTTCTTCTAAAGCAAGTATTCCCTCTCATTCAGTAAGTGGACAGCATGTAGGTCCTCAAGGCTTAATGGTCTTTCATGATTATCAAGAAGGCTTGCAATATGCTAAGAAAATTAACAAACCTCTTATGGTCGATTTTACTGGACACGCTTGTGTTAATTGTAGGAAAATGGAAGAACAAGTTTGGTCTTATCCAGATGTTAAAAATGTATTGATGAATGATGTTGTGCTAGTTTCTTTATATGTTGATGAGAGAATTGACCTACCATCTAATGAACAATATGTTACAACAATGGCAGGAAAAAAGAAAAAAGTTAAAACAACAGGAGATAAGTGGATGGTTTTTCAAGCTAATACTTTTGGAACAAATTCCCAACCATATTATGTTCTCTTAGATCACAATGAAAATCAACTTAATGAACCCGCTAATTATCAGGATTATGGATCAGTTCCTCTCTTTCAGGACTGGTTATCTAGAGGTTTAGGTTCATTTAATAAATAAAGAAAATGACAAAAAATAAAGTAAAAAAATATACGGAAGTTATAACAAAAAAATCAGAAGATTTTTTAGAAAAATATATAAATAACCCCTCCCCAACAGGTTTTGAAAGTGAGGGTCAAAAATTATGGCTTGATTATATAACTCCATACATTGATGAACATTTTGTTGACACCTATGGTACAGTTGTTGGTGTGATTAATCCTAAAGCAGAATATAAAGTTGTTATTGAGGCTCACGCTGATGAGATTTCTTGGTTTGTGCATTATATTACAAAAGATGGTTTTATTTATTTAAGAAGAAATGGAGGGTCAGATCATCAGATTGCTCCATCTAAACGTGTTAATATTCACACTAAGAAAGGTGTTGTTAAGGCTGTATTTGGATGGCCAGCTATACATACTCGAACAGCTGCAGATGAGAAAGTTCCAAAACTGGATAATATTTTTCTAGATTGTGGTTGTTCTGATAAGAAAGAAATAGAAGCCCTAGGTATTCATGTTGGTTGTGTAGTTACATATGAAGATGAGTTTATGGTTCTGAATGATAAGTTTTATGTTGGAAGAGCTCTTGATAATAGAGTTGGTGGCTTTATGATTGCAGAGGTTGCTAGACTATTAAAAGAAAACAATGTAACACTTCCTTTTGGCCTTTATATTACTAATGCTGTTCAAGAAGAAGTGGGTTTAAGAGGTGCGCAAATGATTGTTGAAACAATTAAGCCAGATGTTGCAATTGTAACTGATGTATGTCATGATACTCATACGCCAATGATTAATAAAATTAAACAAGGTGATACTAAATGTGGTGAAGGTCCTGTCTTGTTTTATGGCCCTGCCGTTCAGAATAATTTATTAGAACTTATAATAAATTCAGCAGAGAAAAATAAAATTCCTTTCCAAAGAGGAGCTGCCTCTAGAGCAACTGGAACTGATACTGATGCCTTTGCCTTTTCAACTGGCGGAGTTGCTTCTGCGTTAATCTCCTTACCTTTAAGATATATGCATACAACTGTAGAAAGTGTACATAAGAGTGATGTCAATAATGTAATTACTTTAATATATAATTTGCTACAAGATATTAAGGATAAACACGATTTTAGATATTTAAAATAGTAGTTATTTTCCGTGACACTTTTTGAATTTCTTTCCACTACCGCACGGACAAGGATCGTTTCTATTAGTTTTTTGTTCTACTCTAACTGGCTGAACTTTATTTGATTTTTGAGAATTTGAATTTCCTGAACTTATATTGTTATCTGGTCTACTAGTCTTTAAATCTTCATTATTACTACTTTGCTCTTCTTGAATGTTATGGATGTTATTAGGTAGTCCAGCTTTTAACAGAAAGGTTACAATTTCTTTATTTACCTTATAAATTAATTCTTTGAAAAGATTAAAAGATTCAAATTTATAGATTAGAAGCGGGTCTTTTTGCTCATATACTGCATTTTGAACAGATTGTTTTAGATCATCCATTTCTCTTAGATGTTCTTTCCAGATATTATCAATAATTGCTAGAGTAACACTTTTCTCTATTGATTCTGCAATATTTGCGCCTTGTGATTCAAAGGATTCTTTTAGATTAGTGACCACTTGAAGTGTTTTTAAACCATCAGTAAATGGAATTACAATGTTTTTATATGTAGCAGATTGTTTCTCAAAGACATCTTTAATTACAGGAAATGTTTGCTTCGCTATAGAAGAAGTTTTTAATTTATAATTACTGTAGCACTTCTCAAATGTAATTTCAGCAAGCTCATTTTTTTCAAGTTCTAAAAATTCTTCTTTATTCACTGGAGACTCAATTGTTAATGTTCTAAGTAAAGCTAATTTATAAGCTTCAAAATCTTTCTTTTCTTGATTTTCAAATGCAATAGTTTCACATGTATCAAAAATACTATTTGAAATATCTAAAGAAATTCTATCTCCATAAAGAGCATGTCTTCTTTTTTTATAAATCACTTCTCTTTGCTGATTCATAACATCATCATACTCAAGAAGTCTTTTACGAATACCAAAATTGTTTTCTTCAACCTTTTTCTGTGCTCTTTCAATAGATTTACTAACCATTGAGTGCTGGATAACCTCTCCCTCTTCAAGCCCCATTCTATCCATTAGTTTGGCTATTCTTTCAGAGCCAAATAATCTCATCAGGTTGTCTTCTAATGAAACATAAAATTGTGATGAACCAGGATCCCCTTGTCTTCCAGCTCTCCCTCTTAGCTGTCTGTCAACTCTTCTTGAATCATGTCTTTCAGTTCCTATAATTGCTAAACCACCATTTTGCTTAACTTTTTCTGAAAGCTTAATATCTGTTCCTCTACCAGCCATATTTGTTGCTATAGTTACAATACTTTCATTTCCTGCTTCAGCAACAATATCTGCTTCTCTTTGATGAAGTTTTGCATTTAAAACATTATGTTTAACTCCTCTTTTACGTAAAATTGTACTGAGGAGTTCAGATATCTCCACAGAGGTAGTTCCAACTAATATAGGTCTTCCTTCTTCACTAAGTTTAATTACATCTTCAATGATGGCATTATATTTTTCTCTATTTGTTTTATAAACTAGATCATTTTTATCATCTCTTTGAATTGGTCTATTTGTAGGAATTGAAACAACATCTAATTTATAAATTTCCCAAAATTCTCCCGCTTCCGTTTCAGCTGTTCCAGTCATTCCAGATATTTTATTATACATTCTAAAATAATTCTGTAAAGTAACGGTTGCATAGGTTTGTGTAGCATCCTCAATTTTGACATTTTCTTTTGCCTCAATTGCTTGATGAAGGCCGTCAGAATATCTTCTTCCTTCCATTATCCTTCCAGTCTGCTCATCAACAATTTTAACCTTGTTATCCATGACAACATATTCAACATCAATTTCAAATAAAGTATATGCTTTTAATAGTTGATTGACTGTATGAATTCTTTCACCTTTGATTGAAAAATCTCTTAGTAATATTTCCTTGTCAATTGATTTGTCATTATCATTTTTACTTGACTTCTCAATATCTGCAATTTCTTGCCCAACATCAGGAAGGACAAAGAAATCTTTATCGTCAATTGATGTTGTCATAAGGTTAAGACCTTTTTCTGTTAATTCAATTGTGTTTGTTTTTTCATCTATTACAAAAAATAATTCTTCATCTATTAAATGCATTTCCTTATTCTGATCTTGCATATAGAAATTCTCAGTTTTCTGTAATTGTGCTCTAATACCTTCTTCACTTAAGAATTTAATAAGAGCTTTATTTTTTGGCAAACCTCTAAACGCTCTTAATAAGTTAAACCCCCCATTTTCTTTATCACCTTCGCCAAGAAGTTTTTTAGCATCAGAAAGAACAGTGGTAACATATTTTTTTTGTGCTATTGCCAATTGACTTACCTTGTGTTTTAATTCATTATATTCATGAATATCTCCTTTTGGTGTTGGTCCTGAGATAATTAAGGGTGTTCGTGCATCATCTATAAGTACAGAGTCAACTTCATCAACAATAGAATAATGTAGTTTCCTTTGAACTAAGTCATCAGGTCTTTTAGCCATATTGTCTCTAAGGTAATCAAACCCAAACTCATTATTTGTTCCATATGTTATATCAGCTAAGTACGCTTTTCTTCTTTCGTCCGAGTTTGGTTGATGATTATCAATACAATCAATGCTAAGACCGTGAAATTGGAATAGTGGCCCCATCCATTCACAATCTCTTTTGGCTAAGTAATTGTTAACTGTTACTAAATGTACCCCAAGTCCTGTTAAGGCATTTAAAAAAACTGGAAGTGTAGCAACTAATGTTTTCCCCTCTCCTGTTTGCATTTCAGCAATTTTACCCTCATGTAAAACTATTCCACCAATTAATTGCACGTCGTAGTGAACCATATTCCACTGCATCTCATTGCCTGCTGCTTGCCATTTGTTTTTATATGTAGCTTTCTCACCATTAATACTAATAAAATCTTTGGAGGCAGCCAAATCTCTGTCAAAATCATTAGCTGTAACTTCAATAGTTGAGTTATCTGTAAATCTTTTAGCAGTTTCTTTCATTACTGCAAAAGCTTGTGGAAGTATTTGTTTTAAGACCTCTTCAATTTTATCAATAATCTCTTTTTCAAGATTATCAATTTCAGAGTAATAATTTTCTTTTTGCTGAAATGATGTTTCTGTATCTTCAGCTTTTATTTTTAAATCATCAATTTCTTCTCTCTCAGAATTAATATGAGAATGAATTTGATCTTTTAATAATATTGTTTTTTTTCTAAGGTCATCATTTGAAAGTAATGATATTTTTTCTTCTTCTAACTTAATTTTTTCTACAATTGGGGTGATAAGTTTTAAGTCCTTATCATACTTTGTGCCAAAAAATTTAGTTGCAAAATCAAATATTCCTCCCATTACCTTTTTTTATGTAAACAAATGTAGTTTTTAAAGTAGAAAAGCCAAAGTAAAAGAATGAATTATATAGCTTGTTTTAATATTCATCTTCATTAAAGAAGAAGTCATCTTTTGTAGGATAATCGGGCCATATGTCTTCAATTGTTTCCCACTGCATTCCAGGCTCATCTTCAGTGAGCTCTTGTAGATTTTCAACAACTTCCATTGGGGCTCCTGATCTTATGGCAAAATCAATCAATTCATCTTTTGTAGCAGGCCAAGGTGCGTCTTCTAGCTTTGATGCTAATTCTAAAGTCCAGTACATGAGGTTTTTTTTGCAAAAATAAATTTTTTCCTCAATTATACTGTCTTTTAGAGGTTTTTTTCCCAGATTATTTCTTTGTCATCATTAATTATAATAATAAATCTTGAGAGTACAAATAGAAAATCTGAAAGTCTGTTAAGATATTTTAAATGAATATTCTCTGATTTAGAAAGGTCAATTAGTTGTACAAGTCTTCTTTCTGTTCTTCTGCAAACTGTTCTAGCAATATGAGTAAGTGAAGCTATTTTATTTCCAGATGGAAGAATAAAATTTGAAAGGGCTGGAAGGTTTTTTTCCATGTTATCAATCTCTTCTTCTAGCAGAGCTATATCTTTTTCTGATATGACTGGAAGAATTATCTTTTTATTTTTTTTATCAAAAGCAATATTACTACCCATATCAAATAATTTATTTTGAATAATTTTAAGAATATCTTTTGTTTGCGTTGGGACTTTGTGATCAAATATATGTCCAATGTATGCGTTTAACTCATCTATTGATCCATAGCATTCTATTCTTTCATGATCTTTATCAACTATTGTCCCTCCTAATAGTTGTGTTTTTCCTTTATCGCCTTGTTTTGTATAAATTTTCATTGTTAAAATCGTATTATATAATTTTCTTTACTTAATTTTTTGTCTATAAAAACTAAGCCAACAAAAAATAGATCAATCGTAAGCGTAACTTTTGTAGATTCTTTAATCTCTTCCCATGCCTTTTCCATATCATTTGACCAGTGTATATCATCAAAGATAAGAATTGCATTTTCATTCATATTCTCTATCAATAAATTAAAATATTTAATGGTGGCATCTTTATTATGATTTCCATCAATAAAGGCTAAATCAATTCTTGGAATTTTAGAAATAGTTGTTTCTAAAGTATTTTTAAAATCTCCTTCAATAATCTCAATATTTCTTAGACCAAGATGAGCGAAATTTTGCTCAGCAATTTTTACAGTTTCCCCACACCCTTCAAGTGTATAAATTTGAGAATTTGAATTTGCTTTTGCAATATAAGAAGTGCTAATACCAAGAGAGGTGCCTATTTCAATTATTGTTTTTGGCTTAAAATAACTAACTATTCTATAAAGAAGCATTCCAAATTTAGAGTTTTTCGCTGAGTTTTTAGCTATATCTTTAATCTTACGTTGCTTGGACTCATTAATAACACTTCCAGCTCCAAAATCATTAATAGTTATAGCATTATTATTTTTATTTAGTTGAGCTCTTAGCCTTGAAATTTCTCTCTCATCTTTTGTGTTATTTGCTAAAATAACTTGTGATACGATTTTATATAGGAATGGGGAGTGAAGATTATATTTTCCCTTAGCTTGTATTAAATATTTAAGATATCTAATTATTATTTGTATTAGTTTCATATCAGATTAAGTTGCACAATTAACACATTTTTGGCTATTAGGTCTTATCATTAATCGACCATATGGTATTTCTAGTTTACAGATGATACACATTCCAAAATCTTTGTTATTACTTTTGTTTATAATTTTTTCTAGATCTAGTAATTTTTGTTTTGATTCTCTTAGAGCTGCCTCAACAACACTTTTATTATTTATTGCATCCATTCTACTAATTCTTCCAATCGAATTTTCTGGTGCAATTGGTTTGCATAATTCTGAGTATTTTATAATTTGAAGTTTAGTTTTTTTAATTTCTTTGGATAGTTTAAATAAAAAAATTTCTTTTTTATTTTCTTCCATACTAAAGTTCTTCTCTTAATTTGACTAAGAAAGTTCTGATTTCTTGTAAGTGATTTATGATGCGAAGATTGTCTGTTGTGTCTTCCTTATTCTCTCTTAATTTCTTTTTAGCACCTTCTATTGTAAAACCTCTTTCCTTTAGTAGATGATAAATGATTTTTAAATTTTCTAGATCTTTTTTTGTAAATAATCTATTCCCTTTTTTATTTTTTTTAGGCTTAAGAATATCAAATTCTTTTTCCCAAAATCGAATTAAACTTACATTCACATTAAACTCTTTAGCTATTTCACCAATCTTATAAAACAGTTTTTTGGGGTTAGATTCTAAATTCATTTAATCAAATGATTGATTGTTTTGTGATGAGATTTCTAACATTTTAGAGTATTCTTCTGTGGATAAATCGTTATAATAAAAGTTAACTGGATCAATTTTTTTCCCATTCTTATGAACTTCGTAATGAAGATGAGGAGCAACTGATGTTCCTGTATTCCCAACATATCCAATTACCTCTCCTCTTTTAACTTTTTGTCCTTTTTTAACAATTGATTTAGACATGTGTGCATAAAGTGTTTTATAGCCATACCCATGATTTATTTCCACATAATTTCCATATCCTTTTTTACTCCTTCTTACTTTGCTGATTTTTCCATTTCCTGTGGCATAAATTTCTGTTCCTATTTTGGCTGAAAAATCCATTCCAGTATGAAGTTTCCTTGTTTTATAAATTGGATGAATTCTATACCCATATCCACTCGCCATTCGTTTAAGATTTTTATTCGAAACTGGCTGAATTGCAGGAATAGAAGCAAGCATTGATAGCTTATCTTTTGTTAAATCAATAATTTCATCAAAAGATTTTGACTGTAAATAAAGTTGTTTGGTAAGTTGATCAATTTTTGAAGATGTTTCGATAATAATTTTAGAATTTGAAAAACCTTCTAATTCTTTGTATCTATTTATCCCACCAAAACCTTGTTTTCTTATTGAAGTTGGTATTGGGTCTGCTTCAAAAATAGTTCTATATATATTGTCATCTCTTTTTTGAATATCATCAAGAACTACTTCGATTTTAGACATTTTATTATCTAGAACTTCATATTGATTTACTAGATGATTAATCTCATTTATTAATCTTTTTTCTTTTGGACTGTCAAAAAACTGAAAAAAAGTTACAATCATTATTAAACCAATTAGAGTGCTTGAAAAAATAAAATAACTCAGTCTTTTAGTTTTTTCTATCTTACTAAGCTTAATTTGCTTGTAGCTTAAGGTCTTTGTATCGTAATAATATTTTATTTTAGCCATAACTAATTATTAATACAAATTTAGTAATATTACAGTAGATAATCTATTTAAAGGATTTGATTTACAATCTTTACTAATGAATGATTTATAAATTATTATGAAATCTCAAGACATCAGAAAATTATTTTTAGAGTTTTTCAAGAATAAAAAACATTCTATTGTTGATTCATCATCTTTAGTAATTAAAGATGACCCTACATTGATGTTTGTAAATGCGGGCATGAATCAATTTAAAAATATTTTTTTAGGTGATAAAAAACCTGCAGATTTAAGAATTGCTAATTCACAAAAATGTTTAAGAGTTTCTGGTAAACATAATGACTTAAATGAGGTAGGTCATGATACATATCATCATACTTTTTTTGAGATGTTAGGAAGCTGGTCTTTTGGAGATTACTTTAAAAAGAATGCAATTGAATTATCATGGATGTTTTTAGTAGATGTTTGTGCATTAGATAAAAGCAGGATTTATGTTACAGTTTTTGAGGGGGATAAGTTAGATGGAATTAGTAGAGATAATGATGCTTTTTCTTTTTGGAGAAAATTTCTTCCAGAGGAAAACATTATAAATGGTAATAAGAAAGATAATTTTTGGGAAATGGGTGAGATAGGCCCATGTGGTCCTTGCTCTGAAATTCATTATGACAATAGAGATGATAAGCAACGCAAAGAAGTTGCTGGCCTATCTCTAGTTAATAAAGACCATCCAGAAGTTATAGAAATTTGGAATCTTGTTTTTATGCAATATAAAAGACTTAAAGACGGAACTTTAGCTGATCTACCTACTCAACATGTTGATACAGGAATGGGTTTTGAAAGATTAACTATGATTATACAAGGAAAAAAATCAAATTATGATACTGATATTTTCCAACCTCTAATACAAGAGATTGCTAAAATTTCTGGAATTCAATACGGAGCTAATGTTGATAGTGACATAGCTATGAGAGTTATTGCTGATCACCTTAGAGCTGTATCTTTTTCAATCGCTGATGGACAAATCCCCTCTAATGTTAAAGCTGGATATGTAATTCGTAGAATTTTAAGAAGAGCCATTCGTTATGGATATACTTTCTTAAACCTTAAAGAACCATTTATATATAAACTAGTACCTATTTTAGAATCTTCAATGGGAGGTCAGTATAAAGAACTATCTATTAACAGTAAATTAATTACTAACGTTCTTCTGCAGGAGGAGCAGTCTTTTTTAAGAACTCTATCCAAAGGTCTAAAAAGAATTGATGAGATTATTTCTCAGAATACAACATCAGTTTCTGGCGCAATAGTCTTTGAGCTATACGATACATATGGTTTTCCTAAAGATTTGACAGCTCTTATTTTAAGTGAGAACTCATTATCTTTTAATAGTGAAGAATTTGCTCAAGAAATGCAAAATCAAAAAGAAAGATCTAAAATCTCTTCGAATTCGGATATTGGAGATTGGGTAATGGTTAATAAATGTCAAGAAGAGTTTAATGGTTATAATTTTTTAGAATTAAATACTAAAATTAGTAGATATAGAAAAGTACATAAGAAGAATAAAGAATTTTTTCATATCGTCTTAGAAGATTCTCCATTTTATTCTGAATCAGGTGGTCAAATTGGAGATACTGGAGTATTAATAGGTAATAATTTGACCTTAAAAGTTCTAGATACAAAAAAAGAAAATGATATTAAATATATTATTTGTGAAGAATTCTTTGATAATTTACCTCAATCTGTAAAAGCTGTAGTAGATGTAACTAGAAGAGCAGATATATCTAAAAATCATACTACTACTCATTTGCTACATGACTCTCTTAGGCGAGTACTTGGTGAGCATGTTGAGCAAAAGGGCTCGCTAGTAAGTGATATATATTTAAGATTTGACTTTTCTCACTTTTCTAAAATTACAACTGAAGAATTAAAGAAAGTTGAAGTTGATGTAAATAAGAAAATTCAAGAAAATATACAATTAAAGCTTTACGATAACCTTTCATTATCTCAAGCTAAAGAAATGGGGGCTCTTATGCTATTTGGGGAAAAATATGGAGATAGTGTTAGACTTGTAGAGTTTAACTCTTCTAAAGAGTTGTGTGGGGGAACACATGTCTCTGGTACATCAGAGATAGGCTTGTTTAAAATAAACTCTGAAAGTTCTACTGCTTCAGGAATTCGTAGAATAGAAGCTTGTACCGGAAGGGCTGCTTTAGATGCTTTACAAGAAAAAGAAAAGCTGCATGATAAGTTAGAGATAATTTTGAAAAACAAAAATATTATTGCTTCTGTTGAGAGTTTGATTTTAGAAAATAAAAACAATTCTAAGGAGATAGAACTTTATAAAGGTTATTATTTTAAATCTTTAATGGATGAAATGCTATCAAATTCCGAAACAATTGGCTCTATTAATTTTGTCTACAAGAAGATGGATTCAAATGCTCAAGATTTAAAGACCTTTGCCCAGAGTTTTAAAAAGGAAAATAATTTGGTGTTATTACTTTCTTCGATCTTTGACTCTAAAGTTCTAATTACTCTTCTAATTACTTCAGATCTAATTTCTAAAGGATATAATGCAAAAGATTTAATAAATATTCTTTCAAAGGAAATTTCTGGCGGCGGAGGAGGACAAGATTATATTGCAACAGCTGGAGGGTCAAATATAAATGGACTGGATAATGTAGTTCAAAAAGTAAAAGAATTATTTACTAAATTATAAAACAAAAAAAAACCACCTAAAAGGTGGTTTTTTAAATTTTTAACAAGTTTATTAGAATCTGTAAGCAAGGCCAAAGTTTAATTTCCCTTCTCTATCACCTGCATCATCTTCATTAACTGGCATTGTGTAACTTGGCTCTAAGTATAGTGCATTCCATACGTTAAAAGAATATCCTACACCTACAGTCATGTTATCTGTAGCTTCTTCAGTTGGCATTTGTACAGTTGCCCACATTCCTTCACCAAAGTTATATCTTACAAAAAGATCCCATGTTGCATCACCAGCAGCATCTTCTGCTCCTTTTTGTACCCCAGCTGTAAAATTTTCATTTACCATGTAACCTAAACCTATTTTGTCAGTAATTTGTTCAGCTGAGAATCCATCTGCATCATCTCCTGCTTCTGTAACTGTAGTAACTACCATAAATTGAGCTGAAGCAAATAACGTAGTCATTGCTAGAGCTGCTGTAAATAATACTTTTTTCATCTTATTTAAATTTAATATTAATATTGGTCGCAAGATAGTGAAGCTATTTATATTTTATATAATAAAAAACAACTTTTCTTAACATGAAATTGTTAATTGCTAGATTAAAGCAAAAAAAAAGAGCTGCACAAGGCAGCTCTTTTCTAAGTTTATTTTTTAACTAATTACGGAGTAACAGTTAAAGTTAACCAGTTGTATTGTGTATCAGTATCACCACCATTGTTGTCAGTAACCATTCTGTATGATAATGAAGCATTATCAGTTAATGAATAACCTACAGAAATATCAGTAGCTGATCTTTCGTAGTTTTCATCTTCAGTGTTAGTTACAGTACTCATTGTAGCTGATAAAGAGAAATCTCCCATGTTGTATGAACCACCAACATATAAGTTTTCTTCGTTAGCTGCTAATTGACCAAGATTACCATGAGACATCCAGTCACCAGTCATGTTACCTGAAGCTAAGTAAGTGAATCCATCTTCACCAACTGAAGCCATACCTGCAGTTAATGACATGTCATCATTTACAGTGTAAGTACCTGAAACATCCATCATGTCACCGTCAACACCATCAAATGAAGTTGTGTTGTAAGAAACATTTAAATCTAAAGCACCACCCATTGCTGAGTAAGTAAAATCAAGACCCATTGCAGTATTTGCATCAGCTCCATCATTTGCTAAAGATAAATATAGTAAGTTAGCACTCCAGTCACCTTGAGACTTAGATGCGTTTAACCACATGTTGTCTAATGATGAAGTTCCATCTTCGTTACTTTGTGAATTTAAACCTAAGTCTAAACCTACTAAGTCATTGTCAATTGCAAAAGTCATACCATCTGTAGTATTTCTTTGTGCTGCCCAATCGTTAGTTCCAACAAAAACACCTGAACCATAAGATAATGCTTGACGACCAATGTTCATAGTTGCGAAACCAAAAAGATCAGTTGAAGCATATGCTTCGTAAACGTTAGCATTAAGTGTTCCATTAGTTCCATCGTTAGTTGTGTAGTTTACATCACTACTTAAAACGATTCCCCAATTGTCACCACCCCATGTAGTTCCAACAGTTACTCTTTGTGCAGTAGACATTTTTTCTCCGTCTCCACTCATATCTATTCTCGTTCTTGAATCTACATTCATGTCTTGAGCAAAAGATACAGTTGTCATTAGACCTAAAGCAAGGGCTAATATGTTACGTAAATTTTTTTTCATTTTATTTATTTTAAATTAATACGGGGCAAAGATAAACTACTCAATTAAAACAAGCATAATAGATTAGCTACTTTTTTAACATTAGATTGTGGGTATCATACTTAATCAATTGATTGTTAGGTTGTTAAGCTGTGAGTTTTTTTATTTAAAAATCACTAAAAAAAGCTAAAAAAACATTAAAAACAGCTGTTTTTTGATAAAAATTGATTTTTAGCCTTTATATGAGAGCCACTTCCAGAGCTCTTTATAGCTAATTTTTTTGCCATACATTAGTATTCCTGTTCTGTATATTTTGGCAGCTAAAAATGTTGTTGCCACAAAGCCTGTAATAATTGAAAGCATTGAAATAAATAGCTCCCAGTTTTCTACTCCAAACGGTAGTCTTACCATCATAATAACTGGTGAAGTAAATGGAATCATTGACATCCAAAATGCCAGAGTACCATCGGGATTATCCATTACCGGCTGAATTAGCATTATTGCAAGTAATAAAGGTACTGTTATTGGAACAACAAATTGCTGAGTATCAGCTTCTGCATCTACTGCTGAACCAACAGCTGCAAAAAGAGAGCTATAAAGAAGATATCCGGATATAAAATAAAAGATAAAACAAAGTATAATCTGCATAAAGTTAATGCCCCCAATTAGATTTGTAATTTTTGACATTATCTCAGTGTTTTCAGCTGAGTTCGCTTGGCTAATTAATTCGTTGGGATTAAATAATAAAAGTTCTGCTAAAGCTGCTAATGCCATAGTTAATACAATCCATAAAATGAACTGAGTTAATCCTACAAGAGCTACTCCAATAATTTTACCCATCATTAATTGAAATGGTTTTACTGATGAGATAATAACTTCAACAATCCTATTAGTTTTTTCTTCTATTACTCCTCTCATTACCATTGTTCCGTACATGAAAATAAACATGTATATGAGTATGCCAGTAATAAAACCAATACCCATGCTGCCTTCAGTGCTAGAATTGATGTTTTCTCCATCAAGAGTTATAATTTTTGTTTGGATATTTATTTCTGTTACTGAAGATTCTAATACCTTTAAATCTATTCCTGCTAACTTTAATTTATTCCTCTCAATTATTTTTTCAATTTTATCTGCAATAGATCTTTGAACTGATAATGAGATTTGTTGATCTGATAAAAGATAAAATTGGTCTTTATCTTTATCTAGAACAGCATAGTATTCAGTTTGTGAAAAATCTTTTTTAAGAAGTTCAAGCTCCTCATCAGGAATAACAGTGAATTTAGTATTTTCTATTTTATTTAACGGTTCTAAAAATTCAATATTTTTTTCTGATAAAGCAACAAGCCTATTTTGCTGATCTTGCATAGATAAAATAGTTGGAGTTACTAAAAGAGCAGCCATTAGTATAGGTCCAAGAATAGTCATTACTATAAAAGATTTCTTTTTTACTCTTACTAAATATTCTCTTGAAATTATTAGCCAGATTTTATTCATTTCCAATAGCTTTAATAAATATTTCTTCAATACTTGGGGTATGTTTTTTTAACAGAATAATTTCATGTTTTTCATTTATAGATTTTATTACATCTTTTTGTGTGAAATTATCATTTATCGTTAAATTAAATACATTATGAACTTGATTTACAATAGTATACTCTTGTGATTCTAATAAATTTTCTTCGTTTATTGTTACTTCAAATTGCTTATTATCAAATTTATTCTTAATATTTTCAATTGACCCTTCTAAAATTGTTTCAGCATTATTGATAAGAGCAATATGATCGCAAATCTCTTCTACAGACTCCATTCTGTGTGTAGAAAAAATTATAGTAGTTCCTTTATCTCTTAAATTAACTATTTCGTCTCTTATAATTGATGCATTTATGGGATCAAAACCACTAAAGGGTTCATCAAATATTAGTAGTTTAGGCTCATGTAAAATTGTAACGATAAATTGAATTTTCTGAGCCATTCCTTTTGAAAGTTCTTCAACTTTCTTTGGCCACCATTCAATAATTTTAAATCTTTTAAACCAGTATCTTAATTTACTTAGTGCTTCGCTATAAGTCATCCCTTTAAGCTGAGCAAGGTACAAGGCTTGTTCCCCTACCTTCATTTTCTTGTAAAGTCCTCTTTCCTCAGGAAGGTATCCAATCATTGAAATATGCTTTCCTTGAAGTTTTTCTCCATTAAATATTACAGATCCACTATCTGGAGCAGTAATTTGATTTATAATTCGCATAAGAGTTGTTTTTCCAGCACCATTTGGCCCTAGTAAACCATATATGCTTCCCTTTGGAATAGAAATGTTTACTTTGTTTAATGCTGTGTAGTCTCCATAAACTTTGACTACATCATTTACTTCAAGTATTAAATCAGCCATTTAGCTAAACATATCTTTTACCCTATCAAAAAATGATTTATCTTTTGTAGTTGGGTTTGGCTGAAAATTTTTCTGCGATTCAGATTGCTCAAAAAATTTCTTTTCTTCTTTTGTCAATGTTTGTGGAGTCCATACATTAATATGTACTAATAAATCTCCTCTGCCATAACTATTAACAGATGGAAGACCTTTAGACTTTAACCTTAAAATTTTACCACTTTGTATGCCGCTCTCTAGCTTAATTTTTACCTTTCCATTTATTGTTGGTATTTCAGTTTCTGCCCCCAATACAGCATCATTAAAACTTATGTAGTGGTCATAGTGTAGATTTTTACCATCTCTAATTAATTTTTCATCTTCCTCTACAGAAATAAGAACTAGTAAATCACCATTTATTCCTTCAAATGGAGCGGCATTTCCTTTCCCGCTAACCTTTAACTGCATATCATCTTCCACTCCTGCAGGAATAGTGATTTTAACTGTTTCCTGCTCTTTAATCATTCCATTAGCATCAGTTCCACTTGGTCTGTTTTTAATGGATTTTCCTGCCCCTGAACATGTCTGACAGCTTGCAGAAGTTTGCATCTGACCTAGAATAGTATTACTTATTCTGGTAACCTGTCCTGAACCATTACAAGTACTGCATGTATTGTAAGTAACGCCTTCAGCATTAACTAAACGACTAACTTTTATTTTTTTATCTACTCCTTCAGAAATTTCTTTTAGATTAAGAGTTAATTTAATCCTAAGGTTTGATCCCTTTATAACTCTTCGTCCTCTTTGGCCTCCACCAAAGCCTCCAAAGCCACCGCCACCACCACCAAAAACATCTCCAAATTGACTAAAGATATCATCCATGTTCATGCCGCCACCAAATCCGCCACCAGAATTACCCATTCCAGCATGACCATATTGGTCATATCTCTGTTTTTTTTCGTTATTGCTTAAAACCTCATATGCTTCAGCAGCTTCTTTAAATTTAGCTTCTGCCGCATCATTATCAGGGTTTTTATCTGGGTGATATTTTATTGCAAGTTTTCTATATGCTTTTTTTATTTCTTTAGCATCAGCACTTTTGCTAACTCCTAAAACATCATAATAATCTTTTTTTGACATATCTTTTTTAATTAATTTCCTACAACAACCTTAGCGTATCTTAAAACTTTATCTCCCAGTAAATAACCTTTTTCTATAACATCAATTATTTTACCTATATCTTTTTTGTCTTGGGCAGGAATGTTAGTAATAGCCTCATGAAAATCGGTGTCTAAGGCTTTACCTTTAGGATCTTCCATTTCCTTTAGTCCCTTTTTTTCAAGCTCTCCTTTTAATTGCTTGTATATTAACATTATACCATCATCATCAGAAGTGTTTTGAGCTTGTAGAGCCCTTTCAAAATTATCTAAGACAGGAATTAAAGAGGTAATAACATCTTTACTTGCTGTAGTGAAGAGTTCTATACGTTCTTTTGCTGTTCTTTTTCTAAAATTATCAAATTCAGCAAAAAGTCTTAAGTTCTTATCTTTTTCAGCTTCAACTTCATTTCTTAAATTTTCTAGCTCTTCTTTACTAATTTTTACTGATTCTACTACTTTCTTTTTTGAAGTGCTTTTTTTTATTTTTTTAGATTTTTTTTCGCTCATATCTTAAATATTGTTTATTTAAATCTTCTTGCAAGATCTTTGCCAAAGATTAATAATTAGACATATTGTCAGCTTATTTTTTTTTAGATTCTAAAAATCTATGTAGGCTTTGTCCTTTAAGATTTTTAGCTATAATTATTCCTTTTCCATTAATAATTATATTTGAGGGGATACTTCTAATATTATACTTTTTTGAGCCCTCTGATTGCCACCCTCCTAAGTCTGAGACATGATATTCCCAAAATAATTGATCTTGATTAATGGCTTTTACCCAAGCTGCTTGTGTCTTATCTAGAGAGAGGCTGAAGATTTCAAATCCTTTACCATCTTCAAAAGTTGTTTTGTTAAACTTTTTATATGCATCAACAAGATTAGGGTTTTCTCTTCTACAGGGACCGCACCATGAGGCCCAAAAGTCAATTAAAACAATTTTATTTTTAATACTGGAAAGACTCATTTTCTTACCTGTTGGGTTTTTATAAGATAAATCAGGTGCCTTATCTCCAATATTTAATCCTATTTCTTGGCTATAAGCAAAACTGACAAATAAGCAGTTTAAGGCAAGAATGAAAATTTTTCTAAACATAATTTTGGTTTAATTGATTCTTTCTATTTGAGCTCCAAGAGCATTTAGTCTTTGATCAATATTTTGATAGCCTCTATCTATTTGTTCTACATTATGAATAGTACTTTCACCATCTGCAGCTAGTGCAGCTATTAATAAAGAAACTCCAGCCCTAATGTCAGGAGAAACCATAGTTGTTGCTTTAAATTTAGAGGTATGATTAAGACCAATGACAGTTGCTCTATGGGGATCACATAAAATAATTTGAGCTCCCATGTCTATTAGTTTATCAACAAAGAAAAGTCTTGATTCAAACATTTTCTGATGTATTAAGACACTTCCTTTAGCTTGAGAGGCAACAACAAGTATTATACTTAATAAATCTGGTGTAAATCCTGGCCACGGAGCATCTGATATTGTTAATATCGATCCATCAATAAAGCTTTCAACAGCATAGTTTTGTTGTGAGGGTATATATATGTCATCACCTTTTCTTTCAAGCTGTATTCCTAGCTTTTTAAAGACTGAAGGAATTATACCCAGATTTTCATAAGATACATTCTTTATTGTAATCTCTGATTTAGTTATGGCTGCAAGTCCAATAAAACTACCAATTTCAATCATATCTGGAAGGATTTTGTGCGTGCACCCAGATAAGGAAGTAACTCCATTAACTGTTACAAGGTTTGATCCAATTCCTGAGATTTCTGCTCCCATGCTATTTAACATTTTACATAACTGTTGAAGATATGGCTCACAAGCAGCGTTGTAGATAGTTGTTGTTCCTTTTGCTAAAACTGCAGTCATAATAATATTAGCAGTACCTGTAACTGAAGCTTCTTCAAGAAGCATGTAAGTGCCTATTAATTCTGTGGCTGTTACTCTGTAAAATTCTTCTTTGCTATCATAATCGAATTTAGCTCCAAGTTTCTCAAATCCATTAAAGTGTGTATCTAATCTTCTTCTGCCTATTTTATCTCCTCCAGGTCTAGGGATAAAGCCTTTTCCAAATCTTGCTAAAAGTGGTCCAATCATCATAATTGAGCCTCTTATAGAACTGCTTTTTTCTTTATAATCCTCGCTTGAAAGGTAGTTAACATCAACATTATTTGCTTGAAAAATATATGATGAAGATGATTTTTTTTCTACCCTAACATTTAAATCTTTCAAAAGATTAATTAAAATATTTACATCTCGAATTTCTGGAATGTTTTCCATGATAACCTCATCTGAGGTTAATAAGACTGCGCATAAAACTTGAAGAGCTTCATTTTTAGCTCCTTGTGGGTGAATTTCTCCGCTTAATTTTAATCCTCCTTTAACTTTAAATGTAGTCATTTAACGTCTTTTCTTAAATTTCTTTTTGTGAGTTGAGCTAGTGTTTATTGATCTTATTGCTACGGTATCAGACTTTATAAACTCAAAATCTTCAGCTAATTTCAGTTCATTATTTGATAGCTGCGCTAGATGTAATTTTATAGTTTCATTATTTACCGAATTTCTATTAAAAAGTAAGTATGATTTCTTCATATGATTTGCAATCATACCAGTCATAATTTCTTTCTCTTTTTTATCGTCTAAAGTTTGAGCAATTGCAATCATTCCCTCTAATGTTGCCCCATAAAAAGGAAACTTGATCTTCTTCTTCGGGTAATCCATTTTACTTGGCTTCGCCTGTAGTTTTTCAATTTCAGGAAGGGGATATGGCGATTCTGTATCGAGTTTAAAATCTGACATAATAAACAAATGGTCCCACAATTTATGAGTGAATTCCTTAACATCTCTTAAATGAGGATTCATTTGGCCCATAAACTGAATAATTGAATTGACACATTTTGTTCTTTCTTCCTTATCTTCAATATTAGTTGCGTGTGCAACCATTTTTTGAACATGTCTTCCGTATTCAGGTATTATAAGTTCCTCTCTTTCTGTGTTGTATTCCATGTATATTTCTTTAATGCAAAAGTACAAAAAAAAACAGCTCAAATTAATGAGCTGTTTTAAGCTTTAAAATCCCAATGTTAATCCAATGAGATAATTACGTGTGGCTTCAGGAAAATAACCGGCCATATTATATCCACCATCTGATCCTTTGGTTACATAATGATCATCTTCGCTTGGATCATAACCATTTGATACAAATCGATATATCCATGCATTACTAACATATTCCTCATCAAATAAATTATTTATTTGTAAGCTTAATCTAGCATAGTTAAAGATTTTGCTGTTAAAGCTATAAGAGAGGCGTAGATTGTTTACTAGATAGTCATCTAGTTTTCTATCCTCCGAAGAACTATTATCTATGAATTGCTCGCCAACATATTTTGTGATAAAATCTAAAGATAGATTATCTTGAAAATTATATGTTAGTTGTGAAGCCCAAATTATGCTAGGAGAAAATGCTAAATCTGTTTCAGTGTAGATTGTTTCTTGCTGGCCACCAGTGTCCCAGCTATCAATATATTGAATAAATGTATCAATTTTGTTTTCGCTAAGCGTCATATTTGCAGCCCAAGCAAGTTTTTTTGAAAGTAAAATACTTCCTTCTATTTCAATACCTCTTCTAAATGATTTTTTAACATTTTCGCTAGTGAAATAACCCACATCATTTATTTCTCCTGTTTTAATTAATTGATTATCATAATTCATAATGTAAGCATTAACATTAAACTTGAAATCTTTAGTAGAGTATTTAAAACCTATTTCAGTATCGTAAAGGGTTTCATGTAAGGGTCTTGAATTTGGGCTGCTTTCTATATAATCACTTCTATTAGGTTCTTTATTTGCAACAGCAAAAGATCCATACAATAATTGTTCTTCATTCATTTTGTGTGATAAGCCAAATTTTGGATTAAAGAAATCTAATTTTACTTCTTGAACTCCAATATTTCCATCAATATCACTTCCATTAAATTCATATTCAATATTTCTAGATTGAAGATCTAAAAATAGGGAGGTTTTTTCACTCGCCTGAAAATTTGTTTTTATAAAAACATTATTGTCATATTTAGTAGCTATATTTTTATAATACTGATGATTGTAAAGACCATTACTCATATATTGTGCCCAAATTACATTTCCATAATGTTGTCCGCTATAAACGTTATTTGCCCCTCCAACGACTAAATTTACTAAATCATTTTTATGATTAATTGAATAAGTAATACCGCCAAAGTCATTATTCAACCATTTCCTTCTTACAAGATCTGTTGAAGAAATAGTATCACTACCAATTAAAATATTGTTAAGACCATAGTCAGCTAAATTTTGGTTTAACTTTTCAGATTCAAAATAACCTTCTCCATGAGTATAGTGAGTAGCTAAGTGAATATTTGTTTTACTATTTAATTGCTCATTGTAATGAAGCTGATAATTGGTTTGATTGTAATTGTCAACTTCATTTTCATATGTGTAGCTGTTAAAAGTTCTATTTGTATCTAAATATTTTTTTGGCACGCCGTTCCAGGCCTGATAAGTTCTTTCCTGCCCTGAAAAAACAATAGCTTTAAGAACTGATTTTTTCCCAAAATAAGCTCCTTGAAGATATAATGATTTTAAATCTGAAGTGGCCCTATCAATATATCCGTCAGAAGAAATTCTTGAGAGTCTCCCGTCAAAAGTGAATTTGTTGTTTAGCATTCCTGAGCCAAACTCAATATTGTTTTTTAAAGTATTAAATGATCCAACACTATTATTTGTTATTGTGTAAGCTTTTTTATTTAGAGCTAATGTTTTCAAGTTAATACTTGCTCCAAATGCTGCAGCTCCATTTGTTGAAGTTCCAACTCCTCTTTGAATTTGAATATTATCTAAAGAAGAAGCAAAATCTGGCATATTAACCCACCAAACCCCTTGGCTTTCAGAGTCGTTAACAGGGATTCCGTTAATTGTTACATTTATTCTGGATGGGTCTGTTCCTCTTATTCTTAAACCCGTATATCCAATACCCGCACCAGCATCTGAGGTTGTTACTACAGATGGTGTTAGCGAGATTAAATATGTAAGGTCTTGTCCAAGATTAGATTTTTTTATTTCTGATTTGGAAATATTTGTAAATGCCATTGGAGTTTTATCATTCGCTCTCAAAGCATTTACACTTACTTCGTCAAGGTTTTTTTTAAATGTAATTGAGTCTGATGCTTGTGCAACGATATTACAAGCTAAAAAAGTTAGTATAGAAAGTATTTGAATTTTTTTAATCATTTTTTTGGTTTGTGTTATTAATTAAAACCAAAAAGGGTGAGAAGATAATTGAAAAATTTTTCTCATAAATTCCTTGCTAGAATTACCTAGCCAGGTTCAATGGGTATAATCTCAGCCGAATTTTATGGCACCCCTCTTTAGATTTGACAAATTTAATAAATGAATTTAAATCTTTAAAATATTATTGATTTTTTTTATGGATTTATTTAGTCTGTCATTTTTTTCAATCACAAAATAATTAAATCCATACTCTTCAAGTTGTTTTTTATAAATGACAAATAAATTATCTCTGTCAAATTGATTCTCTCTTTGAGGGTCAAAGACCCAATCTATATCTGGCTTACAAAGAATGTATAAATGATTTTCTGATTTTCTTGATTCAATATTTTGAAGGATTTCTTGATCACATTCTCCATACTTAAGTTTTGACCATATTTTAATTGTTAGCAGGTCTGTATCGCAGAAGATTATTTTTTTGTTTTTTAATATTTTTTCTGATTTGAGCTGAATTTTTGCAATTTCTAATAAGTCCTTCTTTATATATTTTCTATCTAATTTAGAAATATATTCTCTTGCATATTCCTCAACCATAGAAGCTTTAAAAAAAGTTGCTAACGATTTAGTTAATGAAGTTTTTCCTGAGCATTCGGGACCAGTTATAATAATTTTAATCATTTAATTTTATAGAGAGCCTGTTCCATTTAATAAATCCAGCTAATGCAATAAATGTATATAACAAAAAGAGAAGTGAAGTAAGGTGAAGGTCTCTTGAAAAGTACATGTAGATTGAAATAATATCAATTACAATAAAATAAAGCCAATTAGAAAGTATCTTCTTTACTACCATATAAGTCGCGAAAACACTAAAAACAGTCGTAAAAGAATCAATCAATGGCATTTCTGCATCTGTAAAGTTTGTAAAAAGAAAGCCTAAAAAGAAAGTTAAAATAGTTCCTAAAAGTATAATATAGAGATGTTTGCCAATAGACCAAGTGCTTATCTGGAGCTCAGAATTATTTTTCCTCCATGAGTAGAATCCATAAATAGCCATTATAAAGTAAAAAATTTGCAGAGCTGTTTCTGCATAAAGCTTAGCGTCAAAGCATATATATATGAATATGCTTACACTTATAAGTGCTGCTGGCCAGCATAGATTGTTTTGTTGAGCTGCTAGAAAAACGTACAGTAAACTAAAAATTACAGCTACCGTTTCTAAAATACTCCAATTAAATTCAATTAATAAAAACGATTGCAGAAGATCTAGCATTTTTAAAATTGTGGGGTTTCCAATAAGTCAGCGTTGATAAATTTCATGCTATAGACAATACTTTTGTTTTCTTTGAAACTAGATTCTATTTCAATATTAATAGCATTCATTATGTTTTTATACTCTCCAAATAATTGAGTACTCATTCCATTTGTTCTTACAGTAATTTTATTATAATTTCTTAAGTTTTTTATAAACTTAATGATAGCAGGTTTAAATTCTTCTTTAAGAGGGTACATTGAGATTTCTAATGAACAAATCATTTTTTAAAATCAAAAATTATGAATTGCTTTTGCAATTTCAGCAATTAAACCATTTTCTTTTTCAATAGCATTACCAACGACTATGACATCTGCACCAGCAGCACAGTTTACAATGGCTTTCTCAGCTGATCTTATTCCTCCTCCAACTATTAACGGAATATCTATCTGACTACTAACAGATGAAATCATTTTTGTAGAAATTGCTTGTTTTGCACCACTGCCACCATCTAAAAAAATTAATTTTAGTCCAAGCATTTCTCCAGCTATAGCTGTAGCGGTGGCAATATTATGCTTTGCATGTGGTATTGGAGTGGTATTACTCATGTATGAAGCTGTTGTTGCTTCACCACTATCAATTAGCATGTATCCAGTAGATATTATTTCTAAGTTTGTTTGCTTTAATAGAGGAGCACTTATTACTTGCTGACCAATTAATGTGTGAGGGTTTCTACCAGAAATTAATGACAGAAATAATATTGAGTCTGCCTTTTTGCTAATTTGCATAGAATTTCCTGGAAATAACATTACAGGAATATTACTTTTAGATTTAATAGTTGTTATACAATCTTCAAGTTTATCATCCATTAATAGGCTACCTCCAATAAAAAATATATCTACTTTTGCTATTATAGATTTCTCTATTAAAATGAGTAAATCATTTTTGTCTTGCTTGTCTGGATCAACAAGCAAAGCAAATAATTTAGACTTATTTTTTTTGCTATTTAATATGTGTTTATATATACTCATCAATTTTAATAATCTAGCTGCAAAAATACACTAAAAAGTGATTATTTATTTTTTGATAATTTAAAATGATTTTTTCTTCTTTAAAAAGTACTGAAATTTTATTTTTTTTACTATCGATTTTGGATATTATAATATCTTCTTTAAAATTAATATTTCCTTTTTGATATAGTTTAAAAATACATTCTTTTGCACTCCAAATAAGAGTTGCTAAATCGGAGTCTTTTTCAATTAATTTTTTTTGTTTTTCAAATCTGTTAAAGATTTTAATAGCTCTATTGGAAATTTTTTCAATGTCAAGGCCGCATTTATTTTCACTCAAAATAATTGATACTAGCTCTGCAGAGTGTGAAATAGAGATATACTTATCTTTAGAAATTTGAGGCGCTCCATAAGAGTTGTATGTAATTTCTCTGTCTTCCCCCATTTGATTAAGTAAGCTTTTAGTAGATAGTATTTCTAAAGCTCTTTTTTTGCTACTAATTTTATTTATGATTAAAACTTGATTTATTTCCTTGCTAGAAAAGATTGAGCTATCAATTTTTTTTACCCCTATTAAATTTGAATCTATTTGCTTAAATAATAACATGCTCATATTGCTAAATTAATAATATTAGCTATCTTTGCGAACCTTTAAAAAAAATAAAAATGAATTACAAAGTTAAAGATATATCACTTGCCGATTGGGGAAGAAAAGAAATTACGTTAGCTGAATCTGAAATGCCCGGTTTAATGTCTCTTAGAGAGGAGTTTGCGGGTAGTAAGCCACTTTTAGGAGCGAGAATAGCAGGCTGTCTTCATATGACCATTCAGACGGCAGTTCTGATAGAAACTCTTGTTGATTTAGGAGCTGAGGTTAGTTGGTCTTCTTGTAATATTTTTTCAACTCAAGATCAAGCTGCAGCTGCAATAGCTGCTTCAGGAGTTCCTGTTTTTGCATGGAAAGGAATGAATGAAGAGGAGTTTGATTGGTGTATTGAAAAAACTTTAACTGCATTTAAAGACGATAAGCCTCTAAATATGATTTTAGATGATGGTGGAGATTTAACTAATATGGTTTTAGATAGATATCCTCAATTAACAGATGAGATTAAAGGTTTGTCTGAGGAAACTACAACAGGTGTTCATAGGCTTTACGAAAGAATGGAAAAAGGCACTTTAACACTTCCAGCAATAAATATTAATGATTCAGTTACAAAATCAAAGTTTGATAATAAATATGGTTGCAAGGAATCTTTAGTTGATGCTATTAGAAGAGCAACTGATGTAATGATGGCTGGGAAAGTTGCTGTTGTTGCTGGATACGGAGATGTTGGTAAAGGCTCTGCTGCTTCATTAAGAGGTGCTGGTGCAAGAGTAATAGTTACTGAAATTGACCCTATCTGTGCTCTACAGGCGGCAATGGATGGTTTTGCTGTTAAGAAAATGGATTCTGTTGTTGGAGATGTTGATATTGTAGTTACTACAACAGGAAATAAAGATATAATTCAAGGTCATCATTTTGAAGCAATGAAAGATAAGGTTATTGTCTGTAATATTGGTCACTTTGACAATGAGATTGATGTTTCTTGGCTTAATGATAATTGGGGGCATACTAAAAATACAATTAAACCTCAGGTGGATATGTATACTGTAAATGGAAAAGATATTATTCTTTTAGCTGAAGGTAGATTGGTTAATTTAGGATGTGCAACTGGACATCCATCATTTGTTATGTCTAATTCTTTTACTAATCAAGTATTAGCACAGCTTGAGTTATGGAATAACACAGAGAAATATGAAAATAAAGTTTATATGCTTCCTAAGTATTTAGATGAAAAAGTAGCTAGACTACATTTATCAAAGATTGGTGTTGAGCTTGAAGAGTTACGTAAAGATCAAGCAGATTATATCGGGGTAGAAGTTCAAGGTCCTTACAAGCCAGAGTATTACAGGTATTAATTAAAAACGTGTAAGTAGTTGTTTTCTACTGCGTAATTATACATCTTTAATGGTAATATTGCTGGACTATTTGCCGCCATTCCATCTTGATCTAATAAAAATGCAGAACTACAACAACCGCAAAAAGCTAAGCTTGAGTTGATAGAGTCAATGTATGAGCAAGCTAAGTTGGGCTCATAGCTACAATTCCTATCATAAATTTTAAACTCATAATTTGCGTAGCGATATATAATTATTCCTTTATTCCCGCCAGACACGATAATACTATTACCTAAAGAGTTTAAATCGCTAAATTCACTCAATGATAGATCAATTTCAAAATTTACATAAACGTTTTGAATATAATTATCACTATTTCCACAACTTAAAATTGTGAAAATAAATAGTATGTAGATTAGCTGTTTCATTCATGCAATTTTACTAAAAGATTATGAATATTTTTTAAAAATACTCGTATTTTTTGTTATTTTTACAGACTATAAAATTTTAATTACACCTTAAACGAAACATTATATTATGTTGAGAAAAATTTATTTAATCATTGGATTGTCATTTGCTTCATTAGCTGTTTTTGCTCAAACAGGTACATTAAAAGGAACTATATCTGATGCGATGTCTGGAGAGTCTATTCCTTTTGCAAATGTTATTGTTGAAAAAGATGGAGATCAATATGGAGGGACAACAACAGATTTTGATGGTAATTTTACTATCAAACCTATTGAGCCTGGAAACTATTCTGTTAAGGCAACTTTTGTTGGATACGGAACGATCGAAGTAACTGGAGTAATAATTTCTGCAAATAAAATTACATTTCAAAATGTTAAACTTCAGCAAGGAGTTGCTCTTGGAGAAATAAAGATTATTGAATACAAGAAACCTCTACTAGATCAAGATAATTTATCTGGAGAGACTAAAACAGCTGAAGAAATTGTTGCACTTCCTACTAGAAATGTTGCCTCAGTTGCAGCTACCACAGCAGGTATTTATCAAAAAGACGAAGGAGATGCAGTGAATATGAGGGGTTCAAGAACAGATGCAACTTCATACTATGTCGATGGTATTAAAGTAAGAGGAGCTCTTGGTGTTCCAACCTCAGGAATTGAGCAAATTACTGTTGTAACTGGTGGTCTTCCTGCTCAATATGGTGATGCAACCGGTGGAATTATTGCAGTCACAACAAAAGGCCCCTCTAATAAGTTGTATGGAGGAGTTGAATTAGAATCGTCTTCCTTATTTGATAGTTATAACTATGATCTTTTAGGTTTTGGTTTATCCGGTCCCATTATTAAAAAAAGAAATTCTGATGGAACTAAAGGAAGCTCAATATTAGGTTTCTTTTTATCTGGGGAAGCAAGAAGTGTTGATGACACTGATCCTTCTGCTATTGGAAGATGGAAGGTTAAGGACGATGTTTTAAAAGGTCTTCAGCAAAACCCTTTTGTTATAGCTCCAAATGCCAATGCTGGTTTCTTAAGTACTTCTGATTTTCTTGGGGAAGATGATTTTGAAAATGTTCAAGCTAAGCTTAATTCAAATGAGAAAAGAATTAATCTTTCTGGAAAGCTTGATTTTAAACCAGCGAATAACACATTTCTTACTTTAGGAGGTACATACTATAATAGAGTTAGTCGTGATTTTTCAGGATGGAGGTCAGTATTTTCTTCAGCTGACAATAGAGAATCTTCACAGCAAACATATAGAGTTTTTGGTAAGTTAACTCAGAAGTTTGGCTCTGAGGAAACAAACGAAGAAAGTAGTGCAGCATTAATTAAAAATGCATTCTTTACTATTCAAGCAGATTACACAAATAATAAATACAATGCTGTAGATGCAGATCATCAATTTGATTTGTTTAACTATGGATATGTTGGACAATTTAATACCTATAAGACTCCTTTCTATAACAACGGAACTGCTATAGATTCTTCTACTGGAATAATTTATACAGGAAGAGTGTTAAGTGGTTGGGGAGATACATTATACACTTTTAATGAAAACCAGTTTACTAATCAAGCATTGGCAAACTATACAAATGCATACTATCAAATGTTTAGTGACTATGGCTTAACATCTTTTGTTGGAGCTGAAAATGATGGTATAATTAGAACAGCAGCAGATTTAAAAGGACAGGGCTTAAGAAATGGTGACCTACCAGCTTCAGTTTATTCTTTATATGGTAATCACGGGAGTATGTACACAGGCGCTGTAAAGCAGGAAGATGTTCAGTCTACATTTAAAGCTTCTGGATCTGCAGATATAAAAAATCATGAATTCTCTTTTGGATTTGAGTTTGAGCAAAGAGATGATTCTTATTGGGGATTTGCTCCATTAAATTTGTTTGGTTTAATGAGACAACTTTCTAACAAGCATATTCTTGAAAGAGACCTAAGTAACCCAATTCCTGTAATGGATGTAAATGGTGTTTATCAAGATACTGTTTATTACGATAGATTATTTGTTGCTGATGAGCAATCATGGTTTGATAGATCATTAAGACAAGAATTAGGATTTGATCCAAATGGTACAGATTTTATTGATATTGACTCATATCTTCCTAACACTTTTGATTTAAATATGTTTAGCCCAGATGAATTACTCAATAATGGTTCTAACCTTGCATATTACTATGGTTATGATATTTATGGTAATAAATTAACTTCTGACCCAACTCTTGAAGAGTTCTTTACAAAAAAAGATGCAGCTGGAAATTATACAAGAGAAATTGCTTCATTTAAGCCAATTTACCAAGCTGGGTATATTCAAGATAAATTTGCTATTGAAGATCTAATTTTTAATATTGGTCTTAGAGTGGATAGGTATGATGCAAATCAAAAAGTATTAAAGGATCAGTATCTTTTGTATGATTCTTACACTGCAGGAAATAATGATCCATTGGGTTTAATTGGAAATATTCCATCAACTATCAAAGATAGTTATGTTGTTTATGTTGATGATGTTTCAAATCCATCTGAAATAGTAGGTTATAGAGATAACGAGACTTGGTATAATGCAAGTGGACTTCAGATCTCTGACCCCAATTTATTAGCAGAAGCAGCTGGAGGAGCTATTCAACCATATGTTAAAGATCCAAATGCAGCTCTCTCTGGTGATATTGATGTTCAATCAGCATTTGAAGATTATCAGCCTGAAACTGTATTTATGCCAAGGATTGCATTTTCATTTCCAATTTCTGATGAAGCTCAGTTTTTCGCACACTATGATGTTTTAACTCAGCGTCCCCCATCAGCCAATAGATTAGAGCCTGTTCAATATTTGTTCATGGCAGACAGAGTTGGAGCACTTTTAAATAACCCTAATCTAAAATCTGAAAAAACAGTTGATTACGAGCTTGGTTTTGCAAAAACTCTTTCTTTAAGATCGGCATTAAAAATCTCTGCATTTTACAAAGAACTTAGAGATATGATACAAGTTGTAAATGTTCTTGGAGCTTATCCTGCACAATACTTGACTTATGGAAATATTGATTTTGGTACTGTAAAAGGTATGTCTGCTAATTTTGATTTAAGAAGAACAAATAATGTTAGTCTCACCGCTAACTACACTCTGCAATTTGCTGATGGAACAGGCTCTTCTGCTACTTCTGGTCAAAGTCTAGTAAATACAGGACAACCTAATTTAAGAACAACAATTCCTTTAGCATATGATCAGCGTCATGCTCTTTCTGCATCTGTTGATTATCACTATGGTTCTGGAAAAGATTATGATGGACCAGTTTGGTTTGGAAAAAATGTTTTTGCTGATGCTGGAGCAAACATGGTATTATCTGCAGGTTCTGGAACACCATTTAGTAAGCAATCAAATATTACTCAAGAAGCTGCATCAGGAATTAATGATAGATCAACTCTTGAAGGGAGTCTAAATGGCTCAAGGTTACCATGGCAATTTAGAATTAGTACTAAGGTAAATAAAGAGTTTGAAATTAAGTGGTCAGAAAAAAAGACATCTAATGTAAATGTTTATGTTCAGGTTCAAAACTTATTAAATGCTAAAAATATTATTAGTGTTTACAGAGCAACTGGAAACCCTGAAGATGATGGTTATTTAACTTCTGCAGCTGCTCAAAATGCTATTGATGCTCAGAATAATCCTGATTCTTTCAGATATTTATATTCTTTAGCAGTTAATAATCCATCAAATTATAGCCTGCCTAGAATGTTTAGAGCTGGTATAAGTTTACAATTTTAAATAAGAAGAAATTAGTAATATGAAAAATAAAGCATATATGATTAATAAAGCAAAAAAAGCATTGGTTATTTGTTTAACGCTTGTAACTACATCTGTTTTTCCCAAAGAAAACATTACAAATAATACTTCATCAGTTGTCTACACTAAAGTTGCATCTGGTTGTGCTCCTTCGATCTCAAAGACGGATTTAGATGTAAATAATGTTAGAACTACCATTATGGCTGCAGGAGATATGTGGTGGAATCTTGATGATGCTAGATATGAGATTCCGAAAGATGGAAATAAACATTCTATGTTTGCAGGAGCTCTATGGATTGGGGGTGTAGATGCTGGAGGACAATTAAAGGTTGCGGCAATGACTTACCGTCAAGGTGGTAGTGATTTTTGGACTGGCCCTTTAAATACAACTACAGCAACAATTAGTGCAGATGAATGTAATAAATGGGATAAACATTTTAAATTAGATAGAGCAGATGTTGAAGAATATGCTGTTAGATTTGGAGTAGACCCTACCTATGTTATCCCAAATTCAATTTTAGAGTGGCCTGCTAGCGGAGATCTTGCTCTTGGTCAAGATCAATTCTTAGCACCATTCTTTGATCTTAATGGAAATGGTTTATATGAACCTTATGATGGAGATTATCCTGACTACAATATCACTGGAACTAATGATGACGCTAAACTTTTTGGAGATCAAACTCTTTGGTGGGTTTTTAATGACAAAGGGAATATTCATAGTGAAACTGAAGCTGATGCACTTGGCTTAGAAATACATGCTCAAGCTTTTGGATTTACAGCTGATAATGAAGTTAATGACATGACGTTTTATAATTATAAAATTATAAATAGATCAACACTCCCCTTAAATGATACATACTTTGGTCAGTGGGTTGATCCAGATTTAGGATATTATCTTGATGATTATGTTGGCTGTGATGTTGGTTTAGGACTTGGTTTTTGTTATAATGGAGATGCAGAAGATGAGGGTGCCGCAGGATATGGTTTTAATCCTCCTGCAATTGGAGTTGATTTTTTTCAAGGTCCTTTAGCTGATCCAAATGATGGGATTGATAATGACAGAGATGGTACAATTGATGAATTAAATGAACAAATTATTATGTCTAAATTTGTTTATTATAACAATGACTTTACTGTTATTGGAAACCCTTCAGAGGGAACACATTTTTATAATTACTTAAGAGGAATTTGGAAAGATAATGTTCCTATGACTTATGGAGGAGATGGTCATGGATCTGGTCAGGGAAGTACAACTGATATTTGTAATTTTATGTTTCCAGGAACTTCAGATGATTCTTTTGGAGGTCTTGAGTGGACAGAACAAACAGCTGGAAATATTCCTGCTGATAGAAGATTTTTACAGTCTGCAGGTCCATTTACACTACAGCCTGGAGCTGTAAATGAAATTACTACTGGAGTAGTTTGGGCACGTGCAAAATCTGGTGGTCAAACAGCTTCTATTGCTCTTGTTAAAATATATGATAGAGAAGCACAAGCCTTATTTGATAATAATTTTAATATCCTTAACGGTCCTGATGCACCAGACTTAACAATTAGAGAGTTAGATAAAGAAATAATTTTTACAATTTCAAATAGCGGGGCATCTAATAATATTAATGAAAGTTATGCTGAGAAAGATCCTTATATTACTAAGCCTGCAAATATTTTAACTGATTCTGCTTATAAGTTTCAAGGATATTTAGTTTATCAAATTAAAAGTAATACAGTATCTGCTACTGATTTAAATGATCCTGACCTTGCAAGACTAGTGTTTAGATCTGATGTTAATGATACTGTAACAGGAATTGTTAATCAATATTTAGATCCTTTACTTGGAGTGTATACTCCTGTCGAAGAAGTTAGCTCAGTTTTAAGCGATGGAGTTATTGGATCTATTGATGAGGGAATTCAATATTCTTTTCAAATTACAGAAGATAAGTTTGCTTTAGGAAATACAAGGCTTGTTAACCATAAAACATATTATTTCACTTCTATTGCTTATGGTTATAATAGAGCAGAGGAAAATGCTGACCCTTATGATGTTAACTCTCCAGATTATGATGGAAGAAATCAACCTTATATTGGAGGAAGAAGAAATATAAAAGTTTATTCAGCTATTCCTCACTTTACTGAACCAGATGCTGGAGGAACTTCTCTTAGTGCATCATATGGTGATGGAGTTGAAATTACTAGAATTGAAGGAAGAGGAAATGGTGGTAATACTTTAGAGTTAACAGATGCTTCTGTTGAAGAAATTTTAAATAATTCTGATGCTAGATCTTTTAATCCTACATATGCTGCTGGAAAAGGCCCTGTCTCAATATCTGTTGTTGATCCTGTAAAAATTCCTGAAGGAGACTATACTCTAAAGTTATTTAATCCTGAATTTAGTGGAACTAGTATTATCTCATATAACAATTGGGAATTAAGTGATCAAAATAGTGGTAATGT
>Ga0114995_10000197_pt1 | contig 40278 bp, 37 predicted proteins | sample ArcticOcean_MG_C_11_FD_87038 | JGI IMG/M metagenome (GOLD analysis project Ga0114995, IMG submission 87038) | Marine microbial communities from western Arctic Ocean - ArcticOcean_MG_CB2_154 | ecosystem: Environmental > Aquatic > Marine > Oceanic | place: Arctic Ocean: Canada Basin | collected... | reverse complement strand
TTACGGGCAAACCACTCTTCAAGATCTCCAAAAGACACTTTCTGCTACCGCCCCGATTAATATGCAACTCGAGTTTTTCCAATCGAACCACGAAGGGATAATGATCGACCGCATTCACAATCTCCTAGACGATCCTCTAAGCGGCATTGTTATCAATCCAGGTGCCTGGACGCATACAAGTATTGCACTCCGGGACGCCTTGGCGGCGATCAAAACGCCCTTTGTCGAAGTCCACATTTCAAACGTCCACGGGCGGGAGGCATTTCGTCATCACTCCTATTTCTCAGATCTCGCTCTAGCTGTAATTGCCGGATGCGGACTCGCAGGCTATGGGTTTGCACTTGAAACTCTTCATAAGCATTTTAAGGATTCTTAATAAATGGATATTCGTAAGATCAAAAAATTAATCGAGCTCTTGCATGACAGCGACGTCGCTGAGATCGAAATTTCTGAGGGCGACGATAGCGTCCGAATTTCGCGTGGCAATGCCAATCAAGTCACTGTTCATGGACCGCGAGTGGCGAGCTCCCAAGTAGGGACGCCATCAACTCAAGAGAGCATCCCAATATCTTCCACGGAAGAAAATCAAACTCCCAGCGGGCATCAAATAAAATCGCCAATGGTAGGTACATTCTTCCGTTCCCCATCGCCAGATTCTGGGGCATTCATAGAAATAGGCTCAACTATTTCACCAGGTGATCCCCTTTGCATCATTGAAGCAATGAAGATGATGAACCAAATTGAAAGCGACTTCTCTGGTACCGTGATTGCCATTCTGGTTGATGATGGAGATCCCATTGAATTTGACCAGCCACTTATGGTGATCGGATAACTCCATGTTTAAAAAAATTATCATTGCCAACAGAGGCGAAATCGCACTCCGAATCCTCAGAGCTTGTCGGCAACTAGGCATACAGACTGTAGCAGTCCACTCCGTATGTGACCGCGACCTCAAACATGTAAAGCTAGCCGATGAGTCAGTCTGTATTGGCTCAAATGCTTCCTCACAAAGTTATCTAAACATCCCAGCAATTATTGCTGCTGCCGAAATAACTGATGCCGAGGCCATTCATCCAGGTTATGGTTTTTTAGCTGAAAATCCTGATTTTGCAGAACGAGTAGAAGAGTCTGGGTTTACATTTATTGGACCATCCGCAGACACCATTCGCTTGATGGGCAATAAAGTAGCAGCCATTGAAGCGATGCGAAAAGCCCAAGTCCCAACTGTTCCCGGTTCTAATGGCCAACTTGGTGATAACAGCGTAACTAATTTACGTATTGCTTCTGAAATCGGCTATCCAGTTATCGTTAAAGCGGCGTCGGGCGGCGGCGGCCGAGGGATGAGAGTCGTCCACTCCAAAGAAAATCTGTTGAACGCCATCCAAATAACAAAAAGTGAGGCTCAAACAGCATTCGGCGACGCAACAGTGTACCTAGAAAAATTTTTAGAAAGACCTCGCCATGTTGAGGTCCAAGTCCTTGCCGACAAACATGGCAATGCAGCGCACCTCTACGACCGCGATTGTTCATTGCAACGGCGCCATCAAAAAGTTTTAGAAGAGGCTCCCGCACCCCAAATAGACCTAAATGCAAGAAAACAAGTTTTTGGCGCCTGCGTGAAAGCGTGCAAAGACCTCGGATACGTGGGGGCAGGGACCTTTGAATTCTTATATGAAGATGGACGGTTTTTCTTCATCGAAATGAATACGCGCGTTCAGGTCGAACACCCAGTTACAGAAATGGTAACGGGTATTGACATAATTCGTGAACAAATCTCAATAGCCGCAGGGTACCCCCTTTCGTTTAGCCAAGAGGATATTGTACTAAACGGACATGCGATTGAATGCAGAATCAACGCCGAAAATCCTAATACATTTTTACCAAGTCCCGGCACCATCAACCGCTACCACCAACCTGGAGGTCCAGGTGTTCGAGTTGATTCCCATATTTATTCGGGATACACCGTTCCACCCCACTACGACTCAATGATTGCCAAGTTCATTACTCATGGCTCAAGTCGGGTCGAAGCACTTAAGCGTATGGAAATTGCACTATCCGAATCACTAATTGATGGCATTCAAACCAATATTCCATTACAGCAAGACATAGTCACAGATCCATCATTTCTCGAAGGCCCGGTGAGCATTCATTACCTCGAGAAGAAACTCGGCTTGTCATGACCACTTTTCGCCAGCTCACATTATTGTGCCCCGGAGAAGCAGTCGATCTAATTGAAGAACTTATGTTTTTTGCTGATGCTCAAGCAGTAACCCTTGTAGACAGTGGAGATACCCCAATTTTTGAGCCGCCAGTCGGGTCGCACCCAGTTTGGCCGCAAACGCAACTCCAAGGACTCTTCTCCGATGACAGAGAGGATGGTGAGATACTGAAGGAACTCCGCCAGCTTTTCCGAAGTGCAGAACTCGTCATTGAACTTCCAAAAATCCTTCATGAAGTAGCAGACCAGGACTGGGTACGAGTCACTTTAGAACAATTTAAACCGCTCAAAATTGGTAACTTCTGGGTCCGTCCGTCTTGGGACCAAATAAAAACGCCAGATAATCTTACTACACTGACATTGGATCCCGGCCTCGCTTTTGGTACCGGCATGCACCCAACGACCCAAATGTGTCTCGAATGGCTAAGTGATCACCCAACCGCCGGCAAGAAAGTCTTGGATTTTGGTTGTGGATCGGGGATTTTAGCTATTGCATCTGGCTGCCTCGGCGCCACGTCAATAACGGGGCTCGACATTGACCCTCAGGCCTTGATCGCAACCGCAAATAACGCAGCCTTGAACAATCTCAGTATTACAACGCTCAGCGCGGATCAAACACCAGTCCAACCCTTCGATGTTGTACTCGCCAACATTTTGGCCAACCCATTAATTGACCTAGCCCCGACCCTGACAAGGTTGGTAGCGCCCAGTGGCTCTCTAATTCTCACTGGGCTTTTGAATGAGCAAGCTAAACAGGTTCGCAGCGCTTATCCAGAGTTTAGCTTTGAATCAGATCTCAATCGCGACGGTTGGACAAGGCTGTTTGGGACCAAAAAGGTGTACTAGCGATGAGAATTGGAGATCTCGAATTTGACAATCCTGTTTGGCTTGCTCCGATGGCAGGAGTCAATGACCGGCCGGTCCGCGTACTTTGTCGCTCGCTTGGCGCCGGTATGGCTATTAGTGAAATGACTCACTGTGACATGAGCCTTTGGGATACAAAAAAAAGTCTGCACCGCCTTGACCACCGAAACGAGACAGGTCCTATCAGCATACAAATCGCAGGCTATGATCCAAAAATGCTCGCAAATGCGGCGCGGGCAAATGAGGAACGTGGTGCTGATTTTATTGACATTAACTTAGGATGCCCAGCCAAAAAAGTACTCAAAAAAGCAGCAGGCTCAGCGTTAATGCGCGATGAATCACTGGTAGCTGAAATTTTTCGGGCCGTTGTATCAGCAGTACAAATTCCCGTCACAGTAAAAATGCGAACCGGCTGGGATCACACATTGAAAAATGGCCCCAAGATCGCCCGCATGGCTGAAAGTCTTGGTTTGGCCGCAGTGACAATGCATGGGAGAACGAGATCCGACATGTATAAAGGCGAAGCTGAATACGACACGATTAAGAAAACCCGCGACTTAATATCTATCCCATTAATTGCTAATGGAGACATCACTTCAACAAACAAGGCGAGAGAAGTTTTAAAAGAAAGTGGTGCTGATGCTGTGATGATAGGCCGGGCGACCCAGGGAGATCCATGGCTCCCAGGAATTATCGCATCCGAACTGAGCGGCCATAACAAATCACGGCCTGATCCAAGTGCACAAATTCTTATCATGGCCGGCCTTATTCTTGATATTCAAGAGTTTTACGGGGTCCCGATGGGCGTTAAATTTGCGAGAAAACATATCCAATGGTTTCTAAAACGGTTTGCAAATGGCTCCCAAGCATGGTCTCAATTGTGTACGATATGTGATCCTGACTTACAAATTCGACGATTTTTAGAATTAACAGACGGAGGAGCACTCCGCGATGGGGCTTAAAGAATCGGTTCGGCAACAACTTTGTCGGTATTTCGATGAACTCGACGGTGAATTGCCAAAAAATCTATACGATCAGGTAATTGGCCAGGTTGAGCATGCACTTTTAGAAATAACACTCGAGAAAGCTGGACAAAACCAGTCCAAAGCAGCGGATATATTAGGGATTAGCCGGGGCACACTTCGAACTCGGATGAAACTCTTTGGGATGCTATCCTAGCCTATTGCCAACGCTGATATACTTTGCTTCTTTTACCGCAAAGAGATTTCACAATTGATCCCAGTGACAGACCGAATTCAGATTCGACGTGCACTTTTAAGTGTTTCAGACAAAACAGGCCTTTTAGAGTTTGCGGCAGGCTTGCACGCACACGGCGTAGTACTGGTCTCTACGGGTGGTACTTACCGAGCATTGGTTGACGTAGGCTTACCCGCTATCGAAGTTTCCTCAGTCACAGAATTTCCTGAAATAATGGATGGGAGGATAAAAACCCTACACCCAAAAATTCACGGGGGCATCCTCGGGCGCCGCGATGTGGATAAAGGGGTCATGCAGACCCATGGCATCTCAGAAATCGATTTAGTATGCGTAAATCTTTATCCATTTCAAGAAACCATCTCGAATCCAAAAGCCACTTTTGAAGAGGCCATTGAAAATATCGATATTGGCGGACCTGCCATGGTCAGATCAGCAGCCAAAAACCATAAATATGTCGGAATCGTCACATCCCCAAAGCAGTATGCCGAAGTACTTACTGAAGTAGCTAACGGCGGACTCACAAAAAAAGCCCGGAGAATGCTCTCGACAGCAGCATTTCAGCACACAGCCAATTACGATGGAGCGATCGCTAATTACCTTGGTCAAGATCCCGAAGCCCTTAACTATCCAACAAATTTGTTCATGCACTTTGAAAGAAAATCTGTGCTTCGCTATGGCGAAAATCCTCACCAAAGCGCAGCGTTTTATGCCGAGCCACATACCAACACTGCAGGCATAAGCACAACAACTCAATTAGCTGGCAAAGCAATGTCATTCAACAATATCGCAGATACAGATGCAGCGCTTGAGTGCGTGCGCCAGTTTGAAGCACCGGCCTGCGTAATCGTAAAACATGCCAATCCCTGCGGTGCTGCGGTAGATAATTCGATTCTCGCGGCGTACGAACGGGCTTTTGCTACAGACCCAACCAGCGCCTTCGGTGGAATCATTGCATTCAATCGAAAGCTAGATGTCACAACAACCGAACGCATTCTCGAACGTCAGTTTGTTGAAGTTATTATCGCGCCCGGCGTAGACCCCGGCGTGGAGATATTAATTGGGGGGAAACCGTCTGTTCGCTTGCTAGTCGTTGGTGATTTAACCAAAGTTGTCTCGCAACTGGATTATCGGCGCGTTCATGGCGGCCTGTTGGTGCAAGAAACGGATGTCGGTATTCGCACTGCTAATGACCTCAAGTGCGTCACGACTACCTTACCAACAGATGGGCAAATCAGTGACTTGCTATTCGCTTGGAAAATCGCGAAATTCGTCAAGTCCAATGCCATTATTTATGCGAGGAACAAACAAACCATTGGGGTTGGCGCAGGGCAAATGAGCCGAATTTACTCAGCACGAATAGCGGCGATCAAAGCGCAGGATGCTGGGCTAGCTGTAAAAGGATCCGTGATGGCATCCGATGCTTTCTTCCCTTTTCGCGATGGAATCGACGCGTCAGCTGATGCCGGCGTTGCTGCAATCATCCAGCCTGGCGGCTCAATTCGAGATCAGGAAATCATTGAAGCCGCAAATAGTCATGGCATCGCTATGCTGTTTACTGGAATGCGGCATTTCCGTCATTAAGGAGACATAATGCAAATATTAGTCATCGGCGGCGGTGGCCGTGAACATGCTCTTGCATGGAAACTGGCACAATCGCACCGTGTTACTCAAGTTTTTGTAGCTCCGGGTAATGCTGGAACAGCGCTGGAAGATAAAGTTACCAATATTGCAATTGAGGCAACAGATCTCAAGGCGCTACTTAACTTTGCCAAGACTAATCACGTGGCTTATACAGTGGTTGGGCCAGAAGCCCCTCTCGTTGCCGGGATCGTCAATCAGTTTGAGGCAAACGGACTGAACTGTTTTGGACCGAATAAGGAATGCGCACAACTTGAAGGTTCAAAGGCATTTGCCAAGGCTTTTTTAGCACGGCATCAGATCCCCACAGCAGCTTATGAAACTTTCACCGAAGTCAACGCAGCTCTGACCTACCTTGACCAAGTGGGCGCACCTATCGTTATCAAAGCCGATGGACTTGCAGCAGGTAAAGGGGTGATTTTAGCGACAACCCTGAATGAAGCCAAAAATGCAGTCAATGATATGCTCGAAGGCAACCAGTTTGGTGAGGCCGGGCATCGCGTAGTCATTGAGGAATTTTTAACAGGAGAGGAGGTAAGCTTTATTGTGATCGTTGATGGATCAGATGTCTTGCCATTGGCTTCATCACAAGATCATAAAGCAGCTTATGACGGAGATAAGGGCCCAAATACGGGGGGAATGGGTGCGTATTCACCTGCAGTGCTGGTCGATCAGGCATGCCACAATCGTATTATGACTGAAGTCATTCGGCCAACCATTGATGGCTTGAAAAAAGATGGCCTGCGTTATCGAGGATTTTTGTACGCCGGCATTATGATTGCCGCCGATGGCACCCCGAAAGTACTTGAATTCAACTGCCGCTTTGGCGATCCAGAGACTCAGCCAATTCTCTTTCATCTGAAGAGCGACTTCCTCAATCTTGTGGAAGCGGCCTGCCAAGGGCGATTAAATGATCAAAAAGCCATATGGGACTCACGCTTTGCCTTAGGCGTTGTTATGGCTGCTCCTGGCTATCCAGGTCACTACCCAGCAGGTTCCGTAATCGAATTTGGCGAGGACATAGAGTGCACCAAAGTATTTCACGCTGGCACCACGATGCATGAAGAAAAAATCATTACGTCCGGAGGACGCGTACTTTGCGTCACTGCATTAGGAGAGACCATAAAAGATGCTCAAAAACTAGCATACGAGCGCGTAAAAAATATTTCATTTAAAGGTGCTCAGTACCGCTCAGATATCGGCTACAAAGCGATCACTAAAAAACCTCGAATTCTTAAATAATACAAGGAAGAAACTCACCGAATCGAATGGTATCCAGAGTTATTCGGGCCGCTGTAGCTTCGATAATTACACCGGCATTAATCGCATCATGACATACCTCTTCGAACTCAGGATCAATATGTACAGACGGCCTAATGGATTGGATGCCTGAGTGCATTGAAACCATAAGTAAGCGGGCTTCAACTCCTTTCCTCGCCATTTCAGAAAGTAATCGTACATGACTGTTAGCGCGCTTAGAGGGAGCGTCTGGGAACCAACCCTCCCCGCCTTCCCAAAGCGTTACAGATTTAATTTCCACATAAACCGGTGCGCCAACTCGACTACACTCAAGGTCAAAACGATGCGCTCCAACCCGGGGCTCCCGCCTGATTAGCTCAGCACCTGGAAGCCATTCAGATAGGGCTGTTGAGGCCATTAGCTGGTTCGCTCTAGCTGTATTAACACACACTAAATGAGAATCAATTTCTATTAATTCCCAAGCATACAACAACTTACGCCCAGGTGGTTGCGGCCGGATCCAAACCCTAGATCCGGGAATCAATAATCCCGTCATCCGCCCCGTATTTGCACAATGTGCGGTCACCAGCCCAATCCCAGCCACCTCAATATCAGCAAAAAAGCGTTTATAGCGCCTAACAAAAAGCCCTTCAATCAACGGAGGATTAAACTCTATCATTTAGGTAACGCTCAATTCGCAGCAAAGCCTCTTCCAAGCGCGTAACCGGTTGTGTGTAGGCTATGCGCAACCAACTGGCCGGTAATCTCGACGAAAAATCGATTCCAGGAGTCAATGCAACACCAGTTTTTTTAATTAAATCAATACAAAAAGCTTGCGCATCATCTGTAAGCGCAACGGCATCCGCAAAGACATAAAATGCTCCATCAGGGACACAAGCAACTTTAAACCCCAAACGCTGAAGCCCTGGGACCAACATATCACGCCTGACCTTCAGTTCAGAACGGCGGGTCTCAGCCTCTTCGAGCACCGATGAATCAAAACAAGCCACGGCAGCTGATTGAGCGATTGATGATGGGCAAATAAAGAGGTGCTGAGCCAATTTTTGAGTTGCAGCAAGTGCATATTCAGGCACGACTAGCCATCCCAATCTCCAACCCGTCATATTAAAATATTTCGAAAAGCTTCCAACCACAAAGTGCTGATCTCCATAAGCTAAACTGGAATTTTGGCCCAACTTGAACATCAAACTGTGATAAATCTCATCGACAACTAAATGCCGTCCAGATGAGTTACACCAATCAACTATTGAGCGGAGGGCATCCGGAGGAACCGCCATACCAGTCGGATTGGCGGGATGCGCGAGCATCAGATTTGTGTCACAAGGCCCTGCCTCTCGCGCAAGATGAGCGAGTGTTGGCTGGAATCCAGTATCGAATTCTGTTTCTAACCAATGCACTCGTCCGCCCACCGCCTCAATGAATCTTGGATTACAGGGGTAAGACGGATCCGCCAACAATACCTGATCACCTGGATTTGTAGTCACAGCTAAGGCCAGCAAAAGAGCACCCGACGCTCCTTGCGTTAGTTGAATCCGCTCTGGAGGCACATAAATTCCAGTTTTTGCATACCAATCAGCGATTGCTTGTCGCAATGGTGCAGTCCCACGCGCATCCGTGTAACGAGTCTGGCCTCTGTCCAACGCATCCTTCGCTGCCGAAACGACTAACTCTGGCGAAGAAAAGTCCGGTTCACCGACTTCCAGATGAATTATATCGACTCCGCGCGCAGCTAGTATTTGAGCCACACGGACCACCTCCATGACATGAAATGGTGGGATTTCCTGAACTCGCTGAGCCAGTTTCCGCTGATTATTGCCGTTCAATCTATTCTCCGGTTTAAAGAAGGTGGTACAGGCGAGCGTGTTCTGATACTTTTCGGCGTCATATTATTTTGTGTGGAGTCGGTCGACGATGGCAAAAAACAAAAAAGAATCGCTTTTAGGCTTTGTAGCGCCCTACAAAGAAACCAAAAGTGAAGAATACATGAGTGAAACGATGCGAGCACATTTCGTTGAAATTCTAAACCACTGGAAAAAGAATCTGATGGAAGAAGTTGACCGTACTGTAAATCACATGAAAGAAGAGGCGGCCAACTTTGCTGATCCTGCGGATCGAGCGACTCAAGAGGAAGAATTTAGCCTCGAGCTAAGAACACGTGATCGTGAACGCAAGCTAATCAAGAAAATCGATAAAACATTCGAGGCCATAGATAACGATGACTATGGTTTCTGCGAAACCTGTGGAATTGAGATTGGTTTGCGACGACTTGAAGCCCGGCCTACAGCAACCCAATGTGTTGACTGCAAGACACTGGATGAATTGCGCGAAAAGCAAACAGGTGGCTAGCCGTGGACAAGTACCGAGGCCGCTTCGCGCCATCGGCAACTGGGCCGCTTCATTTAGGCTCAGTATTCGCGGCCCTTATTAGTTTTTTAGATGCCCGTTACCATAACGGGGTATGGTTAGTCAGAATTGACGATTTAGATCGCTTTCGATGCAGTTCCGAACATGCCGAATCCATTCTTCAGTGTCTTTTGTCGTTTGGCATGGAGCCAGATGAACCAGTAATCTACCAGTCAGAACGGCTGAACCAATATGCCAAAAAATTTATAAAGCTAAAGGAATCGGGGCAGCTGTACAGCTGCTTATGCAGTCGCAAATCGCTCCCCAAATCGGCCTACCCGGGATCTTGCCGAAGTCGCAAGGGACAGCCACTGATATCTGATGCCAGTGTACGAATCGACTCCCAAGCCCTAAATTTATGCTTCGAAGATATCTACCAAGGTAGAATTCAACTTGAACATCCCGGTGACTTTATAATCAAGCGGCGAGATGGATTATTTTCTTATCAACTAGCTTGTGCAATCGACGAGCACATTGATGGCATCACACAGGTCATTCGGGGAAGCGACCTGCTTCCCTCAACTGTTATGCAAAAATTTATTGCCGCCGAGCTCAATCAGATAGCGCCTTCCTACGGACATTTTCCAGTGCTTACCGATCGATCTGGGGAGAAATTTTCAAAGCAAAGTTTTGCGCGTGCTACTGATACGAATCAACCAGGCCTTAGCTTCTACAAAATTGCCGAGCTTCTTTTACTTAGCGACTCACCGAAACCATCAGCGCCTTCCACTGAATGGATAGGATATTTTTTATCACTGGGCAACCCTGCGGGGTTGATTCCAAGAACATATTCATTAACAGCAAACTAAGAAAAAAAGAGTAGAATTAAAAAAAGGGTCTCATAAATCCATGAATACGCTACTTCTCGCTACAGATGACTCCCTGTTAAAGGAAGCTCTAACAATAAGCTTTGAAGATGTGGCTCTTCGAATTATTGTTGCGTCCACATTACGGGATGCCATTATTCAAGTGCCACTTGCAGACTGCATTGTCTCGGAGCATCTACTGCCAGATGGTTCAGCAAACGCTCTTTTCGACAAAGCCAAGGGCCGACCATTTATTCTAATGGTAGAGCAAGCCTCGCTAAAGCATGGAATCGTGGCGATGCGTCGAGGCGCATTTAATTGCCTTACAAAACCCATTGATCACAAAGAATTAATTCGTTCCATTACTCGAGCCTTTGATGGCATAAAGACCGATTTAACCTCCTTGGAGATGATCGGCCAATCTGAGCCACTAGAACGATTGCGACATCAAATCAAGCGCGTTGCGCCCTTAGATACTACTATTTTAATTAGCGGCGAATCCGGGACTGGAAAAGAATTGGTAGCCAAAGACATCCACCAAAAGTCCAAGCGCTTTGGGCTTGAAATGATTTCAGTAAATTGTGCAGCGATCCCCGATTCGTTGGTCGAAGCTGAGCTATTCGGTCACGTTAAAGGAGCATTCACTAGCGCGATAACTGATCGCTCAGGCTTAATTGAAGCGGCTCATAATTCCACACTATTCCTCGACAAAATTGATGAACTTTCATTAGCGACACAGTCGGGACTACTGAGAGTATTACAAGAAGGGGAAGTTCGTCGTGTTGGCAGCACTGAAAGGACTTATGTCAATGTACGCTTAATTGCTGCAACTCAACGTAATTTACTTGAAATGGTGTCAAAAGGTTCCTTCCGGGAAGACCTTTACTATCAATTAAATGTAATCGAATTAACCTGTCCAGCCCTAAAGGATCGCGGTAACGATGTCTTATTATTAGCCAACGCATTTCTTAAACATTCAAAACAAACGATGGATAGGCCAAAGCTGAGCTTCAGCAAAGAATCTCTAGTCGCCATGCGCGACCATCCATGGCCAGGAAATATCCGAGAACTCAAAAATGCGATCGAGAGGGCTGTAATACTCTCAGACGGCCCCGCCATCTGCCCACCTGACTTAGGACTGAAGCAATCGCAGGCGAAGCAACATTTCATTGGAAACGAACAACGTCAAAGCAATGAGCAAAGGCCAACCATGTCGCTTGAAAATTACTTCCAACACTTTGTTCTGTCTCACCAAGAACAACTGAGTGAAACGGAACTGGCGAAACGACTGGGGATTAGTCGAAAAAGTCTCTGGGAGCGACGAAATCGGCTAGGAATCCCAAAGCACCGTGACGGTGATCTCTTAGAATAAGCTAAAGCAGTCAGCGTGCTACTTTGAGTAACATTACTCTCTCCAAGCGTCCATATAACACAGCACCTAAGTCGAATATAAAAAAAGTCAGGCGATGTGCATAATCAAATAGTTCTAAATAAAAATATAAAAAGAACGCAACCGGCGAAAACAATAAAAATATTGCCGAATGAGATTACGCTTCACTGTGAAAACTGTGCTTTAAGGAGACAGGTAGTTTCCCGGGATCGATAAAAATAAGAACGCTTAGCGTCGAATATCCCGGTTGTGTAAAAAGCAACTCAAGGTACAGATTGCACATTGAAAGGTAATTTCGGAATGTTGCATCAAAAATAAAAATAAATGAAAAGTGTAATCAGAGGGGCCCTAGCCCCTTTTTTATTATCTGGCTCTGGTATGCTTTGAGTTTTTCTAGAAGAGGTCACCCATTGTTCTCGGTATTCAGAAAAATCAAGCAAGGAACCGAAATTCAAATTTCTCGTAATGTAATATCACAAGAATACCATGGCCTTCAACACAGCGATCTCTCGGCGGGTAGTCTACGGGTAATTGAAATCCTCCAGAAAGCCGGTTTTCAAGCCTATTTAGTTGGTGGTGGGATCAGGGATCTATTGCTTGAAAAGCATCCCAAGGACTTCGATGTAGCTACTAACGCTCGCCCCAATGAGATTCAGAGCCTGTTCAGAAAAGCACGAATTATTGGTCGCCGTTTTCAGATTGTTCATGTCCGAATGGGTCCTGAAATTATTGAGGTCACAACCTTTAGGGGCTCGTCAGAAAATAGCCACCATAGGCAAGCCAATGAGTCAGGTATGTTAGTGCGTGACAATGTATTCGGGTCCGTTGAGGATGACGCAATTCGTCGAGACTTCACGATGAATGCGCTTTATTACGACCCGACGACCCATGAAGTACTCGATTTTGTGGGTGGGTATGATGATCTTGAAGATAATATAATTCGTGTTATCGGCGATCCGGAAACTAGATATCGTGAAGATCCAGTACGGATGCTGAGAGCGGTTCGATTTGTTGGAAAGCTTGGGATGTCCCTAGCTGAAGAGACGAAAGAGCCCATTAAACGGCTTGCGTCGTTATTACGCGACGTTTCTTCGTCGCGACTATTTGATGAAGTCCTTAAATTATTACAAGCAGGAAATGGATACAACACTTTCCCGCACCTACTACAATTTGAGCTACTTCGGTCCATGTTTCCTCAAGCTCATACAATATTCCAAGCGAATAATGACAATTCCGACCACCGGCTAATCCTGAAGGCTCTGCAAAATACAGACTCCAGATTAAGTGAAGGAAAAACAGTCACTCCAGCATTCCTCTATGCTGCCATGCATTGGCCACAAGTACATCTTCGCTGGCTTGAGTTAGAGAGGGAGGGCAATGAACGGAGTAACTCGCTTGCAATAGCTGCATCAGAAACGCTTGAATTTAATCAGCAATTTGTCGCTATACCGAAAAGGTTTTCTACTACGATTCGCGAAATCTGGGACTTACAAATTAAACTCGAAAAGCGTCATGGTAGACGGCCGGACTCTACTCTCGAACATCCACGCTTCCGTGCAGGTTACGATTTCTTACTATTGCGAGAGTCCGCTGGTGAAATACCTGTTGGACTTGGACAATGGTGGACTGAATATCAGATCGCAGATGAAACTGAGCGTAGAGAACTCATCACGTCAGTGCAGGGCGAAGAGCATGGCGCTATGCCAAAGCGACGTCCAAGAAAACGGGCGGGACCAAAACCCAATGTATACTGAAGTATATCTAGGTCTTGGTTCCAATCTGGAGTTGCCAGTAAAGCAGCTCGGCACAGCCATCAATCTTCTTGAAAGTACGTTAGATCACATCGAAGTTGCTCCGATCTATCAATCAAAGCCTTTGGGCCCCACGGGACAGGCGGACTATTTCAATACAGTAGTTCGAGGATGGACAACCCTTGATCCTATCAAATTGCTTGATGCCTGTCAGTTAATTGAGGATAAGCAAAATCGCGTGAGAGCTGAACGCTGGGGGCCGCGGACGATTGATGTCGATATTCTCTACTTCGGAACTAGCGTAGTAAAGACTGGCCGACTCACAATTCCCCATCCGGAAATATTAAACCGAGCATTTGTAGTATTTCCATTGCTTGACCTCATGCCATCGGGTAGCTCACCCGGGGGTGATTATTTGGACCGCAGTGATTACGATCACAGCTCCTTGAAACAGATTAATCAAGATCATAAGGACTAAATATGAGCCAAGTCACGCTGACAGACCTGCAAAAACATCGCGAGAATAATACTAAATTCAGCATGGTGACTGCTTATGACGCGTGCTTCTCTTCGCTGGCATCAAACGCGGGAATTGATAGCATTTTAGTTGGGGACTCACTTGGCATGGTTCTACAAGGACATTCCAACACATTACCAGTCACAATCCAAGACATCGCATACCACACCGCCTGCGTTGTGGCGGCGGCACCTAAGTCTATGATTATTAGTGATATGCCATTTATGGCAGCTGCAACAATGCAAGAAGCCACCATAGCAGCCCGCGCGCTCTCCCAAGCAGGCGCTCAGATGATCAAAATTGAAGGCGGCAAAAATCTATTAGATCTGATTAAGCTATACCAAGATCACGGCGTCGCAACATGCTGTCACCTAGGGCTGACGCCTCAGTTTGTTCATAGATTTGGTGGATATAAAGTACAGGGAAAGACCCAAGAAGCAGCCGATCGGTTAGTCGAGACCGCAGAAATTTTGAACAAAGCAGGGAGCGATGTAATTTTGCTCGAGTGCGTTCCAAACAGCGTCACTGAACGCATCATGAAAGTAACAAACATTCCTGTTGTCGGCATAGGAGCTGGCCCATTGTGCACAGGTCAAGTTCTTGTAATGCATGACTTGCTCGGGATCACACCGGGGAACCCAGCCCGATTTGTACGGAATTTCATGGCCGAAAACAAATCCATTCAAGAAGCTTTTCGCGCCTACGACCGGGCTATCAAGGATGGAAGCTTCCCCGCAATGGAGCACTGCTTTGCCGATTGAGAAACCGACCATATTCAACACCGTTAAAGAAATCCGAACTCGATTACAAGAAGTGCGAAATCAAGGTCAGTCGATTTCTTTTGTTCCGACTATGGGCAATCTGCATCAAGGCCATTTCGACCTCATATTAAAAGCGTCCGAACTAGCGGACCACGTAGTTGTTAGTATTTTTGTAAACCCCATGCAATTTGGACCACATGAAGACTTTGATGCCTACCCACGGACGCTGGCCACTGATTTCGGAGCGCTATCGGAACTGCCATGCCAAAGCATATTTGCCCCAACCGTTCGGGAAATCTATCCTAAAGGGGTCAGCACAGAAATTGACGTTCCCAGCCTGTCTACAATTTTATGCGGCCAACATCGACCAGGCCACTTCAGAGGCGTTGCAACCATCGTAAATAAATTGCTCAACATTGTGGAACCACAGTACGCAATTTTAGGCAAAAAAGATTATCAACAACTTCAAGTTATTGAGACGATGGTGTCCGACCTACTGATGCCCATCAAGATCGTGGGAGCGGAGACAACGCGGGAGCCTTCCGGGCTCGCTATGAGCAGTCGTAATGCCTACCTTTCAGAGATTCAACGAACCTTGGCAGCCGAACTATTCCATAGCCTCAATACACTGGCTATCGCCCTAGCTGAGACTCGACACATGAGCCCTATATTGAAAATTGAGCGCCAACGCCTTACCGACGCGGGCTTCATTGTAGATTATTTAGAGATTCGTAACGCGGACAATATTAGCGCAACTTATCTTGAGGCAACACGAGCAGTTATCTTAGTAGCGGCAAGGCTTGGAAAAGCACGTTTGATTGACAATCTAGTAGTCCATCTTACGCACTAAAAATACATAGCCAATTGATTTTTCGTTCCCTAATACGGCTTTCTTTCCAATCAGATTGTACATGGGCTTGTCGCTCACGAAAATCAAAGCTACTAGAACAAGGCCACATCCCAGCTTCTTCAATTTTCTTTGCGTTATTAATGCAAAAACCCTGACACCATCTCTAGCGCCAGGGCTCTGAATCGTAAAACAGACGTTTTTACATATCTTTCATTGTCAGCTTAATTCGGCCCCGTGCATCGACGTCCAATACTTTGACTTTAATTATGTCACCAACTTTCATATGGTCTTCAACGTTCTCTACTCGCTCTTCCGAGATCTGGCTTATATGCACCAATCCATCCTTTCCGGGCAAAATATTCACAAATGCCCCAAAATCTACAATCCGCTCAACCTTACCGCTGTAAACACCACCAATTTCGGCTTCCGCTGTAATCGCTTCGATCAGCGAAATTGCCTTCTGCGCAGCCTCTTTCGTATCCGCATAGACACGGATCAATCCATCATCTTCCAAATCGACCGTAGCACCTGATGTTTCGCAAATACTTCTAATGACTGCGCCACCCTTACCAATTACTTCACGGATCTTATCCGGATCGATTCGGAAGCTGTAAGTACGCGGAGCGGTATCTGCTACATCATCACGGGCCGAATCCAAGACCTTGTTCATTTCACCTAAAATATGTAAACGAGCATCCTGAGCTTGCCCCAAAGCCGCACGCATAATTTCTTCGGTGATACCTTCAATCTTAATATCCATCTGTAAGGCAGTAATACCATCAGCAGAACCAGCCACTTTGAAATCCATATCTCCTAAATGATCTTCATCACCTAAAATATCAGTCAATACTGCGAAATCACTATCCTCCTTCACGAGGCCCATGGCGATTCCAGCAACAGGCGCTCGCAACGGCACACCAGCATCCATAAGAGCTAATGAGGCACCACAGACGGATGCCATTGACGAGGAACCATTAGACTCAGTAATTTCACTGACTACGCGAATGGTGTACGGGAAAGTTTCTTCATCCGGCAACATTGCGTAAACCCCGCGCCGGGCGAGTCGCCCATGCCCAATTTCACGACGCTTAGGTCCCGACATAAATCCGGCTTCCCCAACGCAATATGGAGGAAAATTATAGTGCAACATAAAGGTATCTTTATCATTACCCATCAGACCATCCACGACCTGCGCGTCCCTCAGCGCCCCTAGGGTGGTTACAACAATTGCTTGCGTTTCACCGCGAGTGAAAATTGCTGAACCGTGTGCGCGCTTCAGAGTGCCCACTTCGCAATTAATCGGACGTACGGTTTTTTGATCACGACCATCGATTCGAGGGAGGCCTTGAATCACACGGGTACGAACAACGTCTTTTTCAACCTTACTGAATAGCTCACCAACTGCTTCTGCGCGCTCCCCATCCTTACCACCAAGTAATGCAATGGCGTCGGCGCGAATCTCGGAAAGTGCCGCATATCGAACCATCTTTTCTGAAATCTGATATGCCTCGTCAATCCGTGATTGATGCTGTGATTTAAGTTCTTCAAGTAAAGCTTCGTCAATCGCTGGAGCTTGCCATTCCCATGGGCTTTTTCCATATTTAGAAACAAATTCGATAATGGCATCAACCGCAACTTGAAGTTCAGTATGAGCAAACATAACCGCCCCAAGCATCTGCTCTTCAGTCAACTCATCAGCTTCAGATTCCACCATTAAGACTGCGTCTTTTGTACCCGCAACGATCATATCTAAGCGAGATTCACCCACCTCATCAAATGAGGGATTCAAAAGGTACTGGCCATCTTCAGAAAAACCAACGCGGGCTGCACCGATTGGTCCACTAAACGGAATCCCCGAGATCGCTACCGCCGCTGATGCACCAAGCATTCCTACGATATCTGAGTCGTGAGTTTTTGACGCGGACATTACGGTCAGAACAACTTGAACTTCGTTCATGAATCCATTCGGAAACAAAGGACGAAGCGGACGATCGATCAGCCGTGACGTGAGCGTCTCTTTCTCTGTTGGACGTCCTTCACGCTTAAAATAGCCACCTGGGATTTTTCCCGCAGCATAAGTTTTTTCCTGATAGTGCACCGATAAAGGGAAGAAGCTCTGCCCCGGCTTAACTCTCTTTGCGCCAACAACCGTGGCAAGGATTTGTGTATCACCCATCGTAATAACCACAGATCCAGTAGCTTGACGCGCTATGGCACCAGTTTCTAGCGTGACTTCCTGCCCACCAAATTGAAATTTTGTTACTTGCTTTTCCATTGATTTCCTACTTCCGATATTCCGGATTTCTTCCGGTTGAAACGCGAGAATGGCCCCCAAGGATCATTCTCGTTTTTTTGACTAGCGACGTAGACCAAGTTCTTTGATCAAAGCGGCGTATCGACTCACATCCTTCGACTTAAGATAATCCAGTAATTTACGTCGCTCATTCACCATACGAATTAAGCCGCGACGACTATGGTGATCGTGAATATTTTTCTTGAAATGACCTTGAAGGGCTTCAATGTTCGCAGTCAAAAGTGCTACTTGCACTTCAGATGAACCAGTATCATTTTCACCACGACCAAATTTTTTAACAAGCTCTGCTTTTTTCTCTACTGTTAAAGCCATTAATTATACTCCTAATCTGGCATACCCGACCCCAAGGGCCCGAAAACCGAACTGCCACGTATGCCAGCAGCAGCCGGAGACAACATTCTTTTTGCTGATATCACCCCATTTGACTCAGAACTGACCAACCCAAAGAACCGTGTCTCATCAAAATATGCGCGTAGAGTACCACATAAAACTTCTGATTTACTGCGTACTTTTTGCCCCGAAATCAAGGCCATGCACTCACTTTCAGTACAGGTGATGCGTGGTAAATTTAACAAAAGAGTATCTACGGGTAGAAAAAGATCGTCACACGATTCTTCAGACTCAGCTAACCGCGATTCCAGCTCCAAAAGCGAATGGGCTGAGTCAAGGGTCAACTCACCCGAGCAAATACGCGTCAAGGCAGTTAGATGGCCGCAGGTACCTAGAAGGTCGGCCAATGATTCCGCGATGCTGCGTATATAGGTTCCTTTGGAACAGTGAACTTCGATATCAATCCAACCAGATTCTGTATCAAATCCAATCAGATGGTTTCGGTGAATCGTTACTTGACGTGAGCGTCTTTCGACCTCCACGCCTTGACGAGCGAGCTTATACCAAGGCTGACCGTTTTGCTTTAGAGCGGAAATTAATGGGGGAAGTTGCTCAATAACTCCCGTTAAACTGAACAAAGCACTGAGAACTAAGGACTCGGTCAAGCAAGGAACAGACTTTTTTTCAGTCACCTCGCCATCGGCATCGAGAGTCGTAGTCGCAATACCAAGTTGGACTCTGGCCACGTAGGTTTTATCTGCACCCAACCCGTACTGACTGAATTTAGTGGCTTCGCCAAAAACGACCGGCAAAACCCCTGTAGCCATAGGATCTAAGGCCCCTGTATGACCTACTTTTTGCGCTTTCGTCAGGTGCTTTAGTCTCTGCACAACCCGACTAGATGTCATACCAGAAGGTTTATCAATAATTAGAATGCCATGGATTAGGCGCCCTTTTTTGCGCCGCACCATTAATTGTGCTGATCGTTTTTTAGAGCTTGATAAATAAGCGAATTGATATGCGACCCTCTTTTTAATGAGTCATCATAATGAAAACGCAAAAGCGGTACTTTTCGGACTTTAAGACCACGGCCTAATTCGGCGCGCAAAAATGATGACGCCTGATTTAGTACAGCCATACTCTCCACAATTTTCTCTTCGGCATCATCCGGAACTAGAACAGTCACGTTCACGTCTGCATAAGAGAGATCTTTCGACAACTCAACAAAGTTCACAGTGACCATGCCGACTCGAGGATCCTTCAGCTCTCGCTGAATTAGCAGCGCTAAGTCTCTCTGAATTTGCTCTCCCAGACGCTGAGCACGGCTAAATTCAGCCGGCATTACAGCTCCCTAGCGAACTCACGCACATCAAAAACTTCGATCTTATCGCCAGCTTTGACATCCGTGTAATTTTTAACACCGATTCCACATTCTGTACCATTTCGCACATCATTTACGTCATCTTTAAAACGACGTAACGATTCTAGTTCACCTTCATAAACCACAACATTATCGCGAAGCACTCTTATCTTCTTATTTCGATAAATGATACCCTCGACCACCATGCATCCGGCAATTTGGCCAAATTTAGGCGAATTAAACACATCACGTACCTCTGCCGTACCAACGATTTCTTCACGTAATTCAGGAGCAAGTAGCCCAGACATTGCAGCTTTAACGTCATCAACAATGTTGTAAATGACGCTGTAGTAGCGAAGTTCTACGCCATCGCGTTCAACAACCTGCCTAGCACCTGCGTCGGCACGAACATTAAATCCTAAAATAATTGCACTCGCTGAGGATGCAAGTGTTGCATCGGACTCAGTAATTCCTCCGACGCCAGAAGTGATTAAATTAACACGAACCTCTTCAGTCCCCAGCTTCAAAAGGGCCGCCGACAAAGCCTCAAGGGTTCCACGAACATCGGTTTTCAAAACAATGTTCAGATTCGAAACCTGACCCGCTTCCATATTAGCAAACATTTGATCAAGTTTGGTTGCCTGTTGGCGCTTGTGTTCCGTATCACGGGAACGCTGTGAGCGGAATTGCGCAACTTCACGAGCCTTGCGCTCACTCTCTAAAACGATCAGCTCATCACCAGCCTCTGGCGTACCAGATAGGCCCAAAATCTCAACAGGGATCGAAGGTCCGGCAAATTTAGCCTGAACTCCATTTTCGTCAATAAGCGCACGCACCTTTCCGACTTGCTCACCAACTAAGATGGCATCACCAACCTTTAGAAGACCATTTTGCACTAGCACTGTAGCAACCGGGCCACGTCCCCTATCTAGCCGTGACTCAATCACCGTGCCTCGAGCAGGTCCATCATGCACGGCAGTTAACTCCAGTAACTCTGCTTGTAACAAAACAGCACTCAGTAACGCCTCAACACCATCACCGGTGTGCGCACTGACAGGCATAAACTGCACATCACCACCCCACTCTTCAGGAATAACCTCACGGCTCGCCAATTCACTTTTGACACGATCCAGGTCAGCTTCTTCTTTATCAATTTTATTGACTGCAACCACTATTGGAACACCAGCAGCCTTAGCGTGCTGCACTGCTTCTTCTGTCTGCGGCATCACACCGTCATCCGCTGCAACAACCAAAATCACAACGTCCGTAACTTGAGCGCCACGCGCACGCATATTTGTGAACGCTGCGTGTCCGGGTGTATCAATGAAGGTAATCATGCCGCTATCTGTAGTCACATGGTATGCGCCAATATGCTGCGTAATCCCACCGGCCTCACCAGCCGCAACACGGGCTTTTCGGATGCGATCAAGTAGAGAAGTCTTCCCGTGATCAACATGACCCATGACAGTCACCACCGGTGCTCTAGAAGTTTGATCTCCTTTAACCTCGTGGTAATCATCAATCACCGATTGCTCTAAAGCATCTTCCGCAACTATTTCGATCTTATGACCCATCTCTTCGACGATGAGAGTCGCCGTATCTTCATCGAGGACTTGGTTGATGGTGGCCATAACACCCATCTTCATCAAGACTTTGATGACTTCACCAGACTTAACTGCCATTTGGCTGGCCAATTCAGAAACCGTTACTGGGCCCGAAATAACAACCTCACGAATCACTGGAGCTGCCGGTTTTTCAAATTTATGCGAAGACAATTCCTCGGCAGCCTTACCTCCCTTGCGCTTACCACGCATTTTGGGGGCGCGACCGTCTCCAGAAATTCCTAAGCCTCGTTTCTCGTCTCTCTTAGGGCCCTGTTTTCCTGACCTACGAGGGGCAGCAGCTTCACGTTCCCGGCGCACGTGAGGTTCTTTCTTTTGACGCTTGACCTCACCATCTTGTGCAGGAGGAGGCTCTATCAAAGTTTCTGGTAAGACTACCGGCGATTCCGGCAGTACTGCCGCAGATTCAGAAACAGCCTCGATATTCGCAGCATCTAATTGGCGATTGGCGTCAGCATCAGCACCACTTTCTTCAACCACTTTGGCCTGATTTGCCTCTGCCTCAGCCACTAAACGGGCCCGCTCTTCAGCCTCACGCACATTAGCCTCAAGTTCATTAGCCTCTTCGACAGCCTTTTGTTTTTCGGCCTCAGCAGTAAGATCACGATGAATATATGTCCGTTTTTTACGAACCTCTACATTTACGGCACCCGCCCCACCCTTAATTGTAGATGTGGATTTTCGTCTGAGCGTGACCTTAGCCGGTTCAGCCGAAACCTTCGCTTGGCCGGAACGAATATAAGCCAGAAATATTTGCTTCTCGTCATCAGTAACCACATCTTCAGCAGAAGTTTTGACAATTCCAGCCTCTGACATTTGAGCGAGAAGTTTTTCAGCGACAATCCCTACGAGAGAGGCCAACTGCTTAACTGTTGTTTGCGACAAAATCTACTCCTGTTCGCTATGTTCTTCAGCGCTTTCATCTAATTCATCTGCGAACCAAGGTTCACGAGCTGTCATGATAAGCGCTGCAGCGGATTCTTCATCAACGCCATCAATTTCAGTCAGTTCATCAACCGACAATTCGGCTAACTCTTCCATGGTGCAAATACCGCGGTCAGTTAGTTGATAAGCCAAGCCTGGGGTCATACCCTCCATCGTCAATAAATCATCATGGGGCTCGCGAGTTTCATCACCAGTCAATGCGGCCGTCAGTAGGACATTGCGTGCACGTGTACGTAATGTATCAACAAGACTCTCATCGAACCCTTCGACTGCTATCATCTCCTCGATGGGTACATAGGCTACCTCATCAATCGACGTAAAACCTTCCTCAACAAGAATGCGAGCCAACTCCTCGTCTGCGTCTAAACGAGCCATGAACATATTCACTAACTTTTCTGATTCTGCCTCTTGACGTTCCTCTGCCTGCTCTTCGCTCATCACATTAAGCTTCCATCCGGTCAATTCAGAGGCAAGGCGCACATTTTGCCCACCACGACCGATCGCCTGCGCCAAATTATCTGCAGTTACCGCAATATCCATTGACTGACTATCTTCATCCATCACTATGGATGAAACCTCTGCGGGTGACATGGCATTAATTACAAGCTGAGGGGGATTATCGTCCCACAATACAATATCAACACGCTCACCATTAAGTTCATTTGAAACTGCTTGAACCCGAGATCCACGCATCCCAACGCAAGCTCCGACCGGATCGATCCGCCCATCATTTGTCTTTACTGCAATTTTAGCGCGCACCCCTGGATCACGCGCTGCACCGCGAATCTCAATAGTTTCTTCAGAGATCTCAGGCACCTCTATTTTAAATAGCTCAATCAAAAACTCTTTTGCCGTACGAGACAATATTAACTGCGGCCCCCTACCTTCCGTTCGGACCTCGTACAAAACTGCTCTTAACCTGTCATTCACGCGAAAAATTTCTCGTCCGATCAAATGTTCCCTGGGCAGTAAGGCCTCAGCAACCCCACCAAGATCGACAATTACAGCATCTCGAGTAACTTTTTTAACTGAACCATTAACCAGCGTTAGCAGACGGTTCTCGTAGTCAGCAACAACCTTTTCACGCTCCGCTTCACGCACTTTTTGAATAATCACTTGTTTAGCTGTTTGCGCCTCAATACGACCGAACTCTTCCGAATCGATCTCAATCCGGTGCTCATCACCAATCTTAAGATTAGGATCGACGTCGAAGGCTTCTTCGGTAGTCAACTCTGAACCTAAAATTGCCAGATGATCGTCGGACACTACCAACCAATTCCGGAATGTCTGATATTCGCCGGTTGCACGATCGACAACCACCCGGATATCCGCTTCTTCGTCTTCAAAACGTCTACTAGTGGCTGTCGCAAGTGCATGTTCAATTGCGTCAAAAACTATCGCCTTCGGGATTCCTTTTTCATTTGAAAAAAGTTCAACAACTTGAAGTATTTCCTTACCGTCCATGCTTTATTTCGCCTACTTTTGTGACATCCGTCACCATCAATTGTCCACGTTCAATATGCTCTGCTGGAAACTCATATTCTACGCCTTCCTCTTGCAAGAGCAGCGATTGGTTCTCAACACCGGAAATCAGACCAGTAAAATTTTTACGTCTCTCGAAAGGGACTTTCAATTTGACTTTGACCTGATAACCCACAAATCGCTCAAAATGGTCGAGTGAATACAGTGATCGCTCAATACCAGGCGACGACACCTCAAGAGTATAGCGCTCTGCAGGTAAAGGGTCTTCAACATCAAGGATCCTCGACACCTGTCGACTAACTTGCTCGCAATCTTGAACAGTCACTGGCCGCTCAAAATGGTCAATTATTAAACGCAATGTAGACCGATTTGCTCGACCAATAATTTCCACAGCCCACAGATTGAGATCTAGCGCCTGAATCGTCGGTCCCAGCAAATCAATTAGCTGCTTTTGCTTTGGTGTCATTTACGCCTACCCAAAATGAAAAAACCCCATAAGGGGTCAACAGTCTGCGTATTCACTTCTCACTGACACTAATGAAACGCAGCTTCATCAGGAACCCCTCGTCAAAAGTGGCCGCATTGTGCCCGAAGGGTCGTCCGAAATCAATATCTAAGCACTAACATCCCTCTCAACTGAGCAATACTCTCCTTCCACGCACAACAAATCTCGCAAAACACTGCCACGCCTTTCGGTTATTAAGACCGACGGATCTGGCGATGGATATACTCTATAACTCCACTGCTGCAATTCACGCAAAAAGCGCACAATACCGATTGGCATTTCGTCACGGTAAACCTCAAAACTTTTTCGGCCAAGCCGTTTTATTTTTAACATTTTCTCAGCTCCCTTTACTATTTAGCGCTCAACAACCTAGATAAATCATTCAATTTAGCCGGCTATTCGCCATTTTTCAAAATTCAAAGGTCGTAGAGAAGTTCACGACCGCGGGAAAGGAGGGAGTTATATCCATCAAACAATATTGACCCGGATACCGCTCCAAAACATCACAAATAAAAATACGAGTTTTCTAGCTAGCATTGCCTGCTAGCGGAAATGATTGCCTTACTAAAAATAGTGTCTCGATCTCAAATTTAGGCGTAATAAATGTAACGGTAATTAAAGAATGGTGCCGAAGGCCGGACTTGAACCGGCACGAGCTACGCTCACTACCCCCTCAAGATAGCGTGTCTACCAATTCCACCACTTCGGCAAGGGATGCGAAGGTTAAAGTCCCACACGGAAAAAATCAATAGATCAGTCAACCGTTTTAGGAAGTTCAGTACTCGCCGGCTGCTCACCCATCATGACTTGAACGTCAGGCAATCCAGCAGTTCCATCTGAGACAGCTTTTTGTTTTGCAAATACAGCCAGCAACAGACTTGTTATAAAAAATAAGGCCGCAAGGCCAGCAGTCAACTTAACCAAAAAGCTTCCCGCTCCAGCTGATCCAAATACCGTCTGAGATGCCCCGCCGCCAAAAGATGCCCCCGCATCAGCACCCTTGCCTTGCTGCAACAGCACCAAACCAATAACTGACGCACCAATCACCACATGCACGATTAAAAGAACTGATTCCATTAGTTTTGTTCCCAGGCAGCTACTATAGCCGCAAATTTTTCCGCATTTAAAGAGGCGCCCCCAACAAGAGCACCCGATACTTCCGCCGAGCTAAACACCGTGCCAGCCGACTCTGGTGACACACTGCCACCGTATAAAACCAACGCATCCGGCCTGTCCAAAATTGCCCGAATCGTCCGATGCATGATGCCAATATCACCAACAGTAGCCGAATGCCCCGCACCAATCGCCCAAACTGGCTCATAAGCAATGATCAAGCCATCCAAATCAAGACCCGCATTCAACAATGGCTTCAATTGGCCAACCACTGCCTCTATGGCCCGACCAGAATCACGCTCAGCCAATGTCTCGCCGATACAAAATACTGGAATATTTCCAGTCTCAAGGACCGATGCCACCGCTGGGACTAACATCTCAGTGGTCTCACTAAATCGTGCTCTGCGCTCCGAATGGCCTAAAATCACTAACTGGCAGCCAGCACCTTTCGCCATCTCCGCATTAATGCAGCCGGTCTGAGCGCCAAATGGATCACCGATGCAATTTTGCATCCCCAAAAGCACGGAAGAACCTTTGAGGACGTTAGACACTGCATCAATCCATATCGCAGGGGGACAGATACCTATCTTGGTGCTGGGCCTACAAGAAATTGACCTGACATCTTGAGCAAGCGCGATGGCTTCGCTCCTAGTGGTATTCATCTTCCAATTAGCAATGATCATTGAATCTGACCTTCTCATAAGGACCGGTAAGTTACGCGATTTACGCAGTCTTTTCCACTGACTCCGCAATTCGCTTGGCACAAGCCATAACTAATTCCTGATCATAGCCTTCAACCATGACCCGCACGAAAGGCTCGGTTCCACTTGGCCTCAAAACCACCCGGCCATATTCAGCTAATTCCGACTCTACTGCCCTAACCGTCGCCTTCACTGAGGAATGATTCAGGTTTGCTCGAGCATCTAACGGGACATTAATCAAGACTTGTGGGCACTTACTCATTCCATGAACCGCTTCATGCAAAGACTGACCAGACATTTTTAAAGCACTAAGAACCTGAAGCGCGGCTACAATGCCATCACCTGTTGACGTCAGGTCTGAACATATAACATGACCCGAGGTCTCGCCACCAAGGAACCATTTACTCTTCCGCATTGCTTCAATTACGAAGCGATCACCGACGTTTGTTCGCAAGAGTGGAATATCCATCTTCGCAAGGGCTTTTTCCAATCCAAGATTGGTCATCAACGTACCGACAACTCCTCCGGCCATGCTGCCGAGGCGGTGCCGGGAAGCCGCAATAACATACAAAATCTCGTCACCATCAACCAAAACTCCAGTATGATCAACTAATGCCAACCGATCAGCATCTCCATCTAAAGCTATTCCTAAATCTGCTCCACTAGAGATCACTGCCCGCGCTAAAGCATCTGGTGACGTCGAGCCAACATCTTTGTTGATATTTAGTCCGTCTGGAGACGTCCCGATTGTTTTCACACGAGCGCCGAGCCCACGAAAGACGCTTGGAGCAATCTGATAAGCTGCGCCGTTAGCGCAATCCAAAACAATATTAAATTCAGAAAATTCAGTGCTTTGAATCACAGTATGCTTGCAAAATTTGATGTAATCATTGGCTGCATCATGAGCACGTGAAGCGCGCCCAAGAAGTGGTCCATCGACTGTTACTAGAGGCTCATCAACCCACCGCTCTATCTCGATTTCGACATCATCATTTAGCTTCGCGCCATTCCCATCAAAAAATTTAATTCCGTTATCTTCATAGGAATTATGACTCGCACTAATAACAATACCACCCATTGCCGAACCCTTGCGGGCCAGATGCGCGACCCCCGGGGTTGGCATCGGTCCCAACATAACAGGGTCCACTCCAGCCGCTATCAAACCAGCTTCAAGAGCTGTCTCAAACATGTATCCTGATAGCCGTGTATCTTTACCAATCAAAACTGATGGCCGACTCGCCGACTTAGAACGCAACGTTTGCCCGAATGCCCACCCAAGCTTCAAAATAAATTCAACCGTGATACAACCTTCTCCGACACGACCACGGATCCCATCCGTACCGAAATACCGTCGGCTCACTTATTGCTGTCCTTGAACTAGCATCTGCATCACTCTCATCGCATCTCTGGTCTCAATCACATCATGTACCCTCAAAATTGCAGCTCCAAGCTGCGCTGCTAGTGCAGACGCAACCGCACTTCCAACAATTCTCTGAGCAACTGGCCGACCTATGATTTGGCCAATCATCGCTTTCTTAGAAACCCCAACCATGACTGGATAACCCGCTTGAATGAATTGGCTCAATGAGTGAAATAAAAGCACGTTATGCTCCAGCGTCTTTCCGAAACCAAACCCTGGATCTATTAATATTTGGTCACGACCGAGCCCGGCCGTCTGGCAAACGTCAGCTCGCGCCAGCAACCATTGCAAAACATCAGACACGACATTCTTATATATCGGCTCCGCTTGCATAGTTTGCGGAGTTCCCTGCATGTGCATCAAACAGACTGGTAGGCCAGTCTTCACTGCTGCTGCAAGCGCCCCTGGCCGCGTCAAAGCCCGAACGTCATTAATGAGTTGCGCGCCTGCTGGCTGAGCTGCCTCCATAACCTCAGGTGTTGAAGTATCTACCGAAATAACTGCGTCAAAACGCGCGTTTAAGGCCTCAATCGAAGGTATCACCCGCTCAAGCTCCTCCTCGACCTGAACAGAATCAGCACCAGGACGCGTACTTTCACCGCCCACATCAAGAATGCTTGCGCCCGCTGCCAATGCTTGAGCAGCACGATCAACTAAGGTTCCGATTAAAACCCCACTCCGATAAAGCACGCCCCCATCGGAAAATGAATTAGGAGTCACATTAAGGATAGCCATGATCTGTGGCTCATTAAAGCCTAGACCCGGCCAAGTAAGCTTCTTCATCACAGTTTAAGTTGTGGTCGCCGGTCCTCCATCAGGTTGATCACCGGTATCGCCCGAATTAACAGGCTCTTCGCTAAGATCATCATGACTGTCAGAAGAACCACCGCCTTGCGGCTTATCACTATCATTCCATGCTTCAGGAGGCCCAGGATGCTTGCCTTCCATAATCTGATCAATTTGCTTAGCGTCAATAGTTTCATACTCCATTAGCGCGTCAGCCATCAAATTCAAATGGTCCATATGATCTTCGAGTGTCTGCTTAGCCCGGCGGTAGCAGGAATCTAAAATATCTTTGACCTCTTCGTCGATCATACGCGACGTTTCGTCGGATTGACCATTCGTGGTTCGGCTCATTGAACGGCCGAGAAATGGCTCATTATCCTCATCATCATACATTTGAGGACCTAGTTTTTCCGACAGGCCCCATTTGGTAACCATATTACGGGCGATCGATGTAGCCCGCTGAATGTCGTTGGAGGCCCCCGTCGTGACTCCGTCAGCACCAAGGGTCAGTTCTTCTGCAATACGACCCCCGTAAAGAGAACAAATCTGACTCATCAAACCACGCTTCGAATGGCTATATTTATCCTCTTCTGGCAAGAACATAGTCACGCCCAAAGCACGACCTCGTGGGATGATCGAAACTTTATAGACCGGATCATGCTCCGGCATCAATCGACCCACAATCGCATGGCCAGCCTCGTGGAATGCTGTATTCCTTTTCTCAGATTCCTTCATCACCATGGATTTGCGCTCAGCACCCATCATTATTTTATCTTTAGCCTGCTCAAAGTGGCTCATCGAAACGACTCGCACACTTGAGCGCGCAGCGAAAAGAGATGCCTCGTTCACCAAATTGGCAAGGTCTGCTCCTGAGAAACCAGGTGTCCCTCTGGCTATAATCCCTGGATCTACCTCAGGTGCCACTGGCGATTTACGCATATGCACTTTCAAAATCTGCTCCCGGCCCCGTATATCTGGCAACCCGACTACTACCTGGCGATCGAATCGTCCCGGACGCAGCAGTGCAGAGTCCAAAACATCTGGGCGGTTTGTCGCTGCAATCACGATCACACCATCGTTAGCGTCAAATCCATCCATTTCGACTAATAGCTGATTAAGCGTTTGCTCACGCTCGTCGTGGCCGCCACCAAGGCCAGCTCCACGTTGGCGACCAACAGCATCGATTTCATCGATAAAAATAATACAAGGAGCTTGCTTCTTGGCTTGCTCAAACATATCACGGACCCGGGAAGCACCAACACCCACAAACATCTCAACAAAATCAGACCCAGAGATCGTGAAAAACGGTACTTTAGCCTCTCCCGCAATTGCTTTAGCAAGCAACGTTTTGCCCGTACCCGGAGGACCCGCCATCAGAATACCGCGAGGAATCCGCCCTCCCAAACGCTGGAATTTACCAGGATCCTTTAAAAATTGGACCAACTCTTCGACATCGTCTTTTGCCTCATCACAACCTGCCACATCAGCAAACGTCGTTTTGATTTGATCTTCCCCAATTAGACGAGCCTTAGATTTTCCGAATGACATTGGGCCGCCCTTACCACCACCCATTCCACCTTGCATTTGACGCATAAAAAACATGAATATCGCAAGAATAATTAGAACAGGAAATGCCGCCACAAGAAGTTGCATCCAGACTGATTGCTGCTCCGGCTTTCGCCCCTCTACAACGACGTTGTGTTGAATCAAATCATTCATTAAGCCGGGATCTTCGATCGTTGGACGCACAGTTTCGTAGATATCACCATTCGAACGGGTTGCGATAATCGATTGACCTTGAATCACAACTCTACGGATTTGATCGCGATTCACTTCTTCTACAAACTGCGAATAGTTAATCTGTTGTGACTTGCTTTCGACACTAAAATTATTGAATACAGTCAACAAAACGGCCGCTATTACCAACCATAGAACCAAATTTCTCGCCATGCATTTCTCCAATTGTTCGAAGAGTTCGTCCTCTCCAATATATAAACGTTTATTTGGGCATAACAGCCAAATTCAAAGTGCTATCAACCACGAAATCCTGTCGCCAAAAAATAGGTCTCCCTACTGCGCGCTCTCGATGCCGCTGGCTTGCGCATCTTAACCCTCGAAAATCCCAAACGAAGCTCTTTTAAAAAATCATCAAATCCTTCGCCATGAAAGATTTTGAGAAAAAAAGAACCACCTGGAGTTAGTGCTCCTCGCGCAAATTCCAAAGCCAATTCGCATAAATACATAGCACGCGGCTGATCCACAGATTTGTTGCCGGACATATTCGGAGCCATGTCCGATAGAACTACATCGACAGTACGGCCATTCAATCGAGACATCAACTCAGCCAAGACTTCACGCTCAGTGAAATCGCCAAGAAGTATGTCAACATCAGCGATTGAATCCATTGGCAAAATATCCAAAGCAAAAACTAAACCTCCGGTACCCGTCCATTCCGAAACAAGTTCAGTCCAGCCTCCAGGCGCTGCGCCAAGATCAACCACGACGTTACCTCGCTTTACGAGATGATATTTGGCCTGTACCTCTTCCAGCTTAAAGCTTGCACGAGACCGTCGCCCCTCTGCTCGGGCCTTCTGCACATATTGATCATTAAAATGCTCTCTCAACCAGCTTTCGCTGGACTTGGATCGTGCCATCTTTTGCTCTACACTCTCGCGCCCTCAATAGGAGATCGCTATCTATGTTAACGTCAGTACGCAAAAAACAAATGCGTGCGATCGGGCATCATCTAAAACCGGTCGTACTAATTGGTGATCAAGGCATCTCAGCTGGGGTAGTTGACGAACTAAATCGAGCCCTCAATGATCACGAACTAGTTAAAGTTAAAGTAAGAGCTGAACGCGATATACGTAAAAAATTGATCGAATCGCTGTGCGAGAAAACCGATGCTCAGTGTATACAGACGACCGGTACAATGGCTCTAATTTTTCGCCCTACCGAGAATCCGAATCCCCGTCTTTCCAACCTGATTCGCCCGCTCTAAACTCAGATATACACCACTGCCTCGATTTCATACTCAACAATGCCGCCTGGAGTTTGCACAGAAACCTCATCACCCACTTCTTTACCGATTAAGGCACGGGCGATCGGCGAGGTAACCGAAATTTTCCCATTTTTAACATCGGCCTCATCCTCACCCACAATCCGATAAATCACAGTCTGACCTGTGGCCAGGCTTAATATCGTCACAGTGACGCCGAAAATCACTTTGCCAGTATTCTCAATCTGGGTGATATCGATAACCTGCGCAAAAGATAACTTACCTTCAATATCCTTGACTCGTCCCTCGCAAAATCCCTGCTGTTCGCGGGCCGCATGATACTCGGCGTTTTCTTTCAAGTCTCCATGCTCTCGAGCTTCGGCAATTGCTTGGATAATGCGAGGTCGCTCAACCTGCTTGAGCCGCGCCAGTTCCTCACGAAGCGCCCGCTCTCCGGCTAGTGTCATCGGAATCTTGCTCATAATTAGTCCTATTAATTCACTTCAAGTCGACGGTGCAAATCCTGCAACCTACGTACTTCACGCTCATCGCCAAACTTTAAGGCGCGAACAATCGATTCACCGCCGGCTAGTGTAGTCGTATAACACACTTTACGGTTAAGCGCCGATCGACGAATAGTGGACGAATCCATGATTGCCTGGCGACCCTCTGTCGTATTTACAATAAATGAAATGGCATTATTTTTGATCATATCAACAATATTTGGCCGACCTTCCATGACCTTATTCACATGCTGGCAGGAAACATCATTGCAATTAAGATACTCTCTGGTTCCGCCAGTCGCAACCAGATCAAATCCCATATCCACCAAAGATCTCGCCAAAATCAGTACGCGCTCTTTGTCCGCATCGCGCACTGAAATAAATGCTCTTCCGATTTCCGGGAGTCGATCTCCCGCTGCTGAGTGCGCTTTTGCAAATGCCTCGTCAAAGCTGTCTCCGGTCCCCATAACCTCACCAGTTGACTTCATTTCAGGCCCTAGGATTGGGTCGACACCAGGGAACTTAGCAAACGGAAATACAGACTCTTTCACACTAAAATAGGGAGGAATGATCTCTTTGGTAAATCCTTGCTCTGCTAAGCTGCTCCCAGCCATGCAGCGGGCAGCGACTTTCGCCAAAGACATTCCAATGCACTTGGAGACAAAAGGGACCGTCCGCGAAGCGCGAGGATTAACCTCAATCACAAACACATCATCGCCCTGGACCGCCATTTGAACGTTCATCAAACCTATTACATTAAGTTCTTGCGCCATACGAATTACTTGATCACGAATTTTATCCTGGGTACTTTTCGGCAAACTATAAGGCGGCAACGAACAAGCCGAATCACCTGAATGCACCCCCGCTTGCTCGATATGTTCCATGATCGCACCAATCACGACGTGCTCGCCGTCACTGACTGCATCTATATCCACCTCAATGGCTGAGTCCAGGAAATGATCCAAAAGTACCGGCGAGTCATCACTGGCTATAACAGCATCCTGCAAGTACCTTTTGAGCTCATCCTGATTGGATACAATCTCCATCGCCCTCCCGCCCAAGACGTACGAAGGCCGAACAACGAGCGGGAAACCAATTTTCTCAGAGTGCAATAAGCCCTCCTCAAGACTGCGAACTGTCGCGTTAGCTGGCTGCTTCAGTCCCAGTCGAGTTACCATCTGCTGAAAACGCTCCCGATCTTCAGCCCGATCAATGGCCTCTGGAGAGGTCCCAATAATCGGCACACCAGCTGCCTCGAGATCACGCGCCAATTTTAAGGGCGTCTGCCCCCCAAACTGAACAATTACGCCTTTTGGCTTCTCAAGGTGCACTATAGAAAGCACATCCTCTAGGGTCACCGGCTCGAAAAACAAGCGATCAGAGGTGTCATAATCTGTTGAAACAGTCTCGGGATTACAATTCACCATAATGGTCTCATAACCATCTTCACGCATCGCAAACGCAGCGTGAACGCAGCAATAATCGAACTCGATTCCCTGACCAATTCGGTTCGGCCCTCCACCTAACACCATAATTTTATCGCGGGTCGAAGGGTTAGCCTCACACTCTTCTTCGTAAGTAGAGTACAAATAAGCAGTAGGCGTCGCAAACTCGCCCGCACAGGTATCAACACGCTTATAGACCGGACGAATATCGAATTTCAGCCGACGCTCACGAAGCTCTTTTTCAGTAACGTCCAGCAAACTCGCTAGCCGACTGTCACTAAAGCCCTTTCGCTTCAAACGAAACAATACATCACGATTAAGACCCGAAAGCGCCATTTCTGTTAATCCCGCTTCTTCCCAGATCAAGTCTTCGATTTGCGCCAAAAACCAGGGGTCAATTCTCGACACCTGATACAAATCATCTAAGCTCATACCACTTCGCAACGCATCAGCGACACACCACAGACGTCTCGGACCAGGATTCGCTAACTCATGCTTCATGGCTAAAATAGAATCTTCTGATTCCCACTCAAATGCAGGATCAAGACCTGAGACACCAATTTCGAGTCCACGCAGTGCTTTTTGCAAAGACTCCTGGAAGGTCCGACCAATCGCCATTACCTCGCCCACTGACTTCATCTGCGTCGTGAGGCGATTATCTGCCTGAGGGAATTTCTCGAACGTAAATCGGGGCACCTTCGTCACTACATAATCAATTGTAGGTTCAAAAGATACCGGGGTGACACCGCCAGTAATTTCGTTGGCCAGTTCATCCAAGGTATAGCCAACTGCAAGTTTTGCAGCAACTTTAGCGATCGGAAATCCGGTAGCTTTAGATGCTAAGGCTGAAGAACGGGATACCCGGGGATTCATTTCAATCACAACTAAACGACCATCCTCCGGATTAACCGCAAATTGCACATTAGAACCACCCGTTTCGATACCAATTTCACGCAATACCTTGATCGAGGCATTTCGCATGATTTGGTACTCCTTGTCGGTCAGTGTTTGCGCTGGCGCAACCGTAATGGAATCACCAGTATGCACACCCATAGGGTCTAAATTTTCGATAGAACAAACAATAATACAATTGTCGTGACAATCTCTCACGACCTCCATTTCAAATTCTTTCCAGCCAAGAAGCGACTCATCGATCAAGAGTTCATTGGTTGGCGATAAATCGAAGCCCCTCTCACATATTTCCTCAAATTCTTCGCAATTATAAGCCACGCCCCCACCAGATCCACCCATAGTAAAGGATGGACGAATGATACATGGAAAACCCAGATCTTCAGCCGCCGCCAGGGCCTCACTCATCGTATGCGCTATATGACTTCTCGGTGTCTCGAGCCCAATAGACTTCATCGCCATATCAAACCTTGCTCGATCTTCAGCTTTATCTATTGCATCCGCATTCGCACCAATTAATTGCACGCCATACTTCGAAAGCACACCCTCTCGATCAAGATCAAGTGCGCAGTTCAGTGCAGTCTGGCCGCCCATAGTCGGCAACAGGGCGCTTGGACGTTCTTTTTCGATTATCTTCGCAACGGATTGCCAGCGGATCGGCTCTATATAAGTCGAATCAGCCATTGCCGGGTCTGTCATAATCGTAGCGGGATTCGAATTCACTAGAATGACGCGAAATCCCTCTTCACGCAGCGCTTTGCACGCCTGCGCACCAGAATAATCAAATTCACATGCTTGACCAATTACAATAGGGCCTGCGCCGATAATAAGAATGGATTCGAGGTCGTTGCGCCTAGGCATTAGCAAGCCTCCATATACGCAATAAATTGATCAAACATAGGGGCCGCATCGTGAGGGCCCGGGCTCGCCTCGGGATGGCCCTGGAAGCCGAATGCGGGCCGATCGACGCGCTCAATACCTTGCAATGACTGATCAAATAATGACCTGTGCGTCGTCTTGAGCACGACGGGCATACTCGCCTCATCAATCGCAAAGCCATGATTCTGGCTTGTGATCAATACAGCACCACTACGCAGATCCCGAACAGGATGATTTGCGCCATGATGACCAAACTTCATCTTCATCGTTTTAGCACCCGAAGCAAGGCCCAGCAGCTGATGTCCCAAACAAATTCCAAATACTGGAATATTAGTTTCCAGGATCGCCTTAATCGCCTTAATCGCATAAACACAAGGCTCCGGATCCCCGGGGCCGTTAGAAAGAAAGATGCCGTCTGGGTTCATAGCTAAGACATCATTCGCTGAAGTTTTAGCAGGCACGACCGTCAGCCGACAACCGCGATCCACCAACATACGCAAAATATTCCGCTTAACACCATAATCATAGACGACCACATGGAATCGAATGTCATCAACCTGGCTACTAGATCCATCTAATCGCAAAGTTTTTTCTATCCATTCATACGACTCAGTCGTTGTGACTTCTTGCACAAGATCCATTCCAGGAAGACCTGGAAAACTCAACAAATGCTCCTGCACACCAGCTAGTGAAAGCTGCTGGTCCGCTTCTGAACCCGCAACAATTACTCCTCCTTGCGCACCTTTTTCTCGCAAAATACGAGTTAACTTGCGTGTATCGATATCTGCAATTCCAACCACACCTTCTCTACGCAAATATGAATCTAAAGACTCGCATGCCCGGAAGTTACTATGTGCGAAAGGGAGGTCTCGAATAATCAAGCCGGCTGCATGAATGCGATTGGACTCCTGATCTTCAGGATTAACGCCGGTATTCCCAATGTGCGGATATGTCAACGTTACGAGCTGCCGCGCGTAAGAGGGGTCTGTCAGAATTTCCTGATAACCCGTCATCGCAGTATTAAATACGACTTCGCCGACTGAATATCCGTCAGCACCTATAGAGCGGCCAGCAAACTGAGTGCCATCCGCAAGAATTAAAATTGCACGAGAATTCAACCGGGGGTCCTCTGTCTCGACAGACTCGACGGTGGCCGAGCGATTGAGGCGATATTTTAGGGAGGTACGACGCAAAAGTCTATGAGATTAAGAATATGCTACAAATCAAGGACATCCCGCATACCATAGAGCCCAGGGCCTTTTTCCCCCAACCAAACAGCTGCTCGAATAGCACCGTCTGCAAACGTCCTTCGGTTGCTAGCCTTGTGAGTAATCTCAATCCGCTCACCTTCTGAGGCAAACAATACCGTATGCTCGCCCACAATATCACCAGCTCGAACTGTCGCAAATCCAATTTGCTCACGTGGGCGCGCACCTTCCTGACCCTCACGACCATATACTGCTACTTTTGAGAAGTCTCGTTTTAAAGCAGCGGCAACCACTCGGCCCATCGCAAGTGCAGTCCCACTCGGCGCGTCCACTTTGTTCCTGTGATGGGCTTCCAATACCTCCACATCGACCGAGTCGCCTAAAATGCGAGCGGTTCTATCAAGCAGGTCCAATACAAGGTTGACACCCACACTAAAGTTAGGGGCATAGACAATAGGAATTTGCGTAGAAGCATCATGAATGAGTGCCTCATCAGCCTCTGAAAAACCGGTAGTACCAATAACGATAGGACATTGATGTTTAATACAGTCTTGCAAATGCAAAAGCGTCGCATCAATTGCTGTAAAATCGATAATTACTGGCGATTTTGGCAGAAACTCAGACAAGCTATTGGCAATCGGCGCAGAATGATGTCCGTAACCGACCAACTCTCCTGCGTCCACCCCAATTAAAGTCGAAGAAGGCCGCGCCGTCGCTCCCAATAAGTAATCTGGATCAGCTGCCAGCGTCGCCTCGATCAACGAGCGCCCCATCCTACCTGAGGCACCCGCAATCACTATTTTAGTCATCAGAGCTTCATCTCATCAAAAAACGATTTAACGCTATCAAACCACCCTTCTCGTCGTGGCGCATGGGCTTTATGATTGAGCGTGGCATGCAATTCTTGCATAAGCTCTCTCTGCTTGCCCGTCAAATTAACTGGTGTTTCGACAACAACACGGCAAAGCAAATCACCCTGCGGGCCACCTCGAACCTGTTTCACCCCCTTGGCACGAACGCGAAATATCTTACTCGTTTGAGTTCCTTCCGGAATTTTGACTTTTACACGCCCATTTAACGTAGGCACCTCAAGCTCGCCGCCAAGTGCCGCATCAGTAAAGGAAATCGGAACTTCACAATAAAGGTCTTTAGCATCCCGCTTGAAAATTCGATGGTCCCGAACATTGACTTGAACATAAAGATCACCTGATGGCCCGCCATTTGCGCCAGCCTCGCCCTCACCCGACAAACGAATTCGATCACCCGTGTCGACGCCGGCCGGAATCTTGGCCGACAAGGTTTTGGATTCCTCTTTACGACCTTGTCCGCCACAATCCACGCAAGGATTAGAGACAACCTTACCCTGCCCATGACAGCGCGGACACGTCTGCTGAATCGCAAAAAATCCTTGCTGCATCCGAACCTGCCCTTGGCCCTTGCATGTTTGACAAGTCTTAGGCGAAGAGCCCGGCTTCGCACCACTTCCATGGCAGGTATTGCACCCAGCTAAACGAGGGATACGGATTGTTTTCTCTACACCAAAAACAGCTTCTTCTAAGGTCAGATCGAGGGTGTAACGTAAATCGCTGCCTCGGTGTCCAGAGGCGCGCGCCCCTCCCGAACCACCGCCACCAAAAATATCACCGAACACGTCACCAAAGATGTCCGAAAAACTACCTCCGTCAGCCTGGGGTCCGCCAGCGCTGCCCATACCTTCAAAAGCCGCATGCCCATGCCTATCATAGGCTGCTCGCTTATCGGCATCCGACAGAACTTCGTAGGCCGCAGACAATTCCTTAAACTTTCCTTCAGCCTCCGCATCATCTGGATGACGATCTGGATGACATTTCATGGCCAAGCGACGATAAGCCTTTTTTAGATCACCCTCAGATACATCAGAAGATACGCCCAAAGTCTCATAATAATCGCGCTTAGCCACTCAGCTCTCCCTACCTGAGATTTGGATTCCCGAACTCACTTCTTGTCATCATCCTTAACTTCTTCGAATTCCGCATCGACCACATCATCATCCGACGCTGAATCACTTGTCTCTTCTGACTGGCCATTACCACCAGACTCATCCGCAGCCGCATACAATTTTTCAGCGATTTTCGCAGAAGCCTCCGTCAAGGCAGCAGTCTTAGCTTGAATCAAATCTTTGTCATCAGACTTTAATGCTTCATCCAACTCAGCGATAGCAGTCTCAACAGGTGCCTTCTCGTCATCAGACAGCTTATCACCGGCCTCTATCATAGACTTCCTGGTCGCGTGAACCATTCCATCGGCCGTATTTCTTGCGCTGACCAGCTCTTCAAACTGACGATCAGCATCAGCGTTAGCCTCCGCATCTTTGACCATCTGCTCGATTTCTGCATCCGATAGACCTGAAGATGCCTTGATTACTATGGACTGCTCCTTACCAGACGCCTTATCTTTTGCAGACACATTCAGGATTCCGTTCGCATCAATATCGAAGGCAACCTCAATTTGCGGCATGCTTCGTGGTGCTGGTGGGATATCTGCCAAATCAAAACGCCCAAGCGACTTGTTCTGCCCAGCCTGCTTGCGCTCACCCTGCAATACATGAATAGTCACCGCCGTCTGATTATCTTCGGCTGTCGAGAAAACCTGGGTCTTTTTACTTGGAATTGTCGTATTTTTGTCAATCAAGGAGGTCATTACACCGCCCATAGTTTCGATACCAAGCGATAGAGGCGTCACGTCCAGCAATAATACGTCCTTCACCTCACCTGACAATACCGCCCCTTGAATAGCCGCTCCTACAGCAACCGCCTCGTCCGGATTCACGTCCCGACGCGGCTCTTTACCAAAGAAGGTCTTAACTGCTTCTTGGACTAACGGCATCCGGGTCTGACCACCAACTAAAATCACGTCATTAATCTCAGACGTAGAATGGCCCGCATCTTCCAATGCCTGCTTGAGAGGCCCAAGAGTTCGCTCAACCAGATCTTCAACCAATGACTCGAGCTTAGCTCGGGTTAACTTGACGCTTAAATGTTTCGGGCCACTCGCATCAGCAGTGATGTACGGCAAGTTAACATCTGTCTGCTGGCTTGAAGACAGTTCAATTTTAGCTTTCTCAGCAGCCTCCTTCAGCCGCTGCATCGCCAGAGGATCACCCCTAAGATTCATTCCCTGATCGTTTTGAAATGATTCAGCGAGGTAATCGATAACCCTTAAATCAAAATCTTCCCCGCCCAAAAAAGTATCGCCGTTAGTGGAAAGCACCTCAAACTGGTGCTCTCCGTCTACCGAAGCAATTTCAATGATCGAGATATCAAATGTTCCTCCACCTAAGTCATAAACAGCTACGATAGAATCACCACGCGCTTGGTCCATGCCATATGCCAAAGCCGCAGCGGTTGGCTCGTTTATGATTCGCTTTACATCAAGACCAGCAATCTTACCGGCATCTTTGGTCGCCTGGCGCTGGCTATCGTTAAAATAAGCCGGCACTGTAATCACAGCCTCAGTAACAGGTTCACCCAAGTAATCTTCGGCAGTTTTTTTCATCTTTTTCAAGATTTCTGCGGAAATCTGAGGCGGTGCCAATTTATTACCATTGACCTCGACCCATGCGTCACCGTTGTCAGCACCAATAATCTTATACGGAACCATTTTGATATCTTTTTGAACAACATCATCTTTAAATTTACGACCAATCAGACGCTTTGTAGCAAACAACGTATTCACAGGATTGGTAACCGATTGCCTCTTAGCCGGCTGACCGACGAGTATTTCGTCATCGGTATACGCAATAATGGACGGGGTGGTTCGATCACCCTCGACATTTTCAATCACGCGAGGCTTATCGCCCTCAAGTACGGCCACACACGAATTGGTGGTTCCAAGATCGATTCCTATGATCTTACCCATGGTTATTCCTCTCTGTTAATTCTTGTCCAATACCCTGGAAATTCTTACCTAATCATTGCGGTCAACTGGCCGCATTCAAGCTCTAATTGCCAGGAATTTTGCTAACGACTACCATCGCCGGCCGCATAACACGCCCTTCAAGCTTGTATCCTTTCTGCATGACTGCGACGACTGTATTCGCCTCT
>Ga0114995_10000196_pt1 | contig 40304 bp, 35 predicted proteins | sample ArcticOcean_MG_C_11_FD_87038 | JGI IMG/M metagenome (GOLD analysis project Ga0114995, IMG submission 87038) | Marine microbial communities from western Arctic Ocean - ArcticOcean_MG_CB2_154 | ecosystem: Environmental > Aquatic > Marine > Oceanic | place: Arctic Ocean: Canada Basin | collected... | reverse complement strand
TGGTGTGGTTTGTCATCAAAAAAGTGGTTGGTATTCGAGTCACCGAAGAAGAGGAATACAAAGGTGTGGATATTTCTGAGTGCGGCATGGAAGCCTACCCAGAATTCACCAACAGATAACTTTCACTTGTAATCTAGACTAAAAAGAGGCCTATTGGTTTAACCAGTAGGCCTCTTTGTGTTTGGCGCACATATTAAGTTCATTGAAATAATGCTACAGTTATAGATAAAAGAAAGCGCATAAGAAGCAAAGACTTTAGAGGCTCCCTTTAACGATGACGATAAAAAATATGACTAACTATACCTTTGATCGACGGAAATTCATTGCCTATTTACTTTCAACTAGTGCTGTAGCACTCGCTGGCAATAGCCGTCTTGCCCACGCAAGCACATTGAAAAATACTCGAGTCGTGGTTATTGGTGCTGGTTGCTCTGGATTAGGTGCAGCACGTATGCTCGTCGACGAGGGGGCAATGGTAACTGTCATTGAAGGCAAGCCTAACATTGGCGGGAGATTGCTTACTGATTGGTCTATGGGTGCGCCATTTGAGGTTGGTGCAGGCTGGATTCACGGCCCCGATGAAGATAACCCAACTCGACAGCTAGCAGATGCTGTGTCTGCTCAGTATACGATTACTGACGATGATAATTTGATCGTATTCGATTCCGATGGTGAAGAAATGGACGAGGATACGATCGAGGAAATAAACGAAAGCTGGTATAACGCACTAAAAAGGCTCGACAATAACCTGGAAAATGACAACACTCAGTCACTTCGTGAGGCACTGTCAAAAGAACTTGGCGATGAAAATTTTGAATGGGCGATGTCGGCCTATACCGAGTTTTCATTAGGAGGCTCGATAGAAAAATTATCAGCTCTGTTGCACGATGAAGGCAAAGTCTTTGATGGCCCCGATGTGGTCGTAACAAGCGGATACGACGAGCTGTTAAAGCCACTTGCGAACGGACTGGATATCAAACTATCGACCGTCGTCTCCGAGATCAACTACTCAGATAAGGGGGCTATTGTAAAAACTGATAACGGGAGCTTCAACGCCGACTACGTTATATGTAGTGTACCGTTAGGCGTGTTAAAAGCAGGTTCCATTAAATTTGATCCGGTGCTTCCGTCCTCTTATTTAAAAACCATTAAAAAAATCGGCTTTGGCTCAGTCACCAAAATAGCCTTCAAGTTCGACAAGGCGTTCTGGGACATTGATACCCAGTACTTTGGAGTTGTCACGAAATCAAAAGGCCGGTGGAATTACTGGATGAACTACAGGACATTCAGCGACGAAAACATACTGCTAGGCCTCAGCGTTGGAGACTATGCATTAACTGCAGATGAAATGTCAGACGCCGAAATCACCGAGGACGCACTGGATGTACTTCGCGACGTTTGGGAGGGCGAAGTCGGAAACCCCATACAAATGTTACGTACCCGCTGGCGCACCGACCCTTTTTCATTAGGCGCTTATTCTTTCTCAACGCCGGGTGTTAACCCTCGCCAGTTTGATGGTTTGGCTAAACCTATTCAACAACGTCTACTGCTGTGCGGAGAACACACTAACTTCAGTTATTTAGCCACAACGCACGGGGCTTATCTCTCAGGTATCCGTGCAGCCGAATACATCATTGACGAGGCATAGCACAAGTTTTGGCCGTTGAGGTATCTGCAGTGATCTGAGGGTACCATTAATCAATAATATCATTTTCAGCACGTACTAATGCCACTGGATCTTCATATCAAAACTGGCGTCTCTTGTACCGAGATCGAAGGTCACTGTAACCCAGTTTCATGGCGTGTTCGCGCCCAACAACAAACACCGAATTCTAGTCACACCAGCAAGGCTTCAATCGTAACTAATAGTCTTCATTTAGGCCACCGTCATCAGGAATTTGTGATTCTCGGCGGGCAATAAAATCTAATAACTCGTCATTAACAGCTTGATCTATTTTAGGTTCTTCATATTCGTTTAACTTTGCCTTAGCTAAATTTAGCGCTCTTTCGGTAATACTTTTACTGCCATCGGCAATCCATTGTTCAATATTATTGTTATCTAATAACTTAGGCATGTAAAAAGCCCGTTGAAAGTTATCTTGGGTATGTGGGTGGCCCAGATAATGGCCTCCTGGGCCCACATCACGCACCGCCGCTAAAGCCTCATCAAAGTCATCCCAACGTGGCCCTTCAGCCATACGGTAGGCCATGGCGCACTGTTCAGCATCCACCATGAATTTAGCCGTTGAACAATGCATACCTGCTTCATTCCAACCTGCTGAATGCCAGATATAGTTAGCCCCGGACATCATCACTGCCATAAGGTTTACGCCGCTCTCGTAGCCTGCTTGCGCATCGAGCACCTTAGCCCCACCTAAGTTACTGGAGGTACGCCAAGGCACATTGTAATGCCGCGCCATTTGCCCAATCAGAAAGTTCATTAAACAAATTTCTGGTGTGCCCGCCATAGGTGCACCAGAACGCATGGACACTGTGGCTAGATAATGGCCATAAATAGCAGGTGCACCTTTTCTTACTACTTGGGTGTACGCCAAGGCAGACAAAGCCTCAGCATTCAGCTGTACCACCGCAGGCACAGTAGATGCGGGTGTATTTGCACCACCCAAAACGAAAGGTGAACACAATACCGGTTGATTACGTTTTACAAAGGCTCGTAACGCTCCCAACATGGTGGCATCCCAAACTAACGGCGAGTTACCGTTAATGTTGCCTGTGGTCACCGGATGATCATCGATATAGTCTTTACCGAATAGAATATCGCACATGGCTATAACGTCTTCAGCATTTTTGCCAGAGGTGGTCATACCCATAAAGGTTTTATCAGAATACTTCATAGACGAATGAGTAATACGTAGGTGCCGCCAAGGCACGGCGTGATCCATAGGTTCTACAATATGATGGGCCGATGAGTGTAATCCTGGGCTCATGTGGGCCAGCTTGTGAAACATAGCTAGATCATCAAGGGTTGGATTACGTCGTTTGTCTTCTAAGTCGCGTAAAAAAGGTGCTCCTGTCATTGGTACAAAAATACAATTCCGGCCGCCCATCTTGAGGTTGTTTTCTGGGTTACGGGCATGGTATTCCACATCTGAAGGGATGCTTTTAATCAGCTCACGAATATGATGGCGGTCAAACTTTACTAGATCCCCTTCTACCCTTGCGCCAGCTTTACGCCAGTCTTCTAGTGCTATGGGGTCTCTAAATATCACACCCACCTCTTCCAAAATAGCCATAGAGGCATCATCAATTTTGGCAATTTGGTCTGCATCCATAGGCTCGGTATAAGGTAGGCCATGGCGTAAGTGTGGCAACATTTGTTCAATGTTATGGCAACGTAATTTTTGACGATTAGCCCGCCCACCACTGCGCTGACCTCGTATGGGACGTGTAGCTTCTAAAAATGCCTTGGTCATATTCACTCCAAAAACCAATATTGATGCCGTACGTTAGGTATTTTCGAGGTAACATTCAAACGACATTTTTATACCAATACATAACTTAATGTTATTATGTTTGGCGACGTTAGATGGTATTGTGGTTAGCACTTTGGTTAGCTTTGAGTTTGAGGTTGGCGATTAAATTCGTGCTGCGATTGAGTGTTTTTCTATAAGGAGAGTATTTTTGTTACGTAAGCAACTACCGGGTATTAATGGTTTGGTCACCTTTGAGGCGGCAGCACGGCATTTAAGTTTTACCGTCGCTTCAAATGAACTTTGCGTCTCTCAAGCCGCCGTTAGCAGACAAGTGAAACGTTTAGAAGAACAGCTAGGCTGTCCCCTATTCCACCGTAGCCAACGCCGTATAGAACTCACCAAAGATGGCCATAAACTGTTTCAAGCAGTTACTATGGGTTTGGGGCATATTGCCACGGTAACTAGTGATATACGCCGTACCCAATCCACGGGGGAAATCACCATTGCTTCAACCTTAGCTTTCTCTAGCTTTTGGTTAATGCCACGAATTCGTGCTTTTCACCAACAGTACCCAGACGTAAAAGTACACGTTATTGCATCAGACAATGCTCAAGAATTGCGTTCAGATAAAGTTGACCTTGCTCTCACTTGCGGTAACAACCAACTACAAGGTAACCAAACTCATTATTTATTTTCTGAGCAGGCCTACCCAGTGTGTAGCCCAGAATATCTGCGTAATAGACAAAATCCAGAACAACCCTCAGACCTGTTACGACATAGACTATTACATTTGGACGAACAATTGTGGGACAACATTGGCTGGGATGCCATTGACTGGCCCGCATGGTTATCTCATTTTGATGTGGATGATTTAGACATAGACACTGCAGTGAAAATACCCGCAGGGTTTACCTTTAACAACTATCCGCTGTTAATCCAAGCAGTTTTAGACGGTGAAGGCATTGCCCTAGGCTTTGAGCACACTACAGGCGATTTAGTGGCTCAAGGGAAGCTAGTGCGATTAACTGACAAAGTGTGGGATACGGGCCGTGGTTACTACCTGGCCATTAAGTCGAACTTAGTACATCATCCCGACGTACAAGCCTTGAGCCAATGGTTGTTGAGTAGTTACTAAACCTAACCTAAGCCTCCCGCCCTGCTCGTATTTTATGCATCAAAATAGTCGCGCTTACAGCCCAATCACTCAGAGGTTTAGGTGGCAACCAACTTGGTCCGCTTTGGTCTAGCTGTTGGCGTAACAATTCACTGTCATGGCCAAGGGTCATTTCTGCTAACAATTTACCAGCAGCTGTTCCGCGCGCCACACCCAAGCCATTTTGGCACACTGCGGCAAAAACACCCTCTTGGCATTGGCCAAAATAGCTTGCTTCGTTACCTGATAAACACAACAAGCCACCCCATGTATGTTCAAATTCAAGTTCTGGCAAAGCGGTGAAACGACGTTTATAACTCAGCTGATGTTGCACCTTAACCTTAGCCATATTAATTTGTTGATAACTCAATTTAGGGTTACAAGTAATCACGCTGCGCACTAGCAAGCGTTGGTCTGGTGTACGGCGAATAGTAGCACCTGCGGGATGTGCAGGAATCAGCCCCCAGCTTTTGTCGCCACCCAAACGCTGTTGCTGTTCAGTAGTCATGGGGGGAGTCATGCTGGCGTAAGTGCACACATGTACTAGGCGGTTTTTCTGCTCTCCAAATGCTTGGGCAAAGCCGTTATTGCACAGCAACACCTGGCCTGCGCTTACCTGCCCATGGGGTGTTGTAAGTACGTTTGGGCTACCCCATTGGTAATGGGTTACAGGGGTGTTTTCGTACAGGGTTACATTAGCTGGCAGGTTTTGAGCGCAGCCGCGTACAAACGCTGCAGGCTGAATGAGCACTGTGCCGGGCGTAAACACACCGCTGTGGTAATAGTTTAGTCCAGTAATGTCCTGCATTTGTTGGTTTGAAAGCTGATTAAACGGCTCGTTCAATGCAGCTAGCCCTTGACCATAAGAAACAAGGCTTTTAGCACCATTGGCAGAAGTGGCACCATGAATTTTACCACTTTCGCTCCAGTCACAGGCAATATTGTGTTGCTCAACAATACGTTTGGCATAAGCAATGCCAGATCGGTTGAAAGCAATAATATTGTGATCATGAGTTAAGTCTGTGGTGTAGGAATGACTGTTTAACGCATGGGGCAAATCAATCATAAACCCAGAATTGCGACCTGCCGAAGCCATACCCACAGTTAACGCGTCAAGCAAGACAATGTGTTTGTCGGGCGCTAATTCGGCCAACCGCCGTGCTGCGGCCAAACCGGTAAAACCTGCCCCTATAATGGCGATATCGGCCTTAACAAACCCTTGTAGCGGCACTTTGGCAGCAGCTTGTGGCAGGTTTTTATACCAGCCACAATCATTTTCATAGTTAGGCAGTAGTTTAACAACTGCCATTAATCCAGCTCCGCGTCTGATTCTGAGGATAAATCCAACCAAATAGTTTTAGTTTCAGTGTATTGATCATGAGCAAGCAGAGAGTTGTCTCTACCACCAAAACCAGACTGTTTGAAACCTCCAAACGGGGTGGTCATATCCCCTTCGCTGTAACAATTAACACTGACTGTACCGGCTTTAATAGCACGGGCCACATTGTGTGCACGGCGGCCATTACTTGTGAACACAGAGGCATGTAAACCGTAGCAAGTATCATTAGCTAAGGCTACCGCTTCTGCTGCGGAGTTTACGGTCATCACCGCTAACACGGGGCCAAATACTTCTTCTTGAGCAATAGTCATGTTGGAGGTTACTTGGTCAAAAATGGTAGGTTCAATAAACAAACCTTGTGCCAATTCACCGTCTAACTTAATGGCATTACCACCCAGTAATAACTGCGCACCCTGCTCTTTGGCACCTTCAATGTAGCCCATCACTTTACTAAAGTGTTCTTGGCTGATCATGGCACCTAAAGCGTTACGTGGGTCCATTGGGTCTCCGGTGATCCAATCACGGGTTTTTTCTAACACTTTTTCCATCAATTGGTCTTTAATAGCGCTATGTACAATAAGCCGTGAATTAGATGAGCAATTTTCGCCCATATTCCAGAATACTGCATTAACCACGTGCTCTGCCACTTCGTCTAAACGTTCTGCATCATCTAACACGATACAAGGGTTTTTACCGCCACACTCCAGTACTACACGCTTTAAGTTACTTTGTGCAGAATATTGTAAGAATAGCCGCCCTACTTCTGTAGAACCGGTAAACGACACAGCATCAATATCTGCATGTAATCCTAGGCTTTGGCCACAAGTTTCTCCTAACCCCGGCAATACGTTAATCACACCAGCCGGTACTCCAGCCTCGTGAGCAAGTTCGGCTAAACGCAAACATGTCATACTGGTTTGTTCAGCGGGCTTAAGGATCACACTGTTACCTGCTGCTAACGCAGGGCCTAGCTTCCAAGCGGCCATCAACATAGGAAAGTTCCAAGGCAACACACAAGCTACTACACCAATGGGTTCGCGCTGAATTAAGCCCAGAGAACTATTGCCAGAGGGTGATATTTGGTCATATATTTTGTCAATGGCTTCGGCATGCCACTGAATACAATCAATGGTTTCAGGCACATCTATAGCCATACAATCTTTAATGGGCTTGCCGCTTTCAAGGGCTTCCATCACAGCCAATTCTCGCTCATTACGTTTGATGAGCTTAGTGAACTTAATCATCACTTGTTTACGTTCAGACGGATGCATTTTACTCCACACTCCCGCTTCAAAGGCTTGTCGTGCTTTGCCTACAGCAACATCTACATCACTGCTATCACAGGCGGCAATTTGGCCTAGTTCTTGCCCTGTTGCAGGGTTTAAAGTGGTTAGCGTATTACCACTGATGGCCGGTGTATAACTGCCATTGATCCAAGCGTTACCTGGGAAATTAATTTGCGCTGCAATGGCAAGGTATTCTGTTTTTGTTAACATGATTTTATGCCTCGGTAGCGTTGTTGGTATAGCTGCTGCAAATTTGCGCTATAGTGGTTTTAACAGTGTGCACGGTCACTTCAAACTCTCGTTTTAACTCGCTATTCATTTCTCGTAAAGGTTTACGCACGGGGCCTGTAATAATGCCCTCTAACTGACAACCATATTTAATGCACTGAACAAATTTACCACCTTGCTCAAGGGTTTGCATAAGCGGTAATAACGCTGTCATTATCTTGCGACCTTTCACAAAATCTTGTTCCACCACACACGCATGGTATAGCGCATAGTGTTCTTTAGGTAAGAAGTTAGCAGCACCTGCCACCCAACTTTGAGCTCCCCAAGCAAAAAACTCCAACGCTTGGTCGTCCATTCCACAACTCAATTGAATATGAGGAAAACGACGCGCCAACAAATGCACCCGATTGATGTCACCACTACTTTCTTTAATAGCACAAAAATTAGGCCGCATACTCAACCTTTCCAAACAAGCTTCGTCCAACGGCGCTCCAGTTCGGTCTGGGAAGTTATACAACATAATAGGTAGGTCTGTAGCCCGCTCCACTTCTAAACAGTGCCGCACTAATTCTTCCGAAGTAGGAATAGCATAATACGGCGCGCCCAGTAACAGGCAATCTGCGCCAGCCTTGTTGGCCTCTTGTGCAAAATAAATGGCATCTTCAGTACGTAACGCACCCACACCTGCAATTAACGGTACGCGAGAACCTATGGCCTCTTTAACCAAAGCAAAGGTGCGCACTCGTTCGGCTTTGTCCATGGCGTAATATTCGCCAGTGGTGCCGCCCACTATAATGCCTTGTACTCCTGCATTGATAGCGCCGTCTATAATTGATCCAAAGCCTGCTTCATTAATAGAAAAGTCATCATTAAAAGGGGTAATAACGGGGACGTAGATGCCGTTGAATTGCATAGTAATCTCGTATTGTCATGCATTGCCTGCATAGACTGTATTAACTGTATTGACCTAAGGTACTGCCAGTTTAGAACCTGTACCGCGGCTGGGTCAAATGACATATCCGCTATAGCATGCATTACATAATGTTATATGCAGTTAGATAAAGCTCTCAGATTAGCTAAAAGCTATAAATATTGAACCTATATTCGATCATTCTATTACAATTGTGTATTTACAACTAACCTAGGTATTTATTTACCAGGTATTTCATATTGTTATGGGCATTATTATTGTATGCTGTTGCTAGCAGTATCCATTTTCACGCGTTAGCTACCTCTGTGCAATATTCATGCAACTTCATCTTCACTCAAGCACCCTTGAACTAGGCCCAAGCCATTGGCAGCAATACCTTTGTGTACAGGCAGATCCCTTTAGCCAGTATGCCTTCCATGCCGCCTTAGAGCACAGCGGCAGTGTGGGCGGCGACAGTGGGTGGCAGCCTTTGCACCTTGAAATAATAGACGATGGCAAACCTATTGCCCTTATACCCAGCTATGTTAAAACCCATTCTTGGGGCGAGTTTGTATTCGATTTTGAATGGGCTAATGCCTACGAGCGCAATGGCTTAGAGTATTACCCAAAGCTTATTAGCGCCGTGCCTTTTACTCCGTGCGCTGGCCCACGTATATTGCTAACTGAAGGTGCCGATTTAACAACCGTTCTAGACTTTTTACAGCAACAATTACCTTATTTATGCGCTCAGATAAAACTTAGTGGCTGGCATTGGCTGTTTGCTCAAAAGCCTGATTGGGAACCTGCCCAAGCGCATTTGTGGCACCAACGTACTGGCTGCCAGTACCATTGGTACAATCACGATTACAGCGAATTTTCAGACTTTACCGCACGTCTCACGTCACGTAAGCGTAAATCCATTAATAAAGAACGCCGCGTTATTGCCGAACAAGGTATTAAGTTCACCTGGCAGCAAGGCGACGACATAAGCCCACAAGCTCTAAAAGAATTTTATGCCTGCTACCAGAGTACTTATCTAAAACGCAGCCGGCAAGGTTACTTAACCTATGCATTCTTCGCAGAATTGCTAACTCAAATGCCAGAGAAGCTGTTATTGGTTACGGCAACAAAAGGTGAAGCGATTCCTGGCTCTTCTCTTGCCTCTTCTCTTGCCTCTTCTCTTGCCTCTTCTCTTGCCTCTTCTCGTGCCTCTCCCCTAGCCTATTCATTGTTTTTTGTGGATGATGAAACACTTTACGGGCGTTATTGGGGCTGTTTAGAAGAAGTAGATTTTCTTCACTTTGAAACCTGCTATTACCAAGGTATTGATTATTGCATCGCCAACGGCATTCCTCATTTCGACGCTGGCGCCCAAGGTGAACATAAACTTGCTCGCGGTTTTGTGCCTCAATTCACCCGTTCTTACCACTATTTAGCGGAATCTGGATTTAATGATGCCATCAAAAATTTCTGCGAAGCAGAAGCCCAACACATAGAACACTACATGCAATGGGCAGAAACAGCCTTACCTTATAAAGCCAAGGAATAGCGATGAAGTCCATTGCTACTGCACAACACGTTAAGCGATAATAAGCCTATAGAGCATTATTTGAGAATAATTTACCATGTCTGATAGATTTTGCGTGCAGCATCCCGAAAGCCTACTCCCCTTCCTTAATACCCAACTTAAAGGTTGGACTCGCAACAACATAAAAAAACGCTTAAAAACAGGCTGCGTTACGGTTAATGATGTGCCTATTATGCAGCATGATCACGCACTTTCAGTGGGAGACAGCATAGAAGTTAGGGCCTCTGGAAAGCCTATGTCTCGTGAGTCGGTAGGCTTAGAAATTTTATATTCAGACCCTGATATTGTGGTGATCAATAAACCAAATGGGTTATTGTCTGTTGCGTCAGATGATGAAAAAAAACAACATGCCCTTGCCATTCTTCGCCAGCAGTTATCCCGCCCCAAACAGCCTGTTAATCTATGGTCGGTGTATCGATTGGACCGGGAAACATCGGGGGTTTTAGTATTTGTTACTTCTCGAAAAATGCGCGAAGCCATTAACGAAGACTGGGGGCAAGCCGATAAAACGTATCTAGCCGTAGTTGAAGGTAGCCCTAACCCAAGCCAAGGGCTTATAGACCAGCCGTTACGCACTGACTATGAGAATCAACAAGTGATTGTTGGCCCACATAAAGACGCCAAAAAAGCCGTGACCCATTTTAAAACATTGCGTACGGTTAACGGTCGTTCCCTAGTGGAGGTTCGCCTAGAAACAGGTAGACACCACCAAATTTTGGCTCATATGGCCTGGTTAGGGCACCCTATCGTTGGAGACGGCAATTATGGCACCTACGGCCCACGTACGGGGTTACATGCCGTGAGTCTAAGCATTACACGGCCAGAAACGGGCAAACGCCTTACCTTCGAGACACCTGCGCCCGCTAACATGATGGACCTGCTCCAGTAGCCCATTACATTGACCTTTTGGTCATCAACACCACATAACTTGACCCGTTAGGCTGCAAGGCCTAATCTGGCATTCTATTAATCAAACAAGCGTTTTAATTATGACATCATCTACGCCCATCTCTATGCCTTCAGCGCATTACCCTCATTTATTTGCACCGCTAAACCTTGGTTTTACGACATTAAAAAATCGAGTCATCATGGGTTCCATGCACACAGGCCTAGAGGAAGCAAAAAATGGCTTTGAACGCTTGGCCGAATATTTTGCGGAACGCGCTCGCGGTGGTGTAGGCCTCATCGTTACAGGGGGCATATCCCCCAACCAACAAGGCCTAACCTTTTCAGGCTCTGCCGCGTTAGATAACGTAGACAAAGTAGCTCAGCATCAGTTAGTAACCCAAGCAGTACACAATGCTGGCAGCAAAATCTGTATGCAAATTCTGCATACAGGGCGTTATGCCTATTCGCCAGAATCTATTGCACCCTCTGCTATTAAAGCGCCTATTAACCCTTTTACCCCAAAGGCGGTTACTAGTGAGGAGATAGAACAGCAGATTGAAGACTTCGCTAACAGTGCAAAATTGGCTCAAAAGGCTGGTTATGACGGCGTAGAAATAATGGGAAGTGAGGGCTATTTTCTAAATCAGTTTATTGTTACCCGCACCAACCAGCGTGACGATGAATGGGGTGGCAGTTATGACAACCGTACCCGCCTTGCCATTGAAGTAGTTAAACGTGTAAGAGCCGCCGTAGGTGAAGAGTTCATCATCATCTATCGCCTTTCCATGTTGGATTTAGTGCCAGAAGGCAGTAATTTAGACGAAGTAATTCAACTAGGCCAAGCCATTGAAAAAGCCGGTGCAACCATCATTAATACTGGTATTGGCTGGCATGAAGCCCGCATACCTACTATTGCCACTAAAGTTCCCCGTGCTGCATTTACCTGGGTTACTCATACAGTACGCAAACACCTGACTGTGCCGGTCATCACCTCCAACCGTATAAATACCCCAGAAGTGGCCGAAAATGTTTTAGCTAATGGCGACTCAGACCTCATTTCTATGGCACGTCCATTTTTGGCCGACCCAGAATTCGTCAACAAAGCAGCAGCTGGAACACCCGAACGTATTAATACCTGTATCGGTTGTAACCAAGCCTGTTTAGACCATGTATTTAGTGGTAAACCAAGCAGTTGCTTAGTAAATCCAAGGGCGTGTGAAGAAACTCGCATTATCATCGAGCCGACAACAGCCAAGAAGACCATCGCCATTGTTGGTGCAGGCCCTGCTGGGATGGCCTGTGCTGTGACAGCCGCAGAACGTGGCCACAGTGTTACTTTGTACGATGCAAGCAGTGAACTTGGCGGCCAATTCAACATTGCCAAACGTATTCCTGGTAAAGAAGAATTTTTCGAAACCATTCGTTATTTTGGTGTAAGGCTAAAAGAGCTGAATGTAGATGTACAACTTAATACCGCGTTAACTACTCAGCAATTAAACGACATGCAGGTAGACGAATTAGTTTTAGCTACTGGTATCAGCCCACGTGATCTTGAGCTACCAGGCCACGATCACGCTAAAGTACTTAACTACTTAGACGTTGTTAAGGGCGCCAAAGTAGGCCAAAAGGTTGCCATTATTGGTGCAGGTGGCATTGGTTTTGATGTGGCAGAATTTTTAACCCATGGCGTACGTGAGCCGAGTCAAAACATCGAACAGTTCATGTCCCAGTGGGGTATCGATATGACCATGCAAGCCCGCGGTGGCGTGGCTGGTATGCCGCAAAATATAGAAGTATCTCCTAGAGAGATTTACCTGTTACAACGTAAAGCCAGTAAAATAGGTGCCGGTTTAGGCAAAACCACCGGCTGGATACACCGCGCCGGTTTACAGCAAAAACAAGTGAAGATGATCGCTGGTTGTGAGTACCAAGCCATTGATGACCAAGGCCTGCACTTAACGATCGCTGGAGAAAACCAGATTTTAGACGTAGACCACATTATAGTATGTGCAGGTCAAGACCCAGACCAACGCTTGACTAATGGCTTAGAGCGCGAATATCACCTTATAGGAGGAGCCCAAAAAGCCACTCAGCTAGATGCCAAGCGCGCTATTCGCCAAGGGACCTTACTAGCCATTAAAATATAAGGCACTGCATATGCAATACACTACATTTGGCCTAACTATCGAAAATAACGTAGCCCATTTACGCTTTAATCGACCACTAAAACACAACACCATGAGTTTAGAGTTTTGGCGAGAATTTCCCCACGCCATTAAAGCCTTAGATGAAGGTGCCCAAGCACGAGTGCTAGTGATTAGTGGTGAAGGCAAACATTTTTGTGCAGGTATGGATTTAGCCGTATTTACCAGTGGTGCCATTAAGCGACCTAAAGACCCTGCCCGCCGCAATGAACACATGCGTCAGTTAGTACTGCAACTTCAGGCTGTGATCAGCAGCGTAGAGAACATGCGTATACCTGTATTGGCTGCCATTCAAGGCGGTGCCATTGGAGGAGCGTTAGACTTAGTGTGTGCTTGTGATTGCCGTTATATGAGTGAAGATGCCTTTGTTAGCATAGAAGAAATTCGCTTAGGCATGGCGGCAGATTTAGGTACGCTTCAACGCTTACCTAGGCTTATAGCCCCAGGTTTAGCTAAAGAACTAGCTTATACAGGCCGCCGAATGATGAGCCAAGAAGCCCTAGCCAGCGGTTTAGTTAATCAAGTTTTTGAGGATGCTCAATGCATGCTAAAAGGGGTAATGGAACTAGCACAAACCATAGCTAATCATTCACCACTAGCGGTTCACGGTTGCAAAGAAATAATGAATTATGGGCGTGACCACGACATTGCTAATGCCCTAAAGTATCAGGCCACATGGCAAGCAGGTATGCTTCAGCCAGAAGTAGATATGGTGGAAGCCATGATGAGTAAAGGCCAAAAACGTCACCCAGAGTATGCCGACTTAGTGCCCACAGACTCAGCTTTTAATAACAGCTAGCATAGCTAAAATACAGCTTAAACACAGATCAAATAAGATTAATCTGTATTTTTAATAATGCGCTGCAGCATGGTCTTTAAGGTTTCTGCTGCATCGCTATCTAACCCTTCCAAGGCATTACTCTCTGCTGTTTGGCAATCTTCAATTAAGTGCTCTACTCTTTTTTGCCCTGCCGCAGTGCCCGTTATTTTAGTACCGGTATCCAACTGCTGTACACGTGCCATGTTATGTTTTTGCAACTCTATAGACAGTTCTAACAAGGTCGCTTGATCTATCATAGTACGTTTGGCAAGATCTGCTAAGCTCATACTGTTTTCATTATACAAACACGCCAACACTCGCCATTCCTTAGTAGTAAGGCCATCATCAGCAACCAACTGATGAAATTCTTCACCCATTTGGTGAGTGGCCCTAGACATAAAATATAACAAGTAGTTATCAATAAAGTGGCTAACATCATTAGACTCAACTGGAGCCAAGGCAGGAATTGCTTCGGCAGTAGCATAGGCACCACGGTAAAATACTAACCCAGAGCCTGCGGTACTGCGCATGCCTTTCACTTGTCCAACGATGATTTCATGATCGCCACCATCGTAGGTAGCCCAAGCCTCACATTCAAAACGAGTGATAGTGCCTGGTAACATAGGTACACCACCAATGCCTTGCTCTACAACCACGTCAGCAAACTTGTCGATGCCACTTCGGGCAAATTTGTTAGATATATCAATCTGCTCATCACTCAACACATTAACTACAAAGTGCTTAGCATTAATAAACGCATCTGCACTGTAGGCTGTTTTGGTAATACTCCACAAGATGAGCGGAGGATCCATAGATACAGAGTTAAAACTACTGGCAGTGGCACCTACTGGGTCTCCATTTGCATCTAGGCAAGTGACTACAGTTACGCCGGTGGCAAATGATGATAATGCATCGCGGAATTCGCGGGCGCTAAAAGCTTCTGTGGACATAAGGTGCTCTGTTTTTTTACAGTCAAGAATAGGTCGCTATTATAAGCCTTAACACAGCAAAGGTAAGGCTAAATGTTATAAAAAAGCAGATAAAAGTAGACCTAAACATCCATTATAATTAACTTGTTAATGGATCAATAAAACATTGTAAGCTATTGACTTAAACTAACCTTCTTATACATTTATGGAATAAGGTTATAACCAAAGTTGCATAAACTAATAAACCCTCGTACAATAGCGTCAAGTTAATCAAACAGCCCTCTTGGAGGAATCATGACTCTAACTACACAGACCACACCTGAAATTACCGCCTTTTTTGACGAAGACACCTTCACAGTAACTTATATCGTTGCAGACCCAGACACTAAGCAGTGCGCCGTAATTGACTCTGTATTGGATTACGATGCCAACATGGGCCGCACACGCACAGACTCTGCTGACAAAGTAATTACACACATTAAAGAACAAGGGCTAACCCTAGTTTGGTTGCTAGAAACCCACGTACACGCAGACCACTTATCTGGCGCGCCTTACATTCAGCAGCAACTGGGTGGAAAGATAACCATTGGTGATCAAATTACTCAAGTGCAAGATATTTTTGGCAACTTATTCAATGCGGAAGAAGCTTTTTCACGTAATGGCAGCCAGTTCGACCACTTACTAGCTGCTAACGAAGAGCTAAAGGTCGGTAACTTGTCTATGACAGCACTTCACACCCCAGGCCACACGCCTGCTTGTATGAGCTTTCTAGTAGGCGACGCTTGTTTTGTAGGTGATACCTTATTCATGCCAGACTATGGCACAGCACGCTGTGACTTCCCGGGTGGTGATGCCACTACTCTGTACGAGTCTATGGAGAAAATTTTAAGCTTGCCAGACGCTACTCGCCTGTTCATGTGTCATGACTATGCACCAGGTGGCCGTGAGTACCATTGGGAAAGTACCGTAGCAGAATCTAAAGCCACCAATATTCATTTGGCAGGCAAGACCAAAGCAGAGTTCATCGACATGCGTACCACACGAGATGCCCAGTTGAGTGCTCCGCGCTTACTGCTACCTTCGGTGCAAGTTAATATGCGTGCAGGCCATATGCCACCAGCAGAAGACAATGGTATTGCTTACATTAAAATCCCTCTTAACCAAATTGGCGAGTAATAAATAACCGTGACTTCAAAACTCTGGAATCCGCTTACAAAACTACCCGCATTAGTATGGCTTAAAACCTACAATACCAATGCCTTGCAAGCCGATGCTATGGCCGCTTTAATTGTGACCATAATGCTTATCCCCCAGAGTTTGGCCTATGCCATGTTGGCGGGATTACCTCCCGCCACAGGCTTATATGCCAGCATACTGCCTCTTTTGGCCTACGCTTTGTTTGGTTCTAGCCGCACCTTAGCCGTAGGTCCAGTAGCGGTTATTTCACTGTTATCTGCTAATGCAGTGGGCTTAGCCCATATCAATACTGGCTTAGACGTATTAACCTTATCCATGACCTTAGCCTTATTGTCTGGCATTTTAATGTTATTCATGGGTTTATTTAGGTTAGGCTTTATTGCTAATTTATTAGGCCGACCAGTAGTGACAGGGTTTATTACCGCCGCCGGTATTCTTATTGCCCTAGGCCAATTAAAACACATTTTGGGCATCCCTCTACGTGGTCATAACCTACCTGAATTAGCTAGCGGGCTTTGGCAATACGGCAGTGATACTCACCTTCTTACTGTTGTTATTGGTGTCACAAGCGTTGTTTTTTTATGGTGGGCTCGTGCTCCCCTAACTCGTTTGTTATGTCATTTTATGAGCAAAAATGCAGCATCAGCTCTAAGTAAGCTGGCACCTGTTAGTGCAGTGATCATTTCTATTTTATTGGTGTCAAAGTTAGGCTTAGATCAACAAGGTGTTAACGTTGTGGGCGCTATTCCATCGGGACTACCTACCTTGGCATGGCCTCAATTAAACGGGTTATTAGTTTCTACCTTGATGCCTTCAGCTATCATGATTAGTTTGATAGGTTATGTTGAATCCATCTCTGTAGCACAAACCTTAGCTAATAAGCGTCGTCAACAAATAAACCCTAACCATGAATTATTAGGTTTAGGTGCTGCTAACGTGGCTTCTGCAGCTTCAGGAGGTTTTGCAGTAACTGGGGGTTTTTCACGCTCTGTTGTTAACTTTGACGCTGGCGCACAAACACCGATGGCGGGTGTATTTACAGCCGTTGGCATTGCTCTAGCCAGCCTTTACCTCACGCCTTACTTGGCTTTATTGCCCAAGGCCGTACTTGGTGCAACCATATTTGTGGCCGTACTCACATTAATTGAGCCCCACGAAATTAAGTTTACGTGGAAGTACAGTAAACACGACTTTGCCGCCATGATGATCACTATTCTTATAGTGTTAGGTGTGGGAGTAGAAGCAGGCGTTATGGCTGGCGTAGCCGCTACTATATCGCTGATGTTATGGCGCACAAGCCGTCCTCATACCGCTATAGTGGGCCCTATTGATGGTAGCGAACATTTCCGTAATATAGCCCGCCATGATGTGGCTCAGTGTGAACAAGTTATTGCCCTGCGTATTGATGAAAGTTTGTTTTTTGGTAACGCTCGTTACCTAGACAACCAGCTCAATGAATTGTTGGCACAGAACCCTTGTATAGAACACTTAATCCTTATGGGTTCTGGCATTAATCACATTGATTCCAGCGCCGTAGAGAGCCTCTTGGAATTCAACAAACGGTTACAAGACAAAGGCATTAAAATGCACTTGTCAGAAATTAAAGGGCCTGTTTTAGATCGCTTACAGCGGGTTGATTTTGCCGAAGAGCTAACCGGCAAGGTATATCTAAGCCAACACCAAGCATGGCAGGAGTTAACCAAGCTCTCTAACCCGAGCATCTAATGCCCTGACCTACAGCTCAGTGATCCAGTTCAGACATCTAGCCAAGGCTTACCCTGTTTTAAACAGCAGGAAGCCTTGGTCAACGAGCCCTGATCAAATCATGTGATTATTTAGACAACACACCTCCCACTTTTTAGATAATCAATCTCACAAATACTCAAACGTATGCCTTGTCCTAACTTATCAGCGTAAGTTAAGGATGCTATTATATGCCTCCTAAAAACTAACATTCTTTCCCTCCTCAATAAATACATTGCAGGTTTAACACTACCTATGACCATTGAACATTTTTTTGCTGTGGCTCTTTTTGCCTTAGTAACCACCGGCACCCCTGGGCCAAACAACATCATGTTTGCTGCATCTGGTGCTAACTATGGCATTCGTAAAACGCTGCCACACATGCTTGGTGTTAACTTAGGTTTGGGTAGCTTGCACTTGTTAATGGGGCTTGGTTTAGGTGCGGTATTTTTAAACTTCCCACTGTTACAGCAAGTATTAAAAGTAGTAGGTAGTGGTTATTTACTTTGGCTAGCGTGGAAGATGCTCGGCATCTCTATGCTGCCTTCAGCAACCACTGAAAAACGAAAGCCGATGACGGTGTATCAGGGGGCTGTCTTTCAATACGTTAACCCTAAAGCTTGGGTTATGGCCATAGGTGCCAACGTGTCCTTTGGCATGGCTGGAGACATGTATTGGCCTTCCGTAGCCTCTATTATCATTTTGTATTTATTGGTTGGCCCATGCACTAACCTGTCGTGGATCACGTTTGGAAAAACCATTGGCCTCTTCCTATCTTCGGCTAAACGTCTTAAAGTGTTCAACATCGTTATGGCGTGCTTAACAGCAAGCTGTTTGTTTTTTATCTGGTAACGCTTTACCCTTAAATATGAGTGAGAAACAGTATGGATTTTAACAAGTTACAATGTGAAGCCTGTCGCATCGGGGCCCCAACAGTTACGGATGAAGAGCACACAAGCTTAATGCTAGAAATTCCCGAATGGACTTCCATTCTTATGGGCGATATTAAGCAGCTTCAACGTGTCTACAAATTCAAAAATTTTAAATTGGCTTTGGAGTTCACTAACCTATTGGGAGAGATATCTGAAGCAGAGGCTCACCACCCTGCCATTTTAACCGAATGGGGCAAAGTAACTGTTACTTGGTGGACTCACACGATCAAAGGCCTACACCGTAATGATTTCATTATGGCGGCTAAAACAGACGCATTACTGAACTAATTCTAACGCTTTAGTGATCTACAGAATCTAAGCTTAAGCTGCTTTTATAAGCTAGAATAGACCAAAGTTAGCAACGGATGCCAAACCTAACATGCTTAAGTTTTTTGAAAATTTAGTTGACCCCTACCCCCCAGAACAACCTCAACAACCACCAAAAGGGGTCTGGCGCTTTTGTTTGCACTATTGCCACGGCATGAAGCGCTATATGTTTTTACTTGCTGTCACTGCAGGTGCCTTTGCCGCTATAGAGGTGATGGTATTTGGTTTTATGGGGCAGCTGGTTGATTGGCTTAGCGTACAAGATAGGGAGACATTTCTAACAGATCAAGCCAGCACCCTTTGGGGTATGGGAATACTGGTTGTTATTGTGGTGCCTCTGATAGGCTTACTCAACAATCTGATTCGTATGCAAACCCTCATGCCCAATTTAACCATGCGTGTACGCTGGTTAGCCCACCGATACTTATTACAACAAAGCTTAGATTTTTACCAAGATGATTTTGCAGGCCGTATTGCCGCTAAAGTGATGCAAGGTTCCATTGCTGTAAGGCAAGTGGTGGGAAAGCTTTGTGATACCTTTGCCTACGTGGTTGTGGGCCTATTTTCTATGTTAGTGCTCTTGTCAAATACAGACCTACGTATGGCTGCGCCTATTGCTGTATGGCTAGTATTGTTTACTGGTGTAATGGTTTACTTTTTGCCACGCCTAGCCCGCATAGCGGAAGACCAAGCCAACAAACGTGCAGTGATGACCGGTAGAGTAGTAGATAGTTACACCAACATTAGCACCGTAAAACTGTTCGCCCATACCGAAAAAGAAACGGATTACGCTAAGTCGTCCATGAACACATTTTTAGTTAACGTGTTCCAAATGATGGGGCTAAGCACATGGATGGATGTCATTGTTACCAGCTTAAATAGCTTGCTTATTTTTGCTACCGCAGCAGTGGATATTTATTTATGGCTTAACAACAGCGCCAGCTTAGGCATGATCGCCGTAAGTTTAGCCCTAGCGATTCGCTTGCAAGGGTTTTCTGATTGGCTGATGTGGGAAGTACACGACTTCTTTGAAAGTTTAGGCACCGTGGCGGATGCTATGAATACCATTTCTCAACCCCAGACTGTGCTAGATAATGCGCAGACCCCCCTAGCTGTTACCCATGGCCACATTGAATTTCAAGACATTTGTTTCCATTATGGAAAAAGCCACGGTGTAATCGAAAACCTAAGTCTGCAGATAAACGCTGGTGAAAAAGTGGGAATTGTTGGACGGTCTGGTGCTGGAAAATCTACTTTAGTGAATTTATTACTACGTTTCCACGACTTAGAAAGCGGTAAAATTCTCATTGATGGTCAAGACATTAGCCAAGTCACTCAAGACAGCTTACGAGCAGCTATTGGCATGGTGACGCAAGACACTTCCTTACTACATCGTTCGGTACGTGAAAATATTGTTTACGGCAAGCCCGACGCTACCGATGAACAGCTGCTATTAGCGTGCAAACAAGCCGAAGCTAATGTGTTTATTGAAGAACTAGAAGACCCAAAAGGTAATCGTGGTTATATGGCTCAAGTAGGAGAGCGAGGTGTAAAACTGTCTGGCGGACAACGTCAACGAATCGCTATTGCCCGAGTGTTATTAAAGAATGCACCCATATTGGTATTAGACGAAGCCACTTCTGCGTTAGATTCAGAAGTAGAAGCGGCTATTCAAGCCAGCTTAAACCGCCTGATGGAAGGTAAAACTGTCATCGCTATTGCCCATCGGTTGTCCACTATCGCCGCAATGGACCGCTTGGTAATCATTGATGAAGGCAATATCATCGAGCAAGGTAACCATGCTGAATTATTGGCCCTTGGCGGCGTTTACGCTAAACTTTGGCAGCACCAAACAGGTGGTTTTATTGGTTTAGATTAACACTATTATTGGAACAGCCTGCCTACTGCAGTAGGTCAACAGTGGCTCAATCAATAATGGTCCTCTTCAGACGCCTCACCTGAGTCTGGCATAGCCATTTCTGGCCCAGCCATCGGTGCTTGAGCCCATTCTTCACTGTCATCCAACTGCTCTAATTCATCTTCCTCTAAAGCTACAGCATAGTCTTGCGCATCTGGCGCTGTAAAGGCAGCGATAGGTGTACCAATCATACCTGCAGCTAGCATAGGTGACTGATCTTCCACGTCTTCTGGAGTAACTTCACGGTAGCGCATACTGTTTAATACAGCTAAAACAATGGCCAAAAATGCTGTTGCCATACCTACGAAATAAACATCTGGGCCAAAACGAGACATGGCAAAAGCGACCACAATAGGGCCAATACTCAAGCCAATACCGGAAGCCATTACCATCGCGCCGCTAGCAGAGACAATTTGTTCTGACGACAAACGGTCACTGGCGTAGGCAATACACAATGAATACATGGGCATAACTGAGCCACCAACAATAACAATGAGTGGTATATAACTATTACTAGTGGTATCCCAAACGGCTGCCAACAAACACAACACCACTGCAGCCACAGCGTTAATCAGCATTACACCACGGCGACCATACTTGTCTGACAGCCTGCCAATAGGCCACTGTAGTAAAAAACCACCCCACAAGAAGGAGGCCATAAACAAAGCCACCAAACTATTGTCAAAGCCTTTTTGTAATCCGTACACCGCACCCAAGCCAAATGCCGTGCCATGAGCAGCACCGGTTAAGGCGTTACTGATAACCGCTAGTGGGGAAACTTTATATAAGGCGAAAATAGACATACTTTCACCCTGATCAAAAGCAGGCGCAGGACGAGCCGTAAGTAGTATTGGCACTAAGGCAAATGAGATAATCACAGAAATAAGTATAAACAGGTCTGTACTGGCTGGGTCTGCCACGTTCAGCAAGAACTGCCCACTGCCCATACCCAAGGTGACTACAACCATATAGACAGATAATATGGCGCCACGGTTTTCGTTACTGGCCCTGTCATTAAGCCAACTTTCTGTAACCACAAACAAGCCAGAAAAACAGATGCCGGTGACTAAGCGCATCAAGCTCCATGTGTATGGGTTAACATAAATACTGTGCAACAAAATGGCTATGGAAGCTGTAGAAGCTAAGGCAGCAAAAACGCGTATGTGCCCTACCCTGGCTACCAATTTAGGTGTGAGAATACTGCCAATTAACATACCCGAAAAGTAAAAGGACATCACCACACCTGTGGTAAATACTTCAAACCCTTCTAAGCTAGCACGTACGCCAAGTAAAGTGCCCTGTAGGCCGTTGCCTACCATGATAAAACCGATGCCCAACAACAGGGCCCAGCTGGCTTTTATTTCCTGAAACATGGCGTGTATCTCTAGCCTAAATGGTAATGTTTAGGCCGCCACAATACTGATTTTTTACCGCGTTGAATAGAGCAAAAATAAATCTTATTACAATAATGAGATAGAAAGCCAAATTCGCTTTTAGCAACAACGTGTTCAGCAAATTATCCTAGATAAGCTTTGCGCACTTCTTGAGCAATAATCCGCAAACCCTTTGCAATACGTTCGGGGCTTTGGGCGGCATAGTTAATCCGAATACATTCGTGCTGGTGCTGCCAATCGTCAGTAATACCTACAAAGAAATTATGCCCAGACACCACCACTACACCTTGCTCTTTTAAACGCTCATAAAGCGTCTGGCTGGAGATCGGCATCCCTTTAAACCACAACCAAAGGAACATAGCACCTTCTGGCTTATGCATGGCATAGGGGAGTGCAGGGTCCATCACTTCATGTAACGTTTTTTGTGCAAAAGCCAACTGCGCTTCATAAGCGGGCCGCACCACCTTTTGGCTTAGGTCTATAATTTCACCAGAGGCCACAAGATCTGTAGTAAGTGCTGCACCAAAGCTACCGCTGGCTAAATTAATAATGGCATTAATGCCAGAGATCGTTTGAATGGTTTCTTCATTTGCTACCACAATACCTGTGCGAGCTCCTGGCAAGCCAAACTTAGATAAGCTCAAACATACAATGGTATTGTCATTCCAAAACGGGGTAGCTGGTGTGTAAATTAAACCCGGGAACGGAAGCCCATAGGCGCCATCAATAATTAAGGGCACCTTATTGGTTTTGGCAAGCACATCTAACTGCTCTAATTCATCGTCTGTAATCACATTACCCGTAGGGTTAGTAGGCCTAGACACACAGATGGCACCCGTATTTGGCCCTATATGTAAATCATCAAACTTTACCCGGTATTTAAACTGACGTTGCTCTAATTCCTCAATAATAGGGTGAGCTGCCGTAAATAAGTCACTACCAATACCAGCGTCTGCGTAGCCGATGTACTCTGGTGCCATGGGCAATTGAATTTGCTTATTACTGCCGTCTTCAAACTCACCGGCAAGCATGTTAAATAACATAAAAAATGCAGATTGGCTGCCATTGGTGAGGGCAATATTATGGCGTGTAACTGGCCAGCCTAGTTTTTTGCTGAACAGGTGCGCCAAGGCATCAATTAATTCCCCATTACCTTGAGCGGGGTCATAACTGCCAAGTAGGCGCCTAACGGCCGCAGGGTCATTGGCAAGTTTTTGCAGGCGTTGCTGCATTATAGCTTCTATTTCTGGGATGTTAGCAGGATTGCCGCCTCCCATCATAATCATGTCACGGCCACTTGAGAGGGCGTTAGTAATGTCATCCATCAATACAGTAATGCCAGAATCGCTACTAAACTTTTGACCAAATGCAGATAATTTCACAGTTCATTTCCAGATAAAATGAGGTTAAAATAAAGCTATGGATCTCATCGCTTTATTACAAAAATAAGCCACTAAATTGTGTTCAGCGCTTCATCATGCCGGGCATACTACAGGTATTTTTGCCAAAACTCTGCTTTACCTGCTCCCGGCGTGAGCTCATAAACAGTAAAGCCAAATTTGTTATACGACGCTTTAGCAATGTTATTATTACTAAGCACTTCCAGTGTCACTTTGCAGGCATTTCTTGCTCCAGCGTAATCCTCTACCGCTTGTAATAAAGCCGTGCTAATACCCATACCCCTAAATTCCTTCTGCACGCCTAAATCATGAATGTTAACCAATGGCTTAGCCGCAAAAGTGGAGTAACCCCAAAGGCAATTAGTCATACCCGCACACTCATCCCCTACCCATGCTAAAAAGCTAAAGTTTTGTTTTTGTTGGGGTAAGTCTATTAATAAACGCTGCTTCACCTCTTCTGACAAATCCTGTCCGCCACCCATATCGTCCATAGCGTAGGCACCTAGTTGTTCTATTAACAAGGTCATTTGCTTAGGATCTTGGTAATCAACCAAGGTGATTGAGACCGTTTTTTTATCCAACACTGTGTTCAACACTATTTCCAACATAGGCTTTATCCAACATAAGTTTTTAAGGTGATAGCTCTACTCTACCCCACCATATATGATTTTATATAACTAAATAGAATAACGATTTAGTTTTTTATTACTTTTTATTTTAAAAAAGTGGTGGCATACTGCCCGCAATCCATGGAACCAATTGATTAAAACCGATGGGGCCAATTAAAATTAACGGGAGCGTAAAGCCATGAGCACCATTTCTAAAACTCGCCTCAGCCACCTTAAACAACTGGAAGCACAAAGCATCCATATCATGCGTGAAGTTGTAGCCGAGTTCAACAACCCAATCATGCTTTACTCTATTGGCAAAGACTCTTCGGTAATGTTGCACCTTGCTAAAAAAGCGTTTTACCCAGCACCTCCACCATTTAAATTGTTACACGTAGACACCACGTGGAAATTTAAAGACATGATCAAGTTTCGTGCAAAGGCTGTGGCGGAGTCTGGCATGGAGCTCATCACCCATATTAACCAAGATGGTTTAGACATGAACATCAGCCCGTTTACCCATGGCTCCAAAATTCACACCGACGTGATGAAAACCCAAGGTTTAAAACAAGCGTTAGACCACTATGGATTTGATGCAGCCTTTGGTGGTGCCCGCCGTGACGAAGAAGGTTCCCGTGCTAAGGAACGTATATTTTCCTTCCGTTCTAAAGAGCATCGCTGGGACCCAAAGAACCAACGCCCAGAGTTATGGGATTTGTTCAATACTCGCATTAACAAAGGCGAAAGCATCCGTGTTTTCCCTATTTCTAACTGGACTGAACTAGACATTTGGCAATACATCTACATGGAACAAATAGATATTGTGCCTTTGTATTTTGCAGCGCCAAGACCAGTGGTAAACCGCGATGGCATAGACATTATGGTGGATGACGATCGCATGCCTATTGCTGCAAATGAAACAGTAGTAGAAAAGTCTGTACGCTTTAGAACCTTAGGCTGCTATCCACTCACAGGAGCTATTGAGTCTACCGCCAATACCTTGCCAGAAATTATTCAAGAAATGTTACTGACCAAAACTTCAGAACGCCAAGGTCGCCTGATTGATGCCGACCAAGCCGGATCCATGGAACTTAAAAAAGCAGAGGGCTACTTCTAATGAGCCATCAAAGTGAATTAATAGAACAAGACATCCACAGTTACCTGCAGCAGCATGAACACAAAAGTCTGTTGCGCTTACTCACCTGTGGGAGCGTAGACGATGGTAAATCAACCCTCATTGGGCGTTTATTACACGACAGCAAACTGGTTTATGAAGACCAGCTTGCTGCCATTAAACAGGCTTCACTCTCTGGCCAAGGCAACCAAGACAGTGGTGAATTAGACTTAGCCTTACTGGTTGATGGCCTACAAGCAGAGCGTGAACAAGGTATCACCATAGATGTAGCTTACCGATATTTCTCAACCAGCAAGCGCAAGTTCATTATTGCAGACACCCCCGGGCACGAGCAATACACCCGCAACATGGCTACGGGTGCCTCTAACTGCGATTTAGCTATTATTCTAGTGGATGCTCGTAAAGGCTTACTCACCCAAACTAGTCGTCACAGTTTTATCGTGTCTTTATTAGGCATTAAACATGTGGTGGTGGCTGTGAATAAAATGGATTTAATGGATTACGATGAAAAGGTATTCGATCAAATCCAAAAAGACTATCAAACTTTTGCACAGAATTTAGATTTGCCAAACATTCACTTTATACCTGTGTCGGCCCTAACGGGAGATAACGTAGTGGATGAAAGCCAAAAGATGCCATGGTATCAGGGGCCGTCGTTGCTGCATTTATTGGAACACCTAGACACTGAAACAAACCTTTCCCAAGGGGAATGGCAGTTACCAGTGCAATACATTAACCGACCTAATGCCAACTTTAGAGGCTATTGTGGCACCATTGCTGCCGGTAGCGTAAAGCCTGGAGATGTAGTTCGTGTATTACCGTCTGGGGAAACCAGCACCATAGCAAGTATTGTTACTGCCGATGGAGATTTACAACACGCCTTTGCACCTATGGCAATTACCGTCACATTAACCGATGAGATTGATATTTCCCGTGGAGATACATTAGTGCACGCAAGCAATGCCACCACTACCGTTAGCGCTCAACAGTTCACGGCCAACCTAGTATGGATGGATCAACAAAAATTAAGCATAAACCAAGACTATGAACTGAAACTTGGCAATAAACGTATTAATGCACGGGTACAGAAAATCCACCACCAAGTTAACGTTAACACTCTAGAACAAAGCTCGGCTAATACTCTAGCGTTAAATGAAATAGGCCTGGTAGAACTACACTTAGATGCACCTATTCCTGCTTCTGAATTTAAACACAGTAAAGGCTTAGGAGCGTTTATCTTAATTGATAAGATAAGCCATGCTACAGCCGCTGCAGGTATGATTTCAGAACTTAAAGTGGGTTCCAACACTGCGGCTAATGATAATGACATTGATAGTGATAGTGATATAGGTAAGAGTATAGCCGCTCTAAACTTACCAAGAGCTAACCAACAACTGGCCTCAAGCAGCGCCCAAGACGTGGTTCAATGGGCTTTAGGATTGGGTGGAAAAACCTTACTAACTACCAACTTTGGCCCCCAAGAAGCGGTGTTGTTGCACATGGTGAGCCAAGAATCCCCAAACACTCAAGTGCTATGGATAGATTCTGGCTATAACATACCACAAACCTATGCCTTTGCAGAGCACGTAATTAACCAGCTCAATTTAAACTTAGTGGTGTATACGCCCACAGTGAGTGCAGCGAGGCGTGACGCGGTAATGGGTGGTATTCCAACCATCAACGATCCCACCCACTCCGAATTCACTCAACAATTTAAGCTAGAGCCCTTTAAACGCGCTATGAGTGAACTCGCACCTGAAGTGTGGCTCACAGCCCTGCGCCGCGAACAAAGCCAGCTGCGCCATCAAATGGACACCGTAGCCCATGGCCCCAACGGCACCATTAAAGTGTCGCCGTTATTGGATTGGAGTTTGGAAGATATGCAGGCATATCTAGCTAAGCACGGCTTACCAGACGAAGTTCGCTACTTTGACCCAACTAAGGCCCAAGCCGGACGTGAGTGCGGATTACACACACTGGAGAGTTGAACTCAAACATTCATAAAGAACTAAAGCAGCCTTCGCGCTCTGTTATCTACCTAGCGCAGACAATGCTGCCTCAGGCTCTCTATCAAGAACTCGATATAAGGCTTTCGCTGCACCTACTGGTGTACGCTTGCCTTGTTCCCAATTACGTATAGTATCGATGGACACACCGATATGTTGCGCAAGCTGCGTTTGGCTAAAACCTAATTTATGACGAACACTACGCGTGTACTTAGCAGCGTCAATCATTGAGCCAACTTGGTCTTCTTGAATCTGTCGAGCAATATCACTTTCAGTGGTTGCATCTAAAAAAGCCTCATTGACTCGTCCTTTAGTCAGTTGTATGTGAGTTTTCATATCGTTCCACCTCCCTTATATTAGCCTTAGCCAGGCATCTGTACTAGCTCAGAAACCTCTAAGCTACCGCCAATATCTAGGAATGGGCATACTTTGGTGATTGCTACAGCCGCTTCAATAGACTCAGCTTCGATAATAGTGAAACCTGACATTTTAGTCCCACCGTCTGTAGATACACTGCCGTCTGGAGACACTTGATGAGTATCTTTTAACGGGTTCATTGCACTAACAACCGTATCACCCAAATCTTTAATCCACACCATGTATTTAGCAAAATGGGCACGGCCTTCTTCTGGAGTTGCAGGCTGATTACCACCTAAATAAGTAATGATAAATTGTGTCATATTTTAAAATCCAAAATTATTAACTATCGTGTGAAGTCTAGCAGATACCTATATTAAGTGCATATTCAGGTCTGCTACACTGACTCAATGAACAAAAAATTACTGATCGTTGCCCACCAGCCGTCTTCCAACACCCAGCAGATGGTTGCCGCCTTAATTTCAGGAAGCGCAGCCGCAGAAGCCGATAATGTTTCCACATTAATAGTGGCACCTTTAGACTGCCAGCCAAATCAATTACTAGACGCCGACGCTGTAATTATTGTCACCACAGAAAACTTGGGTTATATGGCAGGCACCACCAAAGACTGGTTTGACCGTGTTTATTACCCAGTACTAGAGCTAAAACAAGGCCTACCCTATGCCTTGGTGATTCGTGCAGGGTTAGATGGTACCGGCACAAAACGCGCAGTAGGGTCTATTTGTACGGGTTTACATTGGAATTTAGTTCAGCCTGTGTTGCTGTGTAAAGGCGACTGGCAGGATACGTTTAACGACCAGTGTTTCGAACTGGGCCAGTACATGGCAGCTGGGCTGGATTTGGGTATGTTTTAGCCACCTACAGGAACGCATGATCAATTTTAATTTTTTGGGCTTTTTTTGGTTTAAGTACTTTTACCTTACTGCAGGATAGCACTTTGGTTGGTGTGATTTCAGCTAAGGATATGCACTGAAACGAAAGAGTGCCATATGACAGACCCACCGCTTATCCTAACTTCAAGCTTTCAACACAGACAATTTAATTGAGGTTGCCCGAAGGGCTATTGAGCAATATTAAAGTAGAAGCCAATAAGCGCGATATGCCTTATAAACCCCTTATAAACCCCTTATCAACCCCTTATCAACCCCTTATCAACCCCTTATCAACCCCTTATAAAATGTTGGCTTGCCAAAGATTTCAGGAAGCTCGTCAGCTTTAACAAGCACTAACACCTTGGTTATGTGCCACGTTCACTTTAAGTTTAAACATCATTTTCATCTGACACGGTAACTAATGGAGCACCGTCCCCTGCAGTTGTAACATTGAAGTTAATAGGCCTGCAACATACTTGGCAATCTTCTATATATTCTTGTTCTTCTACAGAGCAGTCAATGAGTACAGAAATTAATTCCCCACAATACGGACAACCAATATCTTCTTCAAATAGAGTATTCATATTAGAGCGACCTCGACTTCATTAGACACATAATGCCCTGCTAAGAGGCAAATGATAAATTGATTAAAATAAGCAATGAAGGAACAAAAACCAACTGTTAATTGTCCTTTTGAGTGACTTGTTATAACACGGCGGACACTGTGATATCTTTTGTTTTTTCACCTAAGTACTGCGTAAATCATAGCATGTAGCCGCCAGGATCTTGAATTAAAAATTCTTTTTGTCCTGACAATGTTTCACCTGTATCGTACCAAGATTCTTTCGCATCACGATATAGCTTTATCTGTGTATTATTAATACGTTCAAGAATAGGTTCAATATCTGACAACTCAATTTGGAAGTTAACACCACGACCAAAAGGGGGAGTTAGTTCAGGAACCATCGTACTTCGCTATTAATATCGCCGTTTTCGAATAGATCTATTATTCGGTAACCTCGTCGACCACCATCAAACTGGTGAGATTTTTCGAAGCTATCGTGATCTTGAGATTCACCTTGTTTTGCATGATTTGCGTGCAAAAAGGTGGACGGCGTTGTCAGTAATGCAATATTAGAGTGTATGGCTTCGGTGCAGCAGTGAGTATGCCCTGCAATTACAGCTTTAACATTAGGGTATCTACCCATTAACTCTAGTAATTCTTGAGTATTTTTTAGTTGGCACTCTGGTGAGGCACATTCAGGTGTTAGGCTATGATGTAGAGCCACTATACAAGGCTTTCCATTAGCTTTTGATAATGTACTTTCCAGCCTAGACAATTCTTGTTCATCTATAAACCCATAGTCTTGGCTCAACACTTGTGAGTTTACAAATGCGATCACCCAGCCTTGCACCTCAGTATTCGTTTGCATTTTTATGGATTCGCTCACCAAGGATGCTTTCATATTCGCTACATTGTCATGATTCCCGGGCAGTACAAAAACTGGAAAATTAACTTTATCAAATATACCTTTTAGTCGTTCGTAGGTAACCTCAGAACCGTCCTCTGCAAGATCGCCTGTAGCTACTATTAACATTGGAGAAACTTCTAAAGACTCGATATCAAATAATATGTCATGAAGCGACTGACATGAATCGATACCCAAAATTCTGTCGTCTTTTCCAGGCAATAAATGAATGTCTGTTAATTGGATGATTCTAGTAAATTCCATTAATTCCCCTGATAATGCCCAAATAGCAGACTATGTAACGGTAGGCTAAAATGTGTAGCGAAGCGAAACGTAGCCAACTGTTACGTGTACTTGTTGATTTTTTGTTAGGTGCTAGAAACATGCCTTCTTGATGCCTCTACCTGATGTAAATATCAAGTAAATGTATCTTTCGGGCGCTCTAGATCGTTTTCCGCCAACAGGGGGATTACCGAGCCACTTGTTATACGTTTGATACTGAAGATTCCCACTATTTATATATCGCCAACTTCATAGTGACGCTCGCAGTTTTTTGCAACTAAGCCCCACTTGGAATTAGCGACTCTTTGTTGGTGGCGTTGAAACGCCGATTTATTTACAAACTCTTCGTAAAAATTGAGCTTGTTCGGGTTAATTATATCTTGGTTTACTTCAAATATAAGACAGCCATTTTCAGATATTGTATTCTCAATATGACTTGGCAACTCACTAAGTACTATTTCCAAATCATCATCAGGAACAATAACAAACCCTTTTAATACTACCTTTTCCATTGTTTGCTCTCTGGGTACGTATAACGCCGCAATAAGAGCGCGCAGCAAACTGGCAGGATTTTTGGAACAAAAAAGCGTGACTGTTTGCGGAGTACATTGCTTGGCTTTGTTATGTAATTTACTTGCTTGTGTAGGTTTTCACCTATTACCATTTGGTTAGTGAATTTCACGACTAAACCCGTTTATGTTTCTCTGAGATAATTTGCTTATTCAATATTCGCGTCTCACCTACCATAAATAATCGCATGTCTTCCACAATGTAATCAGCTAATGTTTGATCGTCGATATCATCACCTTCGATATCAAGTCTGAATCCTTGTCCCTGAATGCCACCACCGTTTGAAAAATCAATTTCAAAATCAAATACTACTCGCTTATCGTCAATCTCATTTGCCATGACTATACCTCTACTCAAAACTACTTTTAGTCACATAATGCCTTACTCAGTGGCGAGTTGAACTGGCGTTTTTTGTGCGGATTTTTACACAAAAAACGCCAGTTTGACATGTCCGATGCAGCAACTTGTTATGCTTTGGCTAGTTGATTGCATATTTTAGGGGCCGCCGCGTATAGACACGTATAGTGCGACAAGCCTTGCATTGTCTCAAGGGTTGTCGGCCCTGAAATATTATCTTTAAGATAATTTGCCATATCGATAGGAGACCAATTATCACTAGTACCATGCCAAATATGGGTATTAACGTTACATTTGAGGACGGACTCTTTCCAAGGACTCACATATTGATTAATTTCTCTTATATAACCCTTCACATTAGGATTGAAACAATGGGTTAAAAGAGGAGTAGCGTAGCCTATAAATGCTGAAGTTTTAGATAACTCTTTATCTTTACCTGTTGCACTAGCAAATAACATTTTGAATAATACACTGGGAAGTAACTTAGCCAGTAAAGCTTGCCAATAAGATAGCAGAGTAAATGCAGTTGAATGCTTCATTGCCATCAAAAATACCATCTTTCCGGCCATGCCATCAAGAAAGCTTGCAGCATCAAGTGGTGCAGCCGCGGATATAAGGTGAATATTACGAATTTTACCTTGTAAATAAAGACTAGTTTCAATCGCCGCATGACATCCAATGGAGAAACCAATTAGATCAACTTGCTGACCATTAGCTTTATCTATAATGGCATCTGCCAGCTTTTGATAATAAGCCTGGTTCTTTAACGATGAGTTAATAGAAAAACGATCATAACAAACTATATTTAAATTGTTTTCTTTAGCAAATCTGTCAAATATTACGCACTCTTCAGGAGCTCCGGGTGCACCATGAAAATAAATAACAGTTTTACCTTCTGAATTCCCATACTCAACTGATTTCAATTCATTTTCCTAGGCATAACAGTCTATTTATGAGGCCAACAGGCCTCATAATAATTATTAGAGAGCCGCTCTACTATTTTTTTCTAATGGGCCCAGCTCTCAACATCTTGAAAGAATAGCACTTCTTAGCGCGACGTCATACTCAGTTACAAAAAAAGAGCGGTTTGCACTCCCTATTTTTAAAATAGAGCCAAACTGTATGTATAACCAGAAAAATAGAGTTCACTGTGTCTAACTCACCTTTCCTTCGATCAATACACGAGCATATGCAGGTTCAGCGCTATAGCCAAAGAACCATTCATTCGTACATACATATATTTACTGAATACGCGATTATATTCGCTTTAACAATTTGGCCCATCCTAAACCGCTCACAAGCGAGAACGTAACTCAATATTTAACCTACTTGACTTGCAAACGGAATGTTGCTTCGGCTACCCAAGCTATCGCCCTAAATTCGATTGCTTTTTTGTATAATAAGTTTTTACACCAGCCACTCAACAATTTACCTGAATTTCGCCGTACACATAAACAACAAAAGCTACCCGTGGTGCTATCTCAACCTCAAACAAGGCTCTTACTTAATGAGTTGAGCGGCGTCTACTACCTTCTAGGGGCATTGATATATGGTTCTGGGTTGCGTCGCATCGAGTCTGTTCGACTACGAGTTAAGGATATAGACTTTGACCATCTAGCGTTACGTATCTGGAATGGCAAAGGTGGGAAGCACCGAACGGTTACTTTGGCAAAGGAGTGTGGCGGCGACATCACATAGATGCATCGTCGATACAGAAAGCCATAAAATGTGCAGCAGCCAGAGCGCGTATAGATAAGCAGGTTTCGTGTCATACGTTATTCATGGATGGCCAAACACAATAGTGTTAAAAATAGGGCATTAAAAAGCCCGCTTAGGCGGGCTTTTTTTGGATTGCTTCACTGCATTCGCAATGACGGGCTATAGAACTTGGTCTAGAGCGGCATCTAAAGAAGCTACCGAACGCGCTACGTTATGTAGTTTGTCTAGGCCAAACAAACCTAAACGGAAGGTACGGAAACCTTCTGGCTCGTCACACATTAAGGGTACACCAGCGGCGATCTGCATACCTAAAGCAACAAACTTGCTGCCGTTCTGAATGGCTGCATCTTGGGTGTAGCTTACTACTACGCCTGGCGCACCAAAACCTTCCGCAGCTACGCTCTTAATACCCTTAGAAGCTAACAAAGCACGCACTGCGTCGCCTAGTTCTTGCTGCTCTTCCTTAACCTTAGCAAAGCCGTAGTCTTCGGTCTCGCGCATTACTGCTGCGAATTCGGCAATAGAGTCTGTAGGCATAGTAGCGTGGTATGCATGGCCGCCATTTATGTAGGCTGCCATGATGTCGCGCCATTTTTTAAGGTCGCAAGCAAAGCTGGTGCTGGTAGACGCTTCAAGAGCAGCAACACCGCGCTCACCCATCATTACTAGGCCACAACAAGGTGGACCACTCCAACCCTTCTGTGGCGCACTAATTAGCACGTCTACACCCATGGCTTTCATATCTACCCATAGGCAACCAGAAGCGATGCAATCTAATACAAAGATACCACCCACAGCGTGCACTGCATCAGTAACCGCCTTTATATAATCGTTTGGCAAGATAATGCCTGCCGATGTTTCGACGTGTGGCGCAAAAACAACGGCTGGCTTTTCGCTAGCAATGGCGGCCACTACTTCTGCAATTGGTGGTGGCGCAAAGGCTTCTTGATCGCCAGTTTGCGCTTGGCGTGCTTTAAGCACGGTAGAGCTAGAAGATATGCTGCCCATTTCTAAAATTTGAGTCCAACGGAAGCTAAAGAAACCGTTGCGAATCACTAAAGTCTTTTTACCTGTAGCAAACTGACGAGCTACCGCTTCCATACCAAAGGTACCAGAACCAGGCACAATGGCCACTTGTTCTGCAGCGTAAACGCTCTTTAGTGTGCTGGCAATATAACGCATGTCGCCTTGAAAAGACTGAGACATGTGGTTAAGTGCACGGTCGGTATAAACCACCGAGTATTCTAACAATCCATCTGGATCTACATTGGGTAATAAGCCTGGCATAGTGCCTCCTAAAAGTAATGGAATCTGTGCACATTATGCGTGTGCTCGCTGGGGATTCATAGGCCCCCTATAAACAATAAAGGCCGGTAATAGTAAGTATTACTGGCCTTTATTACGGTTCAAGGTTTAACGTAACGTATGAGCAGAATGTACCAAGAAATCTGTAAGGGATTTAGCGAAACCACGCATTACCCAAACTTCAAACTGTGGCTGGCCACTTACATCGTTGTTGCGAATAACGCTAACACCAATGTGGTTAATGTGGCTGTGCTGAACTTCGCCAATAGCAAACTGACCTTCGTCAATGTCTAGAGGTAAACCACGCGACAGTAAGGCACGGGCATCTTCACCCGTGATTAGCAGCTGAGTTTTGCCATAGGTTTGATCCGTTGCATAAACACCGTCGTTATCCGCTAGGTCCGAACGGTTAGTGGTTAGCAGGTAGCGATCGCGCCCTGCCCATACCAAACGCTCATCACCTTGCACGGTTACTTGACCCTGCGCTGGTATAGCCATACCGGTCATGGTTGCCACTTTAGCATCTACGTTTTCGCAGCCTTCAAGTTGCCACATGTTGGTGGCGGTTACATCGATGCTAACTGCAGCGAAAGTTTGTGGCATTTCAAAGTGCCCATTTAGTGCATTAGCCATTAGCCTTTCACCCTTTCGTTAGTTGGATCAACAAAGTGGTTGCTCACCACTTCTACTTCAACAGTTCTACCTTTTACTGGGTAAGCGGCATAAATGCGCTCACCAATACGGTCTTTACCACCGCGTAAGAAACCAAGTGCAATAAAGCTACCAAGCTCTGGGCTATAAGTCATAGAACTTACCCAGCCTTGCTTGTCTGCACCGGCACTGGCGTTGGCATCTGTTACTAAGATAGAACCTGTAGAGATAGGTGTGCGCGGATCAACCGACCTTAAACCTACCAATTGTGGACGGTCTGGATGCACTAAACCTTCGCGATCTTTCAAGTTCTTACCTACAAACCACTTCTTCTTAGACGCCATGCCGTCCATGTGTACATCACCTAAGGTGACACGGCCATCCAGCTCTGCACCCGTTACGTGGCCTTTCTCGATGCGCAAGGCACCTAGTGTTTCAAGGCCGTAAGGCACGATGTCATAAGCTTGGCCTGCATCTATAATGGTTTGCCACATATCAGTAGCGTGCTCAGATTCTGCGTACACTTCATAGGCCATTTCGCCAGAGAAGCTAATACGTAATAGAACCATTTTAGCGCCGTTATGTTCAGCATGAACCACACCCATGAATGGGAACGCTTCGTTACTAAAGTCTACGGATGGGAAGGCAGCCGTTAAAGTAGCACGAGAATCAGGGCCGGCAACAGCCATGGCACCCCAACGTTCGCTCACAGAGCTCACACGTACTTTCAATTCTGGCCAATCAATTTCCAAGCACCGCTCTAAGTAGGCCATAACTGGGCCAGCTTTAGCTGTAGTTGTAGTCATGAAGAAACGGTCTTCAGCAAAGCGAGAGGTGGTGCCGTCATCATAAACGATACCGTCTTCGCGGAGCATAACGCCGTAACGAGCCTTACCTACTTTAAGGGTGCTGAACATGTTGATATAAACGCGGTCGAGGAACTCGGCAGCGTCTGGACCTACAATTTCAATTTTACCTAAAGAAGTAACGTCACAAATACCTACTTTTTGACGTACATGAGCTGTTTCACGCTCGTAGGCATCATCTATCGTCTCACCCGCTTGTGGGTAATACTGTGGCCGCATGTACATACCCGCTTGCACGAATACAGCACCAGCTTTTTCATGCCACTCTTGCATAGGAGTTCTACGCACAGGCTTAAAATGCTTACCAATTTCGCGGCCTGCAAAACCACCCATAGACACAGGGGCAATAGGTGCGCGGAAACGTGTAGTACCGGCTTCGGCAATGCTTATACCACGACACTGGGCCATAATAGCCAAGGCGTTAACGTTAGACGTTCGGCCTTGATCGTTGGCCATGCCTAAAGTGGTGTAGCGCTTAAGATGCTCTACAGACACAAAACCTTCGCGGTGAGACTGAATAACGTCTGCCGCTGTTACGTCATGCTGAATATCTACTAGTTGCTTACCTTTAGCAGGTACACTCCATAGCGGCACAACGTTAGTCGCGCCATCACGATCTTGTGGTGGTGCCGTTACAGAACCTGCAGTGCCTCCCAGCTCTGCACAAGCAGCCTTAGCCGCTTCTATGGCTTGTGAAACACCCGCTAGTAAACCATTTTCGCCTTCAGCAGCACCTACAGAATAGGTGTCTGGGGCTTGGTCGCCTACTACAAAAGCAGCAATCTTTTTATCATACACAGGCGGCTTACCACCGTGTGAAGCCATTTGTACTTGCGGCGTCCAACCACCAGAATGTGCCAGCACATCACAAGCAACACGACGACGATTACTGACACTTTGGCCATTAGCCGCTAGGTCTGCAATTTCAATGCTACGCACTGCTTGCCAACCTTTCGCTTCGGTTACTACACTTTGGGTGTGTAATGGAATACCGCGTGATTTACAGCCATCAACCAAGGCTTGCCCTGGGTACTGACGACTATCAACTACAGCAGATACCTTAATACCGGCGTCTGAGTAATCAAATGCAGTTTGGTAGGCGCTGTCGTTGTTGGTAAATACCGCTATCATTTTACCCGTTGCTGTACCGTAGTGGTTCAACATACGACGTGCACCAGAAGCCAACATAACGTTAGGCTTGTCGTTGTTACCAAACACCAGTGGACGCTCAATGGCACCCGCAGCAATGATGATTTTTTTGGCTTGAACCTTGATGTAGTTTTGACGTACTTTGCCATCTACACTTTGATGAGCAGCTAGCATGTTGCCGTCAAAGCGGCCCCAACATACGGCACGCGTTAATACTCTAACGTTAGATGCTGCATGGAGTGCGGCAACAGTATCGGCACGCCATTGTTCTAGATCGGCATTGGCTTCGCTGTTAGCTTCGTTAAGCAACTGACCACCAAGGTCGTTATGCTCATCAAACAGCACTACACGTAAACCGCTTTGAGACGCGCTCAACGCAGCAGACAAACCTGCAGAACCACCGCCAACAACAGCAACTTCACAGAACAACTGGATACGGTCGTAAATATCTGGGTCTGCAACTTTAGGTGGTACACCCATACCAGCCGCAGAACGTATAGCTGGCTCGTAAAACTTGTACCATAGAGCCGCTGGCCACATGAACGTTTTGTAGTAGAAACCAGCTGAGAACAATGAGCCCGGTAAAACTGCACCGGCCAAACCGTTAATAGACATCAAGTCGAACTTTGGAGAAGGGAAGCAGTTTTGAGAAAACACTTCCAAGCCAGCAGTAATAGGCTCCATAGTTGCCCGGGCATTAGGATCAGCTTTTCCACCAGCTCCAATCGTTACCAAAGCACCCGTTTCTTCTGGGCCACTGGAAGTTACACCACGTGGGCGGTGATATTTAAAACTACGTCCAACTATTTCTACACCATTAGCCAACAAGGCCGAAGCCACTGTGTCGCCAATGCGTGCAAGCATTGGTTTACCATCAAAGGTAAAGTTAAGCTGGGCATCGCCTAAACGGCCTGCACCATGTCTAAATCCGCTCATGATTCAGCCTCCGGATTTTCATGGGGTAAACCCACCCAAGAAATGTCGTGCGTTAAGGTGTTGCGCTGAACTTTCAACCAAGCTCTGCAACCAAACGCATGATGCCAATATTCAATGTGTTCACCAGCGGGGTTATCCCGCTCGTAAACAAACGTGTTCCACTCCTCCATAGGAGCGTCGTTGTCTGGTGTGGTTCGAGTAGCGTCTTCACCGTAAGTAAATTCACTATGTTCACGTTCGCCACAATAGGGGCAATTAATTCTAATCATAATTAGTGCGCCTTCGGATATGGACCCATACCCTTTTCATCAATCGTGTAGCCTTTGGCAAAACGATCTAAGGTATAAGCTTTGTTAAGTTCGTGGGCTTCGTCATTGGCAATAGTATGCGCAAAACAGTAACCCGAGGCAGGTGTGGCCTTAAAACCACCGTAACACCAACCCGTGTTGAGGTATAAACCGTCAATTGGGCCAACGTCAATAATTGGTGAGCCGTCCATAGACATGTCCATTACACCACCCCAGTTACGTAGTAACTTAAGGCGAGAAAGACATGGCATCATGGTTAAACCACCAGCAATTACATCTTCGAACACAGGCAAGTTGCCGCGTTGAGCGTAAGTGTTGTAGCCGTCGATGTCGCCACCAAATACTACGCCGCCTTTGTCTGATTGAGACACATAAAAGTGGCCAGCACCAAAGGTAACAACACCCTTGATTAATGGCTTATATGGCTCGGTAACGAAGGCTTGTAGCACATGACTTTCAACAGGTAAGCGTATCCCTAGTTTTTCTGCCAAACGGCTAGAACTACCAGCAACGGCCATGCCTACTTTATCTGCGTGAATGTCGCCACGGCTGGTTTTAACACCAATAATGCGTTCACCTTGCTTAATAAAGTCTATCACTTCACAGTTTTGTATAATGTCTACACCCAACTGATCGGCAGCACGCGCATAACCCCAAGCCACTGCATCATGACGAGCGTTACCCGCATCTGGCTGTAAAATACCACCCCACACAGGGAAACGCGTATCTGCACTGCCGTCAATAATAGGTTCGCGCTCTAACGCTTCATCGCGGCTCAATAATTCAGATTTAATACCGTTTAAGCGCATGGTGTTAGCACGACGAGCAAAGGTGTCGTACTGAGACTTAGTGTGTGCAATGTTCATAACACCGCGGGGCGAGAACATTACGTTGTAATTTAAGTCTTGCGCCATATCGCGCCACAAGTTCATACCATGCTCATAGAATGGCGCGTTACCATCTAACAAGTAGTTAGAACGTACAATAGTAGTATTACGACCCACGTTACCACCACCAATCCAACCTTTTTCAAGGATAGCGACGTTAGTAATGCCATGATTTTTTGCCAAATAGTAAGCAGTTGCAAGGCCGTGGCCACCACCACCGATAATGATGACGTCGTAATTGGATTTTGGCTCTGGGTCACGCCACGCACGCTGCCAATTTTTATGGCCTCGTAGTGCGTTCCAAGCGATGTTTAGGGCATTATATTGGCCCATGTGTGCCTCCGCTATTATTGTTGTAGCCACTGGTGGCTGGTTTGCAGAATATTAAAGCCTCACCATGCAAAATGCGAACTTTATTTAGTGTTGAAAAAGTAAAATAATTGCGCCTAGGGGTAGAAGGATATATCGACACCTTGTGTCGTTTTTGAGCACGGAACGACAAAAAAGAGGATATATTCGACTTATCTGCTATTTCACAGCTCTTTTTGCATTAATTTCCAATGAGCAATTAGTCTAAGACTAGTCTTCCGCTGCTAAATAGCTCTCTGGTTCTGGCATTCGCCAAGTATTTGGCTGGCTCATCCCAATTGGCTCCATCTAGGTTAGCTTGTGGGTGTGGACCAAATGAACAACCAAACCTGTTCCTATATATTTCTTCGTAACAGCATATATTACTTCTCTGGTGGTATTTTGTTAGACATGAATGGGTACTCCGCGTCTAAAAGAATCGTTAAAAGCCTAAAGATAATATTGAGAAGAGTCGTATTGCGAAGCTCCAGTCATATTAATTTCCAGCTTGGAAACTATTGGAGTTCAATACGCGTTGAGTTGTTAATTTAGTATTGTTGGCTACGGCCGTTTGACTCATGCATGCCATAAACGAGCTGTTCCCTAAAAGAATAACCAGGGAACCATTACGTAAAATGATTTACTATGAGACCTTTGCATAAAGCGGCGACAAAAGGGAAATGAGGAAAAATCAGTCTAATTGAGGCGGGAAACGCAGGTAATAGCTAGCTATTGCCAAGTTTTCCAACGTAAAGTAGGTTGGTTTTA
>Ga0114995_10000195_pt1 | contig 40486 bp, 27 predicted proteins | sample ArcticOcean_MG_C_11_FD_87038 | JGI IMG/M metagenome (GOLD analysis project Ga0114995, IMG submission 87038) | Marine microbial communities from western Arctic Ocean - ArcticOcean_MG_CB2_154 | ecosystem: Environmental > Aquatic > Marine > Oceanic | place: Arctic Ocean: Canada Basin | collected... | reverse complement strand
TTTGATCATCCAATTTATCATCAGAAATACGATTTCTCCAATGGATTGCCTAAAGTTCATCAACATGATAAAAAAGCTCCACAGGGGTTTGGCTTAATCTTAGAAGGAAGGTTAATGTGCTTTTATACCTATGAATGTGATTTGGGTGATGGCTGGGAAGATTTCGAAGTGCATAAAGACTCTGAAGAAACTAGGACGAATGCGTTAAAGATGGGAGCTAATATTATGCAGTACGCCCTAATGGGGAGTCAGGATTAATCTTTTAATTTGTTGTAAAAGAGTTTCTTATAAAGTGTGATGAACAAGATAGACGTCGCTAGGGTAAGAGTAGCTGCTAGCAAAGACGCACTAGTAATCCCCAAAGCATACAGAAGAGCAAACACTGCGAGTAACTGTGCTGATAGATAAATCCAGAACCCTATTTTTTTTTGCATAAACATTAAACAAACGGCTAAAATGGTGAGGTAATAAACACCAGTCTTTAGATCGTAATAAGTCATTCCGAAATTTTGAAAATTTCTGGCAGATTCGATTACTCCTATACCTATCCACTCAGGAATGTTCTCTAATAAGGGATTGTCACCTAGACTATGATAAAGGGTTTTTAGGGTGTGAGAAACTTCTTCTTCCCGCAGGTCTATATTCCTAGACAAACGAAAAAGTTGGGCAATACTACTTCCTAAGGAAAGTGCGAATAATATAATAAGAACTATGGAGCGTTTCAATAATCTTCTTTTGTCTAAATCAGACGTGCTAAATTAGCACGATGATATCCCTAGTTTATAAAGAATCTTCTTATTTATCACCACTCCACTGATTAAATAAATTTAATTGGCTCTCAGAGCGGTTGGCGAGTTGTTCTAGCTGCACATTATCGAAGAATGTAATAGCTGAACAGACGATGGTACATAAGGTGATGTTTCCCAAGTGATTTACCTTCAGTTCCACCTTGCCTTCATAATCAATAGCGGTTAAAAAATCGGAGGTTAATTCGGTAGTTTCATTAATAGCCGTGATGGTATCTCCTATGTGAATACCCGAAGTGTCGGCTGGTGATCCTTCTGCTATATCAATAATTTTAAACTCTCCAGAAGGCATTTCCCCTAATTTTATTCCCACGTTAGAAGTGAATTTATTCGAGTTTGGAGATTCGGTTAATTTCATTCCTACTGGTTCTAAAGCAGCGTCTAGAAATGGTCTGAAATCTGAAATTCCATAAACGAGTTGCGCTCTTATTTCAGAAAAAGAGAGGTTACTTACAGATTCTAAACAATTGAAATAATCATTAGAGGAGTAGCCTCCTCCTTTAGCTCCGAAATCATTCCAAAGCTTGAGCATGGCTGATGCTAAGTTCTCTTGCCCATTAGTAGCTGTCAGAATCATTAAATCAGAAATAAAGGCGATTAAACATCCCTCAGTGTAAATACTGGTTTTTCTTCCTGGCGCCCCAGCTAAATAGCCATCTAGCCAGGTGTCGAACGAGCTTTCTGCTACACTATAATTAAATCTCCCTTGGTTTTGGAAATGTCTGTTTAAATAACTGCCTAAATGTTTAGCGTAAGTCTGAAAATTAAATACACCAGAGTTTAATAAGTACCAATCTCCCATATAGGTAGTAACTCCCTCATAAACATAGCCCAGTTCGGAATAATTTTCCCTTTTATAGTCATAAGGGAGCATATCTTTGGGCCGAAGCGCTTTTACATTCCATGTATGGTATAGCTCGTGAGAACTTACTCCTAATAATTCTTCGTAAAATGCGCTGGTGAGAAGTTTCTCTGCAGGCCCTAGGGTAATCACCGTACATTTTTCGTGCTCTACTCCATGGTAAGATTGCTGAGCTAAAAAGTGAAACATAAAGAGATAATCATCTTGGGGAAATCCATTAAAATCTCTGATTTGCGCGTTGCAAAAAGGGGTGAAATCTGCTTCTATTTTATTTAAATCTAATGAGTGCTTGCCATTTACCCAAATATGAAAGGTGGTTTTCTCTACGTTAAACGAATGATGGTCTAGAGATGCAGAGGCCATGAAAGGAGAGTCCATTAATTCATGAACATTTCTAGCTACAAAAGCCTTCTTTGTTTTTTCGGCTAGAGGTGAAGCCAAAATGTATTGATTGGGAAGGTTTAATTCTACTGAAAAACCATCGACCTCTTCAAATCCTGGCCTGTACAGAAAACAATTCACGGGATTTACGTACATCATTTCCTCATTTAAAAATGTACTTCCGCCGTTTAATTCAGCGCTGTAGTAATTATAATTTACATGAATTACAGAATACCCTGTAGCCTCCACTTTCCAGCTGTCTTTAGTGTTTTTTGAAAATGGAATGGGTTTCCCCTTTTCATCAGTCACCTTAAAGTTTCTTATGTTTTTAGCGAAATTTCCTAATTCATATCGCCCAGGCCTCCAGGAAGGTAATTGTACAGCGAACTGTTCAGTGCCATCATGTGGGAATTCGGCCTGAAACTGAATATACTGTCTCTGAGGATTTTCTTGGCTTAGTGAATATTTTATCATAAGAGTGAGTGATTATTGACCGAGTACTTCTAGAATTGGGTCGCCTGTATTGGCATTAGGCATTTGTATCCCTAAAAGCGAAGCTACCGTAGAAGCGATGTCTTTAATGTGTGTACGTTTGTCGGTGAAACCAGGGTTTATACCACTTCCGTAAAAAAGTAGTGGTACATGTGTGTCATAAGTAAAAGGAGAGCCATGACTAGTGCCTGTAGTGGGATAGCTCATCCAGCCTGGTCGAGGAACGACAAGTACATCACCCGAGAACTTAGTGCTAAAACCATTTTGTAACACATGATTTAACCCTGAACTGAATTCAGTATTTACTAATTGAGTTCGGGTAAGCGCAGTATATACGCCTTCATAGCCCAATGCAGCATTGCTAGCTACCTCTTCTAATCTTGTTTTGTTAAGTTTATGGGTAGTTATTAGAGAATCATTAAAGAATAGCTGGTCGTTAGAATATGATTCTATTAATCCTTCAAGATTAAAAGCATTTTTTAGTGCTGACTCTACCCTTGAGTTAACTTCATCCAGCTTAAAATATCCTGCAGGCATTCCTAGTTTTTTGAGGTAATTGGGATTGTGAACTGCACCATGATCTGATGTGAGAAAAACAGTGTAGTTGCCCTCTCCTAACGTAGCATTTAACTCGTTAAGTAACCTAGCTATTTCTAAATCTAATCTTAAGTAGCAGTCTTGTGTTTCTCTAGCAGCTGGAGCAAATCTGTGACCTACATAATCAGTCGAGGAGAAAGATACCGCTAGAAAATCAGTGAATTCATCTTGCCCTAAGGCTTCATTTTTAATGCAGTTTATAGCCATTTCTGTAACTATAGAGTTTCCGAGTGGGGAGCCTTTTATTAAATCATATCCACCATTGCTATCTGCTAATTGAGTGAAGTTATAAGGAAAAGCAGGTTGTAGTTTCCCTGTGAATGGCGCTTCATATTGATTGTTGTCTATAATACTTTCATTATAATCTTTTTCAGGCTTTAACATGTTCCAGCCAGAAGCCATAAGAGAGTCCTTGTACCCAGAAGCATTAAATGAATTTACCCAATCTGGTAATTCATTCATGTAATAGGTAGAAGAAATAAAATCTCCTTCATCTCCTCCCACGAACCAGTAAGCCGCATCTGCTAAATGTCCTGCAGGAAGTATAGCTCCTCGGTCTTTTATGCTTACGCCTATGGTCTTAGATCTGCCGTTAAAGTGTAATTTAAGTTCATCGGTTATCGTACTAGAAAGCATATTTCTTGGCGACATCTGGCCGGCCAGGGTGGTGTTTCCGACACCAAGCACGGTAGAATCTCCAGTACAATATTTACCGCTTTTTTCATACCTGTCGTACCAGCTGTTTCCGATTATTCCATGATATGCAGGTGTAGTTCCTGTATATATAGAGGCATGTCCTGGGCCGGTGTATGTAGGGGCATAAGAAAAATGATGATTTTTACACGAGTAGCCCTCTCGCATTAGTTTTTTAAATCCTTCATCAGAGTAGTCCTTCCAATACTTAGTAAGGTAATCATAGCGCATTTGGTCTACGGTAATCCCTACCATTAGCTTGGGAGGATTTAAATCGAAAGTGGGGTCGCTGTATCCTATATCCTCAATGGTTTCTTGAACACTACATCTACTTAATAATACGCAGAGTAGGATTGAAACGAAAAAAATGTTCTTCATTAACGAGCTGATTTTAGCTCACAAATTTACTCTGTTTTGTGCCATGAAATGAAGAAGTTATTTTGCTCTTCGGTTAAGACTTTCCGAGTATGAAATAGATGGCAGCGCCACAGACAACAATGGAAAGAACTGCGTTTAAGATGGCTATTCCTATGAATCCATCTTGAATGAGTTTTATGTTTTCTAAGCTGAAAGTAGAAAACGTACTAAACCCGCCACAAAATCCTGTAGCAGCTAAAAGGAAAAGGGGCCCTTCTGTTTTAGTGTTAATCCCATACTTTATTAATAGCCCTAGTAGTATGCTTGCGGCTAGATTAGTAATAAAAGTGGCCAGTGGAAAATTGGAGATTTGATGAGGAAATAAACTGCTTATGGCATATCTCAGTACGCTCCCTAATCCTCCACCTATAAATACTGCTAGAAAATTCATCTGACTTTGTCTTTGATTAGGAACCTCTTCACTAAATAGTTTGCTAGGAAACCCACCGCTATTCCTAAAAGTGTTCCTCCTAAAATATCTCCAGGATAGTGAACTCCTAGATATATTCTGCTGAATGAAATAAGTGCTGCCCAGCATAGAATCACGATAGTCCAGGTTCTATTTAATTTCAAATAGGAAAGAACAAAGATGGCTATTCCAGTGAAATTAGCAGCATGCCCACTGATGAATCCGTATTTCCCGCCTTTATAAAAGTCTTCTTTACCAGGCGGTGTAACTAAATGGACTAGTTCATCGAGTTCTGAATTTCTGCTGGGTCTTAAACGTTGAAAGACCTCTTTGAAACATTCTCTATGAATATTGTCGGCTAGTAGAACTACGACTCCTATTCCTATCAGCAGCCATAGAATGCCCATGACACCATATTTTTTTCGGGCGGCTAGAATGAATATGATATATACAGGAAGCCAATAAACGGGGTGGCTGATATACCACATCACAGAATCCAATGCAGGTGTATTCCAGCTGTTCATTTGCAAAAACAGTGTGCGGTCTAAGTTGTCTAAGCGGTCTATTAAATTCAATCGGAAAGGTTCATGTAGAATGGTTAAATCATCGTTTTAACTTCTGCTTTTAGCAAGTCAACAGCTAACTCTAAGTGAATGTTTTTAGTTTCAGCTTCTAGGGCTAAAATAGCCTTGGCTAAATCGATGCCGCTGGCTCCAGGAGTTACTTTAGAACCGGCTATTTTCACTAATTCTAACGTTTCTTCCTTAGCAGCTTTTACGTGACGCCAAGTACTTTCACTTATATACATCTGCATGCTTAAGTTGTGCTCGAACTCGTCTCTAATGGCTTTTAAGCACTCTAACTGAAGTTGACCAGAGTTTAAGCTAGTCGCGTTTAGCCTCATAATCATACTATTAGGCTTCATTCTTTCCATAAAGATAATCAGTCTTTCGTAAGCTTTTAATTTAAGGGGGAGAACTATCTTGGTAATTTCATCCTTGTTTGGGGCAGGAGCAGTAGCAGGGGTAGTTTGTTTTTTTTGCGCTTTTTCAAAGAAAATAAAGGCGGTAAAAAACACTAAAATAGCTGGAAGAAAAATCTTCATTAACTCTATAAATGATTCCATGCAGGGGGTCTTTGTGATTTCAAATGTATTATGTAATTACTTAAGTATTGTTCTGAAGGAACTAAAGTTTGAATTTATTAGTCATTCTTTCCATTTCTTGCCAAGCTTTTGTGGTTGTGTCTCGTATTTATAACAGATACCTTTGAGGTAGTTTTATTTATTTTTGTTCAAATTAATTTTCTAGATGAGATTTAGATTTCTTTTTAGCTTTTTTTTCTGCGTTGCAACGCTTAATCTCCAATCTCAAGAGCTTATGAGAGATCTTAGTATTTCTGTAAGCGAATTAGGGGAGGAACTATCTAATGCTTGGGCCGGTGGGTTAAATTATGCTCAGTACAGTAAGATAGATTTAAATGCGGATGGTAAAGAAGATTTATTCATTTTCGATAGGAGTACTTATAAGATTCTTACGTTTTTAAACATCTCTGATGAGGGAGAAATAGCATACAATTATGCTCCAGAATATGAGGGTATTTTTCCTGAAGGGTTAAAGAATTGGATTCTATTGAGAGATTATAATTGTGACGGACTGAAAGATATTTTTAGCGGAGGTCAGGGAGGCATAAAATTGTACGAACAAGAAAATGTAGGAGGCGAAATTTCCTTTAATGCTGTTTACAGTTCATTAATTCCGGCTATTTATGATTTTGGAGCTCCATTCCAAGCGCCAGTGTATAACATTAGCGTGGACTTACCACATATAGGTGATATCGATAATGATGGAGATTTGGACATTCTGAATTTTTCAGACGGTAGCTTAAATGTTTTTTACTACAAAAACATGGCCTCTGATTTAGGTAGGTGTGATACCATGGCCATGGAACTCGTAAATAGATGCTATGGTTCTGTAGCTGAAAGTGCCGAGAATAACACCGTTTTTTTAGAGCACGAGTGCGACTTTAATGTTGTCAATGTAAAAAATCTGTTAGACAAGGCGGAGAAATTTGATGCTGCAGTATTTGAAAAAAACGGTCTGCATACTGGAGGAACACTTCTAAGTTTAGAGACAAACGGTGATGGCTACCCAGATCTGGTGATAGGAGATATTACCAATGACAGCTTAATATTACTTACCAATAGTCCGAGCGTTTTAGGGCCGGATAGTATGATTATGCAGAACAGTAATTTCCCTGCTAGCTTCTCTGGTAGTGAGAAGATTAATTTTTATGAATTTCCAGGGGTATATCATGAGGATGTGAATAATGATGGCGTGAGAGATTTAATATCCAGTCCTTTCAGCAGATTTAGCTCAATAGATGATTTTAGTTCATGGCTCTATTTGAATGAGGGCACAGATGAAAATCCGAATTTTATTTTGGAAAGAAAAGATTGGCTTCAGAATGAAATGCTAGAGCATGGGACAAATGCAATGCCTGTAATTTTTGATTACAATTCTGATGGATTAGGAGATTTGGTTATAGGTAATAAGGAGACCATCTATTCGGCTACTGAGTCCGAGTCTTCTCTGAGGTTATATGAAAATATAGGGACAGCTAATTCTCCTGAATTTACACTCAGAGATTTAGATTGGCTTGGGGTTTCTGCATTAGGATTAAAGAATGTTTACCCAGCCTTTGGAGATTTAGATGGAGATGGAGATATGGATATGATTTTAGGTGAAAGTCTGGGGACAGTGCATTACTTTGAGAATTCTGCAGGTGCAGGAAATCCAGTAGACCTTTCTATAGCTGAGCTTTCAGTTGTGGATGCCTTCGGAGAAGATATAGACCCTGGGCAAGACGTTATTCCTCAGCTATTAGATCTAGACGAGGATGGTTTATTAGATCTTATATTAGGTGAGCAATGGGGAAATATTAATTTCTATAAGAATATAGGAACTACTGAAGATTTTTCATTCCAATTAATAAATGAGGAGCTGGGTGAAGTTTGGGTGGACAATGTTTTAGGTATTCAAGGAAATAATGTGCCTCACTTTTATAAGAATAATCAGGATGAGTGGGTCCTGCTTACCGGAAATGAATTAGGAACCATTCATAGGTGGAATGAAATATCAGGAAACTTAGATGGAGTATGGAATAAACAAGATTCGGCATATGTAGATATTAATGTCGGCCAGTTTTCTGCTCCATTTATATATGATATTAACGGTGATTCCTCTCCAGACTTATTCTTAGGAAATCTTAGAGGAGGACTTACATTTTATAAAGGACAGTTTTTTGATGGAATAGAAGAAGCACAAAATTTTTCTCCAGCAGTTAATATTTACCCAAACCCATCTAATGGCTTGTTTTCTGTTGAATTCAGTCAGAATGAAAAACTACCAAGGGAAGTGAAAGTGCTAAATATGCTGGGAGTAGAAGTTTATAGAGCGGGAGTCAGTGAATTAAAACAGCTACTAAACTTAGAAGGATATTCCTCCGGCATGTACTACTTACTCGGTGAATATGAGTTAGGAGTTTTTGAACTAGGAAAGCTGATTATTGAGTAAGAGGGTATCAGTTTAGTATAAAAAAAGCCGCTTTTATCATTTACGTTCTTTATGTCGAGGAGTAGAGAATACGCGACTAATTTCTGTCATTAACTCATCGTAACGGCCGATTTGATTAGGTTTGCACAGGGCTTTTATGTCTTTAAAATGATTGTATTGTAATATCTCTATCTGGCGTTGTAATGTTCCTATTTCATTACTTAAAACCTCTGGTGCAGATTCTTCTGCTGTGCCTTGAAGAAGCATGTAAAGTTGATTTTCTTTCTCGTGAAGAAGCATCTTTTTCTCCTTAAATAAAGGCTTGTGAGACGCTATAAGAATCTCATATTCCTCTATCTGATTTTCCGTTAAATCTAATTTTTCAATAATGAAATTTCGGGGGTTATTCCTTTCGTGCTTTCCTGGTTTGTGTGAAAAAATAAAACCTATTAGAGAAAGATTACAGACGAGAAGAGCTATGACAATGATAGTTAGGAATTTGGATTTATTCATAATCTAAGTAAGTATTTCCCTCGGTTATTAGGCTCGCTGAAATTTGATTCTGAGTTGTAGGATTGAGCTGAGAAGTAACGAATACTTCTAAAGAAATTAAACATAAAAGAACAGCTGCAGCGGCTCTTATGTAGAGCATAGGAATGATAGTTCCCTGTTCTAATTTGGCGGTCATGTCATTAAAAAGAGAGTCTCGTACCTCTACTTTTTTAATTCTAGTAAATAAATCTAATTCTTGCATAGTTATTTGTTTGACGATTTTCAGCCTTAAAGTCCTTCGGTCTGCTCTATGAATTTCTTCAAGTTTGTCTTAGCCCTAGAAAAAAGTGACTCCACTGCTTTAGGAGTTAGCTTCATAATCTTCGCTACTTCAGCTGTTTTCTCCTGTTCTATTTTTAGTAGTATTAACGCTGTTTTTTGATTTTCAGGCAGTCGATTTATTTGTTGGAATAGTCTTTGAAGGTCTTCTTTGTCCTCTAGTTGAACTCCAGGGTGATCGAAATTAGCGACTTGAATAGTTGTTGAGTCTATGCTTCTCGCTTGAAAAAGTACTTTCCTTTTATTTCTCTTTTGAGCCTTTAGAAAATCTAGTGAGGTGTTAATGGTGATTCTATAAACCCAGGTTTTTAAAGAAGATTGATACTTAAATTTAGTTATGTTTTTATGAACGGAGATGAAAACATCTTGTGTTATTTCTTCAGCATCCTGTGTGTTTTGAACATAAGATAGCGCAAGGTTAAATACTGCATTTTTTTGGAGGGTATAGATTTCCTCTAGCTTCATATAAAGTTCGAAAGTTTGGTGCTAAGGTGAGAAGAATTAAAATACTTTCGAAGCTTTTTGTTATTCATGTAAGACAAGCGTTTTCTAGTTTCAAGTGCAGATAGAGATTTATTTCTTATTTGAAGTTATTGTTCGTGCCTCTAATCATAGAGGGAAGCTGATACCAGTGGGGGGTAGATTATTCGTCTGTATGCTTAATTGCTTAACTCAAGGAGAGTCTCGATTAACCGGCTTTTTACTATTGGCACCTTTTATGGAAGTAGCATGATTGTGCTGGTTAAAAGGTGGGTGAAATAACTTGAACAGAACCGCGTTAAGAATTTTACTGTAAAAAGGTATTACCACAGCCAGCCCGAACTAAATTTAAAAGATTAAAACCGCTTAAAATCTATAATTAAATGGGGATTAGAATAGGAGTAATTTTATTAGTGTTATCTGCTTGGGCAAATTCAATGTTAGCTCAGAAGACAGCCATAGACTATTCGGAATATTACGATTACAATGAAGCGCTTAACTTTTTTGAAAAAGAAAAATTTGCTTCAGCGTTGCAAAATTTTGAAGCGACTATCTTATCCATCTCAGATCCGCATCAAGAGGTACGAGTAAATGCGGAGTATTACAGAGGAGTCTGCGCATTATACCTTCAGCATAAAGATGCTGAATTCCTTCTAGAGCGTTTCACTATAGAGCATCCAGATAGTCCGTGGGTTCAGAAGATTTACATTCAAATAGGAGATTATAATTTTAAGAAGAGGAAATATAAAAAGGCGACTTACTGGTATAAGAAAGTAAAAGAACACAAGCTAAAAGGACAGGAAGAAATAGCATACAAGTACAAGAGAGCATATTCATATTTCTGCGTAAATAACTACACCAAGGCTAAACCAGGGTTCTTCGAAATAAAGGATTTAGATTCTGAATACAAAGATGCGGCAACCTATTATTATTCTCATATAGCTTATGAAGAGGCTAATTACCAAACCGCTCTTGATGGATTTTCTATATTAACGAACAGCCCATCCTTTGAACCTATTACGCCATATTACATAGCTCAAATATATTTCCTTCAAGAGAAACATGATTTGGTTTTAGAGTTCGCTCCGCCACTTATAGATGGAGATCAAGTGAGTGTGGAGCGTGTGCCTGAAATAGCCAGAATCGTAGGAGAGTCTTACTTTGTTAAAGACCAGTTTGATGAGGCGTTACCTTATCTAGAGTTATACCACAAAGAAACTCCTGAAAAGCATAAGGTGCGCGCTGATTATTATCAGTTGGGATATGTATATTATAGAAATAAATCCTATGAAAAAGCCCTTGAGTTATTTTCTGAAGTTACAGATGAAGAAGATGAAATGAGTCAGTTAGCCAATTATCACATGGCTGATTGTTATCTTAAGCTAGATCAAAAACCTTATGCTAGATCTGCTTTCAAGCAGGCTTTTGAGATGGACTTTGATGCAGAAATAAAAGAAGATGCGTTATTTAATTATGCCAAGCTTGCTTTTGAATTAAGCTATAATCCATTCCATGAAGCCATAGTCGCTTTCGAGGGGTACATTGAAGATTATCCAGAGTCAGAGAGAAGTGAAGAGGCGTATGAATTTCTGTTGAATGTGTATATGAAGTCCAAAAACTATGAAGCAGCGTTAAAAAGTTTAGATAAGATTTCCAATAAAGATCAGCGAACTAAAGAAGCTTACCAGGTAGTTACTTTTAATCGAGCTGTAGAGCTTTTTAATCAGAAAAAACATGATGAGAGTGCCACTTATTTTAACAAAGTAAACACCTATTCTGTAAATCAAGATTTAATAGCAGAGGCTATTTACTGGAAAGCTGAGTTAGCTTATAAGCAAGGGGATTATCAGAGAGCAGCCAACATGTTCACTGACTTCTTGCTTGAGCCTGGTGGCTTTAATTCAGACTGGTATGATGATGCTTATTACAATGCGGGTTATTCTTATTTCAAACAGAAGAATTATGGACAAGCATTAAGCATGTTCAGGAAATTCTCGGATAACTATAGCGGAGATGATTCTAGAAAATTAAATGACGCTTACCTAAGAATTGGAGATTGTTTTTACGTAGATAAGAAATACACACAAGCCATAGATTTTTATAATAGAGCTATCAGCTTAAATGAACTAGGTAGCGATTATGCGATGTACCAAAAAGCGATTTGTCAAGGTCTGTCTGGTGATACGGATTCTAAAATCAGTACGCTAAATCGAATTATCAATAGTGATAGTAAAGGCAGGTATGTGCTAGATTCGAAATTCGAAATAGCTGAAACTTATAGAATCATTGATAATGACTCTAAGGCTTTGGAAACTTACTTGGGTATAATTGAAACTAATCCAAGCAGTCAGTACGCTAAGAGATCATTGAAAAATATTGTGTTTTTGCACCGCAGACAGGGAAATAACACAGAGGCTTTAGCTGCGTTTGACAAGATAGTAGAGAAGTATTCTTCAGACAAAGTGATGAATGAGGCGCTCCAGCTGGTAAAAGACATCTATATCCAGGAAAGAGGCCTTTCAGCATATAATTTATTGGTGACAGGAAACCCAATATTAGATATCACTACCGCTAGTATAGATAGTACGGCTTATCAGGTAGCGCTAGATAGCTATTTCGATATGAGCTATTCTAAGGCTAAAGATTCATTTGAAGAATACATTGGCCAGTTCGCCCCAGGTTTATTCTCAGTAGAAGCACATTATTATTTAGCTGAAATTTATTTCGAAGAAGGAGCGAAGAGCAAAGCTCTAGCCAACTATAATTTTGTGATAACACAGCCCGTTTCCGAGTATTCAGAAGGTTCACTAAAAACTGCAGCTACCATTAACTTTAATAATAAATACTATGATGCGGCATTAAATAATTATATAGAATTAGAGGGAGTAGCGGTGCAAAAGATGAATCTGCTAGAAGCAGAAATTGGTCAAATGAGGTGCTACTATGAGTTGATGAGGTTTGATTACGCGTTAGACTATGCCCAGCGAGTTTTGGATAATGGGGACACTCCTGTGGAGATAAAGAATCAAGCTTATATGATCAGAGGAAAAATAAGGTATGACAAGGGGAACTATGATGAGGCTTACTACGATTTTAAAGAAGTTCAAAAGGCCGTGTCACTTTTAGGAGCAGAGGCTAAGTATTATATGGCTCAAATAGCCTTTGATAAGGGAGCTTATAAGAATTGTGAGAAAGAAGTGTTTGAGCTAATAGAAAACTTTAGCGCTTATAGTAAATATAAGTTTGAAGGGTTTCTTCTTTTAGTAGAAGCTTATGTAGCGCTAGAGGATATATTCCAGGCTAAAGCTACCCTCAATGCACTTATCGGAAACGCCAATGAAGATTGGGTAAAAGAACGCTCAAGAGCTAGGTTAGCTGAACTTGAAGCCATAGAAAAAGCGGCATTAGAACAGGGAGAGGATAATGATGTGGAAATAGAATTATTTGATGAGGAATAAAAATAACAGAACTATGATAGTAAACAGTATACATACGAAGTTCCTGGTGATTTTAGGAGCTTGTTTTTTCTTCTTCAGTTCTATGCTATTAGCCCAGCAGGATACAGAACAGGATATAGATCTTAACGTGGTAATTCAGGGAAACGCAGAGCTATTCCTAAATGATGCTAATAAAGTGTCTAAAGTTCCTAAAGTAATAGAGTCTTCAGTAGAGTTGACTCCTATGGTATACAGTTTGATTCCAAGAAAGCCAACCCAGAAAATAGATTTAAAGCCTGTGCCCGCAGCTAAAGTAACCATAGATAAGCCATTGCCTAAGCTGTTTAGGGCTTACGCTAAAGGAGCTGTAGGGACTAAGTTTACCGGGCTTGGAGAGCTTAGGTTTATGGATGGGTATAATAGAAACGGAACGTTTGATTCACACATAAAGTACTTTACGAGTGATGGTTTCGTGAGTCAGGCTGACTCTATAGCCGATTCATTCTCAGACCTATCTATTGGTTTAACAGGGAAGAGGTTTCTTAAAAAACACTCCATGGGAATAGCGGTGGATTATGACCGTGAAAAAATTCACTATTACGGATATGATCCAGATATATTCCCGGAAAATTTCGAAGTAGATGATAAAAGAATCTATAAAACGTTTAGTGTTGGAGCAAATATGAGAAGCTATCAGCGAGACACTACTAAAATGAACTACCGAGGGTCGTTTGACTTTAAGCAGTTTTCAGATAATGTGCAAGGAGTAGAGAATAACTTTATCGTAGGAATAAATCTAAATAAATTTGTAGAATCGGAGAATTACGCATTAGGTGTAGATTTAGATTATAATCAGTTCAAGCATGGCGTTTTTCGCTCTGGAGCAGAGTTAAAGCATACGAATACGGTCTTCACATTAAACCCTACAGTTACTACGCACAGAAACGGTTTGATGGTTAAAGTAGGTGCTAAATTAACCGCCAATGGTGCTGATGGAACTCAGCTAAAAGTATACCCAGATTTAGAAGCTAGATACAGCCTCTTCGATGGTATATTTATTCCTTACGCTGGTTTAGGCGGAGAGCTTCATAAAAATAGATATAGAACCATTTCTAGAGAAAATCCTTTTGTTCAGAGTTTTTTAGTGGATGATTTGGTAAATAGCGATGTGCTCATAAATACCAATGAGAAGATAAATATTTATGGAGGAATCAGAGGAAATATATCATCTGACATGAGTTTCAATGCTAAAATTTCTAGAGCATCGTTCGATGATTTTATTTATTATGCCAACGATTCACTGGTCACTAACGGGAATAGATTTAGAACTGAGTATGGGGATTTAACGCGAACGACCATTACGGGAGAGTTGACTTACAATGCAGGTGACAAGATTAAGTTTTTCGGAAGAGGGGATTTCTTTATTTATGATGATAGAGATGTGGAGGAGGTATGGAACCAGCCTAATAATAAGATAGCCGTAAGCGCTAGTTATAACATAGAGAAGAAGTTGATAGCTGAGCTAGAGATAGCTGCGCTGGGAAAAAGAAGAGCCAAGTCTTTAGTGGAGATTGTAGAGCTCACTTCCGAGGAGTCGGGTGGAGAGCTTGTTACGGACGGCAGTAATAGCTACTTCGCGTATACTTTAGACCCATTTGTAGATGTTACTCTAAAAGGGGAGTATAGATATACTAAAAGGCTATCTGTTTTTGTTCAGATTAATAATATGATAGCGGGAAAGTATCAGCGATTTAATGCTTATCCTGTTCAGCGGTTTAATCTAATGGGAGGAGCCACGTATAGCTTTTAACGTAGCTTTCTAGGTCTTGAGTTCTAGCCCATTTGGCGCGCCATTATTCGGTAGAAATTTTCATTGTGAATAACTGTAAAATTATGTGGAAAAGCCCGCATATTTACTGGCATTGCAACGCTGCTTTACCCCCTGAATTCCGTATCTTTACCCTATAGAACAAACCGCTGTGAACGCTGCGATTTTTCACGTTAATGCGATTAAGATTTTAAGACATATATAATGAGCGAAGAACCAAAAAAAGGATATGACGCCAGTAGCATTCAATCCTTAGAGGGAATGGAGCATGTGAGGTTAAGGCCTTCCATGTATATAGGTGACGTAGGTGTGAGAGGTTTACACCATTTAGTCTATGAGGTAGTAGATAACTCCATAGATGAAGCTATGGCAGGTTACTGCGATACTATTCATGTGACTATTGAAGAAGGAAACGCGGTGAAAGTAATCGATAACGGTAGGGGTATCCCAATCGGTATGCATAAGAAAGAAGGAGTTTCTGCCCTAGAGGTAGTAATGACTAAAATAGGTGCAGGAGGTAAATTCGATAAAGACTCCTACAAAGTCTCTGGTGGATTACACGGAGTAGGTGTGTCTTGTGTAAATGCACTTTCTAAAGACCTAAAAGCAGAAGTTTTTAGAGATGGAAAGCATTATATGCAGGAGTACCAAAAGGGAAAAGCGTCTTATCCGGTAAAGGAAATAGGAGATTCTGATTACAGAGGAACTCAAGTTATCTTTCAGCCAGACGATTCGATTTTCGAAACGGTAGAATTCAATTATGACACTCTAGCTACTAGGTTAAGAGAACTTTCTTTCTTAAATAAAGGACTTCGACTAACGCTTACTGACGAAAGAACCCCAAATGAAAAAGGAGAGCATCCTACTGAGGAATTTATTTCAGAAAGAGGACTGCAAGAGTTCGTAGAATATATAGATTCTACTAGAGAGCAGCTTATGTCTCAGGTAATTCATATTACAGGAGAGAAAAATGGTGTTCCAGTGGAGGTGGCTATGACTTACAATACCTCATTTAATGAGAATATCCATTCTTATGTAAATAATATTAATACACATGAAGGTGGAACTCACCTTTCAGGATTCAGAAGAGGTTTAACTAACACACTTAAGAAGTATGCAGAAGCTTCAGGTATGTTGGATAAATTGAAGTTTGAAATAGCCGGGGATGATTTCAGAGAAGGGCTTACAGCTGTAGTTTCTGTAAAAGTAGCAGAGCCTCAGTTTGAGGGCCAGACTAAGACCAAGCTTGGTAACAGAGAAGTAACAGCTCCAGTTTCACAAGCGGTAAGTGAAATGCTATCAGATTATCTGGAAGAAAATCCTCTAGATGCTAAGCAGATAGTCACTAAAGTAATTATAGCTGCTCAAGCGAGGCACGCTGCTAAGAAAGCCAGAGAGATGGTGCAGCGTAAGAATGTGATGAGCGGAAGTGGGCTTCCAGGGAAACTGTCAGATTGTTCTGAAAAAGATCCTTCGTTATGCGAAGTTTACCTAGTCGAGGGAGATTCGGCAGGTGGAACTGCTAAGCAGGGAAGAGATAGGATGTTCCAAGCTATTATGCCATTGAGAGGAAAGATTCTTAATGTAGAAAAAGCGATGCCGCATAAGATCTTCGAGAATGAAGAAATTAAAAATATCTACACAGCGTTAGGCGTGAGATTAGGAACTGTAGAAGATGCCAAGGCACTCAACTTAGAAAAATTAAGATACCATAAGGTGATTATAATGTGTGATGCCGATGTAGATGGCAGCCACATAGAAACGTTAATCTTAACATTCTTCTTCCGTCACATGAGAGAGCTTATAGAGAATGGTTATGTATACATAGCTACTCCACCGCTTTATTTAGTAAAGAAAGGACAAAAGAAATCATACGCTTGGGATGATGATCAAAGAGACAGGTTAGTGCAAGAGTTCAAAGGTTCAGGTGAAGAAAGAAGTGTAGGGATTCAGCGTTACAAAGGATTGGGAGAGATGAACGCAGAGCAGTTGTGGGATACTACCATGAATCCTGAGTTTAGGACATTACGTCAAGTGAACATAGCCAATGCCTCTGAAGCTGATAGAGTGTTCTCTATGCTCATGGGAGATGAGGTTCCGCCTAGAAGAGAGTTCATAGAAAAGAACGCTAAATACGCTAACATAGATATATAATTAGCGAGCACATAAAATAGTTGAAGCCAGTTCTTTTAGAGCTGGCTTTTTTGTTTTGAAGTGTATTTTCAGCGTTGTAATAAGACAAGAAATGACTTAAAAATCAGACATTCTTTTAAGGTTTTTTTTCTGTTCTACGGTTAGGGTTGGTTTCTTTTTTTAACAGCAGTTCTTTTGAGCGACTACTTTACTGGTATTGCGCATGGGTATGATGTTGAAATGGAATCAGTAATGCTTTAGCTGAGCTATTTTAATCCGCGTCAGGCCAGAAGTGTTCTGATTGTACGTGTTGGAGTTTCTGCAGTCAGCTTTGGTGCCTAGTTAATTAAATAGATAAAAGAAGTTGGATATTCACCCCCTATATGCTGGCTAATTAGTGCAGCTACAGTAGTCTTCTGTGCTCTGTTAATTAAGAGACCTATAAATATTTTGCTTAAGATTTCAATCGGCAAGAGTCTATAAGAAATCTCATGAAAAAGACGCTTCAGTATTTTCTAGCTTATTAGAATGGGTGATAGCCGAGATATTCTTACCACCTTCCCTCCACTTTCAGTAGACTCGTTTTTTTCTTAAGCGTTCTAAGTGTAATGAAAATAACAAATGAACCTAAGGTTAGCCATGTCCACCATGGATTTACTAGAAATTCTAGGCTAAGAGTTTTGTAAAGCAAATAGTTCTTTAATACGTTCAGTAAAAGAAACGAGATAAACACAGCAAAGAAGCCGTTGTATTCTCTCTTTAGAACATTCTTTATTGAAAAAGACATACTAGCGTTGGACCATTTACTGAGTTTAGGGACGAATGCTGGAGTTTTCTCAGCCCAATTAAGATAGGTATGTCCAAATTTATTTCTTAGGAAAAACTCTTCAGCAAACATGATTCTCTCATAATACAACCAGAATAATAACACAGTAAATGCGCTAAACCACCAGCTTCCTACATAAATCACGATTCCTATCCACATAAAAAAGTTTCCTACATATAAAGGATGCCTTACTGTGCTGTATATTCCTTTGGTATTTAATACCTCGGCCACTTGTCCGGCTTTAGTATTCCTGCCTGAGGTAGACTTAGGAGTGAAGCCTACAGTGATAGCTCTAATTAATTGACCAAATAAACTAATTCCTAGACATATCATGCTCCAGCTAAAGCTATCGTGGGGTACATCTGTAGTCTCTGTCAGTAAAATCACAGCTACAGCCAGGGCGTAAAGAGCCAATGGAAGAAAACTTCGCCATCTAAAAAGCCAGTTACCAGACTTATCAAATTCTTCAATTAATGCCATAAGTATGAAATTTATTTTGACGACAAATGTATTAAACTAATGCCGTACTATTTTACTTAGATGTGCTGCTATCATAATCATCGATTAATTAAATTAAAATTTAGACGAATGGAGTGTATAGTTATATTAACTACATTTGATTTACCTAAGTAAATTCTAAATTGTTCAGGCTTACCGTCTATATTTTTCTATGCATTTTTATGCATTGTGCTTTCTCTAGTTTAGGGCAGGAGGAAGAAAGATACACTGTTGTGGTTAATTTATACCAGCCCGTTTCCTCCTCAGAAAGTCAACTTTTAGAAGAAATATTATTATCTCAAATCGAGTATTATATTATAGAAAACACTTCATTGCAAGATGGGAAAATAACATTTCCGCTTAGCTCGAGAAAGATGGTAAGTAAATTGAATGAGTTGGTGAAAAATGACATTCAGTTTTATGACTATGAAGCGTTGGATGACTTTAAGGGGTTGTCAGAAACTGTGAAAAAGAAAATAGAGAACATTACTGCCGCAGAATTTAACGCTAACCTGAGAGGCTCTCTTGGTCAAAAACAATTCACGCAGAATGAATTAAATCATCAGATAAATGAGTTGATTTCTATTATAAAAACAGAGTTATATGTTTTTGGAGAAAAAGACGTACTGGTAAATTCTACAGAAATTTATCCAAACCTAACCAGCCAAGAAAAGGAAGAGTTAATAAAGCAAATAGAAGAATTTAAGGATGGTGATTTACTGAGTTCTATATCGCTTTCTTATACTGAAATAAAGGCTGAAGATGAATCTGGAATATTTATAGGTTTACCAAGGAAAGAGGATCTGGCAGATAAAATATTAAATATGCTGGCAGCTAATGCACAACGGTTAGAGCGGTTAGAGTCGGAATTAATTCAGATACAGATAGGTGGGGTAAGTGCAAGTCCTGCTGTCAATTATGAGAATGATTTGAAGCTGTTAAGTCAGCTTCCCGAGTCTATGGATTTCTACTTTAATTCGGGTAGTACATGGTTATCTTCAGGATCCTTACTCCAGTTAAATGAGATAGTAGAAATTCTAGCCAAGGCACCTTCTATAAAAGTCGTTATAACAGGTTATGCGGATAAGACAGGAGCAGAGCAAACGAATCTGAAATTATCTAAAAAGCGTGCTCAGGCTGTTAAATACTTTATGAAAGAGAGCGGAATGTCTAAAGATAGATTCATTATTAATTATTATGGAGCTTCAAAATCTGAAGGTTTTAGTAATGAAGATAGGCGCGTGGAAATCAAATTTTTCATTTAGAAATTTGAGCTAATATCATCCCGAGATTAGCTCTGATGAAAATAATTTGTATAGGCAGAAATTACATAGACCATGCTAAGGAATTGAATAACCCAGTTCCTAGTGAGCCTATTTTTTTTTTAAAACCAGATTCCTCTATTCTGCCTAGCCGCACAGCTTTTTACATCCCCGATTTTTCTGATGATGTGCACTTTGAGGTTGAGTTGGTGTATAAAATCTGCAAACTTGGAAAGCATATATCAGTAAAACACGCAGAACGTTACTATGATGAGATTGGTCTGGGAATCGACTTTACTGCGAGAGATGTCCAATCTGAGCTAAAGTCAAAAGGCCATCCATGGGAAAAGGCCAAGGCCTTTGATGGGTCAGCTGTGATTTCTCGTCATTTTTTTCCGAAGAGTCATTTTGACGATTTAAAAAACATTAAGTTTTCTCTAAACCAGAACAGGGAAACAGTACAAACTGGTAATAATAGGGATATGATGTTCGATATAGATACCATTATCAGCCATGTTTCTCAGTACATGACTCTAAAGATGGGAGATCTTATTTTTACGGGTACGCCAGCGGGAGTGGGGAAAGTCTATGAAGAAGATGTTCTTAAAGGGTTTATCGCTGACAAAGAAATGTTTAAGGTGAACATAAAGTAATGCGCAATCCGTCTCGGAAACTGAAGACAAAAAAAGCGACTCCATGCTGAAGTCGCTTTTCATTTATACTCTTATGGCGAAGCTTACTCCTTCACGAACTGAACTTGGTGATAAGTGCCATTTGCATTTATCCTGGCTAAATAAGTTCCAGTAGAAATGCCTTCGAGTTTTACTCTATTATCCTTAATCAGAGTACTTAAAACAATTCTACCGCTTAAGTCCAGAATTTCAATAGGGAAACTATTAAAGTTCATGTCTGATGATATGTTTAGGAAGTCTGATGTGGGGTTAGGGTATACATTAAAATTTTCTTCTAACATTTCTTGAACACTAACGACATCACCTTCTATTTCTACTATGTTTAGGGTGTTATTAGCATACACATCATATAGAGTAGTAACGATTCCTGATGGCCAGTTAATAGTAATCGACTCCACGATTTCATCTTGTCCTATTCCGAAATGAGCTGTAAGCATGCTCATATTTCCGAATCCGTCTCCACTTTTTATGTCTCTAATCTGAGTTCCCATACTACTTTCTATAGTAACTCTAGCTCCAATTCCATTTTTATTACTTTCTACTCCGATTGGATTTATTTTTAGATAGTTATTTCCTTCACTTTGATTAAAATAAACCTGTCCTCCGAAAGGGCTAACGACATCTAAATAACCATCATTATTAAGGTCTCCTACTGGACCATTACTTACAGCCGTGTTAGAGTGAGTGAATGTCAGGTCTCCATTGTTAAGAAGCATTGTTGTTCCGCTGATATCTATATCTACAAAACCATCATTATTATAATCGTGACAGACATGTTCTATTCCAGTAGGCATAGAAGCTAAAATGCCACTTTGGGCAGTTATGTCTACGAATATTCCATCATCATTTCTCATCATTTTATGGCTTCCGTTACTTGTAGAACTGGCCCCTACAAATACGTCCATGTCACCATCGTTGTCATAATCAGCCCAAGCACTAGACCAAGTCTGAACATTATCAGCTAAACCGACTTCTTCACCTACTTCAGTAAACGTTCCGTCACCGTTATTTCTATGGAGTTGGTTAATGTTTTCAGGAACATCGCCTCCTCTACACTTAGCTATGAACATGTCAATAAGGCCATCATTATTATAATCTATCCAAACAGATCCATAATTACCACCGTTTGGAGTTTCTCCTAATCCTCCTTGGATGTATTCAAATCCGCCAGCTCCATCACTAAGCATATAAACATTTGGTGCTACATCATGACACATATATGCATCTAGGATTCCATCATTATTAATATCTACCATATTTCCTCTTTGAGAGAAAACATATTCATCTGTAGCCCATTCTGTGAATGTACTTCCGTCATCTGATCTGAGCATTAACGAAACTCCACCACCACCTCCGTACATAAGGTCGTTCATTCCATTATTGTCTAAATCTCCAGCAGCTATGCTCCATGAAGGACTGTTTTCAGGACTTGGTCCTGTTATAATTCCTGAAAAGTATGTTCCATTTTCTTGCTGGTATGATACCGTGGCAGTAGATCCTGACACACTTACGATATCGTCTAAGAAATCACCATTCATATCTACCACACAATCCCCTGCAATAACGTTAGGTAGAGTAGTAGCTTCGAATATTATGAGCGTTTCGGGAGTTTCATCACCACCGCCACCGGTATTTCCTGGGTCTACATAATTCGTTACGTCATCTTCGCTTCCTATATAGAACTCACCGGGATTAGTTGTCCACTGATCATCAAATACGATGAAATAAGTAACTCCAGCTTCCGCCTCAAAAGTAAGATCAGAGGTATATCCTGATCCTCCGTCATCATCACTAGCTAGGCATGTTAAAGTACCGCATGGCCCGGTAAGGATGTTTAATCTAGAATCCCAATTACCGTTTTGGCTAAGACTGGAAGTAACTAATAAAGTTTCATCTTCCTCTGCTGTGTAGTAGTACCAGTTAACATATTCACCAATGAGGAGACCGGCACATTCCAGATCATCAGATACTTCACCTATAAGTGTCGCACATTCATGTGTGCCTTGAGAGACCTCTAAGGCTTCTTCGCAAGAGTTTTGAGCTAGCATAAGTCCATGTGAGAGGACCAATGTAAATATTAGCAAAATTGTTTTCATTTGGTTTAAGATTTGTGATTATTACTCGCAGTTTGTTTCTAATTCATCTATCCACTCACCAAGCAGGTCTATACTTTCTTGATGAATAATAGTTCTTCCCATTAAAGGCATTCTCTGTGATGCTTCTGTAGTGTTCATTCTAAAATACATCATAGATCTGGCCGCATTTCCTGGTGCTACTACATAAGTTTGAAATGGATCTATAGGCTCTGCAGGTTCTATGCACAGACCTAAGTTTTCCATTAAAACAGTTTCATTCCATGCAAAACGCATAGGTCTGTAGCTGCAGTGACTATCTTCTCTATGGCAGTGTGCACAGTTCATATCTAAATAAGCTCTTACTCTATCTAATTTTGGTAGACTTTCATCAGTCCAGTCGGCTAATGTTTCTATGCTGGCAGGAAGATCATCTTCTAGGAGACCGAAGTCTACCCATTTTTCAAGTTGGTTCAAAGCACCGTCAGAATAAGAGTATGTTTTATTCAAATTTTGTGGTTTGGGTCCTATTGGGAGAGCGTCATTGGTTACTTTATGACAGGTGAAGCACTCTGTTTCAGAAGGGATTCTGTAAGTGAGTGAGATAAGTTCACCATCATCATTAATAAACTCTAAATCTTTATTCTGTCCGTTTAAGTCAAACGCAGCTTCTTCTTGATCATCGTTCCAGATGTAATCAGCAAATTTCCATTCTCCATTTAGTTTGTAGAGAAGTCTAGTTTCTATTAGTTGGGTCTCATTACTAGGTTGAACATTGTCGTAATAGAAGGTTTTGATAATGATGGTCTCATCTGGCATGTCCAATAATTCACTGTCTACATTGTAAGTAGCTTTAGCATCTTCAGGCATCCAAATAAATCTTTTTTTATGAGCGTAATCTGAGAAAAGAGGAGTGATTACATCATAAGGTAGAATATCGTCTGTTACATTTTGCTCTTTCATATCTCCTATGAAAAAGTCATAATCAGATAAGTTTGGTAGAGGGAATTGGTTGAAATTGAATTTACCTGTAACCCTTGTGCTGCAGTCTTCAGGAGATATGTCGTCATCGCGCTTACATTGCGTAAGCGTAAAGATAACGGCCAATACGGCTGCCAAAACTATCTCGATTCGGTTCATTATTACAGGTGTGTCTATTTAAGAGAACTACTCCTAAATGATAAGACTACGTGAGAAGTGTAATAGTTGCTTGGGTCTTTTTTGACAAATTAATTTAAAAAAATGATCATGTTCGAGCCTATAAAACGCAAGACAACGCAAAGTTACTTAGTTGTAATAGGGAAGGATTGAAGAGAATAAAAAAGCCGTTCCTAAAGAACGGCTTTGTGCCCAGAGCGGGACTCGAACCCGCACGTCCATAAGAACACATGGCCCTCAACCATGCCTGTCTACCAATTTCAGCACCTGGGCAAGGTGACTTTTACTTTCTGGCCTAACCAGAGTTTTACAGTAATGCAAAGTATAAAAAAAGCTCCAACTAATGTTGAAGCTTTTAGTGACCCCTCTGGGGTTCGAACCCAGGACCCTATCCTTAAAAGGGATATGCTCTACCAGCTGAGCTAAGAGATCAGTCTCTTTTTTTGAGAGTGCAAATATAATAGGGTAACCTTGAATAAAAAAAGGAAAAGTCCAACTATTTATTTAATTTTTTAAACCCCTCATTAATTGGCGTTTGGAGCTCTTTTAAATTCTTTTTCTCTATCAAACAAATATCGGTATGTGGCTAGAGTTCGATAAACAGTTGCCTCCGAATTTTCGCATACTTTTATCATTTTTGGGTTAAAGTCCCCTATCCAAGTCATAACCGTTTGGTTGTACCTCCCTTGCGGTACTATATTTTCTACAGCAAACATAATTAGTGCAGCCTCTATTCCTTTTCCATGATAATCTCTATCTACACCGAAAACGATTCCTACCATCGTGCTAGGCGTTTTTTTCCACTTATGATATAAGAATTTAAGCTTTCCTATAAGGTTTAAGTTTCCGTTGATGTATTTAAAAATATCATTTAGCTCAGGAATGTTAATGTGGAATCCTATTGGTTTTTCACCGTCATAAGCGAAAATCAGGATATCTCTGTCCATAATTGGTTTTAGGGCCTTCATTGTTCTCTGAGCTTGTGCTCTTTTCATAGGAGAGAACCCATGATGGCCGCCCCATGCGTTATTGTAAACGGTCAGAAAATCATCGCCAATTTTTTCTAGTGACTTTCCTCTGCAATTACTCACTAAGTAGTTTTTTTCGGGGTCTATAGAGTTTCGTTTTCTGTGAAATATTTCTTGCATAGGAATATGCATGTCTCTATAGTATACGAGCTGCTTATAATATATTTGGAAGCCGTACTCCTCGAGAAATGTTTTGTAATATTCTGGATGGTGATTCATTCCATACGTATTCTGGTCAGTGAAATTTTCTATCAAAGTCCCCCAGAACATATTTTTCTCACCGAAGTTCACTATTCCATCCATAGCCTCTACTCCATGAGATGCGAGCCATTCTTTGGCCGCATCTAAGAGTTTAAAAGCGACTTCCTTATTATTTATGGACTCGAAAAACCCTACTCCTCCCGTGGGCTGTTCCATTCCTTTGGAGTACTTGTTTTCTATAAAACAGGCTATTCTGCCAGAAATAACATTATCCTTTCTAATTATCCATCGGATGGCCTTTCCTGCTTCAAAAGCTTTGTTTTTAGCAGGGTTAAACACTTTAGCAATGTCTTGTTTCACATATGGAACAAAGGATGGTAGGTTTTTATAGATTTCGGAACCGAATTCTAACCAAGCTTTTGCTGTCTTTTTATTAGATACTTTTATTAATTCTAGCATAAAATGAGTTTCTCAAAGTGGCGAAGTTAGCTAAATAATTTACTCTTTATAGGCAACCTTTATGTACTTTAGGGCATCTAATTATAAACCTTAAAATCAGTCAAAAATGAAATGTTTATTTACCACTTTATTTGCATTGTTCCTTATAGCTTCAGCGCTAAGTCAAACAGACCAAAATACAGAAGTCTCAGCGGACAATCCTTTATACATGGAGTGGGTTTCTGAAAATGGATTTAGATTTATTTCTGATTTTAAGCAAGGTGAAATTACATTAGATGCCTCAGAGGTTATAGACGCAGAGGGAAATGCCATTTCAGAAGAGGTAAGTAAAATCACCTTCGATATTACTATGTATGATTTTAACTTAATCGTAGCGCCTGAGAAGAATACGATGATTAAAATAACTGAGAATAAAGCTATTTTTATAAAAGCTAAGCATCGTCAAGAGGTGTTATTCAAAAGACATCTAATAAACACATCTGCAAATAACTAAGCATGAATAAATTACTGCTGTTGATAAGCTTGCTATGCGTGAGCTTTTGTTCGTTAGGTCAGGAGATAGCTATTGCTAACGGCTCTGTTCAAGGGTGTGGAGGATTCCTCTTAGATACTGGAGTAGCTTTTAGTGATTATCAAAATAACGAGAATTTCACCATGACTCTGTGTGCTGAAGCTCCAGAGACTATATTAAATCTTTACTGGAATTCATTTAATCTAGGAACAGGTGACTCTATGACTATTTATGATGGAGACGACACAAGTGCACCAGAAATAGGAGTTTTTACAGGAACCGATCTGCAGACAACGGATGTTACTAGTTCTATAAATGGATGTCTGACACTGGTATGGATTAGTGATGCGACAGACACAGGTAACTTCAGCGCAGAAATTGCTTGCGGTCCTCCATGCATTAGACCTTTAGTAGGCGTGAACATAGATTCAGAATTACCATGGAGGATATGTGTAGATGAAGAAATCATCTTAGACGGTTCTCCCACTGTTTTTGCCGATGGAACCTCTATCGCTACTCACACTTGGGACTTTGGAGATAATACTACAGATATCGAGAGTTGGCCTTCAGTTACTCATTCATATTCAGTAGCTGGGGCGTATGTTATTCAGTTATTTGTGGTAGATGATAACAACTGTAATAGTGGGAATACTATAGATGTGTTAGTAGAAGTGAGCACGACTCCGTCTTTTGCAGGTACATCGGGTGATGTTTTATCCTGTTTAGGAAGTGAAGTCTCTCTAGAGGGAATGGTCACTCCGGTAGAGTGGAGTACTGCGCCTAGCGCTAACTTTGGAGGGGCGTTATTTATCCCAGATGATCAGAGTCAATGCTTTACCTCGGAAATTTTAGTGACGGGTTTTTTAGCAGGTCAAGAAATCATCCAAGAATCGGACTTAATTAATTTCTTTATCAATTTTGAACACTCATATATGGGAGATTTGACGCTAACTTTTCTCTGTCCTAACGGTCAATCCTTATTAGTTCATGCTAACCAAGGAGCAGGAACATTTTTAGGGGAGCCAGTAGATGATGATGGCGCTCCTGATTTAGAGGGTGTAGGGTATGATTATTACTGGGCTCCTGATGCTACTTTAGGCACATGGGGGGAAGAGTCTGGAGGAACATTAGCGTCTGGGACTTATTCTAGTGAGAGCCCGTGGTCTAATTTAATAGGATGTCCATTAAATGGAATATGGGCTGTGGAGATATGCGATAATTTAGGGTCAGATAATGGATTTATCTTTGACTGGTCGCTGGCTTTCGATCCGTCATTGTATCCAGAGAACTTATCCTTTACTCCTAGCATAGGTGCTGATTGCGATAGTACATTCTGGACGGTGAATGATGGTCCTATTGCTACGCTAGAAGACTGTAACGATATGGTGACAGAATTTACAGAAGCTGGAGAGTATCTTTATACTTTTCATGCAATGGATAACCATGGATGTGAATATACCACTGATGTTAATGTGGAAGTTTCAGAATTAGTAGTCTTGGCTGATGGTGATTTCACAATCTGTCCAGGACAGTCAGTAAGCATGAATAGTTCAGTTGGATTTAACAATAGTGTTCTACCTAATATAGTCTATGAATGGACACCTGGAGTTTTTTTAACAGCTGATGATAATGTGAATCCTGATGTTTCTGATGTTACTGGTGTCACGACATATACATTCATGGCATATCCAGCTGGTTTTCCTGAGTGTGCTAGCTCCACAGAGATTACTGTTATTCCTATAGATAGTCCGGTGGCAGATATAGCTGCTACAGAGTGGTGCCCCGGTGATCAGTCTATTCTTTCTGCGGTCAATACTAACCTTTTAGATTCAGTTAATTGGACATTACTAGATCCCCTAGAAGGGCTAGGGAATGAACCTAGTCTTATCACTACAGAAGGTGGGACATTCGTTCTTACTGCATTTGGATGTGGTATTCAAGTTACGGACACTCTGGTCGTTCAGGAAGTGCCATGCGATGTATTCATTCCTAATATTTTCACACCTAACGGTGATGAATTCAATAATACTTTTCAAATAGAAGGAATAGAGTTTCAGAATAATGCTCACTTAGTAGTCTATAATAGATGGGGAGGAATTGTATTTGAGGACACCAAATATGATGGTTTATGGGATCCTAAAGGAGGAGAAGTTTCTGATGGTACGTATTTTTATGTGCTCACATTGGAATCAGGAGAGGCATTTGATGGAACCATTACCATTTTGAGATAATACAAAAACTTTTAATAAAAAACTGAAGGGAGTCGAGCTTAGCTTGACTCCCTTTTTAATTTGTAATATGAGTGTTTTAGGTGCCAAATAACATTGGATACCTCAGACGGCAGTGCTAATTTTGGAGATATAAACAAAATCAATTTCGATGTTGCTCAGTATGATTTTAATCATATCAACTATGGTCCTTCCTGTATTGTGCCTTGATTTTGAATATCAATTCAATTATCAACGTAAACAAAGTGATATTGGTTCATTAGCTGTTTTTTTCGTAATTTCCACCTAGTATTATAAACCATAATTAAAAGTACTCAAATGCAATCGAATTTTTCTCTCTTGAAAGTTCTGCTAGGGTTTAGCAGTATACTAATCACATGTTTATTCGACTTAAATGTGAACATTTTAAATGCTCAATGTTGTTCATATAGCATTTTAATGTCTGATTCTTTTGGGGATGGATGGGATGGGTCTGCAGTAAGCGCTCAAGTAAATGGAGTAACGATAGCAACAGGAACTGTAGTAGCTTCTAGCGCAGCATATACATTTGAAGCATGTACGGGGGATAACATAACAATTTTTTACACCAGTGGTGGTGGAATTTGGGAAGGGGAGATCTCTTATTTTCTTACCTACAACGGTACACAGCTGTTCAATTCAGGAACGAATCCTCTTATAGGCATAAGCTATAGTGGTATTTCAGATTGTGACTTAGAGTTTGAACCATCTCCGACATCGTGTTTAGGCATGGATCCTATTTGCACAGCTGATGGCCTTTTCTTTACAGCGAGTTCTAATGGAGGTTATGCGGCTGACCTAGATCCTGGAAATAATTATGGTTGTTTATTTCTAACTCCTAATCCGACATGGTATTATTTGGAAATAGAAGATTCTGGAAATATTGACATGAACCTTAATGCCCCGCAAGATATAGATTATGCTATATGGGGCCCTTTTGATGATCTAGATGATGCTCAAGGGGCATGTGGTAGCTTAGGTCAAGCACCTACTTCTGCCAATGGAAGCCTTATTGATTGTAGTTTTTCCGCCACAGCAGATGAGTATCCTAGCATACCAAATGGACAAGATGGAGAGGTCTACGTTATGTTAATTACTAATTACGCAAGTGTAATTCAAAATATTACTTTAGACCAAATCGGAGGAACCGGATTTACCAATTGTGATATTGTATGTGAACAAGAGCCCGAATATGAAGTTGTCGAGATTTCATGCTTTAACGAATGTGATGGGGGAATAATCATTGAGGGTACCGGTTTAGCTCCGTTTGATTACTCACTAGAAAATTCAATTGATAATTCTGTAATAGCTGCAGTTACTGATAGTTCAATAGAACAAACTTTTAGTGACCTGTGTGCCGGTCAATACATTATTTATGTTACAGATTCAGATGATTGTACTTCTGAAGTTTCTTTCCAGCTAGACAATCCGGAAGATCTAACAATTTTAACCGAAGAGTTAATGGGTTGTTATTCTGTGGATTATATGGGTGTCACTTACATTTATAGTCAAACAGTGGTAAGTAGCTTTCTTTCTGTAAATGGCTGCGATTCTATAATAACAGCAGAAATCACTGTGATTCCTGTGGTGACAAATGTTGTAAATGTGAGTATTTGTAATGGAGAAACCTATACAGATGGAACAAGTAATTATACTGCTACTGGTATCTATGAAGATTTTTATACTTCAGCTCTTGATTGTGATTCTATAGTAATCACAAACTTAGTTGTAAGCGAACCAATAGTGGATGTGAGCATAGATTCAGAATTACCATGGATGATATGTGTTGATGAAGAAATTACATTGGATAGTTCTCCTACTTTTTTTACCGAAGGAACTTCTTTAGCTAACTTTACTTGGGATTTTGGAGATAATACGACAGACGTTTTAAGTTGGCCGGTAGTTACTCATTCATATTCAGATGCTGGAGCATATTTTATTCAGCTGTTTGTGGTAGATGATAACGGCTGCAATAGTGGTAACGCTATAGATGTGTTAGTAGAAGTGAGTACGGCTCCATCTTTTGAGGGCACGTCAGTCGATCTTTTATCCTGTTTAGGTAGTGAAGTTTCTCTAATGGGAATCGTTAGTCCGGTAGAGTGGATCACTTCACCTAGTTCTTCATTCACGCCTAGTATAGGTACTGACTGTGATAGTACATTCTGGACGGTGGGTGCTGGTCCTATTTTTACACTAGAAGATTGTAACGATATGGTTACAGAGTTTACAGAAGTTGGAGAATATCTTTATACTTTTCATGCTGTGGATAACCATGGATGTGAATATACCACTGATGTCAATGTGGAAATTTCAGAATTAATAGCCTCAGTAGAAGGAGATTTTAGCATCTGCCCAGAACAGTCAATAAGTATGAATAGTTCAGCAGAATTTAATAATAGTGTTTTGCCGAACATAATCTATGAATGGATACCGGGAGCTTTTTTAACAGCTGATGATGATGTGAATCCTGATGTTTTTGATGTTACTGAAACTACTGAATATACATTCACTGCATATCCAGCTGGTTTTCCTGAGTGCGCTAGCTCTACAGATATTACTATTTCTCTTCTAGATGGTCCGGTGGCAGGTATAAATGCTACCGAATGGTGTCCTGGTGATCAGTCTCTTCTTTCCGCTGTGAATTTTAACCTTTTAGATTCAGTTAATTGGGCTCTAGAGAACCCAGATGGGTCACTTCTAGGTCTAGGGAATGAGCCTATCCTGATAGCTACAGAGGGTGGTACATTCGTTCTTACTGCATTTGGATGTGGAATTCAAGATACTGCTACCCTGCCTGTTCAGGAAATATCGTGTGATGTTTTTATTCCTAATATTTTCACTCCTAATGGCGATGAATTCAATAATACTTTTCAAATAGAAGGAATTGAGTTTCAAGACAATGCTCACTTAGTGGTCTATAATAGATGGGGAGGAATTGTATTTGAGGACACCAAATATGATGGTTTATGGGATCCTGAAGGAGGAGAAGTTTCTGGTGGCACGTATTTTTATGTGCTCACATTGGAATCAGGAGAGACATTTGATGGAACCATTACCATTTTGAGATAATACAAAAACTTTTAATAAAAAATTGAAGGGAGTCGAGCTTAGCTTGACTCCCTTTTTAATTTTGTAACATGAAATATTTTGATGGATTAGTAGAGCTCTCTAAGCTATTGGCAGAAGAAAAGGCTTACGAGGTAAAGAAATTAGAGGAGCTGCTAACAAATAAGAGCATTCATGAAAGGAAAACGTTAGGCAAGTGTTTATTTCCATTAAAGATGAGTGATAATTCTTATGGCCTAGGAGGGAATTTAGAGATCACATTTGACTTAGATGCGGAATTAGACAATTATAGATTTAATGTTGGAGGAGTAGTCTCTATTTTCTATTCTGAAGATAACATAAAGAGTAATCATGTGCTTTCTGCCACGATTAGGAATGTGAAGAATGGAAAGCTTGTCTTACTTACTAATTCAGATGAATATCCTGATGAATTAGATAAAGGAAGAATAGGAATAGATCTAACAGTAGATGACAGAACCTATAAAGTTATGGAGCACACTTTAAATGTTCTGATAAACTCAGAGGATAATCATCAGAAAAGTGTACTCAAAAAAATGTGGGGAGATGAAAGTCTAGATGACTTAATTCTTAAAGAAAAATTTGAAAGCCCTAAGCTAAACGAATGGCAAAATGCTGCGGTGACTAACAGTATTTACTCCAAAGACTTTACCGTAATTCATGGTCCTCCAGGAACAGGTAAAACCACCACGCTAGTTCGGTGTGTGAAGCAAGCAGTAAAGAGAGAAGGAAGAACCTTAGTTACTGCTAGCAGCAATGCTGCTGTAGATCATTTAGTCAAATGTATGATGAAAGAAGGGTTAGATGTGGTAAGGATAGGAAATATAGCCAGGGTAGATGAGGAAGTACAGAAGGCTCAAATAGATTTAAAGATTCAGGAGAAGCCTGATTATAAGTTCATTAAAGACTTGAAAAAGCGAGCTAAAGATGCTAGAAAAAAGGCGGAGAAATATAAACGTTCGTTTAACGCTGAAGATAGAGAGAATAGAAAGATGTGGTATAAAGAAAGCAGAGACTTAATTCAGGATGCGCGAAAAACCGAGAAATATCTCATCCAAAAAACAATAGAGTCTGCCCAAGTAATAGCCACTACTCTAATAGGAAGTGATAGTGAAGTTTTACGTGAGTTTAAATTTAAAACAGCGTTTATCGATGAGGCTGCTCAGGCGCTAATCCCGGCTGCTCTTACTCCATTTAAAAGAGCAGAGAAGTTAGTTTTAGCAGGAGACCCTTTTCAGCTTCCGCCATTGGTTAAGAATGATCAAGTTGCAAAAAAAGGACTGAGCACTTCGTTATTAGAGCTCATTATGAATAAGACAATTGGCAGGACTCAAAAATTAAAAACTCAATACAGAATGGATAAGTCTATTATGGCTTTCAGTAATTCTCAGTTTTATAAAAATGAATTAGAAGCACATCCATCAGTAAAAGAGCATGGATTTAAATCTGACGGTTTTATGCCTGTAGAATTCATAGATACTGCTGGATGTGGATATAATGAGACTTTTTCCAAAAGCGGGAAAAGTCTAAGAAATGAGAAAGAGGCCGAATTAATTAAAGAAAGATTGGGTGAGCTTTCTCAGTACATAGACGGTCTTTCTCTAGGGATCATATCACCATATAGAGGTCAAGTAAATTACTTGAAGGACTCTCTTCCTGAATTTGAAAATAATATAAACACTATAGATGCATTTCAGGGGCAGGAGAGGGATGTGATAATAGTTTCTCTGGTGCGTAGCAATGATGAGTTAATTATAGGCTTTCTTAAAGACTACAGAAGGATGAACGTAGCTATGACGAGAGCACGAAAGAAATTAATTTTAATCGGAGATAGCGCTACTGTAGGTGCAGATAGATTTTTTAGCGAGTTTTTAGATTTCGTAGAGAAAAGCGGTTCATACAGAACTGCCTGGGAGTATCCTTCTTTTTAAATTCTATTTACCGTCTCCTTTTAAAACCGTAAGAATAGTGTAAAAGAGAATTTTGAAATCTACAGATAAAGACATGTTCTCGATGTAAATGACATCATATTTAAGTCTCTGAATCATTTGCTCTACATTCTCGGCATACCCATACTTTACCTGACCCCAGCTAGTTATTCCTGGCCTTACTTTTTGAAGATGTCTGTAGTGAGGCGCCTGTTCCATTATTAAATCTATATAATGCTGTCTTTCAGGTCTAGGACCAACTAAGGCCATGTCCCCTTTAATCACATTGAAGAATTGAGGGAATTCATCCAGTCTAGTCTTTCTGAGAAATTTACCAAGCTTTGTTATCCGGGAGTCATTACTGCTGCTTAGTTGAGGTCCTTTAGCTTCAGCGTTTTCTACCATAGTTCTGTACTTATAAATGGTGAAAGGTTTGCCGTGTAGTCCTATTCTTTGTTGTTTAAAGAAGATAGTTCCAGGGGAGCTTAGTTTCACCAATACGGCTATTAAGATATAGGCAGGAGAAAGGAGAAGGATGGCCAAGGTAGAGAAAGAAAAATCCATTAATCGCTTTAGCGTAAACTGCCACTGAGGCATTATTGAACGGTTTACCTGAATAAGAGGCAGTCCAAATATACTAGTCATGCGCACAGATCCACTCATAATATCATACATATCAGGCACTATTTTAAGCCGTACATCTAACCCTTCTAACTGGTTAAGTATTTCCCCTATTTTTTTATGGTCACTAGATTCTAAGGCTATAATTACCTCGCGAATTTGGTTTTTCATAACAATATTAGAAAGGTCTGAATAGGCTCCTAGTTTAGGAAGATGCTTTTCTAAAACATTATCTACTCCGTTAACTTTAACAAACCCTATAAATTTAAATCCTGGAGATTTTTTGAGATGAAGAATCTCTTCATACATAGCTAGAGCTCTATCATTACCGCCTAAAATAAGCGTTTTAAACCCGATTTTTCCCGAATGTACTCTCTTTACTGTTTGTGATGTTAGAATAATTCTAAATAAAAAAGTAAAGAAAAAATGACTTAAGAATAGAACTAGAATGGACGCATAATAATTTTTATAATTATAAATTTGATCATCTAGAATAAAAGCAAAGAATAATACGATTACCCCCAAGCCTGAGACAGAAATAATCTGGCCTAATTCCTTTAATCTATGCCTTCTGTAAATGTCAGCGTATAAACCCAGTAATACATAAAGCGAGATCCAGAAAATGGGAATTAGTAATAAGGCATAAAAAAAGTTCGGATTAAACTCTATTGGAGCATACTCGATGTATAGCTTTCTATATGTGAATAGCGAAAACCAGGCAAGAGCGGCTGCAAAAGCATCGAGTAGAACATATTTTATGGTCTGTAATTTTACATTCATATCAGTAGATAACCTTTACATTATCTAAGTATACTTCAGGATCCGGATATGAATCGGAGCGATTTAGCTTTATGTAAATTTCAAACTCGGTAGCTCCTGAGTTTTCAGCGACAAAGTTGGTGACATTAATGTATATTTTTTTCCATACCTGCTCAGTTTGGGAGGAAGGTAAGATAATAACCAAGTCATCAATAGCTTCTGCAGTTTGTACAGAAGCTCTGGCTCCTAAAGTAAAAGGGTGATTGCTGGCATAGTCTAACTCTACAAATACAGGTTGACCGAAAGCTAACTCGAAGCTTTCTTCTGTCTCTGCGAAGAAATAATTTTCTTCAGAATCCAACTCTATAAATGCACTAGAAGGATTTCCTGAAATCCCAGGAGTAGGGTCGTCAAAGGCCAATTCTTCAGAAACTAGAATAAGTCTTCCTTCACTCGCCTCAGACTCCTCGAAATCAATAGAACTTGTAAACTCTTCAGTCCAAAACTCCAGTCCTTCAAAATAAGTTGTCGTAGGGACTATGAGCGTAGTATCTAAAGGTGTAAAGTTCACTTCTGTGGTGAAAGAACGGTAAAGCGGATAAGATACTCTGTCCGTACTAACTCCGTTTTGTTTTATAATAGCAGAGAATAGGACTTCTTTGGTTCCGTTAGCCAAAACAGGGATAGTAGCAGGTAATTCAAATAAGCCGAGCGTATTTCCATCTATAGAAACCATCACTTCGGTAATGTTAGAGCTAGAGCTGCCCTGAAATGGTCCCACTTCTAAGTCAAACTCACTAATAGTTAAAAAAGCAGGTAACTCTTCATTTCTGTCAAACAAGGAACAGCTATTAACTAAAAAAGCAGTTAAAAGGATAAAAAGGAAAGGATTATTCATCTCGGACATTCTTTAAAGAATCCGCGAAAATAGAGATTTGCGGCATTCGTTTAAGCTATTTTGGGTTTAAAGGTTTTACATGAAGAATAAAAAGCTCTTCATTTAAAATAACGAGGAGGTTACTTGCTTAGTATAAAGCTAAGAAGAAATTTTATCCAAAATCATGTAAGCCACTTTTAATGCTTTTAATCCATCATTTATAGTTACCTGAGGTTCAGTGTTGTTTATAATACTTTCAGAGAACGAAAAGAGCTCATCTCTAATGGGATTACTTTCAGCAGGTGTTGTCGGTTTTTCGAATGATATTTCCTTGTTCGTTTTGCCCTCGCCTAAATTCATTACTACGCTAAAAGGGTCTGGCTCTCCCTGGATATCTTTCATTTTCAGAATCTCGGTCTGCTTCTTTAAGAAGTCTACAGTTATATACGCGTCCTTTTGAAAGAATCTAGTTTTCCTCATGTTTTTCAGAGATATTCTGCTTGCAGTTAGATTAGCCACGCATCCGTTTTCGAATTCTATTCTAGCGTTGCAAATGTCGGGTGTCTCACTAACTACAGCTACTCCGCTGGCACGGATTTCTTTTATTTCGGAATCCACCGTATGAAGAATAATATCTAAATCGTGAATCATTAAATCTAGTACTACAGGCACATCTGTACCTCTGGGGTTGAATTCAGCTAATCTGTGAGCCTCTATGAAAACAGGCTTAGATAAATGTGATGAAGCAGAAGTATAAGCTGGATTGAATCTTTCTACATGACCTACTTGTAATTTTAAGCCTGAAGAAGTTACCAGATTAGCCAACTCTTCTGCCTCAGCCACAGTATGCGAGATAGGCTTTTCTATAAAAACATGTTTACCAGCATTCAAAGCTAATACGGCACAGTCAAAATGTGCCAAAGTGGGAGTTACTATGTCTATTACGTCAGAATCAGAGATTAACTCTTCAATACTATTGTAGGATTTAATTCCCGTATTTATAGATGTTTCGGATGATTTTTTCGGGTCTAAGTCGAAAAAGCCCACTATCTCGAAACGTTCAGGAATTAATAGAAGACACTTTAAATGAATTTTCCCTAAATGACCTACTCCTATTAATCCAAGTTTTAATGGCTTCACCTGCTTTTTTTTTACGAAAATAACCTAAAGTCTTTTTGACAATCAAAAGTTGATGGAATTCATTTTAGAGTCAAAGACTCTAAAAGATAAAAGTTACTTTTCTTCTCAGGAAATGGAAGATTCATATAGACATAAAGGACTCAGGAGGAATTTATTAGCCCAGCTGAGATTAAAAGGAATAAAAAATGAAGATGTGCTAGAGGCCATGGAGGCTGTGCCTAGACATTTTTTCATGAGTAGTGCTTTTTTAAAGTTCGCATATGAAGACAAGGCATTTCCAATAGGAGCTGACCAAACTATTTCTCAGCCTTACACCGTAGCTTTTCAGACATCCATTCTAAACGTTAGTGCAGGGATGAAGGTCTTGGAGATAGGAACTGGAAGCGGTTATCAAACATCGGTATTGGCTAAGCTTGGCGCGAAAGTATTTTCTATTGAAAGGCAGAAGTCTTTGTTTTTAAAAACAGATAGCCTGCTAACTAAAATGCGTGTAAAGGCCCAGCGATATTATGGTGATGGGTATAAAGGTAAGCCAGGTTTCGCTCCGTATGATAGAGTTTTAGTTACCTGTGGAGCTCCCGAAGTTCCAGATGCTTTGCTAAAGCAGCTTAAGGTCGGGGGGCTGTTAGTTATTCCTGTAGGGCAGGGAAACTCACAAGAAATGCTCAGACTCACTAAAAACTCAGAAACAGATTTTAGTGTAGAAAGATTCGGAGAATTCAGTTTCGTGCCTATGCTTGAAGATAGAGAAATGCGTAATTAATCCCACTCCATCCTAACTTATTAAATCTAACGTCAAATTAGAATTCGGGCTGTTTCAATTATGATTAGTGTTTTCAAAAACTGAACTATTATATGCTAAAGTCTATTTAGTAATTCCCTAGGGGTCATTTTTGTGTATTTTTTGTAAAAGTCAAAACCGGATTGGTCTAATGAGTCGCTTAAAGTTTCTTCTCTTGTGCGCGTGGAATATTTTGATAGGATAATGACAGACTAATTTGTTTGTTTACTTTTGATTAAGATAAAACCTTAAACCATGCAGAAATTAATACTGATTATCTCGTTGTTCATTTTATTCTCTTTTGATGCTAGCGCAGACCCTGGAGACACATTGGTTGTTCAGACATACACTTTTGATGCACAGAATGACCCGGAAATTAATTATGATTCTCCTGGCAGAAGATATTTTGATTTCCCTGAAAATGAGGGAACATCATATCAGAAGATTTTAATGCATTATACATTGAAGTGTTTCGAGGATGGGACAGCCGGTGGTTTAGGTTTTGATTGCGGAGAATGGGATTATACGTCACATACTTTTTTATATCAGCATACAGGGGAGTTAGATTCTAACGCACTTTCTCATCCGCGTTATTTGGCTAACAATTTAGAGTTTGATGAGATGTCTTTTTCATCAATTCCTCTTGTTAATACATTCACTTACCAGTTTTTACAGACAGATATAAATAATGTAATTTCCGAAGAAGAGTTCTCAGTAAATAGCGAGATGGAGGATGGTATTGCAATCTCGTCAGACACACCTACGAGAATTCAGTTCTATTATCCTAATGAGGACTTAGGGGCAGCAGAATTAGATGGCTTGATTCAGAAGATGTCATTAATTTTTGAAGGTGAATCTACTTTAAGCAATCTAAAAATAAGAACTTCATGGCTTAATGAGGTTCCTGATGAAATGGTCAATGAAGGCCTCGAAGATAATTTCACGCATCCCTCGTTTTCCTTTTTTACAGGAGTGACAGACTTTTTCTTAGACAGTCCTATTGAGTGGGATGGAGCGTCAGGGTTGTTGGTCGATTTTTCTTTCGATTCTAGTGAGGGTCAGTTTAGCATTTTGGGGAGTGCGGGCAATTCATTAATGTCAGCCTCAACAGAAGAAAAGTACATCGTTTTTGATGGTGGAGATCAGGTAAGTATTCCTCCCTCGGTTTTTGATACCATAGATGAAGAGGTAACCATAGGTTATTGGTTGTATGGTAACCCAGAATTTCAACCTGAAGTCAATTCAACCTTCGAAGGGGTTAATTCAGATAGCCAACGAGTTTTAAACTGTCATAATCCATGGAGTAATGGCCAGGTGTATTGGGATGCTGGTCAAGATGGGGGTTACGACAGAATAAACGCTCAAGCTGATTCAGAGGAATATGAAGGAGAATGGAATCATTGGGCTTTTACGAAGAACACGAACACTGGCCAAATGAGAATTTTTCTGAATGGTGAAGAGTGGCTAATGGGAGAGGACAAGGATAATTCTATGTCAGGAATCGCCAAGTTCAATATCGCCTCTTCTGCTGGCGGGACTAATTATTATAGAGGAGCCATGGATGACTTTTTTGTTTTAGATAAAGAGTTGACATCAGAAGAAATTCAGTCCTATATGAATGATGGCTATTCTTTGGACTTGCCGCAAGTAGAAAATCTGGTAGCATTTTTTGGATTTAACCATACTTATGGAGAGCCGCTAAATAATGAGGTTTCAGGTTCAGACGGTTTGTCTGTAGGTAATGCAGCTTTGCAAAATTATCCTGGTTCTGTAATAACTGCTCTAAACAATGAAGTGACTATAAGGCCAGCACTCTCTCTCTTTTCTGGAGACTATGAAACAATAGAATCATCTATACTTTATGAAGTGGAAGAAGAGCTTCCTCCTATTTCTTTTATTGGATATGGGGTAAATGGAAATGAAATTGAGGTTTTAAATAGTCAAGTTTTATATCCTCTAGGTTTCTCAAATATATACGGTTTAGATGGGGAGATAGTGGAGTCTGTTTCCAACGAGGAGGATACTCTTGTAGAATTTACTAATGAAACCTTGAATTATTTCTCTCCTCCTTTTGAGGTGGTTAATCGGATCGAGTTAGGTAGATTTATTACACCTTATGGAATCGGCTTGGATTTAGAGGAAGGTTGGACTTGGATATATGATGTGACAGATTTTGAGCCATTGCTACGCGGAGAAGTGGAATTAGAAGCAGGGAACTGGCAGGAGTTATTAGATCTAAAATTTCTATTTATAGAAGGAACACCGCCTCGAGATGTGAAGAGAGTAGAGAATATCTGGGCCGGGAATTGGGGGCTGGGAGCTTGGGATGAAAATGTTTTAGAGAAGACAGTGCAGGTTCAGTCAGGGGAGGAGATGTTCAAAATGAGAACGACCACCTCAGGTCATGGTTTCGGTAGCGGAAATAACTGTGGCGAGTTTTGTTTTAATAACCACAAGTTAAAGGTGAATGGAAATACAGAGTATAACTGGGAGGTGATGCAGGAGTGTGCAGATAATCCTTTGTATCCACAGGGAGGAACTTGGATTTATGACAGAGCGGGATGGTGTCCTGGAGCTCCAGTAAGAATGAGGGAGCATGAGCTGACTGAATTTGTGTTAGGTGATGAATTTACATTAGAGTACGATATAGATAATGACCCTGATGGTAATTACTGGTTTATGGGGCAGCTATTCTCTTATGGAGAAATTAATCATGAATTAGATGTAGAGATAGATCAGATATTAGCACCGTCTGATTTTAGGGTAAATAGCAGAATGAATCCTATATGTGATGATCCGGTAATTCGAATTACCAATAAAGGTTCTCAGCCATTGACTTCATGTCAAATCGAATTTGGTATAAATGGTCAACTTCAAACTTCTACATGGAATGGTGATCTTGGGTTTATGGAAAGTGAAGATATTACGCTAACTTATAATCAGTCTGAGGAGTTTTATAATGGTGAAGAGGATGACATGATGACCTTTCAAGCTAGAATTATAAACCCTAATAATGGTATTGATCAAAATGAAAGTAACAACGCCGCTAGTTCGCATTTTTTCAGACCTCCCACATATAGTTATGATGAGGATGAAGACGACAACAGAATTATAATAGAAACTAGAACTAATGCGTCTCCAGGAGAAACCATGGTTCAGTTGAAGAATATCTTCGGAGCAACACATTGGACCAGCAATTATACGCAGGCTAACACGGTTTATAGAGATACACTTACTTTAAATGCGGGATGCTATTTATTGGACATTACAGATTCAGGAGAAGATGGTCTAAATTTCTTTGCTAATAATGATGGAGTAGGTTATGTGAGAATTAGAGAAGTGGACGGATGGTATTTTGAATCATTTCAAAATAACTTCGGGAAAGAACTCAAGCATTATTTTAATTTCGAGACTAATATTTAT
>Ga0114995_10000194_pt1 | contig 40512 bp, 31 predicted proteins | sample ArcticOcean_MG_C_11_FD_87038 | JGI IMG/M metagenome (GOLD analysis project Ga0114995, IMG submission 87038) | Marine microbial communities from western Arctic Ocean - ArcticOcean_MG_CB2_154 | ecosystem: Environmental > Aquatic > Marine > Oceanic | place: Arctic Ocean: Canada Basin | collected... | reverse complement strand
TTTTAATTTGATTAAATTCAAGTCACAATGAAGACTTTATTTAACAAATTATTCGCCTTGACAGTTTTAACTGTTCTGGCTGCGTCCTGTACTAAAGAGGCGCCATCTGTAGGGTACTATGGTGAACCTATAGATATGGATAAGTACAAGAAGAAAGCACTGTCTATGGTGGAAGATATTCCTGAGTTCTCATTTTACGATAGAGTAAATGACAGAGAAATCAGGGTGAACTTCAACACGAAGAGCTTTTCATTTTCAGACCCTAATTCGGGTTGGAACTATTCAGGCGATGATGACTTAACTTTTGTTACAGCATCTGAGGGTGGTGGAGTATTGTATGTGGGTAGTTCATCATTAGGCTCTAATTCTGGTGGGACTCTGCTAATGGGTGATCAGGTATTAGATATTAGTCATACTTTCTGTGTCTCTGTAGCAAACGAAGCATTAGGCTTAGATGTTTTCTTTGATAGTGAAAGTGATTTTGATGGCTTCTCTATAGTTATGGGTATAGCTGGTGACTTCGAAGCACTAGAGAACGGTGATATTGATGAAGACTCGAACTTTTATGATTACTTCCAGGGTATTGCGTGGTATTATATATATGACAATGAGGCTCAGGGAGATTACGAAGTGGTAGATTGGTTCGATAATTTCGATGAGGATTATGAAGGTTTTGGGAATAAAGGGTTTGCTTGCGCTATGGCGTTTGAGAACTTTGATGTTTACTTTTCCATTGATGGGAACATTAATGTTAGTGGAGGAGAAATGACCTTTACTGGGTCTTACTTCGGCCTATTAGATTTATTCGGGTCTTTCTTCGATGAGGATTATGATTCTTTAGAAGCCGAGATAGTAGACGGATTTGGAACCATGGGATGTGAGTAAGTAAGCTCCTATGATAGTATAATATTAAAACCCTCTTAGTTTTCTAGGAGGGTTTTTTGTTTCCTTTCTTTTTTCTTAAAGTAGGCGTTTAAAAACAAGGTAGAAATGATGAGTAAAGCTCCCACATAGAATTGGGGAGACATGTGCTCATCTTCTTTAAATATCAGTAAAGCGATTATAATGCTATAGATAGGCTCCAGATTTATAGTTAAAGAAACGGTAAAAGGGGAAAGCACTTTCATCACAGCCACGCTGGCTATAAAGGCAAATGAGGTGGCGAGTAGGCCTAGTAGACCCAACCATAGCCATTGCCACGCAGAAACATCTGAGACAGGCGTTAGGCTGCCGGTAAGAAGAAGAATTAATCCCAATAGGACAGCACCACTTCCTATTTCATAAAAACTAATGAGCGTAGAATCTGTATTTTGAACGAGGTTACTGTTTATCAATGAAAATATGGCTGCTAGTAATGCTGCAATTAATGAAAAAAGAATGCCTTTCCAATACTGAAATTCATAGCCTAGAATGATGACTAACCCTAAAATCACTAAGACGCCTAGAAGTATTTCGTACCTCACTAATTTTCTAGAGGTAATTAGTGGCTGTAATAAGGCTAAAAAAAGGGACGTGGTGGAAATAGTGGCTAGCGCTACAGACACATTACTCAGGTTAATGGACTCAAAGAAAAAGAACCAATGCGCACATATTAATGCCCCAACACCGGCCAACTGCATAAGCTGCTTCAATGAGGTCAAACGAAGACTTTTCCTTTTTAATACTGCGTATACCCCAATCCCTACACCTCCTATTAGCACTCGATAATAGACCGTATTCAGCGCTCCTAAGTCTTCTAAGAGCTTTCCGAATATGCCTGTTAAGCCGAAGACTAATACAGTTATATGAAGAACTAAGAGATTTTTCTGATATTTATTCATTTTCTTCTTTCACTTCTGTAATTCTACTAGGCGGGATGTCCTTCAGTATTTTACTGGTGTTTTCAATAATAGGGCTGAACAATAAGAGGTCATCTTTTTTCCAACCCATAAGGCTTTTAGTATCTTTCCCGCAAAACTAATCTTAAAGTATATGGAACGTTATAATTTTAAACAGGAATTAACACCGGGTGTTTTTAGACTATTAGGAAGAGTGCTGATGCCCTCTTTTATTATGTCCTTGATATTCGCTGTAATTATAGCAGGTGTAAGCATGGTTTTAGTTCCGGACTTATCTGGCGAAGTAGAGGACGTTAAGACGTTTCTTCAGTCAGCAGCAGAGTATGAGCCAGATGAATTAAGTGGAATTATGTCGGAGAAAATTATGAATATATTTTCTATTCACATGGGCTCGTTTATTCCCATATTAATCCTTCTTGTATTAGGGATGTTTATACTTTATAATTTCAGCTATAACCTAAGTCGTAATGAAGTGGATAAGGGGAATAATTCTTTCTCCAGTGCGCTTAATAATCTGTTTGATAAAAGAATATTTCACTACCTAGTACTTTCTATTATTATAGGAGGGTTATATCAGTTTTTGAATTATTTGGTGCAAATGACCGGAAATGCTTTTATCCTTTTCATCTTCGCTGTTACAGTTGGTCCAGTTTATTATTGGTTCAGTTTGACTTATGCTGCTGTAGGGATAGGTAAAATGACCTTTTCTGAAGCATTATCGTTTGCTCAGAGCGAGCTTACGTTAGGCCGGGTAGCTAAAGTTTTAGGAATTTGTATTCTATTAATTTTAGCAGTAGTGATGGGCGTGTTTGTGGTGACTTTATTGGGTGTTTTAGTGGCTAATATTCCTGTAATAGGAGGAGTTTTAGCTGGACTAATTGTGCTTTTTTTACTGAATCTATTTACCTCGTTTATTTTGGCAGGGTTTACTGGTCTGTATTACAGATACACCTCTCATTTAGAGTTAGAGTCAGAAGACCACTTTATAGTTACTGATTAAGCTCGCAGTTCAAGTCGGTTTAACGCTTTTTATGCGTTGCAACGCTTATGAGAAAAACAGACTTTAATAGTTAACCCCTTATGAAAACGTTAAACACATAAAAAAAGCCCCAACTTTTCAGTTGAGGCTTTTAGAATAATGTTTTCTTAATTTACTTTTTTACAAGCTGAGCTCTGTAAATGCCCGTTTGAGTAGCGATCTCTATAAAGTAAGTTCCAGCTACCAGGTTAGAAACGGTTAGCGTTTCAGTTCCTTGGTTTACTTGGTTGATTTGTCTGATTACTTGTCCTAGACTGTTAAATATTCTTAGCGTTCCTTTAGCAGGCACATCTATAGTCAATTCATTAGCTACAGGATTTGGATAAACAGAAAGCACCTCTTTTTGATATTCCAGTATTGAAACATCTCCGCATGATACCAAATCAGCTATATATCTAGGAAGAATTTGGTATCCTTCATCGTATGGTGAGCTATTATCAAACTGACCACCGATTCCAGTTAAAGTGAATGTTCCTTCAGGAGCATCAGTTCCGAATACATCTGTATCAGCATCTACTCTCATAAGGAAAGTGTTTGTCCCGTCTGTTACATCTACGTTAAATCCGCTACCGTCATTTATCCACTGAGAAGCATCTACTAATTCTACACATTCTACAGTGATTAAGTTACTTTCTGCAAACTCGCTTAATTCTGTAATTACTGTAGGGTCTATTAACGCATTATCACTAGAGATTAATGCAATAGAAGAAACTGCTATCTGTGTTAGTCCATTGAACTGGTCTATAGTTCCGACAACGTGAACACTATCACCTTCGTTTACTACGTAGTCAGATACAGGTTCAAAGTTAAATACTCCGATTCCATCTGTAGGATCTATTAAAGTAAACTGAACACCAGAAGGCCTCATGTTTACTCCGTAAACCACACCTCTTAGCTCACACTCTAAAGCTAAATTAGTAGCTACTCCTTCTGCGTCTATCGCTGCAGCTTCTACTATTTCTAATACTGGGGTTAATGCATCACTGGGGTTTATAGTAAGTGTAAACCCACTCGTTACTAATGAAACCCCATCTGTAGGATTCATTAGCTCTAAAGTGATTGTTTCTGCTCCCTCATCCATCATATCATCTACGATAGTTACATCAAATGACTGAGCCATATCCATTCCTGCTGGGAATGTTAACGTTACAGGAAACCCTGTTCCATCAAAATCATCTGGAGAAACAGCTGTTCCGCCTGTAAGCATAACATCTACGGTCATGTCTATATCTAATGGGTTTAATACAGAAACCTCTAAAGTAACTGTGCCTGCATCTTCATTAACGGTCACTCCAGCTACTGAGAACGACAGAGAAGGATCTGTATTTACAGAACACGGAATAATCGTGTGTGAACCTATATTACTGAAGTCATCTACATCTAGTACGTTCCACTCGTTTTGAGCTGTAGCCCAGTTAGAATTCCCTTCATTGAAGGTTTCCATTCTTACTAAGGTATGGTTTTGAGTTCCATTTTCTATTCCGTTTACAGTCCATCCACCATCTATGTCTACTAAAGAAGCTTCACCTATAATGTCTATAATATCACCAGTACTAATTTGTTGTAATGCGAATACATCATCTCCATTACTTAAGAATTGGAATTCTACATCTCTAACCGCTGCTATCGCTGGGGCTGCATCCGGGTGAGCTATTACGAATACTTCACCAGCTCCGAGAGTAGCTCCGCCTAAAATATCATTTGTGTAGTCCCACTCACCTTCTAAATCACATCCATTAGAACAATTTACTAACTGGTAATCTGCTAATGAAATTGGAAGTTGTGAAGGGTTGTAAATCTCTAATGCCTTGTTATTAGAGGTCCCTTCCATATACTCCGAAAAGAAAATACTTCCACAACCTTCTACATCCAGGCATTCTTGACGAGTAACGGTAACGTAGTTAGAAGATAACTCTAAACAAAGACCATCCGTTTGCACACCTAAAGCTGGATCACCAGCCTCTATTGTCAAAGGGTCTAGAGTTCCTTGGAAACTTAGTCCCCACACTCTGCAAATTCCTGCGGCAGCCTCATTGAAATCATTAGAGTCTCCTGCTAGAACAGCTATGATGATATTCGCTTCATCAGTCACTACGTAGGCATAAGAGTCCTCAGTAGCTATAGACGTGTTAGTGAATGTAAGTAAATCTGTTTCTTCATCTAAACACACTACTGCATTTTCTCCAGCGTCACTACTAACCATTCCTCCATCACAATCAGGGGAACATACGTTTCTAGTAATAGTTAAATAGTTAGAAGAAAACGAAAGACAATCACCATCTGTAGCTATATCTACTGCATTTTCTCCAGCAGATAAAGTTTCTGCGTCTAATTCACCGTTAAAAGCTATTCCGTGTATTCTACATACTCCTTCTGGGAGTGTAGAAGAGTCTATAGTTTCTCCGTTAGATGTAGTGATGATTATGTTGGCTTCATCAGTAATGATGTAGATAAAATCATCACCTACATTACTTACGACACTAAAATCTATAAGCTCTATAGCATCGTCATCTATACAAAAGGTCATTTCGGTCATTTCATTGTCAAAAGCCAATGAACCTCCAAAACAACTTGGAATGTTAGAGGCTCCAGGTGATGGAGCTTGAACTAGAAATCCTGTTGGACATAGTGCTGTACCTCCGTCTGGAACTCTAGAGATGCTTTGGTTGTCGTCATCTCCGTTCTCATCTTCGTTATATTGAACTTGACATTCAGCAGCAAGTAATCCCAGTAACTCAGCGTCATCATCATCATTACTATCATAAATTACAAGATCTACTAAACCATCTGCATTAGCCACAGCACCACTTTCTATAGCTGTAACAGGATTTAGGTATAAACCTACCGCATCTTGTCCATTTTGTAAACCATTGTCATCAAAAATCACATCTACATTAGCGGTAGCTGCATTTCCTACCACGAAAAAACCATCAGTAATAGTGTTTCCCGTTAGGTCTATAATGTTATAAGCGCTGTCGCCATTCCCATTAAAGAAGACTAGAACATAACCATCTAAAGAAGTTTCTTCAGCGGCATAAAGTTCTACGAACTCTGCCATGTCTGTTCCGGGCGTATTGGAATCGACTTCATTAATGGTAACCTGAGAAAAGCCCGTCAAACTGAAGAATACAGCTAGAGCCGAAAGTATAAGTGTTTTCATGAAATATTTTTTTGTTTTCAAGATCAAAGATATTACTTTAATTAAGTGATACTCGAGACTATTCATTAATTTTATGTGAATAAAACCATATAATGAAAGCTCTTTATTGTTTCTTCTTTTTTTCTTTTATAAGTTTTGGCGGTCTGTATTCCCAAAACACTGATTGCACCGCTGATGAAAACTGCGGAGAAGGGGCGACCTTCCCTGTGTTGTGTCCTGAAGTTTTAATAAGCGCTGTGGCAGGAGAGTATTATGAAGAAATTATTAGTATTTACTTACCTAGTGATATTGAGGCGGAAGGAGTCTCTACAACCTTAGAGGAAGTGGTTGTCTTATCTATTACAGGTCTTCCTTTTGGTATGGAACTAGTTATAAATGATGATGATTTAACTTTTTATCCCACGCAGGGGGATACATATACTTGTGCTACGCTCTATGGAACACCCTTACTATCTGGTTTTTATGACATAACTATTAATGTCCAAGTTACAGTTCTCGTTTTTGGATTTGAACAAGTGTTTAATCAAGCGTTTGCCGCACCGATTGAGGTCTTGGCAGGAGAGTCCTCTAATAACAGTTTCACTATCTCCTCCAGTGCGGGATGCGGAGACTTATCTTTAGAATTAAATTCTTTAATTGACGGAAGCCCCAACCCTACAGAGTACTTATGGGATTTCGGGAATGGCGTCACCAGTTCACAGGCAATTCCTGAAGCTCAAGATTATGTTGATTCAGGGGATTACAACGTTTCGTTGACTACTACTATTTTTCAATATGAATTAGACCAGTTGGTCCTTAATTCTATTTCAGGGGATGGATCCGGGGATTTAGATGAGTCGTTCGGGTTGTTTAACCCAGACCCTTATTTAGTAATTATAGACGGTAACGGGTCAGTGATTTTTACTACAAACTCTATAGATGATGTGGAGTCAGCTACCTTTTCTGATTTGAACATTTTACTTTCCTCAGAATTCGATGAATTTGTAGTTCAAATTTGGGATTCGGATACGTTTACTGAGGATGATTTATTAGGGCAGTTTGTTATTTCAAACCCCTCTGCTGGTACTGGAGCTTTCAATAATAATGGCTCCGGAGGGAGCTACAACATAAGCTATGAGGTGAGTAGTCAGTTTTTTGACGAGGAAGTAGTCTCTGTCTTTCCGCTTCCTGACGCTGTGTTACAATTCTCTGAAGAACTTCAAACATTATCAGTTCCTCTCGCAGAAAATAATTTTTACCAGTGGACATTAAATGGGGAGCCTTTAGGAAACGAAAACCAAAACACCATTGAGTTAGAAACACCAGGGATTTATCAGTGTCAAGTGACGAATGAATTTGGCTGTTCTGTTCTGTCGGAAGAGTATATTCTCTGTCCTAATCTCGGAATAACGTTTGAAGATAACTTTCTAAGTGTATCATCAGGGTTCCAGTCTTATGTTTGGTTTTACAATGGATTAGAACTAGAAAACGAAACAAACAGTGAGTTATCCTTTCAAGGAGATGGAAATTACTCAGTTGAAATTACCACCTCATACGGATGTGAAGTAACGTCAGCAGTCATTTCAGTTGTCGATAGTGTGTATGAATTGGATTCAAAAATCTCACTTAAAGTGTATCCTAATCCTGCTTCAGATGAGTTGATTATCCAATCATCTTCATTGAATGAGCAGACGTTGGTTAAAGTCTTTTCACTCAATGGTCAAGTAGTAATTCTCGAATCTATTAATCCCTCGTCTTCTGGTGAAATTGAACTTAATGTTTCCCACTTATCACCTGGAGTATATACCTTAAGCCTTGAAAATGGCTCAGGAATAGTTGGAAGATCGAAATTTATGAAATAACCCCGAGTTCTTTTCCTACCTCAGTAAAAGCAGTTATAGCTTGGTCTATGTGCTCTTTTTCATGTGCAGCACTTAGCTGAACTCGAATTCTAGCTTGTTCTTTAGGAACTACAGGGTAAAAGAATCCTATTACATAGATGCCTTTTTCTAGTAATTTATCAGCCATTGTTTGGCTTAGCTTGGCATCATATAACATAACGGGAACGATAGCAGACTCTCCATCTTTTATGTCAAATCCAGCTGCTTTTATTCCATCTTTAAAGTAGTTCGTATTCCACTCTAATTTATCTCTAAGAGAAGTGTCACTAGAAATCATATCCAACACTGTTAAGCTAGCTCCGACTATGTTTGGTGCTAGAGAATTAGAGAATAAGTATGGACGTGAACGCTGACGTAGCAGCTCTATAATTTCTTTTCGCCCTGAAGTAAACCCTCCCATGGCACCACCTAAGGCTTTTCCCAAAGTTCCTGTAATGATGTCTATTCTACCCAATACATTTTTTAGCTCATGTGTTCCTCTCCCAGTCTTTCCTATGAACCCTGTAGCGTGGCATTCATCCACCATAACTAGAGCATCATACTTATCTGCCAAGTCACATATTTTATCTAACTGAGCCACATAACCATCCATAGAGAAAACCCCATCTGTAACTATAATTTTAAATCGAGCTCCTTCTGCTGCTTTAAGTTGAGTTTCTAAATCAGCCATATCATTGTTGGCATATCTGTATCTCGCTGCTTTGCAAAGCCTGACACCATCTATAATAGAGGCATGGTTCAGTGAGTCAGAGATAATAGCATCTTCTTTAGTTAAAAGAGGTTCGAAAACACCTCCATTAGCATCGAAAGCAGCAGCATATAAAATGGTGTCTTCTGTTCCGAGGTACTCAGCTAACTTGGCTTCTAAATCTTTATGGATGTCTTGAGTTCCACATATAAATCTTACAGAACTCATCCCGAAGCCATGTGAATCTAGTGCGTTTTTAGCTCCCTCTACTACTTTAGGGTGATTAGAAAGTCCTAAATAGTTGTTGGCGCAGAAATTAATTACTTCTTCTCCTGTCGAAATTTTAATAACAGCCTCCTGTGGTGAGGTGATAATTCTTTCTTTCTTAAATAGGCCTGCTGATTCTATTTCAGCTAATTCAGCTTTTAAGTGATCTTTTAATTTTCCGTACATGAGATGATGTTTAGTAGTATAATTTATTTATGCTGCCTGCGAAATGTTTATTTCCGTATTTTTTTAATATTCTCTAACCATTAATCCTTCAGAGAACGTTAGAAACTCCTCTAGTATCTTCGAATTTCCTTGACACGAACGAAGACTAGTTAAAGCTTTTGCGAAGTAAGATTTAGACAGAAGTTCTATGTCTTTATCGACCTCTAAAGAAGAAAATAAACGTAGTGTTTGTTCTACTTTTAGTTCAGGATTTGGTTCTTTTTGTAATTCTATAAGTTGTGCTCTCTCGATTTCGTTAGCATTTGATAACGCTTTTAGCGCTAAATAGGTTTTTTTATTCGCTAGGATGTCTCCTCCTTTTTGCTTTCCCACTTTTTCCATCTGACCAAACGCGTCTAGATAATCATCTCTCAGCTGAAAGGCTATTCCCATATTTAATCCATAATCATAGATGAGGTTAGCATCGTTATCTGAAGCTCCAGCAGTAATAGCCCCCATTTTAAGAGCGCATGCTATGAGTACACTAGTTTTCAGCGTTATCATTTCTATGTATTCTTCTATCGACACGTTGCCTCTAGTTTCAAAATCCATATCGAACTGCTGTCCTTCACAAACTTCTATAGCCGTCTGGCTAAATAGCTCGTTCAGTGGTTTAATGTGTGAATCTTTAGTGTTTATTACTAATTGATAGGCCTGGACGAGCATAGCATCTCCAGATAAAATAGCCGAGTTTGTATTCCATTTTTCATGTACCGTTTCTTGTCCTCTTCTAATAGGTGCATTATCCATAATGTCATCATGCATTAGTGAGAAATTATGAAAGACCTCTACGGCTAAAGCAGGATGAAGAATGTCCTCTGTCTTTCCTCCAAAAAAAGCGCTAGAAAGCAAGGCTAATGCGGGCCTTAATCTTTTCCCCCCTAATTCTAAGATGTAGGAAACAGGTCGGTAAAGCTCTTGTTCTGATAAGTTTGAAATGAAAAAGTTGATTCCCTTTTCTACTTCTTCCCTAGATTCGTTAAGTGTCATCTCCCTGCTTTCAATTGATTCAACAAATATGTTCCATAACCACTTTTCACTAGGTCGCTGGCGAGCTGCTCCAATTCATTGTCTGATATGAAACCGAGTCTCCAAGCCACTTCTTCTATAGCTCCTATTTTTAAGCCTTGACGCTGTTCTATAACCATCACATATTGACTAGCCTGCATAAGGGACTCGAAGGTCCCAGTGTCTAGCCAAGCTGTTCCTCGGTCAAGCTTAGTTACCTTTAATTTCCCTGCTTTTAAATAGGCCTTGTTAATGTCAGTGATTTCGTATTCTCCTCGTGCACTTGGTTCCAATTGAGCAGCTATATCCACCACAGAATTATCATAATAGTACAATCCCGGAACGGCATAATTTGACTTAGGTTTTTCAGGCTTTTCTTCTATTGAAATAGCTTTGTTTGTAAAGTCGAACTCTACTACTCCGTAGCGTTCAGGGTCATTTACATGATAAGCATAAACCATACCTCCATCCACGTCAGTGTTGTTTCTCAGCAACTTCCCGAAGCCTTGTCCATAAAAGATGTTGTCTCCTAAAACAAGCGCCACCTTATCATTTCCTATAAATTCTTTTCCTAGTACGAATGCTTGAGCTAATCCGTTTGGCTTTTCCTGTACCTGATAAGAGAAGTTACACCCTAGTAAAGAGCCGTCTCCCAACAAACGTTGGAACCCTGGTAAATCCTCAGGCGTAGAAATTATTAGAATATCCTTTATGTTAGAAAGCATAAGCGTAGAAAGCGGATAATAAATCATTGGCTTGTCGTACACAGGCATCAGCTGTTTGCTCACGGCTTTAGTAATGGGCCATAACCGGCTACCGGTTCCTCCCGCTAAAATGATTCCTTTCATGGGTAAGAATTTTTATTGTTAATGAGGTCCTTTTCGTATCTGGAGTTCCTCTACGTCTATATCGTCTTCCTCATCGAAGATTACAAATAAAGGTTCATGCATAATTTTCTTAGTAAATCTATTATCTAAGGTCAGTAAAAGAGTAGGCAAAAGCACCAGATTAGAGAACATAGCGACTAATAAAGTGACTGAAACTAAAATTCCTAGAGCTTGAGTTCCTTCAAACTCTGAAGCGATAAATACAGCAAACCCGAAGAACAGAATGATACTCGTATACATCATGCTAACACCAGTCTCTCTAACGGCAGAAATGACAGCCTCTTTGATTTTCCATCCATTTGCTTTTAATTCTTGTCTGAATTTAGCCAAGTAGTGTATGGTGTCGTCTACCGATATACCGAACGCTATACTAAAGACAAGAACAGTTGAAGGCTTAATGGGGATGTTAAAGTACCCCATGATCGCAGCAGTGAATAGAAGGGGAACGAGGTTAGGGATTAAGGAGATTAATACCATTTGGCCCGATCTAAATAACACAGCCATTAGCAGTGCCACAAAGAGAATAGCAATAATGAGGCTCATCGCCAAGTTAGAAACCATATACGCAGACCCTTTAGTGAAGGCTACAGCTGTTCCTGTGAGACTTGTGGTATACTTCGAGGAAGGGAAAATAGTGTCTATTTCAGCTTCTACCCTTTTCACAAGTGCTCGCATTTGCACAGTGCCAATGTCGGCTACATTAGAAGAAACTCTGGTTTTTTTAAACGTAGAGTCGATGAAGGAATGTTCTTGGTTTCCAGTGTTATACTGACTACTAAAATACGGACCAATTAAAGTTTGCTCATTTGACTTTATGAGTGCGTAGCGCTCTTTAGAGCCATTGTAAAAGGCTTGCCTAGCAAATTTAGACGCATCTGCGATAGAGATACTTCTAGACAGCTCAGGATAAGTTGCTAGTTTTTTCTGGAGTTTATCTAACCGTTTAATATTAGATAGTTTGGTCATTTTTCCAGCGCTATCACTTTTTATAATGATTTCAAATGGAAGTACCCCGTTGTATTGTTTTTCGAAGAATTTTAAATCTGTAATAACTCTGTCGTCATCAGGTAAATCATCTACAACATTTCCTGTGGAAGTCATCATAGAAACCCCCACAAAACCGAGAACTAAGATGGCTACAAAAGCCACGTAGACCGCTTTCCTATAATGAGATACAATGTTCACTAGCACCTCTACAGACTTGTAAGTCCATCTTCTATTTAAGTGCTTAACCTGCTTAAGGCTTGGCGGTTTTAAGTAACTATAGACGGTAATTACGACCAAAATCGACAAAGCGAACATGACAATAATATTCACAGATGCTATAACTCCAAACTCTTTAAGGATATCACTGTACGTAAAAACGAATGTTCCGAATCCCATAGCTGTGGTGAAGTTCGTAAGAAAAGTAGCGCTTCCTATTTTTATTACCACGCGTTGCAGTGCTAAGACCTGGTTTCCGTGCTTTTTGTACTCTACATGGTATTTGTTTATGAGGTAAACACAGTTAGTGATTCCTATAATAATCATGAGTGACGGAATTAGCGCCATAAGAATAGAAAGCTCATAATTAAACAGAGTTATAATACCTAAACTCCATACTACACCTACAGCTACGACCAAAAGACAGACGCTCACTAAAACGATATCTCTGAAGAATAGAAATAATAAAATAGCGGTTATTAAAGCAGATAAAAAGATGAACAATTTAAGCTCAGACTTCACTTTAGCTGTCATTTGATCTCTAATGAAAGGGAGCCCAGAAACATACGTTTTTATGCCTGTTTCTGCGGTGAAAGCGTTTATCATACCTACGATCTCATCTACGGCTCCAGCTCTATCTGGGGAATTGAAAATATCAGTATTTACGAAGGCCATCAAGAGTGTAGAGTTGGCGTCATCCTTCCATAGAATATCTTTATAGAAAGGCAGACTTTTAACCACAGCCATTAATGAGTCTAGCTCCTCCTGAGATTGAGGTGCTTGTTGAGCGAGTAACTCGAAGTTAAATTTCTTAAGGGTAGTATCTTTCTTGAGGTTAAAAGATCTAAGAACGGAAAAGACTGAATCTACTAACGGATATCTAGTGTCTAGGGCAGCTCCCTCCAATATTTCTGGACGAGCCACAGAAACTTCTTTAATGTCTTGTCCTAAGTTATACCACTTTTGAAAGTTTTCTAGCTCGTATAAACGGGCATCGTCAGCTCCTACTACCATGACCATACCGTCATCATCGAAGAGCTCTTTAAATTCAAGAAATTCTAAGTTGGCTGGATCTTCTGGAGGGAGTAAGTTAGCGTATCCATAACTTAACTTTAGTTTGTTCAGTTGTGAGCCCAGCCCAATGGTGATGAGGGCTAGAACGACCAATATGGGCAGTCTATAAGTTAGTATGAGTCGGGCTACTTTATGCCACATTAGAGGCTGGTTTCATTTATAATTTGCGCAAAGAAACAAAATAAAGTGGTGCATTAACTGTACCGTTTCTTGATCTTTAGATCTAACCTGTGGCATACAGAGTTTTTAGCTTTTTATTCTACAGAAACTCTAGGTCCAAGTCCATCATTTGTATTGGCGGGTTTGTTGGTGGTGTTTAGTTGGTAAGCGCCCGACTGATGCGCTTTTTAAGTCATAGTAGGGTTGTTTAAGCTTTAGCCAAGGGGTGTGGATTCGGTAAAACAGGTTGGTCAAAGTAAGGCGTTTAGAATTTAGGAATGTTCTGTCAGAATTCTGCGATAAATGGGATGCTATGTGAACACTGTTTTAAACAGATTCTTCTATCTTCGCAAAAAGAAAAATTATATAGATGTCAGCTTTTGATGTAATAGTTATAGGTTCTGGTCCTGGAGGATATGTAGCAGCTATTAGGTGTGCTCAATTAGGAATGAAAACCGCTCTAGTGGAGAAATACAGCACTTTAGGGGGGACGTGTTTGAATGTGGGCTGTATACCTTCTAAGGCACTTTTAGACAGTAGCGAGCATTATCATAACGCCACATCTACTTTTGCTACACATGGGATAAAAACAGGAAAAGTCTCTGTGGATTTTAAACAGATGATTCAAAGAAAGCGTGATGTAGTGGAACAGACTACTGGAGGAATCGACTTTTTGATGAAAAAGAATAAAATCGAGGTTTTGACTGGACATGGTTCTTTTATTTCTGAGACTAAAATTTCTGTTTCTCCTGAAAATGGAAAAGCTACAGAATATGAGGCTAAGAATTTTATCATAGCCACCGGGTCGAAGCCGGCCACACTTCCTTTTATAAAATTAGATAAGACTAAAGTGATTACCTCTACTGAGGCATTGGAGTTAAAAGAGATTCCTAAGCACATGATCGTTGTAGGTGGTGGAGTAATAGGATTAGAATTAGGGAGTGTTTATGCTAGAATAGGCTCTCAAGTTACTGTAGTGGAATATATGGATTCCATTATTCCTACTATGGATAAGGCTTGTGGAAAAGAGCTAATGCGTTCTATGAAAAAGTTAGGGGTTAAGTTTTTGCTTTCACATAAAGTTAAAGAAGTAAATGCGACTAAAACTGGTGTAACCATTAAAGCAGACGATAAAAAAGGAGTAGAGAAAGAAATTCAAGGGGATTACTGTCTAGTTTCTGTAGGTAGAAAACCATACACTGACAAATTAGGGTTAGAGAATACTTCAGTAAAGGTTGACGAGAGAGGGAGAATCGCTGTAAACGAAAAATTACAAACTGGATCGGCCAATATATACGCTATCGGAGATGTGATTAAAGGAGCTATGTTAGCTCATAAAGCTGAAGAAGAAGGAACATTCGTAGCAGAGGTTATGGCTGGGCAGCATCCTCATATAGATTATAACTTAATACCAGGAGTAGTTTATACCTGGCCGGAAGTAGCCGCGGTGGGGCAAACAGAAGAGCAGCTAAAAGAATCAGGTATTCCATATAAGTCTGGAGTTTTCCCGTTTAAAGCGAGCGGAAGAGCTAGAGCAAGCATGGATACAGACGGCATGGTGAAAGTACTGGCGCACGAAGGGACTGATGAGATTTTAGGAGTTCATATGGTGGGACCGAGAGCGGCAGATATGATAGCGGAAGCTGTCGTGGCGATGGAGTTCAGAGCTAGCGCGGAAGATATAAGTAGAATGAGCCATGCGCACCCTACGTTTACTGAGGCCATGAAAGAAGCAGCTTTAGCTGCTACTGGTGATAGAGCATTGCATATTTAATAGGATAAAAGGCTCCAGTTGTTTAGTAGCTTGCTCTTGACTGAGCGCTCTGTGAATAGCAGAGCTATGAAGAATTATCAGGAAGAATCACTAATAGCCAAGGGGATTAGAATTGAATAAATTAAATGACTGTACTATAAAGAGGGTGTGTTTTTTAAAACTAATCCCGTTTTAGGAATGAATAACCCAAAAGAAACAATTTTCTTTCTCAATAAGAACTCAAGCCAAGATGCCGATTTAATGGCTATAGGCGTGCAGGAAGAATTAACAGTTTCTGCTGGCTCTGACTGCTTTCAAGCGCTTAATGAGTTTCTTCAAAAACACAAAAAGTGGGTTTTTGGTTTTCTGAGCTATGATTTAAAAAATCAAGTTGAAAACTTATCGAGTAATAATCATGATGGAGTAGAGTTTCCAGAAATATGCTTCATCGTTCCTAAGGTCGTTTATAGCCTAACCGGTAATGGCGGTTATGATGTGCTTGATGCTTATGATAAAGAATTTTCCGATAACTTAAACCCTTACTCTTTTCTAGAAAGTGAATCAGCAGCCAAAAAAACTGAGGTTAGCCTTACCTCTAGAACCCCTAAAGAAAAATACTTGAATGATGTAGGCTCTTTATTAAACCACATTAAAAGAGGAGATATCTATGAAGCCAATTACTGTGTGGAGTTTTACCACGAGCAGTTTAACCTAGCGCCCTTAGCCACTTATAAGGCCGCTAATAATGCTACCTTAGCTCCTTATTCTGCTTATCTCCAGCATGGAGATCACCACGCTATCTGCTGCAGCCCCGAATTATACCTTCAGAAAAAGGGAAGCACAGTAGTTTCTAAGCCCATTAAAGGAACCATAAGAAGAGGCACAGACCCACAAGAAGATGAAGAGTTAAAAAGACAATTATTCTCCGATAAAAAAGAGCGGTCTGAGAATGTCATGATCGTAGACTTAGTAAGAAACGACCTCTCTAAAACGGCTAAAACCAACTCTGTCACGGTAAACGAATTGTACGGGATTCATACCTTTAAAACACTCCATCACATGATTAGCACTGTCACTAGTCAAGTCGCAGATGAGGTGTCGAACTCGGAGCTTTTAAAATCTACGTTTCCTATGGGGTCTATGACTGGCGCGCCTAAGATTAGCGCTATGAACCTTATAGAACAGCATGAGGATACTAAAAGAGGAATGTATAGCGGAGCTATAGGTTTTTTCACTCCAGAAGGCGACTTCACATTTAACGTGGTTATTCGCTCATTCCTTTATAACTCTAAAAAGAAGTACCTTTCCCTAATGGCAGGCAGCGCTATTACAGCCAAATCCGTTCCTGAAAATGAATACAGAGAATGTTTGCTTAAGGTGTCTGCATTGAAAAACTCGATTCATGGATTTGATTAGCCGTTTACGAAAAACTATAAAGAATCATGAGTTGTTTATGGAGAACGAATCCTTACTAGTTGCAGTGAGTGGTGGTGTGGATTCTATGGCGCTATTACACGCGTTGCAATACTTAGGTTATCCCATACACGCGGCACATGTAAACTACCATTTACGTGGAGAAGACTCAGACTTGGACCAACAGGCGGTAGAGGATTATTGTAATGCTACTTCCATTCCTTTTTCTGTAAAACATCTGGAATTGACCTCTGGACAGGGAATTCAAGAAAAGGCTAGAGAAGCTAGATACGCTTGGTTCAGTGAACTCAGAGAAGATTTTAAGCTGAATAAAGTAGTAACAGCTCACCACTTAAATGACCAGGCAGAGACAGTATTGTTTAATCTGTGCAGGGGGTCTGGTTTGGCAGGAGCTTCAGGGATGGCTCTGGAAAACAACTCAGTCGTAAGACCGCTGCTGTACATACATAAAGAAGAAATAGTGGCTTACGCCAAAGAAAATAACGTTTCTTATAGAGAGGACGCTTCAAACCAAAGCCTAAAATATTCTCGTAATAGAATTAGAAATGTTGTTTTTCCCTCGTTAGCCAAGGTAAACAGCTCATTTGTGAATCATATTGGGGGATTTTCTCACCATGCTTCTCAGGCCGAGCTGTTAATTTCTGAAGTCGCTAAAAGCAAGTGGGATTCCAATAATAAAAAAACTGCAAATGGCTTTCAGTTGGATCTTCTGTTTCTTGAAGGTTCAGATTATTCTGATTTACTCCTGTACTATATGCTAGCAGAACTTGAGCCTAAAGCTTCTCTTAGAAATGAGGTTGTGAGTCTAGCCCGTTCTGCTGCGGGTAAAAAGGTAGCTGGATCAAGCTATTTGTTCTGGAGGGATAGGAGTAGTTTGGTAATAGAAAGCATAAAGAAAGAAGAGGCTTTGACCACTGAAATCATAGTTCAAGGAACGGGGGATTATGTATATAAAAACGGGTCTTTATTAATAACAGAAGCGGTGTTTGATTCCACCGAAAAGCCAAATGCAAATTTAATTTTTCTACCTTTAGAATACGGGGCTAAAAAACTGTCAATTCGGGCCTGGAAATCGGGAGATTCTATACGTCCATTCGGCATGAAAGGAAGGCAGAAGGTGAGCGATATTCTAATTCAAAAAAAGGTACCTATGCCAGAGAAAAGTAACATAACTGTGCTCGAATGTGAAGGAGAAATTTTATGGGTAATGGGATTAAGGGCTTCTGAATTTACACGCGTATGTGAGAGCGGGCATAAAACATTAAAACTACTTATAACCACTTAAAAATGGATAAAACGAAGAAGGATAGGGCTTTTCAATTGTTCTTGATGTTGTCTGGTGTCTTCGTGGCGAGCTTAGTAGCGTGCAATTTGATTTTCAAAAAGTTCTTTTCATACTATCAGTCTGCAGATACGGATATTAATATGGTGGTAAGCGTGGGCATAATAGCTTATCCGATTACTTTTTTGGTAACTGATTTGATTTCTGAATTGTATGGTAGAAAACTGGCCAATCAAGTTGTGTTTTCTGGTGTTGTAGTTAGCCTATTTGTTTTAGTCTTAATTACCATTTCAGACCAGGTAAGCGCGGTTAGTTTTTCACCTGTAGATGACGGGTTATTTCATCAGGTTTTCGGGAATTCTGGCGCGGCCATTACCAGCTCTATGATTGCCTATCTAATCGCACAGTTTATCGATGTCCGCATTTTCCATTTTTGGAAGAAGCTCACCAATGGTAAAATGCTGTGGCTGAGGAATAATTTTTCCACGATTCCTTCTCAGTTGATAGACACTGCCGTGGTGTTATTAGTGCTGTGCCAAGCAGGAGAAATTGGATGGGAGAATTTCTGGCCATTTTTGGGTGCGGGGTTTCTGTTTAAAGTAATAGTGGCGGTTTTAGATACGCCTATTTTATATGGTGCAGTCTATTGGGCTAGAAGATATTTTGGATTGAAAGAGAATGAGGAGATTTCCCTTTACTGAAAGTCCAACTTGAAATTTAAAAGGACTCGAACCTCACATGGTTTTGTGCGTATCTTTAGAGTTCGAAAATTAAAAAACATGAGTTTAAGATTCAAAGGATTTATTTTACTGTTGGTTTCCTATTTAGTGATTTCTTCGGTAAGTGGACAAATAGAAGATCCAGTTAAGTGGAATTGGGAAGCCTATGATTTAGGTAATTCAGAATATGAATTGGTTTTCACTTCAGATATAGAAGAGCATTGGCATACCTACTCACAGTACTTGAGTAGTAACGATGGACCGTTACCAACCTGGTTCAGCTTTAATGAATCTGAAGGATGGGCTAAAGTAGATAGTGTGATGGAATGTTCTAACCAGACCATTACAGAGTTCGACCCTAACTTCGATATGGAGCTGGCTTATTTTGAAGGGAAAGTGAATTGGTGGCAGAAGATTAAATTAAACTCGGATACCGTAACGAATATCAAAGGGTTTCTTTCTTTCATGGTTTGTGATGAGAGTAAATGCCTTCCTCCTAAAGATATAGATTTTGACTTTGATTTAAGTCAAGCTACTGCTAAACCAGCAGACTTCGAGATGTGTCCAGAGCCTGCGAAAAAGTCTTCTCATGAGGAGAATGGAACAGGTGAAGATAAAGGCGAAGAACACGGCTCTGGTGATGATGTTCCTGATTCTGTTTGGGGTCTTTTTATATTTGGAGTAATCGCAGGATTCTTAGCTCTTTTAACGCCATGTGTATTTCCACTCATACCTATGACAGTTAGTTTCTTTACGAAGCAGAGTAAAACTAGAGCTAAAGGAATTAAAAACGCATTGTTATACGCCTTCTTCATCATATTCATTTATACTGGACTTGGTTTATTGATCAGTTACATTTTCGGGCCAGACGCTATGTATGCCCTGTCGGTGCACTACTTGTTTAACTTATTCATGTTTGCGGTATTGTTCGCATTCGGACTTTCATTTTTAGGAGCGTTCGAAATAACTCTTCCCGCTTCATGGGCGAATAAAGCAGATAGCGCAGCAGACAGAGGCGGTATAATGGGAATATTCTTTATGGCTGCTACCTTGGCTATTGTATCCTTCTCATGCACAGGACCGATTATAGGGTCTGCACTAGCTGGTGCAGCTCAGGGAGGGTTAATGGGCCCAGCAGCAGTAATGTTTGGCTTCTCTCTAGCGCTTTCTATACCATTTGCACTATTTGCTATTTTCCCTAGCTGGTTAAATTCTATGCCTCAGTCTGGAGGATGGTTAAACGTAGTGAAAGTGGTATTAGGATTATTAGAAATTGGATTCGCATTCAAGTTCCTTTCCAATGCAGATTTAACGCTACAATGGGAGTTCTTAACTAGAGAATTATTTATAGCGATTTGGATAGCTGTTTCAGCTATTATTACGCTATACTTATTTGGAAAATTGAGATTCCCTCACGATGCTCCATTCGAGAAGCTAAGCATACCACGATTTTTATTCGGGTTTTTATTTATGGTAATGACCATTTACTTGCTTCCAGGAATGTGGGGAGCACCATTAAAAATGATTGCAGGGTTTCCACCTCCAACTTTTTATTCTGAATCTGCTGGTTCATTCGGTGGTGGAGGCGGACATTCGCTTCATGTAGAACCACGCTTTAAGAATGATCTTGAAGCTGCTCAGGAAGCTTCTGTAAAAGAAGGAAAACCAGTACTTGTAGATTACACTGGATGGACTTGTGTAAATTGTAGAAGAATGGAAGAGAATGTCTGGGTTGTTCCAGAGATAGCCAAAATTCTAAGGGAAGAAGTAATTCTAGTATCTCTTTACACAGACGATTTAACTGAAATTCCAGATACTCAAAAGAGAAGAGTAGAATTAGAAGGAGGAAGTAGCCTAAAGATTAAAAACCTCGGTGATGAATGGAAGCTTAAACAAGCTTTAAACCATAACACCCTGGCTCAGCCGTTTTACGCTTTTGAAGATGAAAGAGGTGAGCTTATCATACCAGAAGGAATCGGTTATGGGTCCGGAGACTCAGATGATTTCTTAGGATTTTTAAAGAAAGGGTTAAAGGCTTCTAAGTAAATTACATTTTACATATAGATAGTATAAGACAGCGAGCAGATGCTCGCTGTTTTTATTTAATCCGCTACATTTGTCTTCATGAACTCCATTAAAAAACACTTCTTAGAAGCACAGTCGGTACTGAATGATTTTCTGTCTAACGAGGATAATTTTCAGGCCATAGAAAAAGCTGGAGGTTTAATGGCAGAAGCATTGCTACGCGAAGGAAAAGTCATTTCCTGCGGGAATGGTGGTTCTATGTGTGACGCCATGCACTTCGCAGAGGAGCTCACAGGAAGGTATAGAGATAACCGACCATCACTAGCAGCTATTTCTATATCAGACCCTAGCCATATTACGTGTGTAGGAAATGATTATGGGTTTGATTCTATTTTTTCTAGGTTCATAGAAGGAATGGGTAATTCTGGCGATGTGTTATTGGCCATCTCCACTTCTGGAAACTCGAAGAACGTATTGAAAGCAGCCAAGGCTGCCAAAGCCAAAGGAATGACCGTAGTGGCACTCACAGGTAAAGATGGGGGAGAACTAGCTTCTGTCTGTGATGTAGAGATAAGAGCGCCATGGAGTGGTTATGCAGATAGGGTTCAAGAAATTCATATAAAGGTGATTCACTCACTAATAGATTATATAGAAAGACAGCAGTAAACACTTTCCTTACTCAAGCTTAAACGCTAGGAAAATCAAATTCCCCTCCTTTTTCGGAGGGGTGGATTGCGAAAACGAAATCACCAGTAAAGAAAACTTACCGAAAGCAATTCGGGGTGGTAGCGATGCAATAGCTCAACTCGTTTTATTTACTCAGTGATTAGATAAATTCTTCGCAAGATTCTCTGTCTATCTTTTTTTCTCGTCAAAAAAAGAAACAAAAAATGACGCCACAAAAAACAAATCATATTTTTCGGCATTAAGAGAAGGTGATAAAGTGGCCTATTTTTTAAACTTTAAGGCCAGTTAAACATTAGCGGCTTGACGTTGGAAAAATATAATTTCGCACTTTTTGTGGAAAGTCTTCCCGCCTTATTCCTTTTAAATCACCATTCTGATTTAAAAACCACCAAACTCCAGGTTTTTAAAACTTGAATAATCAAACCTAAACAACTAATAGTAAGTATTGTATGTTTATATTTAATTTCTGGCACACTGTTTGTTATACAATTATCAGATTAGCGGAGAAAAAAGCAAATAAGATGAAAGATTTAAGAACAACATACAGCGAGTTAAAAGCTAAGGCGATAGAGTTAATGGAGTCTGGAAATCTATCAGATTACCTGAACACCCTTAAAGAGGTGAACACAGTAAAAAGAAAATTAGTCTTAGTTCAGCTTAGAGCTTAACAAGACAAAAGATAAAAAGTCTCTTGGTGGTTCGAGAGCATTGGTTAAGGTTTAAAGGTTAGTAATTGGCCTCTCAGTAATGTCTGGGAGGCCTTTTCTTTTTAGGGCTAAAGCCCCTTTAACTCATATCCTTCACTCGTTAACCACTCTAGTGCAACAGGCAATACCTCCAGCACCTTTTCTTTAAACTTTGGGTTATCATGCAGCACGATTATAGAACCATTCTTGGTATTGGCTTTTATCCGTTTTACGCAAGTGGCTGCAGAAACTCGCTGGTCGAAATCACCAGGCAGGACATCCCACATAATAATCTCACTTCTTTTTTTAATCAGCTTAGCCTGACTCTTGCTTATTCTGCCATAAGGCGGCCTAAATAGTTTGGAATCCACTAAATCATGACAAGCAAGATAACTTCTGAAATAGGCTGCATTTTCGGTTTTCCATCCGCTTTCGTGCTTGTAGGTGTGGTTTCCCAAAGCGTGTCCTTCTTCTTTTATGCGGTGCAATAGTTCTGGATTCTTCTCCACCATTTCTCCCACACAGAAGAAAGTCGCTTTGGCGCTGAATTGATGAAGGATATCTAGAATTTTATCAGTCACACCAGCCGCTGGGCCATCATCGAAGGTGAGGTACACGCACTTCTCCTCTCTAGACTTATTCCAAGTTAAATCAGAAGCTAAGGCTTTAAGTATTTCAGGGGTTTTGGTGGTGTACACATTTTCAAAATTACTTGATTCTTTTTTGGCTAAGTAGATTAAGGGAACTTTTATCTTAACGCTAGATATTGGATTGCTTTTATATAAGTGCTTACCGTACTTTTGACCCAATGATTTTAGTCACTGGCGGAACTGGTATTGTAGGAGCTCACGTTCTCTTTGAATTAGTGAATAGTGGGCTCAGTGTTCGTGCATTGCAACGCGCTACTAGCGAGAAAAAAGTAGTGGAAGACCTATTTACTTTTTATTCTCCTAACGGAAAAAAACTGGCTCAATCTATAGAGTGGTTTACTGGAGATATCTTAGATGTACCATGCTTAGATGATGCTTTAGAGGGCTGTGATGCTGTGTTTCACTGTGCAGCCATGGTGAGCTTTAACGCTTCTGATTATAGTGACCTTTTAGAGGCCAATGAACAAGGAACCGCGAATATGGTAAACGCTTGCTTGGCCAATGGTGTGAGTGAGTTCTATTATGTGAGTTCTGTGGCGGCTATAGGCAGAAACGCCAGTACCCAAACGGTAGATGAAGAAACAGAATGGGAACCTTCCAAAGAAAATTCTGGCTACGCAGTAAGTAAGAAAAATGCAGAAATGGAGGTGTGGCGAGCGGGAGAGGAAGGGCTCAAAATAGCGATCGTAAATCCCACCATCGTGATCGGTCCAGGAAGAACTTCTCAAAGCAGCGGCACCTTGTTTAAAGCGATTAAAACTGGGCAGCGCTTTTATACCGATGGAGAAAACGGGTTTATAGATGCTAGAGATGTGGCGTTTACATTAAAGCGGTTGTATGACTTAAAAAAATTCGGTGAGCGGTATGTAATTGTAGGACAGAATCTTTCTTATAAAACGGTAGCTCAGACTATGGCTGAATATCTAGAGGTTTCTAAACCGACTATTCATGCTAAGCCATGGCTTACAGGAATAGTGTGGAGGTTACTTTCTTTCACCAGTAAATTCACTCGGAAAAATCCTGTGCTGACCAAGGAAAGTGCTCAGAGCAGCCATAGAAAAACGAGCTATAAAAACGACAAAGTAAGAAATGAACTTGGAGTAACTTTTAGAACTGTAGACCAAGCGATAGAAAACGCTACTGCGTTCTTCTCCGATTTCCCAGAGCATTTGTAGTGTCTGGTTTGAGGTCTAAATCCGCTTTCATTCTTCCTAACCGTACTTCTACAGAATCATAAATCACAGCTATTTTAGCAGCTTGCTTGTTATAGAACCCTAAGTTATCTCTGAACTGCTTTTCTGTTATTCCGTGCTTATCGAATATTTGATCATAATAGACCATAATTCTATCCCTGATATCTGGTTTGCGAATAAGCTTCAGCTTAAGGGTGGCTTCTAGTATTTCTACATCCACCATCACCTGAGTGAATTTCTCCTCATTCATTAGCTTCTCTGGTGCAGGAGGAACTTTATTTAAGTCGGGTTTTTTATCACAACTGGACAGTGATAGAAGAAAAACGAGAACTAGTAAGATTCTACTCATCGGTTAAAGGTAATACGTTTACCCATTTCTTTCTTGTTCAGTTTTCCAGCGTGCCACGCTAAATGTCCACTTACGAAAGTAGAATCTACGGAATACTTGAATTTTTGCCCTTCAAATGGAGACCAGCCGCACTTATACAAGATGTTCGACTTCTCTACCAGATAATCAGCATCAGGATTAATGATGGCTATATCTGCGAAGTATCCTTCTCTGAGGTATCCTCTTTTATTTATCTGGAAACACTCTGCCAGCGCGTGACTGGTTTTCTCTACGATGGTTTCCATGCTAAACACTCCTTCATGCATAAGCTGGAATAGCGCTGGCATAGCATGCTGAACTAGCGGCCCTCCAGATGGAGCAGAAAAGTAAGAGTTGTTTTTTTCTTCCAGCGTATGAGGCGCATGGTCTGTGGCTATTACATCTATTTTCCCGGAGTTCACGGCAGCTCTTATGGCTTCTCTATCGCTTTCTGCTTTTACGGCAGGGTTCCATTTAATGAAGGTGCCTTTATCTGCATACTGCGCATCAGTGAACCACAGGTGGTGAATACAAGCTTCTGCCGTAATTCGTTTTTCTCCTAATGAAATGTCGTTTCTAAAAAGGTCTATTTCTTTAGCCGTAGAAATATGTAGTATGTGCAATCGAGCATCACATTTAGTAGCCAGTTCTACTGCTTTAGATGAAGAGGCATAACAGGCCTCTGCACTTCTAATTATAGGGTGCGCATGAATAGGCACATCCTCACCGTATTTTTCTTTATAAATGGCTGTATTTTTTCTTATCACGGCTTCTTCTTCGCAGTGTGTAGCCACTAGCATATCGCTTTCGCAGAAGATTCTGTGCAGCACCTCTTCTTTATCTACCAGCATGTTACCGGTAGATGAACCCATAAATACTTTAATTCCGCACACGTCTTTAGCATTGGTCTTAAGCACTTCTTCTAGGTTGTCATTACTAGCCCCCATGAAGAACGAGTAATTAGCCATAGACACTTCTGCAGCACGGTCATATTTGCGTTGCAATAGTTCTTGGGTCAGCGCCTGAGGTACCGTATTAGGCATTTCCATGTAAGTGGTAATTCCTCCGGCTACAGCAGCTGCAGATTCTGTAGCTATTTCTGCTTTATGCGTTAAGCCTGGCTCACGGAAGTGAACTTGGTCATCTATCATCCCTGGGATGATTAATTTTCCTGTGGCATCTATCACCTCTGTATGAGCATCTGCTTCTATAGTTCCGGCAGGAGCTATTTTAGAAATAAATTCATTTTCTATGAGAATGTCAGCAGCTTGACGAGTTCCTTCGTTAACTACTGTTCCGTTTTTGATTAAATACTTAGACATTTTCTATTTTTTTCGAGCGAGTTTTCCGAACCTCATTTTCCACACTCCAGTGAATGCTTCATTAAAGATTCCCATACTCATTTTGGATGTTCCTAGCTTTCTATCTTCGAAGGCTATAGGAACCTCGGCTAGTTTAAAGCCGAGTTTTTGGGCTGTGTATTTCATCTCTATCTGAAAAGCATACCCTATGAATCTAATTTCATCGAGATCTATAGCCTGTAATACACTTTTATGATAGCAGACAAATCCTGCTGTACAATCTTTTACTCCTAACCAAAGTACTGAGTTTACATAGATAGCAGCTCCTTTACTAAGGATAATTCTGTCTAGTGTCCAGTTTTTCACATCTCCACCTTGCACGTACCTAGAACCTATACTCATGTCGGCACCATTTACACAGGCTTCCAGAAGTCTTTCTAGATCTGCGGGCTTGTGAGAGAAATCAGCATCCATCTCGAAGATGTAATCGTAATCTCTTTCTAGAGCCCACTTGAAACCAGCGATGTAAGCTGTTCCTAAACCTAGCTTTCCGCTGCGTTCTAAGATGTGAATCTGAGGAAAGTTTTGTTGCAACGCTTTAACCAAGCCAGCTGTGCCATCTGGAGAACCATCGTCTACCACCAACACATCGAAGTTTGTTCTTAAATCCATAACTACTTGAAGAATAGATTCTATATTCTCCTTTTCGTTATAAGTTGGTATGATGACTAGGTTTTTACTCAATCTCCTTTATAAAAATGGTATGCTAAAAATACGGCACGAGGGTTAGGTAACGGCTATCGAATCATTTTCAAAAAATTAACTTCTGTTTGAGTTAATTCTCTAAAATCTCCTCTTGAAAGATTCTTTTTAGACAGTCCTGCGTACATCACTCTATCCATTTTAGTAATGGTATAACCGAAATGTTCGAACATTTTAGTTACTACTTTATTACGTGAGCTTGAGATCCTAATTCCTATTTTATGCGGGTCAGTTCCATCTCCTACGTATGCCACTTCGTCTGCTCTCATCATTCCATCCCCGATCATAACTCCCTGTCTGATTTCATCTAGGTGCGGAGACTTTACTTTCTCTCTAGTATGAACTTCATAGAGTCTAGAGACTCCATTTTTAGGGTGTATGAGCCTTTTAGCCATATCGCCATCATTGGTAAATAGAAGAAGACCTGTAGTCATTCTGTCTAATTTTCCAACTGGATATATTGCTTCTTTGCACACCCCTTTTATCACATTCATTACTGTTCTTCTACCTTTGGTATCATCTACAGTACTGAGAATATTCTTAGGCTTGTTTAATAAGAAGTAGCGCATTCTTTCTATACTAAGCTGCGCACCGTCATATTTTACTTTGTCTCCTGGTTTTACCTTGAAGCCCATTTCTGTAACTACCACATTATTGATCTCAACTAAACCTATTTTTATAAGTTCATCAGCCTCTCTTCTAGATGCTACTCCGCACATAGATAGATATTTATTTAGCCTAATAGGTTCGTCTCCCACGGGAGTTTTTACCATTTTTTTAGCTGCTGGATAGTCTTGAGAAATTTTTCGGGTAAGAGAAGCGGGTGCTTCTGCTCTAGAGAATGTTTTCTTGCCTGGCCCCTTTCGACCAGTAGATTTTGTGCCTCTCGGTTTAAAATCCTTTTTTATCGGTTTTTTCATAAAAATTTTCTGAAAGTAGCCGCAAAGATATGAAGTTTAATGTTAAACTGTAGTTCAAGTCTAAACTTCTATTAGAATTGGCCAGCTTGAGATTAACTGGAATTGTATTCCCCCCTCTCGACTAACCTATTTAATAGTATCTACCCACCCCACTCGACTACAAACTTTCCTTTCGATTTTCGTTGTTCGAGTAGGTTGTGGGCTTCTTTTAGTTCGGTGTGTTTGAATACTCGGCCTATCACTGGTTTTATGTGGCCTTGGCTATGAAGCTCTAGTAAATGCTGCATTCCGCGTTGCAATACTTCTGGTCTATGCTGAGCTATTTTTAGCATATTGGTTCCTATGATTCCTCTGGATTTTCCCATGAGTATAAGAGGAAGGATTAGTCCCATTTTACGGAGTAATCCTAATGTACTCCACATTCCACCTTTCTGCCCAGACCGCTCTGCAGCTCCGAACATGTGGAAGTTTCCTCCTGAGCCGAGTAGTCTGAGGTCTTTTTTAAAGGTAGAACCCGCTATGGCGTTAAACGTTACTTGAAGCCGCTCCTTTCCTAGTTCCTTTTTCAGCACAGAAAAGTAATCCTGCTCTTTATAGTTGATTGCTTTTTTAACTCCTGCGGCCTCTAGGGAACTAATCTTCTCAGCACTTCCTGCGGTAGCATAAACTTCAGCTCCTTTCCATTTACACAACTGAACTAATGCAGTTCCTACTCCTCCAGCTGCAGCGTGAATGAGCACCTTGTCATTAGGGAAAATATTTTGCTGTTGCACCGCCATGTACCATGCAGTTAAATACTGCGTGCCCAGTGCTGTGGCAGTGGCAGAATCTAAAGAATCTGGAAGTACCGCTACACCTAGAACGGGTGTACTGATATACTCTGCGTATCCTCCGAATTTACACATCAGAACTACGCGTTTACCTAGAAGTAAAGGGTCTGCATTAGGCCCTACTTCTTCGACTATTCCGCACGCATCATAGCCTGGAATAAATGGAAAGGCAGGTGCTTCTCGATACAGTCCCTGACGCATAATTACATCGGCAAAGTTTAGGCCGAAGTGAGTGGTTTTCACCAGAACCTCTCCGTCTTTAACTGTTGGTTTTTCTACCTCTCTGAGTTCTATAGATTCTTCAGAGGTTCCTTTCTTAGTGAGATAATAAGCACGCATAATGGCGAAGGTAAGCGGAAAAAACATTCACTCCTAGTGCTGCCTTATTAATTGAATCAGTTAAATTAACGGAAAAAGCGACTATCTTTTCAAGTAGTTGAAAATGTGATGGCTTAAGATTTGTGAAATAAAACACTGTGGTATTCAGTGGGTTATGAAATTATTTTTATTCTGCTGTCACGTTGTTGATTTAAAAGAGATAATAAAGACATAGCGCTTTAATTTTATCAAGTTTTTAAATCAATAGATTAAATAATAGAAAATGAAAAATATAGTAAGAAATAGTTTTGCCCTCATATGCCTTAGTGCGCTCCTTTTTCTAGCATCATGTGAAAAAGAGAATTTAGATGAAACAACTACTGTTACATCGGAGCAAGCCGCACCTGCTAGAATGTTAGGTGAATGGGAACATTACAAGCGCGAAGTAGAAGAATTGATTTTGGAATTTGAAGATGGTGAAATGGTGCAGTCTATGGAATGGATCGATTTAACCAGTTCGATGGCAAATGAGCTCACGCTTGAATTTTATGAAGACCTTACATTCAGCGGGTTTTACGCTGGCGTAGAGACACACCAAGGCGCTTGGAGTGAAGAAAACGATAGTACATTTATTTTCACATTCGATGAATATCCATGGTCAGATTTGACAGAAACCTATGTCGTAAATTTTCATTGTGACAGTACAATGTCAATCAAATTCAGAGTTGAACCACCAACTGGAAATAATGACTTTCAAGATGAAGATTGGTATGAAGTGTCTTATTTCCGTGCACCTGGAACTACTCAATGTGACGATTTGATTGATTATTACGTAGGGTCTTTTGACTGTGAAGGGTTAGCGTTAAACTTTGGGGATGTATGTGAAGGAGAAGGATTCACTGGAGCCGTAAGTGCTGATTGTGAATGTGTAGAGTCTAATTCATTTGACCCTGATTGTCCTGAGTTTTACTTCGAGGGATGGAGCGATGGAAATTATGGATCTCCATGCGAAACACCAGGTGTGCCTCAATATGGCATTATAGGAGACGATTGTGAATGTATTGAAGACCCAAGCCTTGACTGTCCTGGTTTGGGTAATATAGGAGATTATTGTGCTGCATTCAATCAAGATGGATTGGCATACCCGGGAACTGTCGGTTATGACTGTGAATGTTTAGAAGAAACTATTGAGGGCAGATGGTTATGGTCACCTGGACCAACTATAGAAGGGGCAAATACAATGTATGAGTACAGCAATGGGGTGAGGTATACATATTATTGTGGCACTGCTGAATGTGACGAAGTATATTGGAATTCATTGGAAATTTCAGATGCAATTCCGGGAACTGAAAACTACACGTTTGAAGATGGGGTATTAACTGTTGATTTGAATTTTGGTAATGAATTAGTTACTCCACTTACATTTGAATGTGACGGGAATCAAGTAAACTTTGTAACGCCAGGCTACAGTCTTTATAGAATAGGTTCAGACTGTGATTAATAGGTGTTCATAATACATTATGCTATTAAATAACTAAGGGAGTTTTTGAAAAATGCTCCCTTAGTTTATGGAAATATGGAGGTAAAGAAAGAATGTATAGAAGGATGCCTAAAAGGAGAACATAATGCTCAAAGAGAGCTTTATGATCTATTACTTCCGTACTTGAATGCTTTGTGCGGGAGGTATTTAAAAGACACTTCTCACAGACAAGACATTCTCCAAGAGACATTTATTCTCATCTTTAGTAGGATTGATCAATATGATGATCAGAAGGGAGAGTTTCATTCATGGGCTAGCAGAATAACCATTAACCTGAGCCTGAAACATAACCGAAGTAGTAAAGCGGAGTTTTATACCCAAATAGAATCTGAGACGACTATGCCAGAGGTAAGTCCAGAAGCAATAGACCGACTGAGCAATGAGGAGCTTACACGGTTTTTAAGGACCATGCCTCCCAAGTATTATGAAGTGTTTAACCTTTTTATAATAGACGGCTTCACTCATGAAGAGATAGCGGGAATGCTGCAGATTAAAGTTAGTTTAAGCAGAAAGAGATTAGCCAGAGCTAGAGCATGGCTTCAAGAAAAGCCTAAAAGTTTAAATGCAATCTTAGGAGATTATAGATTTTCAATCAGTTAAGAAATGGAAAAGTTCGAACAAGAAATAAAAAGTAGGCTAGCTAAGGATTCTTCCATGGCTGGGATAGAGAGTGAAAGTCTTTGGAATGGGATTTCACAGACTTTTAATCCTGCAGCTGTTCCTGTAAATAAAAAGAGATTTACTTTATTATGGGTTTTTGGTTTAGTTATGGCTGGAGGAATTGTTTGGTCTGCATTATCTGCTGGAGAAAATTCTATGGCAGTTTATGTGCCGAGAGGAGAAAATGAAGGCGTTCAGACTGATTACTTTCTGGATTCAGACAAAAAAGGAGTAAAGGAGCTTTCATACTCAGAAAACGAGGTAGATCGAGACATTGCAGTTCTAGCGGTGCAAAACACAATAGACTCCACTAAAGAAAACGATATAAAAACAGATGGAAATAAAGAAGTTAACTCACTCAACTCTACGACAACAAACACACAGAATCCAACCAAATTAGTAGAAGATAGAACTGAAAAAAGTCCATTACTGCCCGAAGAACCAAGCTTAACCCCATTGGCTATTTCTGGAGAGTTAACGCCAGAGCCTGGTGATGTGTATGAGGCTTTCGATGGGAAAAAGGCTTCGGTTGTATCTAAGTCTTTAGAATCGACTGATGACATACTTCGAAGTGAAGATATAGTAGAGGAAACTAACGCGAATGTATTGCAACGCATAACTTCTAGAAAAGGAAACTTCCCTCCAAAAAATTACTTCAATCGTGTTTTTGAGGCAGCCAACTCTCCCAAGGTAAAAATGGGGATTTCGTTGAACATATACGCGGGACTTATTACTGTTCAGAACAAGTTTGTAAACTCAAGTGCAGTTCCAGGATTAGCAGACAGTTTAGATACGAGTATCTCTGGAGAATTAGGCGGAAGACTGGGAGTCTCCTGTAGAATTTCTAAAGGGAGTAACTGGAACTTAAACGTAGGGCTGGAATATGCGCAGTGGAACGATAGATTCGATAAAGTGCTGATGTCAGACACACTCGTGTTTGAAACTCCGAGTAGTCAGGAGCTTTCTCCCGCCATTAACATTAGAACTATCAAGCATTATAATAAGCTGTCTTCACTAAGCATACCAGTGGAATTCGAGTTGTTTAAAGACACAAAAACTCTTCGGTTTGGGCTGGGATTAGGTGCTAGTTACTCAGTGGTGTTTGGCCAAGAAGGACGTCTGTTAAAGGATGAAATAACAGTAATAGATTACTCTCAAAGGAACAAGCGGTATTCGAACTTCTTCAGCTTAAGAGCTAATCCCTCTGTTGGATATAAACTCTCAGAAAAACTTATGGTAAACGCCTTATGCACTGTGGGAATTCAATCTCATGGAGACAACTCCTTTACTAATTTAAAGAGCAATTCTCTGACTATAATGCCTGCTATAGGGGTGAGGTTTAATTATTAAAGAGCTTGTTTTGTTTAATCCATGGTGTATTGTATTGACCATATTCAGAGAAATAAGCGGATTAATTTTCTCACTATTGAGCATGATGATCTATTTAGAGCACGACCTTCCCTTCGCTGTTCCCGCTATCAAATTAGAAGTGATAGCGCAAAGAGCTGATGACTTTGAGGTAAATAATAGATAAATTGAGTGACAGATTATTTATTGAACTTCCCCGTCTTCTTATCATACCCATAAGGGCAGTGTTTGCATCCACTTTTACAACAGTGCCCTCGTTTTAGGTGGTACTTTTCAGTGAAAACGATGAATCCTTCTTCACTGTAATAAAAGTCATCAGGGTCTAGCTGATTAAATTTCCCGAAACTTCCCTCTTCTGACATCTGCTTGGCTTAATTTTACGCCAAATCTAATGAACAGTCAACAACAAGCCGAGGAGCTATTCACATTCTCCAATATTCAGAACCAAAAAGTAGAATTCTATTGGGAGGGGACGGATTATAATTTCACCATTAATCGCTTAGATGAGGTCAGTGATGACGCTAGTGGTAATAAGTTTTTTAAACTTAAGTACAACATCTTTTCAGCGTTGCAACGCCAAACTAATGCCGTTCTAACCTTCGGAGGAGCCTGGAGTAATCACATCTACGCCACAGCATCTACATGCAAAAAATTAGGGCTAAGGTCCATAGGGATTATAAGGGGAGAGGAGCCCTCACATTATTCAGAGACGCTAGAACATGCCCGAAAATGTGGAATGGAACTCCATTTTATCACTAGAGAAGAGTACAAAGAAAAAAACGAAGACTACTTTAAAGCGTGGCTTAGAGATGAGTTTGGGAGTGTCCAAATAATCCCAGAAGGAGGCTCTAACTTTTTAGGTGTTCAAGGTTGTATGGAGATTCCTTCATTATTTCCAGCTGAAACTTCAGAGGTGTACATGGCTGCCGGCACGGGAGCTACGGCTGCGGGAGTGCTCCTAGGAGGAAAAAATAAAGTGAATGTAATAAGCGCTTTAAAAGGTGGAGAATTTCTTAGAGAGGATATCAAATCTCAGATTTATTGGTCCACTGTAAGTGATGAAATTACTGCTGAGGTACTAAAAAGATTAAACCTAATCACCGATGCTCACCACGGAGGTTATGCCAAAACTACTCCAGAGCTCATACACATGATTCAGGAGTTTTATGGTCAGACGGGTATAAAGCTAGAGCCTATTTACACAGGAAAAGCACTAGGAGCTCTCGTAAGAGATATGAAAATAGGTCGAGTTTCTAATGATGGGAATGTGCTGTTAATTCATACGGGAGGTCTTCAGGGAATACCTGGGATAGAATCTAGAATAAAAGCCAAACTTTTCTAAAGAGTTCTCTGTGATAGAGCTCTACTAGGAGTTTTCTGTTAATTTCAACAAATGATACTTATAGCTGTCTTACTGCCTTGGCTTTCTTTCTTTTTAAGAGGGAAAATCCTAACCGGCATAATCTGTCTAATTTTACAAATCACTATTATAGGATGGATCCCAGCGGCCATATGGGCAGTGGCGTCAAGACTAGATGGAAAGAATAAAACTCGGATGAACCGCCTGGAGAAAAAGGTTTTAAAGGCACAGAGGAAATAACTCTGCTCTATTTACTTTCTCTTACAAACCGAATACCTTCCTCTAAATTTCCTTTTCCGTCATAAACATTGGCTATATAAGTGCCAGCAGAAAGTGGCTTACAGTCGATAGTTTCAGTGTAATAAACACCAAGCTTTTCCCCCTCCATAGAGTAGATTATCACTTGTCCATTTTGAGGGAAGCAGCTTATGGTAAAGCTTTCTTTCACAGGATTAGGAAATAGAGTAATACAGTTTTCTTTTTTGGATTCTACGGTTTCTACAGAAGTGAAATTAGCGTCTATACTCGTTTCGAAAATCCCTCGTCCATGAGTTCCTACTCTAAGAAGTTTTTCTTCTAGTTGAATTTCTAAATCAGTAACGAATGTATGAGGAATTTCTCCCACCTCATTCCATGAAATGTCATGAGTATATGAATAGAACACACCCGCGTCAGTTCCTACGAAAAGGACATTGTCTTCTGCCTCATAAAAAACGATAGCCGAAGCAGGAACGTTTGGTAAATCGCCAGAAATGTTTTCCCAGTTTTCACCAGCATCAAAGGATTGAAAAACTTTGTGCCCATCCTCATACCCGCCCACAGAAACGAATACATGGTTGTGGTCATTTGGGTTTACTATAATATCTTCCACTGTTTCAGTTACACTAATAATTTGTTGTTCCCATTCATTATCAGTAATGGATTTAACGAATAACCTACTCGAAGACTGCCCGAAACCAAACATGTCTCCTGTAGTCACTCCGTAATTTTCCACTGCATAAATACGTTCAGAATTAGAAGGAGCTATAGCCAGAAGATCGAAAGCAGAAACAAAAGGAAGGTTGTCACTAATCTGCTCCCAAGAGTCGCCATTGTTAGGGGATCTAAATATTTCTTGGTAACCAGCTAGTATAATCGCTGGGTCATTTGGGTCTAGAATAAATGGAGTTTGCCACTCAGCATTGTCTGTTTCATCAGAGGGAATGTTATTGGATATGTTCTGCACATCTCCATTAAAGGTTCTATTAATTGAACCATTTTGGTAAGACCAATATCTTAAGTTTTCGTCTGTTGGGTCTATGGCCTGAGTCATTCCATCTCCAGTATTTGCCGATGGAAACCATTGACCATTTTGAGAATAAACATTCCCATTATCCTGAGACCCACCAGATACTACAGACACGTCAGATTGAGATATAGCTATATCATAATATTGAGTAATCTGAAGACCGTTAGAGAGATTGGTAAATTCATTGGTATTCACATTCACAGAATAGACTCCTCCGTCATTGCATAAATAAACTCTATCGTTTAATAGAGGGTTTATAAAAGCATTTCTCTGATCCACATGAATTAGAGGAAGGTCTCCGGGAAGCCAGTCAGAAATCATATCGAAAGAGTCACCACCATCCTCGGAAGCCCACACATTGAAATTCCCTACGATTAACTTTTCCTGATCAGATGGAGATATTAATACGATACCATTCCCCACCTCGGCAGAACTAATATTGGTGCCACCATCGAAGTTCACCCCAGAGTCTGTAGATTTAAAGAGCATATTATTAGCCGAAACATAAATTAATTCAGGATTTAACTCCGAAACGATAAGTCTTCTTCTTCCTGATCCTGGAACTTGATTTGTGCTTTGTTCGAAGGTTATCCCGCCATCAGAACTTTTGAAAAACGAGGAGGTATTCCCCACGAAGTAGACCTCTTCAGGAGAGCCAGGCTTGAATTTAATATCTGACACAACTCCTTCAGCTATTAACTCTACAGTTTCGAATCCATCAGAAGTTTTGTATAGTCCATCCGATGTGCCTACGAATATGATATTCTGATTATCTGGCTTGGCTGTCATCCAGTATATTCTAGTATTATCCGAGAATTGAAACTCTAGTGAAGTATTGCTCCAAGAACCACCGCCATCTATAGATTTATAAACTCCTATGCTCGGAGGACCATACCATACATTGTCGCTAATAGCTGCATATATAATTTCAGGATTGGATTGGTCTAACACGAGACTACTCACTGCTAAGTATGGAAGTTCATCACCTAAAGGTTCATAGGAACTTCCCCCATTTATAGTTTTCCATACACCGCCTATAGCCGCACCCACATAAAATATATTCGGGTCGGTAGGGTGAAACGCCAGAGAAGTAGTCCTTCCTAGTCCAATTTGAACGCCCAAATCGGTGGTGTAAGAAAGATTGTCCCATTCAGCATCTTCCAGCAGATTAAAATCCTTAGATGTATCAGAGGTTTTCTTTCTGTTGAATTCGCTAAGATCGCCCAGTTTCCCTTCGGGAGTTAATCGAGATTTCCAGAAACTTTGCCATCTTTTATATTTCACAAACTCTCCATCTCTATGTTCCCCAGAGCTTAATTCCTGAGCGTTTAAACCCGGGTGTTTTAGTTTAAAATAGTCCTCTAGAGCGTTGCAAATGTTAAGATAGTCAGCATCAAAATTCTCATTAAATAGTTGTTCAGCGGAAGATTGCGAAAACATCAAAGAAGGAAGGAACAAGGTGAAGAAGAAGACAATTGTTTTCATGAAGAAGGAGTATATATGGATTACAATAATAAAGCTCTTAACCCTAGTTCAACGGCCTGTAACCTTAAGTTAGAAGTCCGTAATTGTGGAAAATAGGGGAATATTTATGGTGTTAAAAAGAGCGAATCGAAGACTAAGCCTGTGAATAAAACGATCTATCGATGACTTATTTGAGCAACGAAGAAAACGAGATGAGGAAAACGCTGAAAAAGAACAGGGCAACGAATTGCCCTGCCTAACCTAACTTTAAACTGTGTGTAAATACACACACAAAACCTTAAGGGTCTTCACCTTTAAGATTCCTAACAAATATAGCATTAATGAAGTACAACTAAAATCCAACATGTTAATTGCCATTATTCGTGTACAAATTTAGTATTGGCCTTGCAGTTTTTTTGGTGGTTAGGCGTTATTGTTTTTAGTAGAGGGGTTATAAATAAACAAGGGGGTTAGAACTTTTTTCAGGCCATTAATATCATTAAATTTGTTAAACAAATCAGTCCCAAAGCAAATGAAAACACTTCCCTACTTCTTTACTATTATTGCTTGCTCACTTTCTTTTTTAGTTAATTCCCAAACCGTAGGTACGGTTCGTTATAATAGTGAATTAGCTCAAGACGGTTATACGTTAATGGCGCCTTTAGGCCATAACAGTACTTATCTATTAAACAACTGTGGTGAGATTATAAACAGATGGGAGAGTGAGTATGCGCCAGGGAATGAAGTGTTTCTAACAGAAGAAGGAAACCTATGGAGAGCAGGGAAGTTTCCAGGAGAAGGACTTATAGGGACAGGGGGTAGAGGAGGAATAATAGAATTATTGAATTGGGAAGGTGAATTGCTCTGGAGTTACGAAAGATGCAGCACGGAGGAGTGTATGCACCATGATTTTAAGCTTCTTCCTAATGGAAACTTATTAATTCTAGTGTGGAAGGCACATACGTATGATCAGGGTATAGCTGCGGGCGGAATTCCAGAAGATTTCAGCACAGAAAGCGGAGTATGGGCTGAATACTTAGTGGAGATAGAGCCTAATTTAGATGAGAATAATTCAGCTACTGAGATATGGCAGTGGAATGTGTGGGATCATCTGGTACAAGATTACGATGATGAACGCCCTAACTATGGAGTCGTGTCTGAAGAGCCTGGAAAAATTGATTTGAATTATGTGCAATTTACTCAGCCGGATTGGCTTCATGCCAATGCCATAGATTACAATGCTGAACTGGATCAAATCATTATGAGTGTACCGCATTTTAACGAATTCTGGATTATAGATCATAGCTTAACATCAGAAGAAGCATCTACAGAATCTGGAGATTTAATGTATAGATGGGGAAACCCCGCTGCGTATGAAAATGGCACTGAAGATGACGTCAAGTTACATTTCCAGCACAATCCACATTGGATTCCTGCTGGGTTAAGACACGAGGGTAAAATTATGTTGTTCAATAACCAAGTTCCAGCAGGAGATTCGCTGAGTTCTAATGTCATTATTCTGGATCCCGTTATAAATGAGGCAGGAAGTTATGTGATGAACGGAACTACATTCGGGCCGGATACGTATGCGTACGAATACCAGTTGCCGCCAGAACTTCAGTCTGACAAAGTTTCGGGCGCTCAGATGCAGCCTAACGACAATTTACTCATATGTTCTGGTGTTAAAGGGACTATGTTAGAAATTACTGATCAGGATGAGGTGGTTTGGGAATATAAAATTCCAATTAACGATTTGAATTTACCTTTTGAACAAGGAGATGATCCAGCAGGACACATCAAGTGGTTGTTCAGAGGATATAAATACTTGCCAGATTTTGAGGGGTTTGACGGGAAAGACGTTACCCCTGGCTTGCCGATCGAGTCGAATGCTGTTCAGTCGTTTTGTGCTCTAAACAGTGTAGCTTCCCTAGAGAAGTTAGACTTCCTTATTTACCCTAATCCTGCTGTTGATTGGCTAAACATAGATACCACGGAGGAGGTAAAACATATTGTTCTTATATCTAGCACAGGAAGAAGGGTAAAGCAATTACAATCATTGACAGTTCCCGCTATCGATATGTCTGACTTAACGGCTGGAGTTTACTATTTAAAACTTACTGTAAAAGGCGGGGACACCATTACTTCTAGGATTGTGAAGCTGTGATTCACTCTACAACAGGGATACTACTCCACACCATAAAACATTCAGATTCTAGTGCCGTGTTGCATGTGTTTACCAGAGACTTCGGCAGAAAGGCATACTTTTTAAGGGGTTTGTCTAAGAAAAAAAACAGTCCTCGATCTATTTTATTTCCATTGTCCATTTTAGAGTTACAGGTAACAGACAGAGATAATAAATCACTTCAGCAGATTAATGAAGTAAGTATGCACAAGCCGACATTTGAGCTGCTGAGTAACCCTGTAAAATCTTCCGTAGCTATTTTTTTAAATGAGGTGCTTCATAGAAGTATTGAAGTAAATTATAACAATGAGGTTTTATATGATTTTTTAGAAAATGCCATCCAATTATTAGACTCTTGCTCGAACGTAAAGAATTTCCACCTATGGTTTATGTTAGAGTTATCCAAGTATTTCGGGTTCTATCCAATGAAAAAAGGTGAATTACATTCAGCTAAATTTCAGTTTGAATTAGAGTCGGGAACTTTTACCGATATAGGAGGCTGTTCAGGAGCATATATAGACGCAAGTACAGCGGCTGTTTTAGATAAAATTTTAGGAATGAAATTTGATGAACTCAGCTCTTTAAGAATTTCTTCTTTTGACAGGAAAACATTGTTACACGGGTTAGTCGATTATTTTATTATTCACGTGCCTAACTTAAAGAGAGTTTCATCGTTAGAAGTGTTAGAAACCGTATTTGAATTTTAAGAATTAATGATTCGATTAATAGCAATATTCTTTATAATAATAAGTAGCAGTTCATGGGCCAGTGCTCAGAGAGTTGTGGTGAGAGATGCAGAAGATAAAACACCTCTTCCGAAAGCAGAGGTTTCCAATGAATCGGGCATAACCATTTTTACGAACAGAGAAGGAGTATTCGAGCTGGACATCTTTAAGAATGACGTCAAAATATATGTGCGTTACAATGGATATCAGCTAAAAGGAATAATGAAAAAGGATATTTCTAAAAAGAATCCTACCATTAAGCTAAACCCATCAGCATTGCACTTGAACACAGCTTTTGTAACACCTAAAGGAGCTAAAACCACATCCGATCCAGCTCAGCAGATTGAAGTAATTACGGCCAGGCAAATGCAGTTTGGAAACCCTATGACATCTGCTTCTGTACTAGAAAACTCAGGATTAGTGAGTGTACAGAGAAGTCAGTTAGGCGGAGGAAGTCCGCAGATGAGAGGCTTCGAAGCGAATAAAGTGCTTCTAGTATTAGACGGAGTTAGGATGAATAACGCCATATATAGAAGTGGCCATGTACAAAACGCTATAACTGTAGATGCCAATGTGCTGGAGAAAACAGAGGTTTATTTCGGGCCGTCATCAGTCTTATATGGAAGTGACGCTTTAGGTGGAACAGTTCATTTTAAAACAAAAAGGCCCATTCTCTCTCAGTCTAGTGAGAACATTACTCAGGTAAACATGATGGGAAGGGTAGCCTCTGCAAGTGAAGAAAGAACCTTTCATGTAGATTTGATGCTAGGAACAAAAAAATGGGGCTTTCTGTCTTCATTTACCCATGCAGATTTCGGAGATTTGAGAATGGGCAGGAACAGAAGACACGGATATGAGGATTGGGGAAAAATACCATTCTACATAGCTCATGAAGATGGTGTAGATGTTCTCCGTAGAAACGGGAATCAGAATATACAGAAATTCACGGGCTACAGTCAGCTAGATTTACTTCAAAAAGTAATTTACAAGGCATCTAACCGCACACAGTTGAATGTTAATTTTCAGTACAGTAACAGCTCAGACATTCCACGTTTCGATAGGCTGAATGACACCCAAAATGAGGGGCTGAAATGGGCGGAGTGGTATTATGGACCCCAGCGCAGAACGTTAACTTCAGCTTCTTTAGAACTGTCTGATAGAAAATATTTTACAGATGGGACTATTACAGCAGCATACCAGCGAATAAACGAAGATAGAACAGACAGACGTTTCGGGAGAACAGCCAGATTTACAAATGAAGAAGATGTGAAAGTCTATAGCCTAAACGCTGACTTTAGTCTGGAGGCAGAGAACTCTGTAACTTGGTTTTATGGTGCAGAGGCTGTGCTGAATGATGTTGTTTCTAATGCCTTCGAAGAAAACATTATCACTGGAGAAAAAAATAATGCCATCACTCGCTACCCAAATGGAGGAAGCCGTTATAACACCTTCGCGCTTTATGGCAGCAGAAATAAAGTAATCTCAAAAAAAACAGATTACACCTTGGGAGTTCGATATAGTCACACTTTAGCGAATTCTAAGGTGCTAGAGAATGAGTTTTACTCCCTTC
>Ga0114995_10000190_pt1 | contig 40644 bp, 73 predicted proteins | sample ArcticOcean_MG_C_11_FD_87038 | JGI IMG/M metagenome (GOLD analysis project Ga0114995, IMG submission 87038) | Marine microbial communities from western Arctic Ocean - ArcticOcean_MG_CB2_154 | ecosystem: Environmental > Aquatic > Marine > Oceanic | place: Arctic Ocean: Canada Basin | collected... | reverse complement strand
TCCATTACCATGCCGTTTGATGGTCAACCCGACAACAGTCTTGAAGGCGACGCCCAAGATGAGTTTGATGTCACCGTGGATGATTATGATGAAGATGAGGGAACAATATCTGTAACTGGCTCTAGATCGCAAATAAAGAAATGGTTAACTTCAAAAGGTGATATTGGATTTGGGTATGATGATAAACAAGCAGATAAAGTTCTTGGTGGTGCTGGGGCTGACAAAGGTGGTGCTGAAACAGGAATAACTTTAGATGATGTCAAAAAGAAATATGCTAAAGAAATAATTGCTTGGCAAACTGATGACAGAAGAATATCAAAAAGGGTAATAGATGCAATACGCTCTACACCAGGCTTTGATAAGAATGCAGATGCAGAAGATTATGCTAAAGGCATGAAAATGGGCGAATATAAAAAAGAGTCTGTTGGTGAAGGTACTTTACCAGCTGCTCTTCAAGCCTATCTAGACAAAAAGCACGGCAAGAAGAAGAAAGATGATGACAAGGCCGTTGACGAAACAACTCTTGCTCAACAACAAAAAGATAAAACAAAAAGCCAACATGACGCTCATGCAAAACGTATGAATAAATCAGCTCGTGATTCCATTAAGAAATATGACCAGGTCAAAAAAGATAGAGAGAAGGTCTCAGGCGTTAATGAAGCTATCGAAACCGGAGACTATAAAATAGACTCAGAGAAATCACAGTTTAATGATGGTCATAGAGGTAAGGTTGTACATAAGGAAAAAGGTACAGTAATGTATCTTGGTGGTATGTCTTGGAAAACTCCAGCTGCTGCAAAGGCTCATGCTCATGCATATCTTGTTGGATATGAAAGAGGTGGTGAGACTGGTGCTAAAAATTCTCAAGCCAATTATGTAGACCAGAATATGGATAAACGAATGAGTGCAAAGAAAGAATCATTCAAATCATATACTGAAGGTGCTAAAGAAGACGCACTAAGAGCTATTAAAAATGACCGTGATTTTAAACAGGTTAAAGATGCTGATATAAGAGCAACAACAGCTGATATGAAACTTGCTAAAAAGAATCCTATTCAACAATTAAGAAAAATTTCTGACTATGGCAAAGGCCAAATGGAATTCTTAAATAATAAAAAATTAAAACTAACCAAAAAAGAGGCTGATGCTCTTTTACGTGGTTTCGATGCTATGAAAAAGCCACAAGATAAAGAAAAATATCAAACAATGATAAGTAAAGATTCTGCTGGTCTAAAGCATATCTTAAAAATTGTAAACAAGTAAGGAATTATTATGAAAGATTCAAAAGGTTCCATAAGAGATGCACTACAGACCATAAGAGAAGGCAATTCAATTGTTGCTGAAGGCAGAAGTAAAGATCTTAAAGATTTAGAAACTTTATCTATAGCTTATGTAGACCAACTACGAAAAAGCAAAGATGTTAAAGAGTTAACACAACAGATATCAGCTTTAAAGAAAAAGCTTGGTGTTAAAGAAGATATGGATGTCGATGTCGAAAGTATAGAGGAAGCTCCTAAGCCGGCTCAAATGAAGAAGCTTGGTTTCTACGGATCTGAAATCGGTGGTTTAAGACAAGGTAATAAGTACTATGTAGCAAAACCTGTAGACGTTAAAGGTAAAGTTGGATTCAGAGTAACCGATGAGTTTGGTGCTTTTGAAACAATTGATCTCAAAACATTTGCGAAGAGATTTGGATAGAATATTGAAACTCTTATCAGAATCATTTGGATTATATGAAGGTACTGTTGTCCCGCTTGAAACTCCTATGGTAGAATTTGATAATTCTATGGGTTTATTGGCAGCAGCAAAAGAACCAGAATTAAATAGTCCAAAAAGATCTAGTGGTAATAAAAAGTATGTTGTATATGTACGAAACCCAAAAACTGGGAACACTAAGAAAATAGAATTTGGTGACGAAAAGGGTGGCTTGACTTCAAAGATTAATGATAAAGGGGCAGCTGCTTCCTTTGCAGCAAGACATAACTGTGATACAAAAACAGACAAATTGACGCCTGGATATTGGGCATGTAGATTACCAAAATACGCCAAAGAACTTGGCCTTACTGGAGGAGGTTCCTATTTCTGGTAAGCCATATATTGATTCAGGTGATATTAGACTTTTTAATGTCGCAGATGATTCAAAAGAATATGTTTGGCATAGAGATAAAGAAGATAGATTAATTGAGATATTGGAAGGTGATGGTTGGCAATTTCAACCTGAAAATTCTCTACCTTATTTGTTAAAACCTGGAATACGGTTAAAGATACTTAAAAACGAGTATCACCGTCTGATTAAAGGCATTAACAATTTAAAGATAAAAATAACTAAAGTTTTATAAATATATAAAACATGATAATAGAGGAGACAATTATGTCAGAATTACAAAACGAGGCAACATTAACAGTAGGTAGTTTTACTGGTAAAACTGATGACGGCAGCAATGCTGATTCGCCAAATGAGCCTAAAAAGAAAGGTCTAAGAGGCCGAATTAAAATTAAAGTTATCGGCCCAGGCAGATACGGTGGTGATAAAGTTTCTATGACAGGTACAGAAGAAGATCTTATGTCATATGCAAAAAGACATCTTGGTGGTGAGGGTGATACCTTGGCTCAAGTTGCTTCATCTCTACAAGATTCATACAAAACAGATTTTGACTTAAGTTCTAAACTGGAAGAAAACATTGCAACCTATCTAGAAGAAGGTTCATGTGGTTCGGTTCATGCTTCATCAAAAAACGGCAAAAAACTTCACGCAACTTACAACGAAGATAGTGACTACCAAGAATTTTTTAAAAGTGTATTAGCTAAATTTAATGTTGAGTCTCCTGATGACTTGTCTGATGATAAGAAAAAAGAATTTTTTGAATACATTGACGCCAATTGGGAAGGTGAAAGTGAAAAGGCCGAAGATACTGAAGCTCAGGACTCTTTAGTGCCAAACGGTGAGAAGAAGAAAAAAGATCTAGAAGCTTCAAAAGGCTACTAGACTAAAATCTTTTTCTTAAATTTATATAATTAATATATTATAGGAGATAATATGAGAGTATTAATTGAATGGCTAAAAGAGTTTTTTGGTATTTTGGAAGAAAAACCAGTTGAAAAGAAAACTGTTCGCAAAGAGCCTGTAGCAAAGAAAGTTGTTGCAAAAGGACCAAAGAAAGCTACTAAGGCTTCTTTAAACAAATTAACTAAAGCACAGCTTGAAGTTAAAGGTCGCGAACTAGGCATTGAACTAGACAAGAGACAGAAAAAATCTGCCCTTGTTGATGAATTGTTCAAAGCTGAAATAAAATAATTTTGTTATATAATATAACTTAAAACAAGGAGATAACAATGGCACAATGGGGAAAAACAGACGTCGCGGCTGACGTACCGAAGTGGCTAGAAACTGACGCAAACAATACTAATAAATCTAATGATGAAGATTTAGCAGTTTTTGTCGATATGACAGAAGCAGGTATTGCAGCGAACAGAGCGAAGGGTCTTAAAACACCTGGTTGGAACTTGTATCACACTTATACTGATCAGAATGGCGCAACTCGCCATAAAGCAGAATCGTTAGTACCTATGAAGGTTACTGCTGTTGCTGCTGGTGACTTAGGTATTACTGGTGATACTGCCGATGAAGACGCAATTGTAGCTGACGCATAAATTAACTAAATCATTATTATATTATGATATTGACAGAGTCAACTTTTCTGCTATACGCAATGAAGCACTATGATAATCCTCAGTGTACTGAGATGTCAGAGTTCGACGAAGACATGAAGAGATTTCAGTATCTTCGAAAGCTATTTAGCAGGTACCGACAGGACCAGGATTTGAAGGAAAGGTTGATTCTGAATCATTTAATTGTGCTGTACAATGTGTTTGGTGTAGAGGCCACGAATATGTTATTCATGCGATTGCATGAGTATCACGAATATTTAAGACCATTCGTGGAATATTTAAACTTTATGCCAGCCATATTGGTATACGACGACTATGTAATTAACAGTAGAAGTATTATATCAGACAGTTACATTAAAGACACATTAAAGGAAATCTGAAATGGTAGTAGATTTATTCTTAGTATTTAGCTTTATCAAAAGGCTGGTAACGCCATTTAGAAAGTGGGCTGCATATAAGGAAGGTATCATTGATGAAAAAGGCAATATACTGATTAGCCGTAAGGAATTTAATAAGAACAATCAGAAAAAGGCATTTGGTCTTTTTGACCAACTCATTCTTAATCTTAAGAAATTATTAGAAAAACTGCCAGGTGGTACTACACGTATCGCATCTTATGCTGCAGCTCTATGGCTTATTAAAGAGAATGAACGATTTGATAAAACAGATAAATTATTATCAGAAGGCGTGTTGACAGAGTCGCATATTGGTGATATAATAGGCATGTCTTTAAATGAATTTTTAGAGCAGAATGCAGACATACTAAATGAGGCAGCTTGTCCTGCTGCAACAGGTGATATTAAACTCAATACTAAAAACAGAGATGCAACAATTAAGAATCATAGTTATGGTCCTTTAAATGTAGGTGTTCCTGGTGCTTATTGGGATAAAATAGCAGACCATTGGGAGACAACAACAGAGGCAGCCAAGAAGAGTAATTGTTCGAACTGTGTTGCTTTTGATATCTCTCCTCGTATGGAAGATTGTATGCCAGGTGAAACATCAGATGATGATGGTCAATTAGGCTACTGTTGGATGCACAATTTTAAATGCCATAGTGCCAGAACATGCATGACTTGGGCAAAAGGTGGACCGATTGATAACGACACTACAAGTTTAGATTGGCAGGCAAGAAATGAGGACGCACCGGCTGTAAATGTTGGTGGAGGTCAAATTGCAGGACTTGGTGTAGGACCTGATGGTGAACCAGGAGTTCCAATGGGAGCTCGTAAAAAACATAAAAAGAAGAATACAAGTGTTAAAAAAGTATTCTCTCAATTTTTAAAAGATGTACAGGAAAAATAATGAAACAGGAAAATAAAGACAACGTATTTGAACAATTGAAAGTGGACGAAGGAGTAGTCTATGAAATCTATCACGACCATCTTGGGTACCCAACCTTTGGTGTCGGTCATCTTATCCTCGAGTCGGACAGTGAATTCGGAGGGGAACTTGGAACACCGATTAGTGAAGAACGTGTCAGGGACTGTTTTGACAGAGACCTTGATATATCCACATCCGAGTGTCACGCTTTATACGGCGAAGGGGAATTCGGAAACTTCCCAGGAGAGGTCCAGGAGATCTTGGTTAATATGATGTTCAATATGGGTCGTACAAGACTTAGTAAATTTAAAAACTTTACTGCTGCTTTACTAGACCACGATTGGAAACGCGCAGCTGTCGAAGGAAGAGATTCCAGATGGCACAAACAAGTAACCAATAGGGCAGAACGTCTCATGGTACGCATGGAAGAAGTTTAATACTATGGCGAATGTATTTACAAAGTCGCTAGGTGAAGTGCTTACATTGCCTAGTACGAACAATGCGATTAAAAAGGTCACATTAGATATTAAAACATATGATGATTCGGTTGGTGAAGGTACCTTTATCAGTTGGCCGGTTCAGTCAGTTTTAAGTGATGCAGATCTTACGGCAGCAAATTACATCACAACTGCAGACGTAGGATTAACACAAACAGATATCATCAACTGGGCTTGGAACAATGTCGGTGGCGATACATATTATAATGAAAAAATTAAACCTGCAGTCGATGTAATGTTGGCAGACCAACTACAATTCGCGGGAGTAGCAACAGCCGATATCAGTACGATACCAGCTTAACAGATATGCAGGGATATGAGATGTGGTCATTAATTGTTTCTTGGTTTACCAGTCCAACATATAGAATAACAGTTTCATATGATTCTAAATTTGGCAATAAAGACGACAAAACATATAAAGGCGTAAAATCTGTAAAGAAACAGAATTGGAAAGAATTATCTTTTATTGATAAGGATAATAAAACAGTGACAATACGTTCTAATAATGGCTTACATTATAGATTAGAACAAGAATAAATAATACTATATTATAAACAATGGAGAATATAAAATGCCAGTAAATGACATTATTAAGCATGCGATTGATAACAACCCATTAAAAGTGCAAGGTGCATTTGAAGATGAAATGAAAAATCGAGTTCGTACAGCTTTAAACACAAAATACCAAAGTATGACAAGTGAAACTCAACCTGAACATGATGTTGAAGAAATTGATGTTCACTCAGGTCAAACTGTAGAGCAAGTAGAAGACTAAATGTATCAGGTTTTCGGAACGATCATTTTAGTTTTAGGTGCAAGTTCCTTGTATCTCTATAATGATAATCAAACTCTCAAAGAAAACAATTTTAAATTGGAAGGTGCAGTAGCAGAACAAAAAGCTGCAACTGCCGCAATTAAAGAATCGTTTGAAAGACAAGGCGCTGCCCTGAGCAATATGCAAAGGGCAAACGCTCAAATTGAAGCTGAAAAAGATAGATATTTGGATATTTTTAATAGACATAATCTAAATAAGTTGGCACTACTGAAACCAGGCCTAATCGAGACCAGAATTAATAATGGTACCAAGGCCGTATTTGAGGAGATAGAGAATGATAGCAAGAAGCTTAATGCTCTTAACGACAATCCTAGCGATTAGTGGTTGCTCATTATTACCAACTAAAGTTATTGAAATAGATGCGAAACCTATAGAGATTGAGATTATTCAACCTATATTACCGCGTCCTTTAAATCTACAACAGCCTCAATTCTATGTAGTATCAGAAGCAATTATTACAAACCCATGTCAGAAAGTTATGAAACTTGATGCTGATGGTAATCATATTGTAAAGGAAGATGGAACACATCAAACAACTCGACCTAAAACATGTGAATTATCAGAAAGAGAAAACCCAGAATGGCCGGTCGGTTATACTTACCTGGATAGGTTTGAAGATGATATGAAAGCACTCAATAGTGGCGACATCGTATATGTAGCTTCGACAGTAAAAGATTATGAATTGATGACTGCGAACTTTCAAGAGCTACGCAGGTACATCAGGGAACTTGGTGAGGTGGTAATCTATTATAGAGAAGTCACTGGCCCGAAACAAAAAGAATTAAAATAAGTTCATATCAACCTCGTTCTGAGGAAAATGCCCTATAAATATTGGTTGACAAATTATGTATTTGGTGATATAATAACTCATACGAGGAGGAATTTCACTTGTCAAATCAAGAAGAAATCTCAGATTTAAACATAGACGTCGCACTTATTAAGAAAGACATAAAGCAAATCGAACGATTCTTCGGAAAAGTTGATAATGCTGTGGATGGCATGGCTGATATTACTCAGAGCCTTGCTGTACAGCACCAAATCGTTAAAAACTTTCAGGAGAAACTTGGTTTCTTTGATGAGAAATTAGAATCATCAGCTAGACATGGGCTGGAAGGAAGACTAGCATTGAAAGAAGAACTAGACGAACATAAAGAAACATTTAAAGAAACCATGCTGGCAAGTATGGAAGTAGCAAAAGAACAACATATAAGTATTGCTATTCAAACACGGAAGGAAAATGACGAACGACATGCAAGACTCCGTACCGCTATTGAGAACATCGCCAAGGATGTTGGTGATAAAATTGCAGACCAAGAAGGAAGGTTGCGCAATATAGAGAATTTAAAATGGTGGCTATTAGGCGCTATAGCAATAGGCTCATTTATTGCACATAATTTTGACTTATCCTATATTATGGGTTGACATTTGACCTTAGATAGGTTATAATAGCCTAATATATACCACGGATTTTTATTATGATTGATTTTGTTGACATACAATACGCACAGCACCTTGCTGGCAGACTTGAAAATTACCGCATTCGCAATACAAACCCTTACAAGATTAACTTTCGATGCCCTCTCTGTGGAGACTCACAGAAGACTCGAACCAAGTCACGGGGTTGGCTACTTGAGAAAGAAAATAACTTTTACTTCTATTGTCACAATTGTAGTGAGAGTCATTCCTTTTCCAACTTTCTCAAAATACTCGACCCCCTAGCATACAACGACTATATTGCTGAAAAATTCATAAAGAAAAATGATAAAGCAAAGGTCAAACCAATGGAACAATTCAAACAGGATGCTCCATCCTTTGCTTCCAACGAGCCGTTAAAAAAATTAAAAAAAATCAGTCAACTTGATTGGAATCATCCCGTGAAGGCATATATAGATAAAAGGGCCATTCCTCCGGCACATCATTATCGGCTTTATTTGGTAAGAAAATTTAAGGCTTGGGTAAATGAATATATTCCAGATAAATTTGATCATCTGGATAAAGATGAGCCAAGGTTATTAATACCCTTTCTAGATGAAAATAAAAATTTGTTCGGTGTATCGGCTAGAAGTTTCAAACCAGATTCTAATTTGCGATACGTCACAATCATGTTTGATGATAAACCTAAAGTCTTTGGTTTAGACAAAGTAGATTTTAATCGTGACTATTATGTCTGCGAAGGTGCATTGGACAGCATGTTTTTATCAAACGCAGTAGCCATGGCTGGTGCAGATGGTAGTGTTAAGGGATTAAGACGCCCTGAAAACTCCATTTTTGTATTCGATGCTGAACCTCGGAATAAAGAGATTCATAAACGAATGGAAAAAATTATCAAGTCCGGTTACCGAATTGTAATCTGGCCAGATAATATGAATGGAAAAGATATAAACGAAATGGTCCTCAATGGTACTAAAGATGTGGAAGGAACAATCCTTCGCCAAAACACATTTAAAGGTCTTGAGGCTGAACTTAAATTAACAGAGTGGAGAAAAGTGTAGATTATGAAGGTTAAGTTAATTAGTCACAGTCAATCGCCCGATCATAATGAATCGGCACAGGATCTAATTGCTTATTGTGCAAGAGTAAGTAACCCGGAAAATCAAAACAATAAAGAAACCTCAGAAAAACTTTTAAATTATCTAGCCAGATATAAACACTGGTCACCATTTGAAATGGTATCAGTCTGTTTAGAGGTAGAAACAACCAGAGACATAGCACGTCAACTGTTAAGACATCGTAGTTTCTCATTCCAAGAATTTAGTCAAAGATATGCAGATCCGACAAAGGATTTGGAATTTGAAGCCAGAGAAGCAAGATTACAAGACCCGAAAAACAGGCAAAATAGTATACCTGTTGATCGAAACGACGAAAAACACAGACGAATTAATGAAGAGTGGAGAATGAAACAACTTGAATTGATTCGTGAAATTAAAAAATTATATAATTGGGCACTTGATAAAGGTATCGCAAAAGAACAAGCCCGAGCAATCTTACCCGAAGGTAATACAATCTCAAGGTTGTATGTCAACGGAACATTACGTAGCTGGATTCATTATATTGAACTCCGTAGTGGTAATGGTACACAACAAGAACATGCCGAACTGGCCCTAGCTGTTGCAGAAGTCATTGCGAAGATTTTCCCTTTATCAGAACAATATATTGCAAAGGAATAGGAGAAACATTATGCAGCATTTGGGTATAGAAATAGATAAAACAAGAGACAAGATTTTAGGTGAACAATCATTTAAATTGTTAAAAGATTATTATTGTCGGGAGGACGAAAAGAGTCCTCAAATGGCCTTTGCCAGGTCAGCTGTTGCGTATTGTAATGGAAATTTAAAATTGGCACAACGAATTTATGATTATGTCTCCAAAGGTTGGTTTATGTATTCTAGCCCCGTTCTATCCAACGCTCCTTTAAAGGGAGAGAAGGTAAAGGCGTTACCAATATCATGTTTTCTTACCTATGTGCCAGACACATTAGAAGGACTTATAGACCATTCAGCAGAACTTAGATGGCTGTCAGTTAAGGGTGGTGGAGTCGGAGGTCATTGGTCGGACGTAAGAGCTGTATCCAAAAAAGCCCCAGGACCTATGCCATTTCTCCATACAGTAGATGCTGATATGGTGGCTTATAGACAAGGCAGAACAAGAAAAGGTTCATACGCTGCATATATGGACGTTTCGCATCCTGATATTATTGAATTCCTGAATATGAGAATTCCAACTGGTGACGTAAATCGTAAATGTCTTAATCTACACCATGCTGTAAATATTACAGATAAATTTATGGAAGCAGTAGGCTTGGGACTTAATTGGAATTTACTTGACCCAAGTGACGGTACAATTCGTGACACTATTAAGGCTCGTACTTTATGGGAAACAATTCTTGAAACCCGATATCGTACTGGTGAACCTTACTTAAACTTCATTGACACAGCAAATAGAGCGTTACCAGAATCGCAAAAAGCAAAGGGCATGTCTATTAAGGGTTCCAATCTTTGTAATGAGATACACCTTGTAACGAACGAGGAACGTACTGCAGTTTGTTGTTTATCATCAGTTAATGTTGAGCAATATGACGAATGGAAAAATACATCAATGATTAAAGATCTGATTGTATTTTTGGATAATGTTCTTCAATGTTTTATAGACAGTGCTCCCGACGCAATAGCTAGAGCGAAATATTCTGCTCAGCAGGAAAGGTCATTAGGACTTGGGGCTATGGGCTTCCATGCATATTTACAAAAACATCTTGTACCTTTCGATAGTGAAGAAGCAACAAGACTAAATGAAGAAATTTTTAAGTTTGTCAAAGAAGAGGCAGTAGCAGCTACATTGACAATGGGTAAACAAAGAGGCGAATGCCCAGATATGGAAGGAACTGGTAGACGTAACGCGCATATGCTAGCAATTGCACCAAACGCAAATAGTTCCATGATTGTAAATACATCCCCAAGTATTGAACCTTGGAAAGCAAATGCATTTACTTCTAGGACCAGAGTCGGTAGTCACCTAAATAAAAATCCATACCTTGAAGCCGAACTAGAAAAAGTCGGGAAAAATACCGACGAAGTTTGGAGTATGATAATTACTAATGGTGGGTCAGTTCAACATTTGGACTTTCTCGACCCGCATATTAAAGAGGTATTTAAAACAGCAATAGAACTAGATCAACTCTCGTTGATTCGTCTCGCCGGTGACAGACAAAAATATCTGTGCCAGGGACAATCACTGAATGTCTTTTTCCCAGCTGGAGCAGATAAAGCAGTTTTACATAAAGTACACTATGAAGCATGGGCCCAAGGTTGTAAAGGACTTTATTATCTGAGAACAGAAACAAGTAACAAAGCAGAAAATGTTGCGTTAAAAATTAAAAGAGAAAAATTAGACGACCATATTAATCCACAAGCGGTCTCATTCAGTTCACCTAACCAAGAGGATAGTCAAGATGAGTGCGTTGCTTGCGAAGGCTAGTAAAAAACAAGGAATAAAAATGCAAATAACAATATACACAAAATCGAATTGTCCTTTCTGTGAAAAGGCAAAAGCCTGGTTCACACAACACGGGTATGATTTTACCCAAATAGTACTAGACGACGAAGAGCAAAGACTTGCCTTTTATCAGAAACATAGTAATGGTAAGGAAGTAAGATCCGTACCACAAATCTTTATTGATGACAAACATATTGGGACATATAACGACCTAATGGCAATTGCAGATACACTTATTAAAAAAGCAGGTGGTCTGATGGAATTTTCTGAAACATATAAGCCATTCCATTATCCGTGGGCTGTTGAAATTACAACAAGACATGAAAAGATGCATTGGATTGAAGATGAACTAGACTTGTCAGATGATGTATCTGATTGGAAAGGTGGCAAGGTTACTCAAGTAGAAAAAGATTATATCACAAACATTTTAAGATTATTTACTCAGTCCGATGTTGCCGTTGGCCAAAACTATTATGACCAATTTATTCCTAAGTTTAAGAATAATGAAATTCGTAATATGTTAGGTTCATTCGCAGCAAGAGAAGGTATTCATCAAAGAGCTTATGCACTATTAAATGAGACATTAGGCTTACCTGATTCTGAATATCACGCGTTCTTAGAATATTCTGAAATGGCAGATAAAATTGATTATATGATGGAATCAGACACGGGCACATTACGTGGCACAGGCCTGGCTCTAGCCAAATCAGTCTTTAATGAAGGCGTTGCTCTATTTGCATCCTTCGTAATGCTTTTAAACTTCCAACGTTATGGTAAAATGAAAGGTATGGGTAAGGTAGTTGAGTGGTCAATCCGTGATGAAAGTATTCACGTTGAAGGTAACTCAAAACTATTTAAATCATTCTGTAAAGAACATTCCCGTATCGTTGATGAAGAATTTAAAAAGGACATTTATCAGATCAGTAGAAACATTGTAGACCTCGAAGATAAATTTGTAGACCTTGCATATGAAATGGGAAACATCGAAGGCTTGGAAAAATCTGAAGTAAAAGAATATATAAGATATATTACAGACAGAAGATTGCTTCAGCTAGGCATGAAACCAAACTTCAAAGTGAAGGAAAATCCTTTACCTTGGTTAGAATGGGTTTTAAATGGTGCAGACCATACAAACTTCTTTGAGAATCGTGTGACCGAATATGAAGTTGCAGGTTTATCAGGTAGCTGGGACAACGCTTACGCAAACTAAATAGGCGAAGGTACATGATTGATAAAAAGTTATTCCAAGAAGTCGTTGACGAATTAAAAGAACACGGCAATTATAGGGTATTTAATGATATCGTAAGAGAACGTGGGAAATTTCCAAAGGCGACTTGGTATTCCCCATATTCTCCAAAGAGCATTGTTAATTGGTGTTCAAATGATTATCTGTGCATGGGTCAGAACAAATATGTTATTGACGCAATGCAAACCGCGTTGGATAAAACCGGTTCAGGTAGTGGAGGAACCCGTAACATTGGAGGCACATCTCATTACCATGTAACTCTGGAAAATGTATTGGCACAATTACATAAAAAGGAACGTGGTTTATTATATACATCTGCCTATGTTGCAAACGAATGGACTTTAATCGCACTCAAAAGAATTGTTCCCAACATCTGTTTCGTATCCGATAATAAAAATCATGCTTCATTGATTATGGGCATTAAACATAGTCGAGCTGATAAAATTATCTGGGAACATAATAACATGGAACAGCTTGAAGCTGCATTACAAAAATGTGAGTTGGAAGGCAAAGTTCCCTGTATTGTTTTTGAAAGTGTTTATAGTATGGACGGCGATGTTGCTCCTATTGAAAAGATTTGTGATTTAGGAGACAAATATAATGCAATGACTTATATTGATGAAGTACACGGCGTTGGCTTATATGGTGAAACTGGTGCAGGTTATTGTGAAAAATTGGGTTTACAAGATAGGGTGGATATTCTAAATGGTACATTGGGAAAAGCTTTTGGTGGTCACGGTGGTTATATTGTTGGCGATAACATTATTCTCGATGCTATACGTTCAGTCGCTAGTGGATTCATTTTTACAACATCATTAAGTCCAGTAATGTGTGCAGGTTCAATTGCCTCAATTCGTTATTTAATGGAACATAATGAATTAAGAGATCGACATCAAGAACGAGCTCTGACACTTAAAAATCTATTAATTGATAATGGTATAGAAGTACACAAAGACGCATGTACACATATTCTGCCAGTAATGGTAAGAGACGCACAGAAAACAAAAATAATGTCAGATAGGTTATTAAACGAACATGGAATATATATTCAGCCAATTAATTACCCAACAGTCGATGTGGGTAAAGAGCGACTTAGAATTACACCGACACCACTTCATACTAATGGTATGATGGAAGATTTAGTTACAGCAATCAAACAAACATTTAAAGAACTGTTATGAAGTGGTTAACACTTACTACATCGCTCACCCTCGCCACTACAGCTGCTTATTTTAGTATTGTAGGGTTAATGACCATTTTCTCAGGCGCTGCTGTAGGGGTTCTTGTGATGGCTACAGTATTAGAGGTTGGCAAACTGGTATCAGCAGCGTGGTTGCATTATGAATGGGATCGGATAAATAACTTTGTAAGGGCATATTTTACTACAGCTATTGTAGTGTTAATGTTTATTACTTCAATGGGCATATTTGGATTCCTTTCCAAAGCACATATTGATTCGGCATTGGTTGGTGATTCTTATTCTCTTGAAGCAAGCATAATAGACAAACGACTCAGCGGTAAGCAATTACAGTTGGATAATTTGTCTGGTCGGTTAGAAAATTTGGATTATGTGTTACAAACAAGTCAAGCGAAAGACCGAAATTATGTAAACAGAGTTCAGACAGAAGAACGCAATAACATTAACGCCGATATAGATATATTAGTTGATGAAATCGTAGCTCTAAGTGAACAGAAAATGCCAATACAAAAATTACAGTTGGACCAAGAAGCAGAATTAGGTCCAATTAAATATATCGCTGATATGATTTACGGTGATGAAGCAGCCTCATTTTATGACGAGGCAGTGCGATGGGTAATATTAATTATTATATTTGTATTCGACCCATTGGCCATAATGCTTTTAATCGTGAGTACTGCAGCTTTTAAACGTGAACGTGAAACTCCTTCTAAACCATTAATTGATAATAGTCAAATAATGAATATGGAGGTCGAAGAAAAACGTAGTGGGTTAACCTCTACAATTAATAGAAGGATAATATGAGTACATTAACAATGATTGGAGGGCAAGTATTAATTGCCGCAGCTCCTAAAGAACAAACAACTGAAGGTGGAATTATTCTATCTGCAGACGTAAAGAAAACAGCATCGGAGCCTGGCGTAGTATTGGCCCACGGACCTGATGTAACAGAACCAATTATAAAGGGTGTTACCGTTTATTTAGATTGGAGTAAAGCAATGGCAGTTAGAGTTGCTGGTAACGATGCAGTGATTATTCATCAAGAATTCATTAAGGCAGTAATAGCATGAATATGAAACAAATAGCATGGGGCGGCCTCGGATTTCTAAGTTTAGGGGTAGCCTATATTGGTGTTATTCTACCAGGAATACCATTTAGTATTCCAGCAGTATTTGCAGCTTATTGTTTTGCAAAGAGTTCAAAAAGAATGCACAATTGGTTATATGGACATAAACTGTTTGGTCCATTCCTTACTAATTGGGAAACAAAGAAAGTCTTTCCACAGAAAGCAAAATATATGATGTTAGGTTTTATGGCTTTTGCTTTAATCCTAATGATTGTAACAACAGGCAATTGGAAAGCAGTCGCGTACTCTGGATCCTTTATGGCTCTAGGCGCACTATGGGGATGGAGATATCCTTCAACACCAGAAGAGTATGACCGTCGCAAAGCAGCAGGAGAACGAATCGGACTATTCAAATGAGTGAAAAGCCAGAGCAGCCACACGAAAACTTTGATTACGAAAAGTGGAGAAAGATTAACGACTTCGCTAATTATCTAAACAGAATGCATTATATGAATCAGCATAAAGCTATTGTTGATAATATGATGCAGAACTTAATGATCATCGATGAAGTGGTTGATCACATGGATGAATATCCTGATGCTGAATATATTATTAAAAAGATACAAAGGAGAAATCTTAATGACAAAGATTTTTGAAAGTCCTGATAAAGGCAAAACAGTTTACGAAAGAGAAATTGGAGCTCCAATTTCCACAAGAAAATTAGTAAAGAAAACGAAGGTGAAAAATGAAAGATAGATATGTTGTTTTAACAGCGGTCAGTAGCTTTAGACAAAGATACGTTGTGCCTGTTTCCGAAGTTGCAAAATGGAACGAGGAAATGAAACTAACTGATACACTAGCACAGCAGTGGGCCCAGGAATCTGTAGAGGCAGAAGAATTAAATGAATTCTCTCAAAAATGGATTGGTGAAGAAGTGTACGACATTAATATTGTGGAAGAGGAAGAAGTATTGGCATTATGGGCAAAAGATAATCCAAATATGACTGAAACCGATATGCCAATGTCTCGTCGACTTTCTACTATCCGTAATTGGAAAGCAGATAAAAGATAATGGAAATACTATTTTACAACGCATGGCCGTGGATATTAATGTTCGTGGTTGGAGTTTGGTTTGATAACCGAGTAAAAAAGAACAAAGACTAATGAAAAACATGTGGAGACTATGGGCAAAAGCCATAGGGGAAAAGGAAGGCACAACTGATGCTGAAGCAGACAAAATCGCTATGATTAGAACTGTTATCGTTGGTGTTAACTTTATTACATGTTTTGTCATTATAGCCGGAAACATACATAACTGGTGATAGTATGAACGAAATGCGCGTTACAGTGCAAAAGGTAGTAATTTTCGGAACTGCTAATTGCCCAAACTGTACAAAGGCCAGAATATTGGCCGAAAATAATTATACAGAAGTGGAATATAAAGATATTACCTTCACAGAAAACTATGAGGAATTATTAGGGTATAAAGTCAACATGACTATCCAACCTCATATTTGGATTCATTTAAAACGAGAAGAAGCACGATACATTGGAACATATGCAGATTTTAAAAGTTTCCTTATTAACTTAATAATAGATAAATGAAATACGATAAACTACGATCAGCAGCCTATGGCGAAGGACGCCGATACTTTAAATGGTGGCTAAAATTTACCGGTCAAAAGATATAAATAGAACACTATGGCCTATTCTAAAAAAGTACTCGACAGATTTGAAGCAGTAACCAATAATCCTGCAGCACACGGAGTTGGAAGGTTTGATCCTGACGACCCTAATGTAGCAACAGGAATGACTGGCGCACCTGCTTGTGGTGATGTAATGAAACTCGATCTTAAGTTAAATCCTGAGACCGAAGAAATCATTGATGTTAAATTTAAAACTTATGGTTGCGGTTCAGCAATTGCAAGTTCATCAATGTTCATTGAAATGTTAGTCGGTAAAACAATAGAAGAAGCAAAACTAATTAAAGATAGCGAAATCGCAGAAGCTTTAGAATTACCCGCAATTAAAATACATTGTTCAGTTTTAGCAGAAGACAGTATTAAGAAGGCAATTGAAGATTGGGAAGAGAAAAAAGCTGGTAGAAATACAACATGGATTGAGCGAAACACTAAACAAAGGGTATAACAATGTATGAATATAAATGTAAACTAATTAGAGTCGTTGATGGTGATACTGTTGATGTAGACATCGATCTCGGGTTCGGCATTTGGCTTAAAAAAGAACGAGTGCGTATTATGGGCATTGATACCCCAGAATCAAGAACAAGTAATAAAGTAGAAAAATTATTTGGAAAGGCAGCTTCAAAAAGACTCAAAGAAATCCTTACAGGAAAACCAACTCTCAAAACATTCGCAGCTAGAGATGGTGAAGATATGAAAGGTAAATTCGGCAGAATCCTTGGTGATTTTATTGTCGATGATAAACTTGTTACATCATATCTAATTGACGAAGGTCATGCTGTAGAATATCATGGTGGTGCAAAGGCTGATGTAGACGCAGCTCATCTGAAGAACAGAAAACGCATATTAAAAGAAGGACTTGTTGACCAAAAAGCTTATGACAAGCTATGGAAAACAGGGAAATATTCTTAATCTATGTTATTTTGGTTCGGCTTTACATTAATGGTCCTCAACGAGGGCTTTGTCATAATGAGACACGTACACCCTTGGTTTGCCAATAAAAGACAAGAGCTCATTGACCGATTGGGAACTCGTTGGAAGCGTATTCACGGAACATTAGATTGGATGTGGATAGGTGGAGTGACCTTAGGTATCGCAATAGACATTTCAAATTGGAAACAGTATGCCCTAGCATTAGGGCTATTTTGGGGCATAGTCGTCTCAACTGTATATCTTCCCATGCTCATCCGAAAACTTTTAAAAATAGTTTCATAAAAGTGTTGACATTTTAATAGTAACCTGTTATAATATGCTCATATTGAAGGGATTTACCTTTAGATTTAATAACGAAGGTAAGACTTCATAACAGAGAGAAAGAAATGGCAACAGGAAAAGTAAAATGGTTTGATGGAACAAAAGGATTTGGATTTATCACACCAGATGAAGGCGGAAAGGATGTGTTTGCACACTTTTCAGCAATTAAAGCAGATGGATATGCATCACTAGAAGAAGATCAACAAGTGACGTTTGATATTGAAGAAAGCGAAAAGGGTCCACAAGCAACAAATATTGTTTAATGGTATACAATAACGAATTCAGTGGCAGATCAGTAGATCTGTCACCGAGAAAAAAACACCCTAAAGATAAAAGGCCACCTACGGCAATGCCATTTGACATTGCACTCAGAAAGTGGAAAAAACAGTGCGAAAAGGCCGGTATCGTTCAGGAGATACGTAAAAGAGAATTTTACGAAAAGCCAACATCTAAGAGAAAAAGACTCAAGGCAGAGGCTACAAAAAGAGCTAAAAAGAAAACATTGGAATCATTGAGAGGTGGTTTCGCCCCTAGATCAAGAAGAAGATAACTCTTCTCTATAGAGGTTTTATATTATGACAATGCACCTAATCCAGGGCGTTCAAGTCCTGGGTAAGACAAAAAATTCAAAAATTACTAAAAGGAGACTTCTGGAATTAGAGGTCGAATGGCGAGTACATAATAAAACAATGAAAAGAAAAGGTATGCATAATATGCGTTATAATACCTTGGACGAATATATAGATTATGTTTTTGGAAGAAAGAAGTTAAAACGAGAGTTTGAACCTTTTAAACAAGAAAACAAAACCTATCAGAGAGAAGTGCCTTATTATCCATCATGGACGCAACCAGCGAATAAGGCACTCTCCAATCCAACTCCGCGTAAAGAGAGACCGATATACACGGGAACACTAATAAAAGGAATCGCAACCATGCATAAATCTAATGCGGTACCAGTAATCAGTCAACAAGAGGCTGAAGACATATCGAAAATGGGGAAATAAAAATGGCATCGAAGAATGATATTACAGGTGATTCCATAAAAAGTAAAACTGGTGACCAGAAAAAGTATGCCGACGGATGGGATGCTATTTTTGGCAAGAAGGACCAGAAAGTCAAACAGCAGGACATGACTGAACTGAATGGAGATGGCAATAGAGATCGAGGCCGATATGGAGAGGATGAAAGAGAAAAATTTTCACATCAAGCATATCAACGTTATCCTCATTTAAAAGAAATCGAAAAAGCCTTAGACGAAGTAAAGGATGACTTCGAAAATCTTGCTGATGAATAAATGTAGTGAGTGTAGTAAAAGTCTGCACCCAGCAACGATTATATACCACACGGCAGATAAGAAACACGTGTTTTGTGGCGCTGAATGCAGTCATTTTTGGCATATTAAACAAAATAATGGTTGACATTGATAGCTTATTGTGTTATAATGGTACCATAAATTGAATTAAGGAATACATTATGAGTACTGAATTGAGATCTGTCCCAAATACTGATATAATGCAAACTAGGTTCTTTGGTGGAACTAAACGTGGTACGTGTTTACAATTAACACCACCATGGAAAACAAAAGGTCATATCCAACTAACTCGATCTCAAGCCAAGTCGTTGGCTCAAGAGTTAATGTTATTCGCAAACAAATTTGAAGTTCCACAGACGTTAGAAGACATCGTTAATGACGAAGGGAGATTTGTATGATGACAGACACAAAACCTTGGAATATAATCCAACAATTAGAATCTGATAATAGTCGTTTATTTAAAGAACAAGTGATATCGGAACATTTAACCAACAGAGAATTCCTATGGGGATTGAGTGTAGGACTAGATGCCATGATAACATTTGGAGTAAAAGACATTCCAATTTCAACTGAGGATGGCCCAGGTCTTACTCTATCTGAATTTGAATCTCTTGCTGCTGATTTGGCTGGCAGAGTGCTTTCAGGTAATGCAGCTAAAGATGCAATTAAAAATGTAATGAATAAAGCCACGATGGAAGAATGGAATGATTGGTATCGCAGAATCCTAATTAAGGATATGAGAGCTGGGTTTAGTGAAAATACAGTAAATAAGATGGCCAAAAAGGCTGGGCATGACCCGGTCGTTCATGTATTCGGTTGTATGCTAGCAAATAGTGGCGATAAAAATCCAAAAAGAATTAAAGGTAAATGTATTATTGAATACAAATATGATGGCGTCAGATGTATTGCCATTGTTAAAAACCAAGCCTGTACAATATATTCACGTAACGGTAAGGTCCTAAGTAATTTTCCACATATTGAAACTGCATTAATCAGACGCCAAAATGAAGGTATGGTATTTGATGGTGAAATTATGTCAGAAGATTTCCAAACACTTATGAAACAAGTCAATCGTAAAGAAGGCGCACAGACAGAAGATGCTTTCCTTGCCTTATTTGACGTGATTCCATTAGACGAATTTGAGGCTGGTGTTGGTACTGTATCTCAGGTTGACAGAAAATTGGCTTTACAAGAATATGCAAATGTTGATCCAGCAATAAAAGTTGTTGATTACTGGCAGTTAGACTTTGAGACAGACGAAGGTAAAGAACTCTTTGCAGATTTAAATAAACAGGCAATTGAAAAAGGCTACGAAGGTGTAATGATTAAACCTATTGATGGCATTTACGAATGTAAAAGAACATATGCCTGGTTGAAAATGAAACCTTATATCGAGGTTACACTTACTGTAGTCGATTTGGAAGAGGGCACAGGAAAGAATGAAGGTTTATTAGGGGCTCTTGTATGTGAAGGCACAGACGAGGGTAAGAACTTTAATGTTAAGGTCGGCAGTGGTTTGACTGATGATAACAGAAAAGACATTTGGGCAAATAAAGAACAAGTGTTAGGTCAGTTGGTAGAAATTAGAGCTGACTCTGTATCATTGGCAGATGATTCCGACACATACAGTTTAAGGTTCCCAAGGTTTAAAACGTTCAGAGGCTTTGAGCCAGGAGAGAAACTATAATGTTTGGATTATTTAAAAAAGACCCGAGAAAGAAACTGCAGACACAATACGAAAAGTTATTGCATGACGCAATGTTACTACAACGGTCAGGCGATATCATGAGTTACTCTACTGTGACCGAAGAAGCAAACATGGTACTCGACCAAATTAATGAGCTAGATGCTGGAGAGAAACTATGACACAATATGACGAAACAGTCGAAACCCAAAGACTTATAATTGAAGCTGAGAAATGGGCAAAAGAACTTAGAGGCATACATATGCATTCAATGAATTCAATGTATTATGATGACAGACCTGAGGACACTAAAGATGGTAAATCAGTTACTGACCACGAGTTTAATGATGGCGTTATTGAGAGATACCAGGCCGGGAAGCTTATTCATACCTTTGGAAAGAGAATGAATCGTGCAGAATTATTGGACGCATACACAAGAAAAGGCGCATAATCGCATGAGTAATTTTAACAAAAACTTTTTGCCGTTGTGGTTTGCAGCTGGTGTTGCTTTTTTAATGTTATTTGCTAGTGAAACTAAAGCATTTAATTTTGATACAGTAATATCAGAAGATGAATATTGTATGGCACTCAACATATATCACGAAGCAAGGTCAGAAAATATGGCTGGACAATTTGCTGTTGCTGATGTAGTTTTAAATAGAGTAAATCATAGGGATTATCCGAGCTCTGTTTGTGGTGTCGTACGACAAGCAGAACTTTCAGAATGGTGGTTAACCCAAGGACGTGAAGTACCAGTAAGAGATAGATGTCAGTTCAGTTGGTATTGTGATGGTAAAAAAGATGATCCGATGGACGGAGACGCTTGGTCAAATTCACTGCTTATCGCCACACAGATTTTAAGACAAGGATTATATACAGGACTGACTGAAGGTTCCACCCATTATCATGCAGATTATATTACACCTTTTTGGGCTCCAACTTTACATCAAGTAGGAACAATTGGTTCTCATATTTTCTATCGTGCAGACTAAATAAATAATACCATATATTAAATATGGAGTTTATTATGAGAGTTGCTGGTGTTGACTACAGTTTAAGTAGTCCTGCAATTTGTGTACACGAAGGTGAAGAATGGAGTTACGATAACTGTACTTTTTACTATTATGTAAAACAAAAGAAATTATTAATTGGAGAGAAAGGACAGTATCAAGCGACCATGTATCCAGACAATTGGTTTAACGACCAAGAGAGATATGATATTATTGGTTCATGGTCACAAGCTAAATGTTTTGAATGTGACTTTGTTGGAATTGAAGGATACGCATTTGGCGCAGTAGGTAGAGTATTCCAAATCGCAGAGAATTGTGGATTATTTAAACACAAGCTCTGGGAAAAGAACATACCCTACGATGTATATGCACCAACCATGATTAAAAAATTTGGTTGTGGTAAAGGTAACGCGAATAAGGAAATGATGATAGAAGCCTTCGAAGCAGAAACAGGGGTTGACATTCGCGCTAGATGTGGTATAATAAACAAATCGTGGAATCCTATTACTGATATCGTAGATGCCTACTATATTTGTAAATACGGTTTCACACAATATAACGAGGAAAAAGATGATAGTAATATTTAACGGCCCACCGGCTTCAGGAAAAGATGAGGCAGCGAGTTTATATAAAGAAAAATATGGCTATGGGAATCTTTCGTTTAAACATCAGCTCTTTAAAGAAACAATTGCACATTTCGGTGTAGACAAAGAGTGGTTCATGGAAGGCTATGAAGACAGAACCAAAAAGGAAACAAAAGAATACGCTTTAGGCGATCGCTCAAGGCGTGAAGCAATGATTCATGTATCAGAGGACATTATTAAACCTAGAAACGGTAAATCGTTCTTTGGTTGGAAGGTATCCAAAGAGATTGAAGAAGACAAAGATTATGCAGTTGCTGATGGTGGATTTGTAGAAGAACTTGAACCATTAATTGAAAAGGTTGGTGCAGAGAATATTGTCATCGTTCAATTAACAAGAGAAGGACATGATTACTCTTCTGATTCACGTAGATACTTTAATGGCAATTTATATAAAGAGTTTACAATTGGTGAAGCCACAAAAATTGACAAAGCTTACATGTTAAAAGAAGAATTAAATATTAAAACCTATAGAGTTCATAATAATGGCTCAGTTAGGGCTTTCCATAATACACTAGAAGCAATTCATAATGAACTAGTTTCAGAATAAGGTAATTTTTTATTATGATAGGATTAGCTGATAAGCTAAAGAACATTTCAAAGCCGAATATAATTAATCTCAAAGAATGTAGAGACCGTAGGGACTACACAAGAGAAGAATTTGCACTACTCGATGTACATGATATTAATATACATGAATACGATAGATACGAAGAAGGTAAATCAATAGGTTTTGTCGGTGATGCACATGCTTGTGCTACCACTACAAAAGGTGTCACTTCATCACACATGCTTACTATTAAATGGTGGTATGAAAACACAGATGAGGAATATGGCATATTCTTTGAAGATGATTTGGATTACGCCACAGTGAGACATTGGAATTTTACACTACAAGAATTTATTGAAAAGTGTAATAAATGGGACTGGGGCGCATTGCATTTATGTAATGTTTTCGAGTATCCTTACGATGTCAATAATGAATATATTCCAATGGTACCTCGCATTAGACAAATGTGGGACCATGGTTTACAGGCGTATATCATGAAAAGAGAATATGCAAAGAAAATAATTGATTATTATTTTGACGATTTTGGGCAAGGCAATATTAACTATCGTATGCCATTAGGTAGCCCAGTCACAACAGAAAACAATTTACTACATGGGTTTGGCTTGGTTATCACATTCCCACTGTTTAACCACAACGTGCAAGATTTTCGTTCAAAGAATATATATTATTATAATGAACAAGCAAAATCTGCCTTTTATTCCTATGAATTACTAAAGGAGTGGTGGGAAACAAAAGGGGCATGGCTATCATTGGATCAAATATTTGATAATGGTAGAGAACCAACTAAGATTTATGGAGAATTAAACTATGATTAATAATGGAGAAAAAAGATGAGCGTCGTATATAAAGGCAAAATAATTGACACTGATTTGTCAAAAAATTCAAATGGTGGAACAGAAATGATGAGGCAGCGCCTTGTCGATAATTGCGATACAGAATTGCTATCACAAGTTGCTGTACACTTATCAAGACCTAGAGAACTATATGAAGATGTTCCAAATATTCTATGGTGTCACGACCTAGCGGTTGACCCAGAAAATAGAGTACTGAATGATGGTGGTTGGGAAAAATTCGACCATTTTATTTTTGTAACCGCATGGCAGAGAGACCAGTATATAGTACGATTTGGCATGCCGTATTCAAAATGTTCAGTTATTCATAACGCTATTGAAAAGCAATATGATCCTGTGACAATGTCTACAGATAAAATTAGATTCATTTACCACACAACACCTCACAGAGGTTTGGAATTATTGGTTCCAGTATTTGATGCACTTTCAAAAGAATTCGATAATATTCATTTAGATGTATATTCAGGGTTTGACATTTATGGCTGGCCTCAACGTGATGAAGCGTATAAAGGATTATATTCAACTATTGAAGCACATCCTCAGATGACATATCACGGTGTAAAAAGTAATGAGGAAGTATTATCCGCATTGCAAGAATCACATATTTTTCTATACCCGAATGTATGGCCTGAAACTTCATGTATTGCACTTATCGAAGCTATTAAAAGCCAATGTATTTGTATTCATCCGAACTTTGCAGCGCTACCGGAAACAGCTGCCAATGCAACGATTATGTATGATTACATCGAAGACCCATCAAAACATGCTAACTATGCATTTGTTGTAACAAGACAAATACTACAGAATATGCAAAAGGACCAGAACTATTTTAATGGGTTCACATATTCAGACAGATTTAACTTGGCAAGAAATAATATTCCATCATTTACAAATATGTGGAATGCCGCCCTAAGGAGTGTAGTAGAAAATGCCCAAAAAAGAGAAGGATAACGTAATACAGTTTCCTAATTATGGCATGTCAAAACCGCCAATGGACGCTCAAGAAATCCAAGACAAATTATTAGCCTATAAGGAAAGCTATTCATCAGAACTGGCTGAAATTATTTGGCAGAATGTTTTAGGTGAAATGGATAGAGCAGGCTGTGATTTTGACGAGGACATAGAAAAATACTTTGCGAGTATGGTATTAGTATTTGAAGCTATTAAAGCGCTACACCTCTTGTCATTGGACGTAGCTCACCCCCTACATGAATTTGCAGATGAAAATGTAATGACTTCTTCCCCAGAGCCAGGCCTAATGGAAGGCGGCTTTAAAAAAGATTTTGACTTAGGGGTTGACTTTGATCCAGAAATGGATTAAAATAGACACTACTAAATAAAAAATGGATTAAATTATGATATTAGTTGATTACAACCAGGTGATGCTGGCCTCACTCTTCGCGAGTATAGGCAACCACCACAATGTAGAATTAGACGAAAACCTACTTCGCCACATGTTCTTAAACAGCATTCGTTTTAACAGAAAAAAGTTTACCGAGGAATTTGGTGAAATTGTTCTTTGTGTAGATACGAGAGATGTATGGCGCAGAGATTACTTCCCTTATTACAAAGCTAATCGTAAAAAGAATCGTGATGATTCTGATTTGGATTGGCCAAAACTTTTTGAAGTGATTGGACAAATTAGAGAAGAGATTCATGAAAACTTCCCATATAAGGTTGTGCAGGTAGATCGTTGTGAGGCTGATGATATCATTGCGACTGTTTGTCATGAACATGGAACTGTAATGAATACTGGGTCTGAAAAGATTCTTATTCTTTCTGGTGATAAAGACTTTATCCAATTACATACATACGCAAATGTTTCTCAATATAATCCAGTTCTAAAGAAATGGGTAAGACATGCAGCTCCGGATAAATATATTCAGGAACATATTTTAAAAGGTGATGTTGGTGACGGAGTTCCCAATGTATTGAGCCCTGATAATTGTTTGGCAGTCGGGACGAGACAAAGTCCAATGACTAAGAAAAGATTACAGGTCTTAACAGAAACACCTGAAACAATGGATGAGGAAACAAAACTTAGATTTAATCGTAATAAACAAATGATTGACCTAACAATGATTCCAGAGAAATATACAACACAAATTCTCAACGAATATAATAAAGAGAAAGAAGTTGGTCGTGAAAAACTATTTAACTTCTTTGTTAAAATGAAATTGAAAAATTTGATTACAGATATACAGGATTTTTAATTATGGCTATTAAACTATCAATGGCAGAGATTCTTAACGAAATCTCAAAAATAAAAACGAAACCGGGTAAAATTGAGTTCTTAAAAGAACATGATAACCCAGCTTTCCGAACAGTATTAAGATGTATCTATGATAAAGATATAGAGCTTTTAATACCAGATTCCGCGCCTCCGTGGAATTATAACAAACATACCGATGCACAGACTATGCTTTATAGAGAAGCTCGTAGACTCAAAATCTTTATTAAAGGTGGTGGGTACGATAACCTCAATCAAATAAAGCGTGAAAGTCTTTTCATTAGTCTACTGGAAGATATCGAAAATGCAGATGCAGATTTACTTGCTAATCATATGATATCACACACTCCGGTTAAAGGACTTACACTCAAAACACTAGAAGAGGCCTATGAAGGCATTCTTACTAGTCCAATGGATATGCGATAAGGAAATTATGACGTGGCCAAACGTTATAGGGATTTACCCAAACCGAAAGAGTGGGAAAATCTAAAGACAGATGAGAAACGCCAACGCGAAGAGCGTAACAAAAAATTCAAATCCAAGAGGAAAAGACGATTAAAAGAAAAATACGGCGAATAGCGTGTTGACATTCCCTTTAAAGTGTGTTATAATATACAATTAAAGGAAAGGATATAATATGAAAGACATTAGAAGTGATAAATTGATTCTTGTCGATTGCGACGGGGTCTTATTGGACTGGAAATACAGCTTTTACAAGTTTATGGACGAAAATGGGTATATGGTACAGGTGGAAGATGTCTACGATGTCGCTACCACGTTTGACATACCCAAAACATTAGCTAGACAATTGGTTAGACAATTTAATGAATCAGCTAGGATTGGTTTCCTACCTGGATTAAGGGACTCTATAAAATATGTTAAAAAGTTACATGATGAAGGCTATGTTTTTCATTGCATTACTAGTCTCAGTACTGATTACTATGCCGGCAAATTAAGAGAACAGAACCTCGAAAGACTCTTTGGAAAGGGTGTGTTTGAAAAACTTGTTTGTCTTGATTGCGGTGATGATAAAGACGAAGGATTATTACCCTATAAAGACAGTGGCTGTATATGGGTAGAAGACAAGCCTTCAAATGCTCTAACTGGACACAGAATGGGACTCAGATCAATTCTGATTGACCATAACTTCAACCAGTATTTCGACAATCCTGACATTATAAGAGTCTCCAAGTGGAAAGAAATTTACGACGAAATCGTCTAAATTCCCGTTTAAATTCTTATAAATAAAAATATGATTCATTGGACTATATAAAAAGTATGCCTATCTACGAATTTGAAAATACTGATACCGGCGAACGGTTTGACAAAATGCTCAAACTTGCCGAACGAGAATCCTATCTCGAAGCAAATCCAAATCTAAAACAAGTTATAACCGGCTCCGCGCCATTGATTGATAGCGCGCGGTTAGGAAGGGCGAAGCCCGACCAAGGTTTTCGTGATTTACTTACATCGATGAAAGCAAATAAATCATACACAGGGAACAAAATAAACGACTGGAAATGACCTTTATCTTCATGCGTTGATTGTTTCGTATATAAGGAGAGCAAATATGCCAAGAAGTCGTATATCACAAAAAGAGAAGAGGAAATCTAAACAGGACAATGCAGGAACGCAAAATTCCAAATTTACTATGAAAAAGATCCAACCGATTACCGACACTCAGAAAGATATGTTCGATAACTATAAGGCAGGGTATAATATCGCCGCGATTGGCACGGCAGGCACAGGTAAGACTATGTGCGCATTATATATGGGTTTAATGGATATTCTTCAAGACGAGGAATATGAACAAATGATAATTGTTCGATCCGCTGTACAAACAAGGGAACAAGGTTTTATGCCTGGTTCACAAGCCCAAAAAGAGGCAGTTTATGCAACACCTTACGCCGACATTGTTAACAATTTATTTAGTCGTGGAGATGCATGGGAAATCATGAAACAAAAACGACAAATTAAATTTATGACATCATCTTTTGTAAGAGGATTAACTTTTGATAATTCTATTATAATTGTAGATGAATGTCAGTCAATGACTTATCACGAGTTGGATAGTATTATTACTCGTGTGGGAGAATCTTCAAAGATTATATTCTGCGGAGATACAAGACAAGATGACCTGGAAAGTTCTCGCAATAGGAATGATATAAGTGGTTTAAAAACATTTATAAAAGTTTTAAATCGTATTCCTTCATTCAGAACTGTAAAATTTGGAATCGAGGACATTGTTCGCTCAGGCCTCGTAAAGGAATACATTATCGCGAAGGACAAACAGGAAAAACAACAACAACCAATGAGTAAAGTTACTCATTCATTTGGCTTAAATACAGCCATGGCATAAGGAGACACTACTGAAAGGAGGTCGGGCAATCCGGCCTCTTTTTATTTTTGACATTAAAGGATATATTATGATATTTGAACACCACCAACACGGGATAGATCTACCCGCAATTACAAGAAAAACCACCGAAGAAGGAAGGAGATATTTCACTCCTACCGGCGAAGCCTATCCATCTGTAACCACAGTATTGGGAATCCTCAGTAAAGAATCTATTAAACAATGGCGAGACCGTATTGGTCATGCAGAAGCAAATAAGATTTCATCTCAAGCAGCCCGACGTGGTACTGCTGTACATAAAATTTGTGAAAATTATCTTGATAACAAAGAAGATTATAGAGAAGGTCAGCAACCTTCAAATTTATTTATGTTCGACGAAATGAGAACCATAATTGATAAGAATATAAATAATATATGGTTTCAGGAGGCTTTCCTTTATTGTGATGAACTCGAGACAGCTGGACAAGTAGATGTCATTGGGGAATACGAAGGGAAACTTTCTATTATAGACTTTAAAACTTCCAGGAAACCAAAAAAGGTAGAATGGATTACGAATTATTTTATGCAGTGCTCATTCTACGCCAAGGCCTTTGAAGAAAGAACTGGTGTACAAATAGAACAAGGCGTAATTTTAATAGGTGTCGATGGTAGTGAACCACAAGTGTTCAAATTCGATACTTCTGAATATTTAGAACACTTTAAAGCAGTAAGAGAAAAGTATAAGGAAATTCATGAACAAAAAACGGTACATAATAATTGATAAGAATATGGGCGTATTCTTAGGAACATATGATGGTCATCAGCTAGGAAAGGAAGATGATCGTATGTATGCATGTTTTGCTGAGAACAACCCATTTGGATTAACAAACGCATGTTCATTTAAATCTCTGAGGGCCTCGAATCATTTTATTAAAGACATGTTTCCTCACAAAAAGCATCTAGAATTAGAATCATTACCGGTTGAAACACTGTCAGAATTCCCAACGGTGGTGGAAATAATTAAAGCAGGGTATAGTGAACATTGTGGAGATATGTTAGATACAATGTTTGCAGAAGGACCACAAACAATTCATTAAAAGGGTTGACATTTTAAGAGTAACCTGTTATAATACAAACTATGGAAAAATCAAAATTAATCAATGACGCTCTAATGGTAGCTGTCAAAGCACACGGCGAACAAAGACGTAAGTACACGGGTGAGCCCTATGTTTTGCACCCAGTCGGCGTTTCAAAGATTGTCGAAACCGTTTCACATACGCCAGAAATGATTGCAGCTGCCCTGCTACACGACGTTGTAGAAGACACAGATGTAACATTTAGAGAGCTCAAAGAACAATTCGGTCCAGTGGTCGCCGAACTAGTCCATTATTGCACAAACGTCTCCGAGCAAGGAGATGGGAACCGTGAGTTTCGTAAAAAGATGGACGCAGACCATTTTGCTTTGGGACCAGCCGCGTCTCAAACAATCAAGGTAGCTGACTTAATTCACAATGCTGAGTCTATTGTCAAGCATGACCAAAAATTCTTCCACAAAGCATTCAAACATGAGAAGAAATATCTCTTAGAAGTGCTATCTCTAGCTGACCCCCAGCTATTGACTCAAGCCTCTCAGATCCTAGAAGAGAACTGGGTCGAACCTCACAAAAGATAACGTTCCTTATATCAAAAGGTTATAACGTTATAACAAAATAGTATAAAAGATCCGAAATAATTGTTGACTTTAACACGCAAATGGCGTATAATAGACACTTAATTAATGAAAAAGGTGACTATCTTGGATCGAATCGACATGAAGAAAAGGTTCTCATTAGGCTATTTTGATACCAAAGCTAACGACGATACCTGGGTCAAATTGGGTTCTTTCTCCAAGCTACAGGTCTGGGTTGATGACTCAATGCAAGAGGAAGGCTATCTTGACGTTACGGTTGTAGACACCAGCGTGGTTCATGGAAGAAGCCCTCAGCGGGTTAAAATCGTCCTTAATATCAACCTATCAACAGAACGCTTCAAAGATGCTTTCCATATCAATATGGCCCAACTTGACCATCGCTATGGTGGTCGTGGCATCGCTGCTAAAACCTACCGTTATATCACCAAGAAGATGGGAATCACCCTACAGGCTGGGACTGCTCAGTCGAAAGGCGGTCGTAAGGTTTGGTTTGACCTTGCCCAGTTTAATGATCTTGAAGTATATACTAGGTCGAGATGTGGCAAGCCTTATGTCGTCGGTATTGACGAAGAGGAACGCGAAATATGGCATCCCATTAAGGAAATATATGATGGGATGAAGGAGATGTTTGTCTTCGCTCGAGCTGCATGATGGTTATATCAAAAGGTTATATCGTTATAACAAAATATTATAAAGGAATGGTTGACATTAACACGCAATTCGGATATAATATACACTTAATTAATGAAAAAGGTGACAAACAATGATTCTAGAGACAATCCTAATCGAAGACATCAATACCTATCAAGGCGACTGCCCAAATGGCTGGGACCTCGTTGAATATGAAAAAGGTACCGACCCGATGGACGGATTTGTTCTTTATGGATTCGACGAACTCTATATGATGGTTCCTCCTTCCAAAGCTGCTCATTGTTTCATGGATTCCGCCCCATACGACAGGACTCGGGACGGAGTATAAAAACTTTTAAAAAGAATTCAGTTAGCGTGTTGACATTAACAAGTAATTATGGTATAATGTACACATATTAAATAGGAAAAGGAAAAAAATATGAAATATTTTACAGTCAAACAAATCAAGATCCCAGCTTCGGAAAAAGATTATCCAAACCAATATGGTTGGAGTGGTGCTGAAGAAAAATCACCAGCTTGGAAAGCTAAAATGCAAACAATGCATTATAGAGACTCTTTTGAAATTGACCCTTCAGCCCTTGAATTCTACAAGGACACCTATTTGGTCCAGGCCAACGACCTGGAACACGTATTCAAAATTACCAATCTATGGGATGAGCCAGACGCGGTTCACTCTTATGAAACTGGTCACTCAACATCAGTTGGTGACATCGTAATGGACAATGAAACTGGTGATCAGTTCATGGTCGCAAACTTCGGTTTCAAAAAGGTAGCTTAATTATGAATAAAGAAATGATATTTAAATTTTTAGATTCTCTCCGCGAAAGTGGTCAGATGAATATGTTTGGAGCCCCACAAGTTTTGAGAGAAGCTTTTGGGTTAACAAAAAGTGAGTCAGTCGAGGCGTTTCAAGCTTGGGCTGGCAATTTTAGTAATGTAGAAATGGAGAAAAGAAATGCATGAATTAGAAATGGTAAATGGCGAAGCTCAAATGGCGTATCGTCTATCTGCTGGGGTCCCCTGGCACGGTCTTGGAGTTCCGGTCGAAGATGACATGACGCCAAGGGAAATGCAAACAGCAGCTGGACTTGACTGGAAAGTCAAAAAGGTAGAAGCTTTTGTAGAACTTGACGGAAAAAAGGTTCCAACAGGTCAACAGTCCCTAGTAAGGGAAACAGATGGTAAAATTCTTACCAATGTTGGTGGAAAATGGAATCCGGTCCAAAACTCGGAGGCGTTTGATTTCTTTAATGATTTCGTAACTGCTGGCGATATGAAGATGGATACAGCTGGTTCGCTGAAGGACGGTCAAATCGTCTTTGCAACAGCTGATGTGAACGAAGGGTTCTCTTTATTTGGTGGAGATGAAGTAAAAGGTTTTCTTTTATTCTCTAATCCTCACTTATATGGTAGAGCTGTCGATGTTAAGTTTGTAATGACTAGAGTGGTATGTAATAATACATTAACAATGGCCCTCGCTGAGAACGGACAACCCGCTGTGAGAGTATCACATAGGAATGAGTTTGACGCCGAAAAGGTCAAGGAATTGTTGGGTATTTCACATACTAGAATGGGACAATTCAAGGAAGCTGCAGAGTTTCTTGGTTCAAAGAAATATACACCTCAAAGCTTTGAGGCATTCATGGCGCAGGTATTTGGTACATCTACCAACGATAAGAGACAGCTCAGTTCTACTGGCCTAAATCTTAGTCCAACAGCTCAACGAGCCGTGGAAATTGTCGACACTCAACCTGGGGCAGATTTTGCCAGAGGTTCATGGTGGAATGCATATAATGCAGTGACATACATGACAGACCATGAATTAGGAAGGAATGCAGATTATAGAGCTGCAGCTGCCTGGTTCGGTCATAATGCGAAGAGAAAGATAGACGCTCTCGACCTCGCAATTGAAATGGCGGAGGTGGCGTAAGTCACCTCTTTCAAAAAGTCAACTCTTTTGCAGAAAAGGGTTGACTTTTGCCTTTTAAAGTATTATAATGGTATTATATTTTGAGGCAATGGAGATAAATTATGAAATATGATAAAAATGGACTTTTAACTATAGACGATGTCGTGGTTAAAACTGACGAGAATGGTAAACAAAGATCTGATGCTTGGGTAGGCAGATTTGACGTTAACTGTTCAGGTGATATGCTGGAACTTGAGAAATTCAAAGATACAGTAAAATACATGAATAAACTTCTTAAGGAATCTGGAGTTGTCAATAGACTCGGTAACCCGGTCAGATATAGAGTTGAATGTAAAGGTAGGAAACCTGTTGAGAAAAGAATCAATCCCAGAACTGGTAACGAATGTCAATACAGCAATGGGTTTGGAGACATCGTTGGTGGAATTGCCAATGCTGCTGAAATTGACGCTTATATCTACACAAGATCTACTAGGAGTGCTTCGTGAAAATTAAAATTGAAATTGAATTAGACACAGAAAGAGACTCACAAGAAATCAGTGACTTGATAGATATCGCTGACAGAATTAGAGCAAACGTTGCCGATGACGATGAGAACTCATTTGATGACTGAGTTGGTCCTTCTATTCTGGAGTTTTGTGGTCATTACATGGGCCACGTATGGTATGCATGTAATTAAGGAATTTATTAGATATGGTGGAAAAGATGATTGAACCAAGTATTAAAAAGCCCAGTCTTTTTAGAAGGACCGTAATGTCCTTGGTGAGTGGCTGGCGAAGAGTGATGGATGTGCGATACAATCCATTAAAATATATCCCAGATCAGAGTCTGCAAACCTACTTTATGTTAGTATTATTCACTATTTGGAGTGTATTCTTTGGGTTCCTGGCAGCGAACTACCTAGGGTTTTTCAACTATAGCACGGTCGTGAGTATCGTTATTCACTGTGCGGTATTATTACCCTTAGCATTCACAAATGCCATATTTGTTGACGCCGAAAGAGACGGACATACGTGGTTAAAGGAATGGAAAGAGGAACAATCGCGATACAATATTGTCGCTAATAGACTTAAAACGAAGAACCTAACGATATGGGACCCTTCAAAAGAGGCGTAAAATAATTCAATTATTTTGCCCTAGCGTGTTGACTTTAACAAGCAACCATGTTATAATGGTTGTATAAATTAAGGAAAAGGAGACATTTATGATAAATTTATTTGAAAAAGGCCCGGCTTTTGTAATGGGCAACTGTGAAAATGCAGCCGAGTTCGTCTGTTCAGATTGGCCAGAAGGCTGTGGTTTCGGTTCATCCGACAGAGGTGCAGTTTTCAGAAGTGCTTTAAGAGATACAATCGGCTGTGAAAATGCTGAAAACTTCTTTAAAGGTGACATTGAGCTTGACAAGACTGAGCTATCAATGTTTAACATGGGCGTTAATAATGCCATTTCAAATGTATTTGCTAGGGAGGCAGCGTAATGAATAAATTAATCATACAAACACAATATTTGGAGAACTATGGTTCTTCAAAGGAACCTTATATGAAGTATAAGGGTGGTGGAACCTATGTATTGCCAAACTGTGGCTACATGGATAGAAACCAACTTGCCACTGCTGTGGCAAAGGTCAAGCCTTTTATCACTACTGACTTGATTAAGTCGAACGGTGGTTCTGAGGAATATATTACCTCCGCCACTATTGGTGACATGGAAGAAAAGGTTTGCGAATCTTGGGAAACTGTGACCGAGTTCAGCTTCATAGGTGACGAAATTACCTTTATGAAGGTTACTGATAACCGTGAAGATGGTTATATGAGGAAAGAGATTCTCGAGAAGATCGAGACTTGGGAAGCTTGTTCTGAGTCGGATACTCAGAGGAAGAATTACACATGTTCTTTCCTAATGGAAAATGGAATTCACTATGATACCCCACAGCTTCAGGAATACCTTAAATTGGAGGTGGCGTAATGGAAACATTAGAAATATTAAGTGATTTAGGCGGTATCGCTATACTGACTGCATTTATAGTGTTCAGTTATATAGGAATACACATAGTGTTTGAGAAAGATGCAAAGAAAACCATTCCTTTAATTTGGGAAAAAGGTGGTCTTATTCATAAATTATTAAATAGGAATTCCAAATAATATGATTCAAGTTATGCAAGAAATAACTGACTGGAAAGATCAACCAGTCGCAAATGGTCAATACCATCTTAATTCATATGGGTTTCTGGTAGCGTATCAGGCACCTGGTGGAGACCTCAAAAAATTCAAAAAGCCTATGAAACAATTTTCTAAGTCAAGGCGCAAATTTGAACTGATTTCAGAATACCCTGATTCAGATCTTCCAAACGATGTGAGGACGGTCAAGGGTAGCAATGGCAATGTGTACACAATCACTAATGGAAAGTGCAGTTGCCCAGGATTTACTTTTAGAGGAAAATGCAAACATGCTGGATAATATACGTCAAAAAATCACAACAGTGTATTACGATATTATTGATTTAAATTGGAAACACTTTGGCAAGGTTTTATTGGTTATCGTACCAGCTGTTATATGGACTCCCATATATTATATTATAAAATGGATTTATGCTGGTGCAGAGGCTTTCAACACAATTGGTGGCGAAGCGATTGAATCATTTTTAGAAGATTAATTAAAAAGGTGCAAGTGCTGCTCGACACTTGTACTGTAAATATAACCGAGCTTTAAAGGAGAAATTTATATCATGAGTAGTTTTATATTACCAACAAATGACAAAGACAAGAAGCGTATTAGGGATTGTATGGAAGAAATTAGTAATTCATATACTCGCCAGGCAGCTGAAAGGTCTTTTATCAAGGAAGCTATTGAATCTCTTTCGGAGGATGTAGATATCCCTAAAAAGATTCTTGCAAAGGCCGCAAGGGTTTATTATCAACAAAATATGGCTCAGGTCGTAAGTGAAGTTGAGGATATTGAGGCCTTAATGGAATCTATTTAATGGATTCCAAATTTGAAGTTCACCCACAAGGCACCGCAACGGAGCTTGGGTTATCGAGACAACTCGTTCGAGTAATGGAAAATTCCGGTGGTGTTCTGCCATCGGATATTTCCAAATCACTGAAAGAATTAACTGACTTTCACTCACGAAAACTTGCAGACAAGGACTCATAAAAAAATTTACATTTTTTCTTTAATTTATAATATATTATAAGGAATTTGTATATATACCTTTGTGGGCAGCGAAGCTCACATTTTACGAGAAGACTATGAACAACCAGCTGGAATTACACTTTAACAAACCGAGAGAAGCAACTCCACAAGAGATTGCGGAATGGGCAGAGAATGACTTTTTTATGAAAGGGGATTTTGATGTCATGAAACTTTTTGTTGCAGTGCCAGCTATTATTCAATTCTTGTGTTTAACCATGATGTTTGCTGTGATGGCAATGAACAGTGTATATTTTTAAACTGTTGTTCGGCCTGGGAAAGGAAGAACAAAATTTTAATATAACACCGTTGAATATTATCATAACAGCGACAGGCGTAGGGCTACTCTTCTTAGGAAGTATATCTCTATTACTGTTAATAACATCTTACATTAACGGATAGTAATTATGAAAATAACTAATGTCAGAGATAAATTAGAAGTATTAACCTTGACTTGTATTTTCTGCCTATCCTTACTAGCGGTATAGTTAATGTCTAAAATCTTAAGTTTCTTTTGGGAATATTGGATTCAACCATGGCATCCATTGAGTGAGCATGACAGAAAGTACAATCACATCACAAAGGAGTGATTAACATGAAAAATAAACCACGACCGACCGGCCTTGGTTTACATACTACCGAGGTCTGCATTGAGTGCATACTGTTTACCCTGTTTATGGGAATGATGGTCTATAGCTTAAGTACCCTCGTTTAGAGAGTAAAAAGTTTTCCAGGTCTTTTCTTTAAAAAAAAGGCCTTCTTATTTTGGGCACCAATCCTTTGCCTCTCTAATTATATTAAAATTATTAACAACAGCATACCCAGTTGTGTAATTAGCAGCTGTCTGAAAGAATTGCCATTCGTCAGGATCCTGACCATATATACTTTTCATTACTCCAATAACAACAGCTTTAAAAAGAATAAGTTCAGCAGCTGATGGTTCTGAGCCTCCAAGGACAAGTGGATTCTTTTCATAAACACAAGAATATTTTAACCCACGGTATGTCGAATACACATCGAGAGATTGTATTAGATAAAAACTAAATCGTGTTGGCGTAACTAGTCGCGTGTCTTCTCTGAATGTTAGTTGGAAAAGTTCTTTTGAAGTGATATCTATAGGCTCGTATAAAACACCGTTAACATATTCTTGTGTGTATGGAGCTGTGAATCCTTGTTTAAAGAAAAAATGTTGTGATGCTTCAATAGGAACTGATAATAAACAAATCAGAATTAATAGTTTACTTGGTAGTCGCAATGAATACTCCGTTCCAATCCTTTGGAAGTTTTTGTGTTTTCATATATTCACAACGCTCAATCCACATGTTGTAATAATTAGACATTCTGCCTTCAAAGCATTCCATTAAATCATTACATATTTTAATTGCTTTATCAAAATCTTGTTTCTGATAATTCATATGCATGTCATTGTGCATTTGTGACGGTTTAACATATTTATCTTTATTAAGGTTAAGAACAGTGTATATCTCAATACCTATAGTTTTCCCTTTTACAGCTAGGTCATCTACCTTAAGAAAAAAGAAATCATTTTTACAATGCTTTACTGTATCTCCACCAACTAAAAGTAGACATCCATATTCCTTACATTTTGACTCAATTCGAGCAGCTGTGCTAACAGCATCCCCGAGAACATCGTAGCTGTGTCGCTCGGTAGACCCCATCTCCCCAAGATAACCAAGCCCAGTATTGATCCCAGCACCCATACCAATGGCTGGTCGTCCTTCACTTGTGATTTTTTCATTAAATTCTTCTACGGATTGTAGCATATTCAAACCAGTCTGAACAGCTGTTTTTGGATGGTCTTTATCTTCCATCGGCGCATTGTGAATGTGCATACTAGCATCGCCTATATACTTAATAACCATTCCATTTGCTTTAAGGACAGGCGCCGTGATTGAATCCATATATCCATTCATTAATTTAGTTAAACCTTTAACATCGTCTCCAAAGCTTTCGCCGAGGGGAGTAAAGCCTCTCAAATCAGAAAACACAATACTAACTTCCTTCTTCATACCTTCTTTAATAAGGGCAGGATTCTCTTGCAGAAGTCTCACGACTGTTGGGGAAGCATAACCAGCGAACTGTTTTAGTATTTGACTTTTTTCTCGGAATGTGATATAATACTTATTAAAGCTCGATTGGGCAAACACCACTAAGGAAGACAATGAAACCAAAGTTGCGTCAACAAATGTTAAGGAAGAGGTCCAAAGGTAGTGACTCACTCCGTATGCAGAACCGACAAAAAGCAGAGACAATATCACCCCAGGAATTATGGGCAATTTATAGACCGCTACAAGGATTCCTAGACTCGCTAAAACCAGAAATAAAATCTCGAATGCTGCAGTCCAGTCGGGAATCTTTATTTCAACGCCTGAAAGAACGGTCTGAATTAACTGAGCTTGAACTTCGTGGGGATACATTGCACCCGTTGGGGTTGCGACTGGATTAGAATAACCTTCTGCTGTTATTCCAAATATTAATACCTTTCCGCTTGGTAGAGGTTCTGTTATTGACTGTGATTTAAATTGGTTCCAAAAAGCAATGGGCACTTCAGCAAAACTATTTGTTGTAATAGGGTCTTGTTTACCCATACGAACCCATTCGACTCCATTGGAGCCGACTTTCATCTGATAACTTGGCTCTCCGGTAAACACTCGTAATGTATCGAGTGCGAGAGATGGATAGGGATTCCCGGCTGCTTTAACAACGAGCGGGGCTCTACGCACGACTCCGGTTGGTTCGTCAGGAATAGCAACAGTGGCACCAACACCAAAAGCCCAAGAAGAAAGAGATTCCACAGGGTACAATAATCCAGGAAATTCGTATAGCCAGTTTTCATCTTGTTCACCAAAAGTTGCAACACCTACAAAGGTACCGGTACCGGATGATGTTTGTTGAGTAGGGGCAGAAGATAATACAACAGCTTTGTTTGCCATTGCTTCTGCAAGTAAATAATCTTCTTTAAATCTATCCTTTTCGGAATAGATTACATTTAATACATATAAAGAATCAGCAGGGCCAGACTCAATGTACTTAGCAATAGAACCACGAGGCCAAGGATATTGACCTTCGGCAGAGATTGCGGCTTCGTCGATGTTGACGAGGACCACGTCTTCAATAATCTCTTTTGTTTTATTCTGCTGTAACGAGTCATAGTAACTATATTCTAATGTTTGTATAAATGATGGGTTCGTAATACTTAATGATACAAACCCGGCGACAGTAAATAATACTGCCCACCATTTGGTTAGGTATTTAAACATTGGCCCGGTAGTTTTTTACCGTTTCAATAAGTTTTCTTACATTGGTCACTGGAGTCATCTTATCAATGCCGTGGGCAAGATTTACGATGTAAGGTCTATCTTTCATCTTATCTAATACAGGAGTAATATCTTCTCCTTTAATTAATCTCTTAACAGCGATACCACCCTGGATTACCTCAGCGTTTATCTCATCAACTGGTAAATCATCACTGATATTAATTGCATCAGGATTAACTTGTTCAATATAATCATTAATCTTATTCCCTACTAATCTAGGAAATGCAATAATACAAACATCCGGATGATGGGCTCTGATTACATCAACAATCACTTTTGTTGGGCTGATTACAAATTCCTGGAAATCCTCTTCTGGGATATCTCCTGCATGACTATCAAAGATTTGTATAGTGTCACAACCAGCAACAATTTGAGCTTCCAAATGGCTAATGATATATGGTATCAAACCTTGTACTACTTCCAATTTCTTATCACCGTGACACATATATTTGCATAGTGTCCAAGGCGCAGCTGCAAACCCAATTAGTGATTTACTTTCATCAAGCTCTTCTCTTACTCTACAAATCGCGTCATAAACAGGTTCGCAGTTTTTTAGAAAATCTTGTGGAGTTACCTCTAAAAATTTCTTATCATAAGGACCTAATACTGGCCCTGGCACATAGTCAAGTTCTTGTCCTAGTGCATGATTAATAACCAATATATCAGAAAAGATAATAGCACAATCCATATCCATATCTTTAATAGGTTGCATTGTAATTTCTGCAGCCTTCCAAGGGGTCATTGCCATATCTAAAAAGCCTTTGCTTTTTTCCTTCATCGCCATATATTCTGGCATATATCTTCCTGCTTGTCTCATTAACCATACAGGATATAAATTTGTTTCTTTGTCTTTAATTGTTCTTTGTAATAATGTTTTCATAATTAATTATACTCTTATATCTACCCTAGTTCCTATTCTGGAATTTCTATATCCGTATTTCCTGAATATATAATATCCGTAATTTTTAACACTCACTGCTGCACTACCGATACAGAGCAACCACCTGCAGTAACACAATACTGAGTTAAAGTATATGTTTGGGATGGTCCGCCAGTTTGATTCATATATAAATTAGTAGGAGCTGTACCGTCAAGATCAATCGTTGCAGTATGAGCTCCATAATGTTGATGTACACTTACAGTATTATCATCGTTATTAATAGTTAAATCTAAATTCTTTTCTCCGCTTCCTGCTTGCGTGAACCATACCTGATTATTATTACTATTAATATCTATTGTGAGATTATGATCTGGGTTAGCGGTTCCTGCTTTCTGTCCACCACGAAGCCAATTGTCATCACCGGTTATATTGATTTCCATTTCATGGCCGGCATCTTCGTGAGTATCTCTAGAACATTCCGTTGATGAAGCATAATAAAATTTACACCCTTGGCCAACATCTACTCCATTGTTATCACCGTCAATATCAATCCAT
>Ga0114995_10000184_pt1 | contig 41189 bp, 32 predicted proteins | sample ArcticOcean_MG_C_11_FD_87038 | JGI IMG/M metagenome (GOLD analysis project Ga0114995, IMG submission 87038) | Marine microbial communities from western Arctic Ocean - ArcticOcean_MG_CB2_154 | ecosystem: Environmental > Aquatic > Marine > Oceanic | place: Arctic Ocean: Canada Basin | collected... | reverse complement strand
TCTGACTTTGTTAAGGTGACCAATTGATTCAACAACTTTCATTCGTGCTGGAAGTGGTGAAGTGGTGTCTTCTTTGTTATCTTCGGTTATTTGGAAGACATTTTGATTCAAACGCTTATCCATATAGGTTCCTGTAATATGGCCATAAAGAGCTTCCGTAGTTACAAAGTAAAACGGTTGTTGACCAGTTAGGCCTTCGGGCAATTGAACATCGAAATAACCGACTCCGTCGCTCGCTGAACCAAGCCATTGAAGAGAACCGTTGAAACTGTTCCATTCCCCTCCTGTGACTCGCCATCCAGCAGAGTAAATGTGATATCGCTCACCTTCGACTCCAAGTTGGTCGGTCCATGAGACACGTGTGGTTTGATTACCAATAAATTCAGCATAGACATCAGAGGGTTCTGCAATCCATGGAGAGAAGGCATCTTCTTGCACTGCATCAGAACAAGCGTTCAGCGAGATGCCGGTATTGAATACATCATACAAATCTACGGTGACGACGCAATAGTATGCAAAGCCCATACGTCCAGTAGGTACTTCATAGGAAAAAGACTCGACATCTTCCGAAATAGTTGCGAGGTATTGAACATCAGAACGAAGTGTGGAATTAAACGCAGTTCCGGACATGTAGATTCGATACGATTCACCATTTTCACCAGGTACATCATTCCATGAAACTGTAGTTGTTCCACCGCCATCAATCGGTTCTGCAGTAAACATTGCATACATGGAGTTCACTTGCGCTGGAGGCATGTTATCTTCAAAAATTGGAGAAGTCATAGCGTTGTTTGAAAGGAAACGGACATCTTTGTAGTCAACACCTGGGTCAATCCAATTTGGAAGTAAATAGGTGATTGAATAATACGCATCGCGGTCCGTTTGGTCCGGTACCAACTCAACATGAGTCGAATTGCCAGCCTCAAGTATCGCAACTGGGGTTTCGGAGATCAACATGTTCGCCCCATTCGCCCGAGTGACTGCGTACGATGTTCTGTAAAGATGAATTTGGTATGCATCATCTCCTGTTTCTGGGAGGATTGGGAACAAATCGTTATAATTGACCCATTGTAATGTTGTTTCACTTGTTTCAGGGTCATACGAGCCAACGATATTGTAAGGTGTACGGATCGGTGTTGTTTGTTCAATTACTGGTTCTTCAATCAGAGAAGCGCCAGTGTCCAAGTTGAATAATTCAGTTCCATTGCCGAGCGTTGTAGTTACTGCATAATAGAAACTGTCGTTTTCGCCAGGAGATACGAGGAAGGAGGTGACATGTGGTGCCACGGTTCCATTCAATCCTCGGCATTTGAATGCATCATTAAGAACCTCAGCTGAGGAACAGGCTGTGATTCCAGTTTCGAAAGGTGTCAAACTGGTGATGCTTGTTGAATTGATGACATCACTTGAGCGATAGACATTGTAGGTTGCAGAAAAGAGTCCCTGAAGGACTGAACTATCGAGATCGATGTTTCTCCACGTCACTGTAGTGGTCTCGGATATTGGGTCAAAAAAAGCATTGATCTCTTGAGCCTGTAAATCGACAGCGTCTCCGATATCTTCGGCGGATACCGGGGTGAGTGGCGCCAATGCTAGAAGCATGCAAAACACAAGGAAAAGCGCTTTTCTCTTGCCGTCATTACCGAGCAAATTGTCTGTCATCATTTCACTTGTCACATGCAACGGTTATGAGCATGTCGCATATTCATTCGTTAAACAAGGGTTTCAACACACCCCTACGGGGTGACCGCAAGGGGGATATTATTCGTCTTCTGAAGACTGATTTGGTTGAGGTAATGGGTCTTCAGAATCGATACGTGAAATCTCGGTTTTGGCCTGTTGAAAACGGACGAGGAAAGTCCACAAACCACCAAATGCCGAAATTAAAACAATCACGCTCATCGGGTTGATTGGAATATGGTCAAGAATACCCGGGAACATGCCAAAATCTTCAACGCCTGCGTGGATGAAAATACCAGTGAGGAAAATAGCCACAATAGAAAGAATTGTTCGGTCTGCTCTGGAAAAACCGCGATAGTTACGAGAACCAGCGACTGCTTGAGCTTGAGTGCCCATATAGGAGCCAAGTAAAGTGACCCAAGCCGCAACTAAACCGAGCGTGAAGTCGCCAACGAAAACTGAACCTGAGATACATAGAATCCAAACAGCGTCCAATAAACGGTCAAAGGTATGATCAAGATAATCGCCCCATCGAGTCACATTGCCATATTTCCGTGCCAAAGGGCCGTCTAAACCGTCCAAAATCATGGCCATGATAATCAAGAGCGCACCACCAAATAACATGTTGGCTCCGTACGCTGAATCTTCTGCCGTTAAAACGGCAAGTCCACCGAGTATTCCGATAGGGAGCGCCACCCATGTCACCGTTGATGGTTTCACGCCTGAAAGCGACCCTAAAACTGGATTCAATATGTCTTCCCACGCACTCCGCAGTTTTTCTAAAGCCATGATTCTCAAACTCATGCCGTGACCGAGGGATGTTTGTTGTTGCGGTTGTCGATGAACAAAAAGAGGGACTTACATCCACCCAATCGCTTGCGAACTCGATTCTGCAAGTGAAAGGGATGGGCATGTATTCTCCAACCATTCGACAATCTGAGATTTCATTTCTTCAATGGTTAACGAAGTGCTATCAAGTTCTAAAATCGGCGCTTCAATTTCAAACTCTAAAAGTTCAGACCAGGTGCCAGAAAGTAATTCCCATTCTACATTTGCTGCTATTTTCGATTGTGAATACGCTCTGGACTCCAATCGTTGTTTCAATTGAACCGGGTTACAACGCAAAACAACGATGGCATCGACTTCAAGAAGATGAGAAAGGTGACCATCGATGAAAGTGACTCCCTCGCCTTCATCTTGCCATTTTTCAGCCAAAAGGTGGATGTCGAGAGGGGCCGAATCATCGGTTGAATCAACTGCGCCCAAACATCCATATTGTTCCGCTAATTCTTGCAAAGAGAGGACAGAAAAAGACTCGCTTAACGCTTCGCAAAGCGTTGTCTTACCTGTGCCTGGCGTTCCCGTGATGGCGATACTAACTCGTTGGTCCATGTATGCCCATGAACTCAGCCAAATAAACGTCGAGGCTTGATTTTTGAACACAGGAATGATTCGGAATGAGTTTTCTCTTGGCCGAAGCGTACTTACAAAGGCATGATAGGTCATCACTTACAGCGGTGAATGTCGCCATGTTTGGAATGAATGACCCCGCACAAACTCTGCTTCAATTGGAGCGGTATATTGAGGACGGGAGAATGGAAATGTCAGAGGTCATGGCAACTCAATTCACAGAGATGTTTCTTTCACAGAAAAAAAGAACTGCAGATTCACAAATTATGTTGGTGAAAGGTTTACGAATTCTTTGTGATGTGTTTTTGGCTCGTGGTAAGATTCAGCGGGCCATTGCAAGTGTGAAAACACTTCACCGAGAACGAAAGAAATTGATCCGACTCCTCACCAAAGCGGCTCCACATTTACTCGAAAAAATGACTCCGCCAGCAGAAGATTATCGGCGTGCTGGTAAGATTTATGCCACTGCAGGGAAAACAGGGGCTGCTATGAAGGCCTTTTCCAAATGTGAAAAACTGTCATCGGGGCATGTCGCCAGTGCGATGGAGGCATGTACATTGCTCGGATTCGATAAAAAGCGAGTCAATCGACTCGTTGCAACCGTTCATGCTGCTGGACCAGTGATTTTGTCAAATGGACACTTCCAATTACAACCGCCAAACTTACCGGAAGCTGACGCTCACGAAGCAATAGCGATCTTACAATCTGCAGTTGATGCTGGAATCGGCTCAGCCGATGTTTGTCAAGAACTGGTCACTCGAATCACTGAAGAAATTGGGGCGATAGAACGCGGTGAAGCAGCGGCAAACGCACGACTGCAAGCAGCAATGGACCTGTTGAAGCCTCAACACGACTACTACAAGTATTGAGCATGGTAACGAGAGATGGATTTGAACCATCGATCTCCGGGTTATGAGCCCGACGGGATATCCAGACTACCCCACCTCGTTATATCCTTGGCTGAACTCATCCCGTTCTTCAATGCACCGATGCCCCTCGCAAGCAATGTGAAGGAGAATATTGCTGTTTTTCACCTAAAATAATTAATATTGGCATTGGATTGATGAAGAAGAAGCGCGTGTCTCAACATATGCGGGCACGTTGGCAAATCCCCACCTTACTGTGCGCTTTGCTTATTTGTGCATCTTTTTCAGGTTGCATCGGTGATAAAGAAGAGGAGGGCAAAAACAGTGCTATCAATTTCGTCGTCTATTATGATACAACCTCTGGAGTGATTGAGGAAGTCATGCAAAACAATCAGCAGATCTCCGAAAACGGCGTTGAAGTCATGTTTGATTTCTCCTACACAAAATCCACAGCGGGTGAAATGGTCACGTTCTACTTTATCCCTGGTGATGGGTCCAGTATGATTGAAAATAATGCGGCTGAAAACGGTGAAATAACTTACACCTACCTTACACACGGATTGTTCTCTGCTGCTATTGGTGCAATCGATGACCAAGACAATGAATACTTTGAGAACATCACCATCCGTATCGACAAACAAATCACATGGTCCGATGATAGTACAGCAACCCCTGATGTCATGAACATCGAAACCACGCCTGACTGTGATTGTGGTGCGCCAGAACAAATCAAAATCGAATCAACTGTCACAAACCCTCAGAATCCTCCAAATCCATTAACTCCAGGACAAACGGTCACTGTAACGTGGAGATTATTGAACTCAACCGATGCTGTTGCTACAGAATCTGCACCCGAACAAATTGGCGATGGCCAAGATGCAAATTGGATGTACAACCAATACTTCATTGAACCAGGAACTTGGAAACTCGAAGTTGATGTTACGGCTGAAGGAAATGGTGATGAACAAGTCAGCGTAGATCATATCGTTACCATCGCCTATGTCGCTGATGAAAGTGTTCCTAACCCGACGGCTGCTCCAACACCAGAAGAGTGAATTTTGCCTCATGGGCTTCACTTTCCGTTTTATAAAAAGTGAACTTAAAGTGAAGATTACCCATTCAGCCCATCGTTTAGAGGGCCCTCTTGCCACCTTCTAACAACAATAAATTGTCGCGCCCTGTTTCTGTCTTTGATATACTATTGACATACCAGCATAGTTTGGAAGTGAACAGATATGGCAGCAAAAGCAAAGAAATCAGCAAAACTAAAAATTGAAAACAATGAAGACCCTAAGGAGGAAGCACCTGTATTGATGCCAACTGAAGAGGATGTACCCGAGCCCCTCATCGAAGACCTCCCAGGCGTTGGTCCAGCAACAGCAGAAAAACTCCGTGAAGCTGGATTTGACGATCTTCTTGCGCTTGCAGTCATGTCTCCAGGAGACCTTGCAGACCAAGCTGAACTTGGTGAAGCAGTTGCAACAAAAATTATTGGCGGTGCCAAGAAAATGGCAAACATTGGTGGTTTCCTCTCTGGTGGCGCTCTCTTAGAGCGACGACGAGAAGTTCTCAAACTTACTGCAAAGGTTCAATCAATTGATGACTTACTCGGTGGCGGTTTTGAAACCCAAGCACTCGTTGAAGTCTACGGAGCATTTGGTAGTGGAAAAACCCAAATCGGCCATCAATTGGCTGTGAATTGCACCCTTCCTTTAGAAGAAGGTGGCTTTGATGGCGATATATTCTACATTGATACCGAGGATACATTCCGACCAGAGCGCATCACGCAGATGGCACGAGGACACGGACTCGACCCTGAACAAGTTCTCAGTCGAATCCACGTTGCCCGTGCATACAACTCTGCTCACCAGATGCTCTTAGTCGATGAAATCAAGCGAATGAGCAAAGGCCTCAATGTCAAAATGATTATTGTCGATTCGCTCACAAGCCACTTCCGTGCTGAATATATCGGTCGAGGAATGCTTGCGAACCGCCAACAGAAACTCAATCGGCATCTCAAAGATTTGAAGCAACTTGCAGACATTAACAACGCACTTGTCCTTGTTACGAACCAAGTTCATTCGAAACCTGATGCTATGTGGGGCGACCCAACAAAGCCGATCGGTGGCCACATTCTTGCTCACGCATCAACCTTCAGACTTTACCTGCGTAAAGCCAAGGGTGGACGAAGAATTGCCCGTTTAGTTGACTCTCCAAACTTGCCTGATGGCGAGTGTGTGTATCAAGTCACTGAAGAAGGTCTTCGAGACTGAGCGGTGTGAGAAAAAACCCCTAAAAACTGCTTGTTTAGCCGTCGAGAGGGGCGGCACATTCAAGGTCACTTGGGTAAGCATGACGCTCATGCGACACTTGATTGAGCGAGTATTGGAACTCACAGAAGATGAAACATCAAGCCCGGCACCTACTGCTCCACCTCTTGGTGAAGGAAGTGAAGAAGAGCTCCAGGCGTTATTGGAATCTCTCCAGCCTCGAATTCGTGTTTACGGTGTTGGAGGCGCGGGTTGTAATGCAATCGGCCGACTTTCCGAAGAAGGTTTGTTTGAAAATTCCTATGTTACAGGTTATGCCATTAATACGGATGCTCAAGCCTTACTCATGTCGCCGATCGAAGAAAAGGTCTTGATTGGAAGAACTGCACGTGGCCGAGGTGCTGGTGGAGATCCTACCAAAGGTGAAGCTGCGGCACTAGAATCAGAGTTGGCACTGCGACGAATCACAAATGACACTCAACTTGCTATCATTACTGCAGGAATGGGTGGAGGTTCAGGGACCGGCGCTGCTGGACAAATTGCTCGACTGGCAAAACAACAAGGTGCTATGACGATTGCTGTGGTAACCTATCCCTTCCAATCTGAAGGTGCTCTAAGGAAGCAAAATGCCGAATGGGGTCTTGAGCGATTAAGAGAACATTGCGATACAATATTGGTGATTCCTAACGAACGCTTGTTAGAAATTGAAGGCGTCAAAGATTTACCGATTTCCAGTGCCTTTAGAGTTGGAGATGAATTGCTTGTTCGTTCAATTACCGGTGTTGCAGAATTACTCACCATCGACGGAATGGTAAATCTCGACTTTGAAGATCTTCGTTCAGTCATCAACTTTGGAAGTGGAGTTGCAATGATTGGATTAGGTGCTGCTTCTGGACCTGGACGTGCTGAAGCCGCAACAATGGAAGCTTTGCATTCACCACTACTCGATATCGATACTTCCGATGCACGTGGTGCTCTCATCAATGTGGTAGGTGGGGCAAACCTGACCCTTGGGGAAGCAGAACGCTGTGCCAAAATCATCAAGGATCAAATTTCACCTCATGCTCAAATCATTTGGGGCGCAGCTGTGAAAGAAGAATTGGGAGAAGAAATACGAGTAATGCTCGTCTTAACCGGTGTTAAAAGTGAGCAAATTCATGGTGCAAGTGAAAATAGACAATTGCGTGCCTTACGCAATCAGCAAATCGAATTTGTGAATTGATTACTTTACCACAATGTAAAGACATACAAGGATGGCGATAAGCCCTCCAATGATGAGTGAAAAGTCGGTGATTGAATACGATTGGTCGACATCTGGCTGAATTAAAGTTCCATCAAAACTCGAACCCGGGATGGTGACTCCGTATGAGTTCCATGCATCTCCCATAGAATTTCCATTCCCATTAACTGCGTTTCCAAAAACTATGAATTCAACGGTTGAAGTGTTCTCTTGAGGGGCAACCCAGGTGAAGTTCCAAGCCCGTTGGGAATTTCCTTCACCAGTATGAGTCCAGCCGCCGTCAAGTTCTTGAGCTTCATTTGGGTTCGAAAATTCAATTGTCCCCCCACTTACCAAGAGTCGAAAGCCACCCTGTGAGGTATTTGATTGGGCAGCAATATTGCTTTCAATCACAAGTGTGAGGTTAAAGGATTGATTGCTTTCAAAAGTCGTTGGAAGGCCAACGAGAGAGGATTCCGAACTGTTCGAGGCACTGCCATGACAGAGACAACCGTCGTTGGCGCTTTCTCCGACTCCTATTGGAAAACTTTGACTTGAAGAGAAGCCGAGTGACGATACAAGAAGCAAAAATAAAACGCAATGCAGCCGACTGAATCTCATCTTTACCCAAAGAGAAGTCACGGTAGGGCTCATATGACTTTTTCCATACAGCATACACTTATTCTTTGATAATCTATCGGCTCATTGAGTGATTCTTACTTCACCTGAAAGAAACATTCTTTCATGTAGTAGAACTACCGAATTCGTGTTGGAAGTGGAACTGTGCAATCATGGAATACTGTAGAAGAAGTAGACGAGGAAATGGATATTTTTGCTGAACTTGGTGCCGTTCAAACAGTAGTTGCGCCCGTACAATCAATGAACGCAACGAATGCTTTGACATTTAGCGAGGATCCACTTGCAGCCTTTATGGAAGACGAAGAGGAAGATGCGCTCACTGCAGATTCGCTTTTTGGCCTTGAGGATGAACCTGATGGGGAATTTGAATTTATTTCAGAGCCGGAAACTCCTGTAGAAAATACATCTGGCCCCCTGGTCGATGATGTTGTGCAGACGATACCTCAGAACCTCTCGAACGAAGTCATCACTGAACTGCTCGAAGTTCTCGTCAAAACTGAACTCAATTCCCGAAATGAGCGTGGCGAAAATTGGTTGTCGGGCCTTTCTGCAGATGCTGTCGCTAAAGTTGAATCTGCCAAAGTGGTCAAACAACAAGAGACATATCACCTCTCACTCATCATCGAAATGGTAGGTACCGGTCAAGTTCGACCGTTTGCAACCGTACTTTCAACCGGTGAAGGCGTCTTGCCAGTTTCTCCTCCAGCCCACCTTTCACATTCGTGGCATCCATTGTATAATGCACTACGAGACTTGTTGCTTCAGGCAATGAATTCACTATCAAAAGTGAATGTCGTCGTTGGGAAAGCAGCGATTTAAACGTGGTGAACAACTACACTCGATGTCATTTTAACTTCGGTAAACATGTTCGAAACACTGCAGTATTTTTCGTGACTTTTCGCTACGATTCGCTCGAGAAGTTTTTCAGGAACATCTCCCTCGACATGGTAAATCATTTCCACTGTTTCAAAAACGCGTGGAGTTGTTTCTACTCGAGTACTGTCGAGTTCAACCCAGACTTTGGTAAATTGACGATCCTTGAGACCAACAATCACATCGACTAAAGAGCATGCTCCAATCATTTGAAGCGTGACCTGCATTGGTGAAGGGCCGTCTTCCCAATCCATTTTGATGCTCTGTTGATTCGAATTCGTGCATAGAAGCCCGTTTCCTCCGGTCCACTCAACTCGCCCTTGCATGGAGGTCCGTGGGGCGGTTCATTCTTGAAGGGGATGCATCTGCGTCAGTTTGATTGCCATGGCAGGAACCCCAGTAACATTAAACAACGGTAAACTCAATGTTCCAGATGACCCAATAATTCACTTCATCGAAGGTGATGGAATTGGAATTGATATTTCACCTGTTATGATGAAGGTCGTTGATGCGGCTGTTTCAAAATCTTATAATGGAAACAAGGGCATTATTTGGTCTGAAGTTCTTGCCGGCGAAAAGGCATTCAATGCAACTGGTGAATGGCTACCTCAAGCCACATTGGACGCAATTCGTACCGGTCTCATCTCGATTAAGGGACCTTTAACGACTCCTGTTGGTGGTGGAATTCGTTCACTGAATGTTGCCCTACGGCAAAAACTCGACTTGTATGCTTGTGTTCGTCCAGTCCGCTGGTATGAAGGAACTCCTTCTCCAGTCAAATCCCCTGGCGATGTCGACATGATTATTTTCAGAGAAAACAGTGAAGACGTGTATGCTGGTATTGAATGGGAAGCTGGCAGTGCTGAAGTCAAGAAGGTCATCGATTTCTTGCAAAATGAGATGGGCGTCGATAAAATTCGATTCCCGAACACTTCTGGAATTGGTATCAAGCCTATTTCACAAGAAGGAACTGCACGTATTGTAAGAGCTGCTCTGCAACATGCCGTCGATACCGATAAGGAAAGCGTAACCATTGTTCACAAAGGAAACATCATGAAATTCACAGAAGGTGGATTCCGCGATTGGGGTTATTCAATTGCTAAAGATGAATTTGGAGCAACTGAACTCGATGGTGGACCATGGTGTACCTTTGAAAACCCAAATACCGGTAAGACAATTCTCGTAAAGGACGTCATTGCAGACGCAATGTTACAACAAATTATTACTCGACCTTCGGAATATTCTGTCTTGACCACAATGAATCTGAACGGCGATTACATCTCGGATGCATTAGCTGCACAAGTTGGCGGGATCGGTATTGCACCAGGTGCGAACCTCAACTACGAAACTGGAATTTCTATCTTTGAAGCGACCCATGGTACTGCTCCAAAGTACACTGGTCAAAACAAAGTAAATCCGGGTTCACTTATTCTCTCCGCAGAAATGATGCTTCGCCATATGGGTTGGATCGAAGCCGCTGATTTGATTGTCAAGGGTATGGAAGGAGCAATATCTGCAAAAACGGTTACCTACGACTTTGAGCGGTTGATGGATGATGCAATACTTCTCTCATGCAGCGCCTTCGGCGATGCAATGATTGCTCACATGTGAGTGCTCACTTGAGCCAAGCGTTGAGTGAACGGCTATTTTTGGCAATTCCAAAGCCAAATTGTTCTTCGAAAGCACGAGCGACGAGTGTGAAATCACCATCACGGGTTGCAACCAATACTGTTCCAAGGTCTTGAAGAGATTGAGTTGCCAGTTGTGAAGCAATACGCATCAGAGTTCTATCCGGTGCTTCTGGGTAAATATCACGGCCTTCGAGAACGGTGCGGATTGGTTCTCCACGAGTTCGCTTCATAGCAGTGATTTCTTCGTAAATTTCTGTTGATTCAAGTAAGAACGTTTCAATCGCTGCTTTCGTATCTTCCGAGCCTGCTTCGGATTCAATTTCCAAATCCATTGGACTCCACGTGTTGTAATCCTTGATGACTTCATTTACGAGTGTAGTGAGTGTCTTTGCGTTGAAAATATTATCAAGTAATTCTGGAGATACTAAAGCATCATCGAATCGGCTCTTAAGTTGATTAATTCCTGAAGCGATACCGGTTAATTCTTGCTTGACAATATCGGGTAACCATAATTGCAATTTCTTATCATTCGCCTTGCTGAGGAGGATTTTATGGAAACTTCCTTGTCCTTGAATATCAAGACTGATTTCACCAACGAGGTGTAACTTTTCAGAGATTCGACCGATTAAAGCATCGACCAAAATATTGGTATCGACAATGACCAATGGAACAAGGGAAAGATTACGCAGATAACGACGAGAGGCGTTTGGAATTTGAGATTTATTGACAGAGAAAAGAGATAATTCAGCCTGTTGCAAACTTCGAATTTCAGTTTCGTTGAAATATGCACTGTTTTGGGCCCGTTCAAGGAACATTAAACCGTCAACAGGACGAACCTTTGCAGCTTCACTTGCAAGTGAGTAGACTTCATCTGTTGATGGAGAACCGAATTGCATCAGTTGGTTAAACCGGGTATCGAACGTATTCTTTTGTCTTCGGCGGTTCTTATGCAACGAGTTTGTTGCAGCAGTAACTCTTCCACAAAATGGATCTGTTGGAAGTGGCCGTGGGTGTTCGTGAGGATAGGTTTTGAGCATGTCCAAATCGTCTTCTGCATGGTAGACTCTCATGACTTCAATCATTTCGCCTTCCTCATTTTCTTCCATTTCCATTTTGGTTCTTTTAACGAACTCTTTCAGTAAACGGGTTGCTGAATTGGTATCTTTTGATTTGGCTGTATGAGAAACTCGTAGATACAATTGGAACCGTTGGGTAATTGCACTCTTGAGAGCAGGTTGTGCATCAAGGAGTTCAACTGCTTCTCGCCATTGCTCAGCGAATGCCAAATGGATGAGGGCTTTACGATACAAAGTAAGTGAATATTCGTAATCAAATTCTTCATGATCTCCTGCTTTACGATAGTCGCGGGCAGCATTCAATTCTTCTTGGTTTGATGCATAAACAGCCGCACGTGCAAGGGTGTGCCATGGTGATAAGGCGTCATGGTTTTGGTACCAGCGAACAAGTGATGGCAGTCCTATATCGTGCTCTAACACCAAATGACGCACGCTGTGAATCATTCCAGTTGGGATAATCGAATTGCTCAACAAGGTATTGAGGGTCTCGATATGCTCAACATCTGAATTTCCGTGTTGAAGCATCAAAGCCACGTGATTAAGACGTAATGTTGCGATTACCGCATTGAAAAGAACACGTTCCATATCGGTGAGTTGTGCTGAAGCAATACTTTGTTCGAGATTTGAAAGGTGGGTCGAGGAGGCAATTCCACTACCGCCATCTCTGAGTGCTTGACGAATCGGTCCAAAGGCCAGAAGGCCTTGTTTGTCAAGTACCGTAGTAAGGCGGTTATCTTCGATGTTTTCCCCTTCGAACAGCATGAGCAGTGCTTCAGATGTTGACGAGAAAGAGTCGGGTGCATCAATGCTGTGAACTTCTGAAAGGGCTGCTCTTCGGGCTCCTCGGACTTTGATCCAAAGTTCATTATCACTTCCTGCATCAAGTAAGTGGGATACAAGTAAGGTTTCGTAAGGGTGAGATATTGGAATCAAATCATTGGATGTTACCATTTGAGCAAGGAGATTTAATTCCATACTCTGTGTATAGATGTCAATCAGAAGAGGGAAAACGCTTTCCCAAGCTTCACTTGATTCGTGCGAGAGATTCTTTGCAGCCATAGAACGGATGTGCAAAGGTAATGATTTCATTTGAATCAATGCCACCAGTGACCCATCATCCAAAATTGGAATTTGTTCAAGGAGCCATTGATCAATTACATCGCCTGAGAGTTCAGAAAGCAAAGGCGCTAATGTTGACAACTCGGTATGATGGTCGAGTTTCAAACTGGTCAGAAGTTGAATTGTTTCTTCCGATTTTCCTTCTTTGTGAAGTGCGTTCAACCGCCACCACATAATTTTCTCCATTTGAACCGCATTCGTGGTATGTTCGCGAAGTAATTCGAGTCCTTCAGCGAGTTGCTTCGAAGAAAGTTTTGATGCTGCATCTGGGGGATTCTCCCAAGCCAAAAGTTGCCGCGCTGCTGCCAATGAATGGTTTCCTTTTGCGGTTCTTGATTTCTTCCAGTCCAACACTTTGCCTTGGCGAAGCATGTGAAGGTCATTCAGTTGTTCAGCCAAGTCTGCATCGATCTCTTTGAGACGGTCGAGAGATTCTGCAGGGTCTTTGTCAGATGCTAATGCCAACAGTGCACTCAATGCTGAGGCTTGTCCTTCCAGATGGTAAAGGATTTCCGCCGGGTGCAATTGTCTTCCCGAGGAAAGTTGTGAAACAATGTTTCGGAGTGCTACTTGAGATTCTGCGTCTGTAACAGTAACTGAGATTTCCTCAATGGCTGCTACCAAATCCTCGGTATTCAAAGGATTGATGAAAGCCAAATCCAATTTCACCTTCTTACCTGCTTTTGCCTTGCTCACTTTTGCTTTCGGGAAAGCAGCAAATTGGCCGAGAATTGCAGTCCGTTGAGCGAGGTCGAGCCAAACCGGGTGAACTCCCTTTTCCAAACATGTTTCACGCAATGATTTCTCGGTGGTTTCCCATTCTTCTTCCCACTCTTCTTTGTTGAGAAGTTTGTGGACCATCAAAACTGCAAGTCGATAAGCGGAACTGTAATCTGAAGGGAGGAGCATTTCTGTGGCTGATGGAAGTGAGTCCATTGGGCCAGAAGCGCCTCGGCCTCCACGACGGTTTCTACCCCGGCCACCGGATGGTCGGCGACGGGATGGTGAATCTGATTCATCTTCATCAGCCGCAGGAAGTTCTGTCTCGGCAAGGGCCAAAAGGAGAATTGGGCGCCAAGGTTTCTCGAGTAATTGCCAGTCAGCAGTTTTCACTACTAATGACTGACGTCGAGGTTTTGTGACGTTGGTTTTGAAAGCAACTTCAAGACAATTGGACATGTGGCTCTCTTGCAATGCTCCCCCTCCTCTCCCATTGGCTCAACCTACCCTCCTTCAATCCACCGGAAGCGTCATCTAGAACTCAAATCGATTCGTTTCCTTTAGAAGTCTACGAACATCCTTGAACAAAGAACACTTGGAGGGAGTTGGAGGAATAGCATGGACATCGTTCGTATTGTAGTTTTATTGCTCCATCCTTTACTTGCAACAGGGCTGCTTGGTTGGATTTGGTGGCAATATTCTTGGCGCAGAAAAAGCCATGAACTCAAAGGCGAGTCGCGGAACAAAGCGCTCAATCAACATGAAAAATACGGTAACAGGCTGATTTGGTCTGCATTTTTCGTGATTTGTATTGCCTTTTTGAGTCGCGCTTTTGTCGGTTGGAGAGAAAATGAAAGTTTTGTCACGGCATTCGAACCGAGCCTTCATGGATTCATGGGCCCGGTTGGATTTGTTTTGCTGTTCTTACTCGCACGGATGGGTCGTCGAGCTCGTGATGCTCGAAAGGATGGTGAAAAATTCGCCCACCATGCATTGAAACATGGGCGAGCTGCTGACTTGATTGTAGTCCTCGCTTTCCTTCATGCCTTCTTGGGGTTCTTGCAAATTTTCAAAGTCTTGTGAACTCACTGTATAGCAAGTTCTTCGCTCCGGTTTCGCCACATTCGAAGCCATGTCTCGAGGTTTGAGTCTACTCCTGGTGCTTGAATTCGACAACCACAAGCATTCGCATGGCCTCCACCCGTTGGATCCATTGCAGTTGCTAATCGTGATAAATCATATCGGCCTTGGCCATTTTCCAGAAATGAATTCGCATAGAAACTTGCCGAAAGAGCTGGACGGTTTGGGGTTTCAATCGAACCGTCAGCATACCCGTGAATGATGCAGCACGCGTCTGCCCTCTCTCCAGCCCATGCGGTGACTAAGTAACCGTTTGAGCGAACTCCTTTTTCATCCATACGACAAACAGCAAGACGGTCAATGATTTCAGTATGTTGTTCGACAACTGCTTGCGCTGCTTTACGTTCATGCCGTGCCCTCTCAATGTGAGGAGATATTTTTGGGTCTTGTAAAACTTCATCCAGGGTTGAACCTTGAGAAAGTAAAGTGAGAACATGGTGCATGTGTTCTGATTCTCTAAGTGAAAGCGAGCGAGCGAGTTGGAGGATTGGGCCATCTTCAATAAATTCCTCGCGGGTGATTTGACCTGAATCAAGTGCATCAACTACCGGCATTATTTCTTCTAAGTGTGAGACATCGATATAGGGACTCAAGACATCATAGGCAAGCCGAGCAGCAGAGGGTGTTGCTTCCCAGTGACAGGTACCTCCATTGAGAATAAACTGCGCCTCCTCTTCTTCATTCGGGCGATTGGTTTGATGGTGATCTAAATACCAGCCGCATTCAGGGTGGAAAGGTAAATCCACCATTGCCGTAGAACGGTCAACCAATGCATCGATGGCTCCTGAACGGACTAATGCAGCATGGGCGAAATGAACTTCTGCATCTGGGTTAGCTGCTTTGAGCACTGCAGCTGCACAAAGTCCGTCGAGATCTGAATCAGCGATAATTCGACTAAACTCAGGTAATCCTGCTCGTTTCAATGGCGTCGAAGAAGGAGGCATGACGCGATGGGTGTGCGCGCTCGCCAAGAAGGTTTTTGGTGAACATTTCTCCACAATTGACTTGACCTATTGCCAGTCTGCTTAATTCATGGAGACCTCGTGTGGCATCGTTTTGGTCAATTACGGGACAATTCTTCTCCTCCAATATCCGCAAGGCCACTGGGATTTCCCCAAAGGGCATATTGAAGAAAATGATGATGACCATCATGCAACGGCTCGGCGTGAACTTGGAGAGGAGACTGGAATTGATGAAATTGAATTTGTTCCGGGTTTTGTTGAGCGAAGTGAATATTCATACTGGCACAAGGGCCGTAAACGGACGAAGCAAGTCTACTGGTATTTGGCTGAGACAGAACGTATTACAGTCACGCTCTCACATGAACACCAAGGCCATATGTGGCTGGATTGGGAACAAGCAAATGAACAACTCACGCATGATGAAACACGGAGCATTCTCGAAAATGCACGACGCCATATGATTTCTCTTGGCAAGGAATGATTCAAAGTTGCTTGAATTCCTCATCGTTCTGATTTAATTTACGAATCAAAGCACCAACGCCAGTTTCTGGGCCTCTACGTCCGAGTGGCATCCAAAGTGATTCTTCATTTCCAAGGCCCAAACAAACCCAGCGCCCGAAAACAAAGAACCAATCTGAGAGGCGGTTAAGGTAGACAAGAACAAGTGGTCGAACCGCATCATCTCCTTCTGATTCAGCAAGACGAAGAACAGTACGCTCGAGACGCCGAGTAACGGTGCGAGTAAGATGAATTACGGCTTCTGGGCCTTCACCAGAGGGGAGAATAAAGCTAGTCAGTGGTTCGAGTTGTTCGAGCCATGCATCCATTTCATCGACCAATACCGATGCTTGGTTCTCATTCAAAACAACCATTCCTTCGGGTAATTCCGTTGGTGGGCATGCTAATTCAGCTCCAAGGTCAAAAAGTTCGTTTTGTAGTCGGGGAAGAACTTGGTTCGCAATCAATTGAACACGTTGAACAGTAGTTCGGTTGCCTCCATCTTCATGCTTTGGGAGACGGGCAATTTCCATTAGGCACATTCCAAGAAGCGCGTTGAGTTCATCGCATGTGCCGACTGCTTCAAGACGCGGGTCAGTTTTTGAACGTCGTGACCCATCGACGAGTGAAGTTTGACCTTCGTCTCCTGTACCTGTATAGACTCGCGTGATACGTACCATGACTCTGCCTCAGGCAACCCCAAGTCATGCTTCTATGAGTGGTTTTCGGGCGAGGAAACTTGCATCGATTGGATGATACCATTCAATATCTTCTTCACCAAAGCGCCATGAATACAATGCCAGATGCTGATCGACCACTCCATACCATTCTAATCGGCCAGGTTCTAGGCAAGCGATTCGCGTCCCAGTCGCTTCGATTCTTGACGTTACACTTTGCCAATGAGTCACAAGTTGTGCTAATTGTTCAGCAACTTCTACGACATGTTCACTTTCCGCTTCGAGCGATTCAAGTAAGACTTCCAGTTCTTCGGTAAGGTCGTGGGCCTCATCACTCATCGCTTGGAGCTCTGCCAACCATCGAGTTACTTTCTGTAAGTTCTCTCTGGCATCTTCAAGAGAAACAATTCTTGCACCTTTCGGCAGAGTACGCAATGCTACATCTTCGTCCGCCAATGAACAGACATCCATTGGACGTCCTGAAAAGAAGGGGAGATCTGAGTGCTCTTTCACATGCGTTCCTTAACTTGAAGGACCATCAAGTCATCGGCGGAGAACAATGATTTTCGCCGTTTTTGAGGGGTTTAAGAAGAAACGGCGCTCAGTGTCATGCCGAAGGTAAAGGTGATTGAAACTTCGGAACAAGTTTTTTTGCAAATCGGAGAAAGACGGCTGAACCGATTCCTACCCATATCATTAATTCCACGATCAAAACTGCATAATACAGTGGTCCGAATTCTTTGAGAAGAGTGATTGCATCATACGGCACACCGTAAAACGCCACATAGGCTGCTTGGGAAAGAAGGCTCGAAGAGAACCAGATAACAACAGCCAGCCAAAAAAAGGTGCCTCGTGTCCATTCTTCTTGTGGCTTCAATGTTTTTCCCATGGTAATATATTGTTTTTATACCTCTTAAGCCCTTTGCCTTCATGTATCAGAATAAACCCTTTCTCATCTAGAATATTCCGGTTTGGGCAGTAATGTTTCCGGAAAAGGGCTATTCTTGTTCGGAGAGGTCGATTGATGGAAGCCGGAGCGCCCCTGAAGAATCAATTTTCTTCAGTGCCTCATGAATCGCTTGAATCCATTCAACAGCAACAGCTTCTTCACCGCCTACTGCCAGAAGTGATTCAAACCATTCTTCCGCCGTATCTTGATCTTCAATGAATAAATGAATCCTGTGAAGTGCAAGGTATGCCATCGGATTCAAGTGCTCTTCCTCAGCATCCCATCCCTTTTCAAAGCAGGCAATTGCTCCTTTATCGCCGCTGATTTGTCCACGTTGTAGAGCAACCATTCCTGCTTGACTCCAAGCGAGAGGTAAGCGACCAATCAAAAGGCCACGAAATACCAACCATGTCTGTCCGCCACCAAGCATGACGAGAGAGAAAAAGCCTGCCCATTGTTCAAATTGATTCAGACTACTCCATGTTTGAATCATCAATCCGCCGACACCCACGCAGAAGAAAAAGCCAGAAAATGGAGCAATGAGCACTTCTCTGCGAGTGCGGATTAAATGGTGAATTCCGGCAAGAAGGCCGAACGAACCAATTCCGGTGAGTATGACAAGATGTCCGGTTACTGTGACAGGGACGGGTGCCATTTGACCCACAGCGATCAACAAAGTAAGAACCAAAATGAATTGCCCAAATCTTCGAGAGGGGCGAGGGAAGGGTTGACTTTTCGAACCAATGCACAAGAGAAGGCCGATGATTGCTTCAAAACCAATCAAAATCCACTCCAAAGTATTCGTTTCAAATGCTAACATAATCGCCCTCTGTATCGCTCGACAAAACGCCACTTTTTGACACTTTGCTCAGGCCTTGTGATAAGCGCTTCCACGCAGAATCTCAGTTGCACGATATAATTGTTCGACCAAAAGAACGCTCGCAAGCTCGTGTGGATAGGTCATTTTTGAAAGAGACAGGCGTTCATTGGTGGGAATACTTCCGGAAGGCCAGCCTTGTGCTGGCCCAATCGCCAAATGAGTTTCATCTCCTGCGATGTTCCACTCTTGCACACGGCTAGAAAACTCGAGAGAGTCCAGCATTTCACCGCCTTCATCCAAATAGATGACCGTGCCTTTTCTTTTTCCAAGGTAACTGGCATAGGCTTCAACACCCATTTTATCCGAGTGATATTCAATACGAATTCCACGTGATGAAATCCGCTTCGAATACATTTCAATGAGTTCACGGTTTGCTTTCTCCTTTGGAACCCCATGAAGGTGAACCGTCACTCTTGCCATGGTTTTGCCAAGGTGCCCTTCTTCATGAAGCCCTCATACACATGCGTACAAAATGTCTTAGGGAAGGGGCAGTAAGTGATGGGCATGGGTTGGTGGCCGTTTGGAAAAAAGGCGAAGGCATATCGGGCCCCTATCAACGATCCTTTGCTGAAGGATAACCGTATTTTAATCTCTGAATTGAGAGATGTATGTGAATTGAATTTCGATAACCCAGCCGAAGCCCGGAGAGAAATTCGAAGGATGCAGGTCGAATGGAGCGATGCGGCCCGTGATGGGATTCTGAGTGATATCAATCGAAGTGGACTGGATGCTCGTGCTTTTCGTTTGCTTACTTGTGAAGATGTAGAATGGGTAATTTGGCTTGACAATCTTGAATTTTGGAAGCCTGGTTGGAAACCTGAGGCGGATGACGAGGATTGAAGAAGGGGCGGCAACCCCCTCATACCATGGGTCAAACGCCTACCCTCCATATGCTCTACACCTGCCCTTTTTGTTGGAAGGTACGGGGATTGATTGAGTATCTCAAACTTGATGTTGATTATGTCAGTGTCAATGGCATGAAAATTAAGAAAGAAGTGGGTTTTACTGACAACTGGGGTAAAGTGCCCGTATTTACTGACGAAAAGGGTGAATATCATGTTGACTCAACTCCACTTTTGAAACACATTGATTCAACATACAACGATGGGAAATTAGCTGCTATTGGTGATGCTGAACGTCAACAAGAATGGCTTGATTGGTCTGATAGTAAAATGTCTAAAGCCACGATTCCAATCCTCTATGGCAGCATTGGATCAGCTCTAAAAACAACGCTAAAAATTTCAAAACTTGAGAAGTTTGGTTTCTTTTCAAAGCGATTATATGCGTGGGCTGGATTCCCAATTATGTGGGGTTTCATTGCTCGAAAAAGGGTCAAAAATGATGGACGGAAACCAAAGCAACTTTGGCATGATCTCTTGACCGAATTTACCGAAGCCCACAACACACAACCTTACTTTGGTGGAAAGAGCCCTGACCTCGTAGACTTCTCAGTATTCGGCTACATGCGTTCCATTTCCCCATTCCCTCAATTCTCATTGCTTGAAGATCATACCAACGGCATGGCATGGTACAGTCGCATGGAAGCAACCATACAATGAGGTGAGAAGTTGTCAATTCAATATCGAGATATTGAATTCACTCCCGTTCAAGCAGGTAGCGTTTTTCTTGGAACTGAAAAAGGCGGCTGGATGTATGGGAGCCAACGACCTCGCCACGAAGTTCAATGCCCCGAATTCTATGTGATGAAATCGGTTTTATCACAGAGTCAATTACAAACACTTCTCGAACTCGATGAAACTGAAATCATATTGAGTGGTGACCGGCTGATACAAATTTGCACAGAATTATCCGAACGATTCGAATCATTTGAGTATGGACTTGATTCTTCGAAATCATGGGAAGTGCGTTGTCCAAGTGAAGGCGAGTGGCGACATGCACATGAGCAAGTTCAATTGGAATTGGAAGCGAAGAAGATCGAAATATTAGCCGATGGTGTATCTGATAATTACCGAGGTGCAATGATGGATGGACGCCCTCGCTCTTTTACGGGAATCGGCCCAATGGCGAATCATCGAACCGCTATCGAAACTCACCCCAATCAAAAAGGGATTACTGCACTTTCAAGTGCTCCGATGGACCGTGAATTAAGTGGGATGGTCGCACGCCTCGTCATTACTCCAGTGCGTGAAGGTGAGGCAATCCGAGTTCCACTCAACGCTGATTTCTCCTCTAATATTCGCGGTGAAATATTCTGGACGTTTCTGCTCGGTGTAATTCCATCCTTTGCGATTCCAATCGCCAGAGGCATGGGGGGATATGTGACCAGTGGATGGGCCAACTTGTTGTTTGGTGGCTTGTGTGCAGGTTTTGTGACTGGTGCCTTTTGGCGACCACGTAGACCTACCGTTTCCTTCGATGAAGTGAAGAACTCAGCTCCCAGTGGAAGGCGTGACTAGAGTTTCCCAATAGGAATCTTGACGGAGTGCATCTGCGGCACAAATTGCAGCCATATTGACGATGTGCCGAACTCCATCCTGTCGTGCAACCAATTGTACAGGTTTATCCATTCCTTCCAAAATTGGGCCAGTCATCTCTGCATCTCCAAGTTCTTCAAGCAGTTTGTATGCAATATTAGCAGCAGCGAGGTTCGGCAACACCAAGACATTTGCTGGACCTTTGAAATCCATAAATGGGTACTCGCTTTGCACGGCACCGTTGAGTGCTGTATCTGCTTGCATAGGTCCATCAATGACTAATGAAGGGTCAAGTTCACGAGCGAATTCAATGGCGTCTTCAATTCGCTCAGATCGTTGAGCTCGGCTTGAACCAAAATTGGAGAAGGACAGCATGGCAACTTTCGGAGCTACACCAAAACGTCGGGCAACTTTAGCGGTTTGAACAGCAATCTCAGCGAGTGTTCGGCTATCGGGGTAAACATTCACTGTTGCATCAGCCAAGAAAATGGTTCGGCCTTTGACATTCATCATGTAACAACCGACGACGCAATGTGCTTTTTCATCAGCACCAATGACCTCAAGTGTTGGGCGAAGGACATCGTCATAATTTCGGCTGACGCCGCCTACAAATCCATCTGCATCTCCAGCCATCACCATTTGACTCGCAAAATAGGGTCGCGATTTGAGCAAGCGATGTGTATCAGCATACGTCATACCTTTCCGGCCGCGGTTATGCATCATATTTTCAGCAAAAACACCCTTCCGTCGCTTATCGTTACGAGGGTCAAAGGCTTCGTACTCAAAGTGTAATCCAAGCTCTTCAATCATGGCTTCAATACGCTTGATTGGCCCCAAGAGAATTGGGTAGCAAATCTTCTGCTCGACCAATTGGGCCGCAGCTCGTAAAACCTTCTCGTTATCACCTTCCGGGAAGACAATTCGTTTCCCTTTCCCTCGAACTTGATTGATGACATGCCGCATGATGGAATAGGAAAGGCCAAGTCGTGCTTCCAACTCTTCACGGTAATCAACAATTGAAAAGTCCTCGGGCTTAACGGCCGCTATGCCTTCTTCGACTGCTGCTTGAGCAACTGCTGATGCTTCCCAAATCAGAACCCTACGGTCGAACGGCTTTGGAATGATATAATCGGGTCCATATTGCATTGTTGCGCCATCGTAGGCTGCTGAAATATAATCTGGAACGGGTTCTTTCGCAAGTTCTGCAAGTGCATAAGTCGCTGCCATTTTCATGCCTTGAGTAATATCTCGGGCACGAACGTCAAGAGCCCCACGGAAAATGTAGGGGAACCCAAGAACATTGTTGACCTGGTTCGAATAGTCTGAACGACCGGTCGCGATAATGGCGTCACTGCGAACTTCTAAAATCTTCTCTGGAGTGATTTCGGGCGTTGGATTAGCAAGCGCGAAGATGATTGGTTTGTCGGCCATTGTGGCGATCATTTCTTTGCTCACAAGTCCACCTCGAGAGAGACCAAGCATGACGTCTGCGCCTCGCAAAGCATCTGCTAAATCTCCTGCTTCTCGATCGTGTGCAAAGGGTGCTTTGTATTCATTCAATTCTCCAGCCTCAAGTCGGGCTTTGGTGACAATGCCTTTGCTATCGACCATTGAGATATTTTCACGGGTAACACCAATGGCGACATAGTGGTTTGAGCAAGCTATAGCGCTCGCACCTGCTCCGATAACCACGACTTTTATTGTATCAAGGCTTTTTTCTTGCAGTTCAACTGCATTTAACAAAGCAGCCGCAGATATAATCGCCGTGCCATGTTGATCATCGTGCATAACTGGTATATCTGTTGCTTCTGCAATACGGCGTTCAATTTCAAAACATTCTGGTGCTTTGATATCTTCAAGGTTAATTCCTCCAAAAGTTTTGGAAATGTTAACAACTGTTTCGATAAAGGATTCGGGGTCTTCGGTATCGACTTCAATATCAAAAACATCAATGTCTGCGAACGTCTTCAATAAGAGGCCTTTTCCTTCCATCACTGGTATACTCGCAAGTGCGCCGATATTACCCAGCCCAAGTACAGCAGTCCCGTTTGAAATAACAGCAACTAAGTTTCCTTTCGAAGTATAGCGGTAAGCATCTTCAGGGCGCTCTGCAATATCGAGGCACGGATAGGCAACACCTGGTGAATACGCAAGGCTGAGTTCGTGAGCTGTTGAGTGCGGTTTTGTAGGCACAACCTTGATTTTACCACGCGGTTCTGCTTCGTGGTATTCCAGCGCCTCTTTCCGAAGTAAGCGCTCCTTTTTATCGAGATTCATAGTTGGGCCCTCTCCAACGTAGCAGGCCTTAGGTTTCAGTGTTCCGTGAAAACGGTGGGCTGGGGAGTCAATCTGTTGGCTTGGATTCGATTTTCGCAGGATATGTTTTGTCATTGAAAAGAAAATAGAAGAAGTACAGGACAATGAGGATAAGGGTAGAAAAAAGGCGGATTTTATGATATTTCCCCACACGACCGAGGGACGCGTTCAAATACCCTAAAACCCCGATTGGGTTTGATGAACATGAAGACGAACACTGCGGCCCTGCCCCGCGACACTCAAAGAGCACTTCTTTTGGTGGTGTTAATGCTGCTTTCATCGGCTGCACCATTACTCACAATCTCTGGCGTTTCTGCTCATGAAACCTCCATCACTACTGTTTGGCCTCAAGAAGGCAGCAACGATACTGGGTGGGTTCAACTCGATGCGGTTGGAGCGAATCCGGATACGGGTGGCCAAGCAAGTGCTTCATGGACGTTAGAGTTCGCACCAGGCGCAGACCTGTCCAACGTTTCATTCCAAGTCCGAGTCGATGGAAGTGATGGTTTAATGATTGAAGAGCCAATGCTTGTCGCAAGTGATATTGGCGTTAATTTACTCGACTGGCGTGGCCTTGGAATGCTTGGCTCCCAAGACAGTTTCACGGGTCCAAATCCATACTCTGGTCGCCTAAGTCCGAACAGCGATTCGGGTGCAACTTGGACACTTCCTTCGGATGCTGAAATCACGGAACTGGTCATAGAGGCACTCTCGCCCGTCGACCCAATGGTGGCACTCGCTCCTTTGGAACTCGTAATTGCTGCATCAGCCATTCACCCTGATGATGGTCGCATGTATCTCGCAATCGAAGATGCACTCTTGATATTGGATTATTCAAACGATCCTCTTGTTATCGATGTGCTTGAATTTGACTCTCCTGTTTATGATTTAGCAATAGACACAACCAATAATCTACTTCATGTTCTTACTGAAAATGAGTTTCATGCCTTTTCTCTTGATGATACGAGTGAACAAACGCCTCTCTCCCATCCTGCGAACAGTGTTCAAAATTGGCCGTCGCAAGCAGCCTATGACAAATTCATGATTGCCTCCAATGGATATGTCTACGCCGCCAACCAGGACGGTGTAGCTCAATGGGATGGAGTGAGTTGGTCGGTCGCTATGACCAAAACAACACAAGGCGTAGCATTGGATATGCTTGAAGTCAACAATATTCTCTACATTTCTTTTGATGATGAGGGCGTTGTACGCTGGGACCTCGGTACCGGCAGTGCGTTATCGACTTGGTCGACGGCTAACAGCCTTCATTCCGATGAAATTACAGAAATGATTGTATCTGGAAACCAGTTGCTTCTTGCTTCACCGTCCAATGGATTAGCACGATACGATTGGAGTTCAGGATTTTGGCTCTCAACTTGGAACGATGGTAATTGGTTAACGAGTAATGCCATCAATGGAATGGCTCGCTCTGGCTCTGATTTGTTCATTCTAAGTGGCGATACTCTTCATGAATACGATACCGCAGTAGGTGTCTTTTCAGGCACTCAACAGATTTCGGCGTTTGGATTAACTGGAGATGGTCAAGACCTCATTGTATGGCCTACGCTTGGCTCACGTGCTCCATCAAGCGAAATTCTGTTGCTTGGAAACGGATTTGGTTCGTTTGCTGAATTGACGCCAGGCTCAACGCCACTTCAAACTGGAACTGTGCTGATTGGAAGTGGTCCAACTTCATCCAGTATGCAAGACGCTACTGAATTGAATGGTGTTGTCTTTCTTGCCGCGGATGATTGGATGAATCGTTTCGATACCCAGGCATCTCGCTGGCTCCAACCCGTATACCTTGGTACGACGGTCAATCATTTGATGAACGATGGATCGCATGTATTCATCGCTTCAGAAAGTGGAATGCATCAAATGCACAACAACGGAACACTCTTGCAAACATGGGATTCTTCAAACACGGATTTGAATTCTGATGAAATTATTCGAGTTGATTCTGATGGGTCAACTGCCGTTGGAATTACCGGTCAAGGCCAAATGGTCTTGATTGACTTAACTGGAGTAAATTCTGCTGTGGCACCTCAATATGATGCTGCTGCAGTGGACCTTGCATTGTTTAGCAATACGGTACATTTGGCAACTGATGGCGAGGGTGTTCTTCGCTATGACCTGTCCAACAGTTCATGGCTAACCCCATGGATTTCTACCGGCGTGAACGGTGCAAATAATGTCCCTGTAGCCGTTACCGGGGATATTCTTTACTTCGGAATCCCAGGATACGGTGTCGCTCGCAAAGACCTCTCCACAGGTGAATTATTGATCCCATTGACCGAGGCAGGAAATAACGGTCAAGGCTCATCAACTGAAGTGCTTCCAAACGATAATATCTATGCGTTGGAAGCTGACGGAAGCAATCTCTACATTGGAACAAGTGGAGGAGCAATCGAGTGGGACGGGTCAAGTTCTACATCATTCCAAACCGGCAGTTCGTGGGACAATCGCCCTCAACAATACTTTGATTTCACTGTGTCAGGAGGCACTGTTTACGCTGCAACAAATATTGGAGTCTGTGCATGGTCAACGGGTCAAATTTCTTCTACAAACCCCGATTGCCTAAATGTCTTTGATGGTATGCCAAACTGGGCTACCTACTCTGTTGAAGCAGATGGGTATGGCTACATCTTTGGAGGCACAACCTCTGGCGTTGGAATCATTACTGCATCTCCTTACGAAGTCATAGGTGAATGGGAAGCGGGCGAGCAAACCCAAAATGCACCGGTTGAAGTCATTGATGATATTGCCTATATCGGCCTCGATGGCATTGGTGTAGCTCGCTATGACATACCAAATAATGCGTGGCTTACTTTGTGGACAGAAGACAATGTATTGGATGGCGGAAACGAAGAAGTGACTGGATTGGTTGCTGACGTTACTCCCGGCCAAATTTGGATTTCAGGCGATGATGGTTTCCAACTCCTCAACACTACAACAGGGGCTGAAGTCTACGATATTGAATCGGGTTCAAGCCTCTTTGGCGACGGTGCAGGTACAACCGGTCCTGCATACGACCTCATTGTTGATAACGGAATTATGTATTACCATACAGGAGAGGCTGATGTGTACCGTCTGGACATTGTGAACTATAGCAGGCTCAGTTACCTCGAAGCAGGTGCACAAGTGGATGAAAACAACGGTGACACCTTTGGCATGAATCTTGTCGATGGTAAAATCATGGTGAGTATTGCATCGAGTCAGTGGTGGAACACAGATGGATCAGGAGGGATTGCTCAATGGGATATTGCAAGCGGTTCATGGGACCAAAGTATTCTACCAATTGGACAGGTTGACCGCGTCACTGCATACGAATCTTCAACCGGTAATATGTGGGTCTCTTGGGGCGAAAGTAACCTCGAACTCATCGCATCAAATGGAACAACCATGGGTACTTGGGACGCAGATGACTTCAACTTCCCAATCCGAGAAATTCTCGAATTCAATGGTGAAGTTTTGTTCGCCACCGAAGACGGCGTTGCTCGTTACAACGAAACGAGCGATCAATGGCTCACAATGTGGGAAGAAGGGAATGGGCTTCCGAACAATGCTGGCTCCCGAATCTATGAGTTGTGGACCGACGGTACAAATTTGGTTGTAGGTGGCGGAGATGTCAGTAACTTTGGACAATTCCAAAGCGGTCATGTATCTCACTGGGACGGAACGACTTGGAATGAGTACACAATGGGCCAAAGTGGAACGCCAGGTGGCTATCCACTTTCGATGGCAGAATGCGGCGGCTTACTTCACGTTGGAATCTATGCCAACAACGGCGGTGTAGCCCGCTTCGACATGGCCAACGACACCTTCGTCGGCTCATTCACACGGGCCGACTTCGGCAACAGCCAAGTTTCAGGCGTAGCCTGCGATACAACCGATACGCTGTACGTCGCATTTTACGAAGACGAAGCTGACATCAAGAAATATGGATATTCAACGGGTGCATGGCTCACGCCGATTACTACTACCACCAATAATCTTCCAAGCGACCGAGTGTGGTGGGATGCGATCGACTATGCAAACGGCCAACTTGTTCTCGGGCATGGTATTGGCCTGAGTGGCGATAACATCATCGGTGGCGGTTATACCATCATTGCCACATCTGGAAACTCAAACGCTCAAGCCAATATCGACGGTGCTGGCTCTTCAGTCACATCGTTCCAATGGGTCAACAACCAATGGTTGATGGGACAGGCTGGAGGCTCCTCTGGATTCAGTAAGGTCGAAACATTGAGTTCGCTCGGCCAGAATACCGTTGCAACCCTCCCAGGCCTTGTGAGTGGGCAAGTGACCACAATGACCGGTAACTCGACCCATCTCTGGGTTACTACTGCTGGTACCAGTCAAGGATTTGGCCAATCCAGTGGAGCAGGAATGCTTCAGGGAGAACGACAAACAGACGGGTCTATCCTTTGGCAAGACGGCTGGACAATGGCTGCAAACAGTAAAGCGCAAGACGCTGAACTTATCGGCACCGACCTGTACATCTCCTCAACTCCTACTGGCTTGTATAAACTCGATACCTTAACCGGAAGCGTCACTCGCCTCAACGGTGGACTGCACAACAACCACGATGGAATGGTTCGAGTTGGCACTACCTTGGTCCTTGGATTGATGGGTAGTGGTGGTTCTGCACCTGGAGTTCAATTATATGATCTTCAAACCGGCTACGGAAATGGTAAATTGATCGGTGGATTGCCGTCAAATGCAATCAATGGTTTCGCTGCAACAACGGATGTTCTCTACATTGCAACCAATGGCGGCATAGGACGCTGGAATTATGCCACCTCCGATTGGATGAATCCACTCACAACCTCAGACGGACTTCCTACCAATGTTGTTGAAGATGTTCTTGTTGAAGGAAACTATCTCTGGATGACCACAACTGCTGGTTTAGTTCGAATGAACCTTACAACCAATGCAACGTCACTCTACACCTCTGCCTCTGGACTCATGGGGACTTCAACCATGTCACTTACCTCTTACACACCTACAGGTGGCGAAACAACACTGTTCATTGGACATGATGGCGCAGGAAGTGAACGTCCTGCCGTTACCACCATCGGTTTGAGCACAGGGACAATTGTCGGACATGAGTTTGACCAATTACCTTCGAACAATATCGATGCATTAGCAAGTGATTATTGGGGCGTTCATATCGCTACAGATATTGGACCAATGACGCATTGGAACAGCACCTCATCTTTCTTTGAAAATGGAATCCCATCCTTCCAAGTCTTTGGTTGGCCTGTAGAAAAAATGGTCAGTGATGGAGACCATCTCCTAGTATTTGGTGGAAACGGAGTTTCAATTGTTGAAGCTCGGACAAATTCGCATCAAAACCTCAAGATGATTTCAATGCCGTTGCTTACCGGTGGAACAATTTCTCCAGATTATATTTGGCTCACAACAGATGGTGAGGGATTATATGGATACGAAAATAATCCCCAATATACTGAAATTGAACGCGTATCAATTCGATATGCAGACCCGTTGAATGTGGGCTTCAATTTAGCATCGAAAGACATCACTGACATGACCCACCCTGGCATGAGTATTACACTTGCTGACCTCAACTCAACGGTTGCTCTCGACTCGACACAAGGAGTTGCGGGAACCAATGGTATCTTGTTCCAAACTGTGCCTTTGGCATTCACCTCTCCAGTGAACAATGCGGCAACGTGGGCTCAATCAAAGAGCCTCAAATACAATGCAACCATTGAACTCAACAATAATCCTGACTTTGAAACGACAATGCAACTCGCTGTGGATAACGGCATTATTGTCAACGGAACACAATACATGCGAATGACCTTGCGCTCTCCTTCAAACGGATCGATTCATGTTCGGCTCATCTATGATTATGTCCGTACTGAAACACCGATTTCTATGACCGAGATCATCGACAGACCTGATGACGGCGGTGGAGCATTATTAGCCAATTGGAGTCTTGTTCATGATGATAACTTCGCCCGATACCTCGTCTACGTCAATGAAGGCCCTGTTTGGACAGTTGACGGCGGCATACTCACTGCAGATGACCTCGCTGGACGCACGATTGACAAAGCAGTCTCCTTGCACAGCCGTCTTTCCAGTGAAGTAACTACTGCGAATGGAGTTCCCTTGATTGATGGTGAGCAATACTACGCAGTCGTTGTTGTTGAATACGACGACGGTCACCTCGGAACCCCCTCTCCAATTATGGGTCCTGCTTCACCAACCAATGAGGTCCCTCTCTCCCCATTATGGGCCAATGCTGGACCTCACGATGGCGGCGCTGATGGCGATTTAGAAGTTGAATGGGCTCGCTGTACTTCTTTAGATTTAGCAGGCACTATGATTTATGCTTCAACCAGTTCTATGACCGATGTTTTGGGATTGATGCCAGCAGCTGAAGTTGACAAGACGGAAGGAAACATGACGGTTTTGTCACTTGATGCTGGACAACCTTACTGGCTTGCACTCACATGTGTCGATGAATCAGGTCAAGAGGATGTGATGAATCCAACAATCATTGGACCTGTTGTCCCTACGGGTGGCTTGAACGACAACACTGCACCTCCAAAGATGGAGAATGTTACTGCTATCGATACACCTGACGATGATGGAGGACGAATCACTGTTTCATGGAATACCAACCCAGCAGAAGACTGCACGTTCTACGCTGTATTTATTCGATTGTCATCGGGCGATTTTGATGGCGAGACTATTCCATCCGCTTCTGTTGCAAACAGTGAATATTCTCAAGCGAAAATCATTGATGACTGCTCTGAAACTTCAACAACTGTTACGAGCATCGACGGTGTTGCACTTCAAGATGGACAAGCGTACTATGTTGGTGTTGTTGCTTACGATGATTGGCTGAATGCAAATCTTGATGATGTTGATTTGGTACAAGTTACCCCTCTACGCAACATTGCTGGAGGCAGCACAACTCCTGACCGAGTTGGTACAGTCAATGCCTTTGACCATCCTGATGATGATGGAACTGCAATTGATGTCATCTGGTCCATTTCGGATGCTGATGATTTTTCTCACTACATTGTATGGGCTGCTGACCAACCAATCTCTGACCTTTCGATCGCTTGGGCCGCATTTGGCGATGATGAAGGGAAATGCGCTTGTTTGAAGATTAACAAACAATGGATTGATGAAGATTACAACCCGATTGAATTATCGATTTCGACCGCTCTCTATGGCGGCGAATCAATCATTGATGCTACACCACAAATCATCAAGCCGGATGTTGAACTGTTTGTTGTGGTAACCGTGCACGACCTTGCTGGAAATGTCTATCTCACAGACTTACCTCAAGCCACTGTAATTCCAATTAACAACCTGGACGATGTTACCGCACCAGCACCACTGGAAACACTCGAACTGTATGACCGTCCGAACGACGACGGTAGTGCGTTGCTTCTCGACTTTGAGTTGAGTGACGAAAGCGATGTTGCGAGTTATGAGATTTATGCTGCTACCTGGTCTTTTGATGCTGTTGGCATGGGAAGTACAGGACCTGCAACGCCAGTTGCTGTTCTTTCACGGCTTCCTGAACTGCCACTTACCATCCAGATTGTTGCCGGAGATACACCCGTAATTGCTGGACAAGAGATCTGGGCTGTTGTGGTCGTACGAGATACCGCTGGCAATGCTCAAGAAATTAATTTGGCAAGTGTTTCGGCTCAATCGGTTGATGATGGAGTCGATGACTTAGGTGGATACCTCAGCGAAATTGAAGATGTTGTGTTGTCCTGGAATTCGGAAAAGAATATCTTGGTAGAATGGACGCATGCTACCGACTCGAGTGTCCGTGGCTATCGCGTTTACATTTCGAACTCTGACTTTTCTTCAAACTCTGAAGCTGATTTTGTTGCAGAAGTGAAGGCGTCGAATTCATTCCTTATTACTCCAAATAATTACGACCCCTTGGTGAATACATCTGCTTGGTATATCGCAGTAACACCATTCGATGACCTCTTTGAAAGAGAAGAAGTTGATGCAATGATGCTCGATATCTTTGGAAAGGATACCACGAACTCTGATGGAGAGGAAGAGGCGACGAATGAAAACCAGTTCTCATCTCTTCTTACCACGCCAAACCTTTTGGCAGCAGGACTGTTGATTATTGCGCTTCTTTTACTGGTTGCCATTGTTCGCTCACGTGGAGGACAGCGTGGCCGAAACCAAACACTCGAATTGCAAGAAGCAACATGGGGTATTCAAGACGATAATTGGGATGGTGTCAACGTCCCTGCTCCACCTCCAATGGCAAGCAAGGCTGTACCCGCTCTTGATTCAAATCAAGGTAAGGACATCTATGCAGGAGCACAAGGTATTGACAATCAGGACCTCTATGGTCGACCTGCATACCAACCACCACAGCCAGTCATGCAACCTGCTCAAAATAATGCATTATTGAACGACCTTGCTGGACCAACGTCGCCACAACTTCCTCAAGCGAGCATTGATACATCATTCTTGGATGACTTGCTTTGAGGCGTATCCATGAGTGAGGGCAATTCCGGTAATCCTCGTAATGCAGTCTTTACGACTGCGTTGTGGAACGGTGCTTTTGCTTTAGCAGATTGGGAACTTCATGTACAACGGTTGGCCGAAAATGCCAAACGGTTGCGTCTTGAATTGCCTTCGAATATGACCCAACAACTGGTTGACTTTTTTGAGAAAGAAAAATTACAGCAAGAACCCTCTCTTGAACCTTCAATGCTGGTTAGGATCGAATGCTTGCGTACAGGGGAAATGGTCATCGAAGTTCGTACGATTTCTTTCCGTAACGAAGAGATTGACGCAATCACCCTACCTGCTCCTCGTTGGTCTTCAAAGGTGAATGGAACGAAGCATGGAGATTGGAAACCCTATCGGGAAGCGCAAGAACTCGCGGAAAAGCGTGGCGCAGACCTCGCATTCCTCATACATGATTACGCCATTGTCGATGCTGATAGAGCGATGCCTGTTGTCCTCGATGATGATGGAACTGCATGGGTTGCAGCACAAGAAGAAGGTGGAGTCGATAGTATCACCCTCAATATTCTAATTGAAGGACTGGAAGCTGCTGGGATACCTGTTCATTTTGGCCGATTAAACGAACGTTTAGTGGCTCGTGCTGCTGAAGTAGTTGCAATTGGAAGTGGGATTGGAGCATGTCGAGTACTTTCCCTCGATGACGAAATGCTTGGCGAAGGCGTTACACTTACAGAGCGATGTCAATCGCTTTTGGATATTCATTACCAAGACAAAGCCACATGGTTTGATGTGAGGTCGGCACTATGAGTCAACGTTTTCTTTCCTTCCACGCCCATTTGCGTGAGGTCGGGTTGCTTGGAGAAAAAGCAGTTCATTTTGGTGGGCCTGATGATGTACTGCTCTATTCCGGTGGACCACAATCACACCTGGCACAATATTCGATGCTCTGCGGTCCATCTCGAAAGCGAGTGTTGGTACGGCAACCAAGTCAGAGAAATATTTCACCTGCCCAACGGCATAGTCCATTGAAAGGAGAAGTCCGATTGGTAAAAGAAAAATCACCGTTCGTTGCTCAAGTTGAAGAATGGAAACATGGCTGTTGGTATCACTTAACTTCCATTTTTGCTAATTCCCTGCCCGAACTTTTGGAGAAATTACATCCACACACTCCAAAACAATTCTTCGAAACACCACCTGATTTATCTTTGCCTCAACGACCGTTTTGGTCAGGCGCCTTAGCCTACGATATGGTTCAATGGACACGCCCTCTTCAACTCCAACATGTGCCGGAAGAAGGAGAATTACTGGTCATCTTGTGGCTTGTTGAACGAATGGCTGTTCATGAAAAATCATCTGATTTAATTCGATGTCATGGACTCAAAGACGACATATGGTGTCAAAAAGTACCTCAATATTTAGGACACGATTCCATCTTGCAAACATTGACTGAACCCACTCCGTCGCCTGAAACAAGTTCGATGACGGATGATCAACATGAACAAGTGATTGAATCAATACGTGAAAGCATCCGTAAAGGACAGATGTACCAAGTCAATGTAGGTCGATGGTGGAATGGAAAGATTCTTGAGCATCCTCGCCGAATATTTCAACGGTTGAATGAGGCGAACCCCGCTCCATTCTCAGGCTACCTCGAAGCGCCTGACTTGGGTTTCTCTTTGGTATGTTCATCACCAGAATCCTTGCTTAAATCCAATGGAGAGTCGATATTTACCTCTCCAATAAAAGGCACACGTCCTCGAGGCTCTCACCCTGAACAAGAGGATGAACTACGCAATGAAATGATTCGAGATGAAAAGGAACGCTCGGAACATCGAATGTTAGTTGACCTTATGCGCAATGATATTTCAGCAGTGTCGAAAGTTGGAAGTGTTCAAGTTGAGCGATTCGATGTGGAAGCTTATGCACAGGTACAACATCTTGTATCTCATATTTCAGGTGTACTAGAAGAAGGTTCAACAGGCCTTGATGCATTGCAGGCTGTCTTTCCAGGTGGCAGTATTACCGGCTGTCCACGGACAGTGGTTTGTGCAGCAATCGATGAATTAGAAGAACGTCCACGCTCTTTTTGGACGGGGTCCATTGGGTGGGTCGATATTACATCAGGTGCCTGTTCATGGAACATACTGATTCGGACTTTAATTGCAAGAAAACAACGTGGCCAGTGGTATGGAAGTGTCGCTGCAGGTGGAGGAATCACAATTGGTTCAGACCCAAAAACCGAAGTTGAAGAAGCAAAATGGAAAGCTGCAGCACTTCGAAAAGCATGCGGATGGGTAGATGGTGAACTCGAACTGTTACCTATTGGTGAACTTGCAATACATCAATTGGAAGTTGAGGCGGCCCCAATCGCATCGGGTGAAGGGACTGTTCGATTCATTGACGAAGAGACTCAAGCCCAAGGTTGCGTGTTATTGATTGACAACCTCGATTCCTTTACCCTCAATATCGCGCATGCAATCGCTGGTTTAGGGCGAGATGTTCTGATTTACAAAGCAAGAGATGGCACTTCAGATCTGAATTGGGATGAAGAGGCGTGTATTGAATTCGTACGCCGCTTCCAACCGACTCACATTGTGCTTGGACCTGGACCTGGAGAACCTACTGACTCTCCACTCACAATGAGTTTAGCTCATTCGGCCCTCTCTGGTAAAGTTTCGATTCCAATTCTAGGAATTTGCCTGGGTCACCAAGCACTTGGAATGGCGGCTGGAATGAAGTTAGTGCAATCTCCAAATGGGCCAGTTCATGGTGCACCACGAACATGTTTGCATAACCAAACAGGAATTTTTTCCACATTGCAATCTCCCGCAACCTTCACCCGCTACAACTCGCTGTCAATTGCTTCAATAGAAGATGGACCATACCTCGAAACTGCCCATGAAGCAGACACAAAAATGGTCATGGGAATACAGCATCCGAACGCACACATACACGGAATTCAGTTTCACCCAGAGTCTGTTGGTTCGAAAGAAGGACTCGAATTGCTAAAGAATTTTCTCGCCCTTGAAGCGGATGCTTGAAGAATCGTGCGCGAGTGGCAGGAGTTGAGGGAGTAGTATGCCGACTTGCCGACATTGTTCAAGCACCTATTCCCGAGAGCAGTTCATTCATGGAAATGGACCGAAGGCACAAGTCTGCGTTCGATGTGGTCTTGAGAAAGGTTTGGTCACAAAAGAAGAGGCTGCAAACATGTATGACGACTCGCTCAGCAGTGCTCGATTACAAATTATGGCTCGCCGATACAGCATATTCATGTATATTCCATTATTGTGGACACTTTGGATCTTGGTCCTGAGTGATGTTAGCCCGTGGGGTTGGTATTTCCTCGGTCTACTGATCGTATTGACATTACTTGCGCCAATTTGGTTCATTTATCGCGGTGGGCAATATTCAGGTGACATGGCTCGTCTGACACCTGGCTATGATCGCCCCGAAGGCCACTGATTAGGATTTAGCGTGTATTTTGAGGACATCCCCGTCACTCATCTCGTGTTCTGCTCCAACAACACGACGGGTTCGACCATCAACGCCTCGAATAAAGCCATCACCAAGGTCACTGTGAACTTTATAGGCCAATAATTTAGCTTGAATCCCTGAAGGAACTACAAAAGCATCAGGGAGAACTTTTCCATCACCATCTGTCCAATGCGATTCGTCTTGGACGGGATAGACGACAATATGGTCGAGTTCGTCAAACAAGACTGTGTCGAGGAGCGTTGATACACCTGTGCCATTGTGTGTTGAAAGACGCTCAAGCATGTGATTCAAGGCTTTGAGTTGTGGCTCAGTAAGAGCGTTTTCATTCGTGAATTCAAAACTACTTTCGCCTGGAACATACGAAATCAAATTCGCAGATTCTGCACGACGGAGGGCTAATTCCATATCGGCCATACAAGGCATAAGGCTACCATTTGCCGTAATGCCTTGAAGGACTTCGAGTGGGGCAATGTCGAACTTATTTGCAGCGATATGAATTGGAAACAGTGAAGTTCGAACATGGACTGCAAGTGATGTAATCGTCTGTTGGTCCCAATCCCAAGGACTCCCAAGAGCGTCATGTTCATTTTTGAATGCTTCAAATGAAATTGCAATTGATTGCGAAGTCGCTCCAAGCCCGGTTAATTGCTCGTGGATGTAGCCAACCAAGCCTTTCTCTCCTTCGGCCTGAACTCGACGAACACCACGGGTCCAACCGTCATTCAACAATCCAGCAATCCAAGCATCTAATTCTCGTCCGAGAAATTCAATCTCTTCTTCTATACGCTGTTGTGCAGTTTCTTTGCTCTGATTTGCGCCTTGGGGATTGCCTTCAAGGTCGGTCGTTCCGGCTGCATCAATAACTTGAATCAAGGCATCACAATTAGCTAAGTCAGCAAGGAAAGCATTCCCTCTACCTTTCCCTTCACTTGCTCCAGGGACGAGTCCTGCAATATCGACTAAAAAACATGGTACAAGTCGACGGTGAGCGACACACGAACCAGTTCTTGGTTCACATAAACTTCCCTGCCGAGAGTCACCCTCAGAGACTGGCTCGATTCGCCCTTCAGCCTCCAACCGTTGGCGAATATCCTTGCAAGGACAATCGATACGTGCCGCTACAAAAGCGACACCAACGTTCGGTTCAATGGTACAAAAAGGATAATTGGCAATATCCACTTTTGCTAAAGTAGCTGCACTAAAAAAAGTCGATTTGCCAACATTAGGTTTGCCGACCAATCCAATTTTCACAGTGATCCCGCCATGTGAGCGCGTTCACTCTTCTTCAGATTCGAGAATCTCGGTTCGAATCTTAGCTAGCATAATGTCTAACTCAGGGAGATTGAGGAGGCCGTCACCATCAAGGTCAACCGCAGAAACTAATCGGGGCATTTCCCAAGGTGGAAGGTTCGCAATGTTTGCCTTTACCAATGCTTTTTGAAATTCAAAGCCGTTAATATCTCCAGAGCCGTCCAAATCGATGGCGCTAAAGAAGTCGAAAATCGATTGTTTGGTTTGCTTGAGGTATTGAGCAAGCATAACAAGTTCTTCGGGGACTGGGAATTCTGTAACTTCATCATTGTGGAGTTGAGCAGACACTTGAACAATTGAAGATCCGCCTTCATCTTCTTGGACATCGCCAATGTGAAGGGTTGTATCAACACCAACACCTCGGGCGAGCAAGGCACGAATTGTTGTAGAGCCATCGACCAAGGTGTAGGACTCAATGTCGCTCTGTACCGACATATCAGAGTACGAAGCATTGTTTGGACGCCCAGTGTGAATCATCGATAAAGCAGCAATAATACTGGCTAATGTCACCATGTAGAACATAGCTGCTGAAACTAAGAAGAAGCCTTCTGTTGAAGCAACTACATCCTCAACGCCTGAGTTTGATACTGCATAGGCAGTGAAGTCTCCCATCAGTGCTGCAATGGTTGAAGCAACACCGCCAACCAAAGTGAACCAAACTGCCAGTTGAGCATTCTTGGCCTTAGCGAGTTTCTTTCCAGCAATCAACGGGTAGGATGTAAAAATGGCTGCAAGCATCATCAAACTTCCAACGGTGGAAATGAATCCTGTGTCAACAGTTTGTGCCATTGAACCAAGTTTATCCATTCCAACAAAGGTATCCATACCAGTGAAGAAACCTCCGACGGCATAAATTGGAAGAATGAGCATGGCTGCAGTTGCGGCAAAGGCACCAGGGCTCTTGACGATTTTTTCGGGGCTTGAGGCAGCGGTTGCAACCATGTTAAACGAACCTGCAAGCAAAGGAAGAAGTCCGATTGTCATGAGGATTGCACCGATGTTCTGTAAAAACTCTCCACCGTCTGCTGCTGAAACGAAGAACGGAGGGATGGTTACAAAGAGGAACAACATATTCACCTTCTGCATCGATTCAGACCAAACTGGTTTTCCAGCAGTGAATGGAATAACGTGGTAAGCAACTGCAAAAATCAAGGCCAGAGGGACCCAGCCGGTGAAGACTCGCTCTGCCATCCAAACGGTTTGTGTTGATTCGAGAAGTCCTCCAAAGAAAATCAAGAGCATTGCCATAATTTTCGCAACCAAAGCAAGCACCAAGAACCATGTCGTTGGTGAGATATCGTCATGCTCTCGGTCACCTATCGTGATGAACACGTTGATGAGAAGGGCAATGTGGAGAAGGGAGCCTGCAACATACATTGAGAGGTTTTGTAGACTTTCAAGGACACTTGCTTCATTGGCGACATCGAGGAAAGAAAGGATTGCCGGGAGAAGGAGCGTGGCTATGGTTGAGACCGTGAGCAGAACTGCGACCATCGACGCACTGGCTTCACTTGCCAATCGGCCTTTTGAAGCACGAGAGATTGCAACCAATGCTGCACCAACTAAAAGATAATTCAATGCAGTAGAGAAGAAAATTGCAGTGTAATCAGTGAGCAGTGAACCATCATCATAACTCCAACCAATACTGGAAAGGGAGTTCAGAGCAGTTGGGTCGTAGCGATGCCAGATGCCGAGGAACATACCAAGACATGCCATGAAGAACCAAGCCATACCGAATCGGAGCCATGTTTTGGTACCGCTTCCAGGCTTGTCGTTGAAGAGATCAATCAGTCCGGCTGGAGCTTTGTTTAACAAAAACATTCCAACTTGGCGAAGAGAACTGGACATGCCGCCAATTCCTTTCACCATAGAGTTCGATACAAGAAGAAGTGTAACAATCATGAGGGTTGTTGCGATAAATACTGTTTCCATACATCACACCTCCTTAGTCTACAATGACCTCGCTGAGAAGTGAAGCGACAATCGCTCCAATACCAACCAAAATTCCAATGAGATAATACCAAATTCCACTGCCACCAAGATTTCCAATCAAAGGAACAAGTTCACCAAGCAGAGGAAGGTTATCCCAGCCGAATACATTTGAGAAGAGCGCAAGTATGCCGAGAAGTCCAACCGCGAAAAGAGTCAGAAATACCCGACTGCTCGACGGTTCGCCTGTTCCAACAGTCACATCTGGTAGAGTTGTTGTATTTGTCATCGGTCTTCACCCTTACATGACCCCATAGGGGTCATTCCGCCCACTCGTAATGCGGTGATAAAGATTCACTCCGCTCAAAGAGGATTTTATCGATTCAAAACCTTGGTTCAGGGGGAGCGAAGTTGGTCGAGAAGATTTCCGCGGCGGTGCTTTGAGATTCCTAACGGCACTGGAAGTGCTTGTTCCAAAAGGATCTCTTCATTCCATGCTTGTTCACATGAACAAGACAGTCCTTTGAACTCTTCAAGTTCACCAGAAACCGCATACCGTTCAATGGCAGCAACAACAACCGAATCACAAGCACCACAATTGTGAGCGCCTCGAACTCTTCCGCCTGCTGTTGGGTGAATAATAAGGCGGCAGACTTGGTCTTTATCTCCATTCTTTCCGCCATTCGGGTGAATAGTTGGATGAACTCGACGAATCATTTCGACCAAAGACCAGAGCCATGGCGGTCTGTATTCGTTATTTCTGTGAAGGCGGTCAATGATGGTCCCTCGCTGAATATTCATTGGGTTGACAGAGATTTCGTCACTACGCTGTGCTACGTCTTCAATCCATTTGACGCCATGATTCAATGCGTCGGCTTCACTCATGAAAGGAGGTTTAAACATCAAATAGGTCTTCACTCGAATATCGAACTTTTTCAAATTTTCAACAGCGCGGTCCCATGATTTTGTCGTAAAGCCCTTGTTCACGTGGAATCGGAGGACTTCGTCATCATATGCTTCAAGCCCGACTGCTACTGCAAAACTTTGATTCAACTGTGATGCCCAAGCCAGTTTTTCTTCTGTCAATTGCTCACAACGACTTTCTACAATCAACTCTTTACCGAGGTCATGGCAATCTCTCAAAACAGTTTCTTGAAATTCAACTGGAATTTCTCGATCTTCAAGTAGAGAGCCACTCGTGTACACTTTGACCATACCATGGTCTTTGAAATCTTTGAATTTCTCCTTAGCATAAGCCCATTGTGCATGTAAATCGTCATTGGTGACATCATCGCGTGTATCGTTGAAATAGCCGCAGAAAGTACACCCACTCGACCACCACCAATGGCATCCCTTTGTACGCAGGATTACGGTCACTGCGCTGCATGGCGTACCATCGGCGAGTGTTTCAGGCGTGTAGTAAACAGTCGCAGGTTCACTCGCATCCCATGATTGTTGACGGGCAAGAGCCCAGGGGGTGTTTGCAGGAGCCTTGACCAAATCGTGGATGCGGGCACCCTTGTTGCCTTCTCCAACTAGCGTCAATGATTTTGGCCCCGACATCGTGTTCCCCTATGGGAAGTGGCTCGGCTTTGGTGTTTCAATCCACCGCCCAACAGAATCGGCTTAATCGTTCACTGGAGTGAACAGTATTGAGGAACCTGCTTGGACAAACTCTCCTTTTGGATGTGATGGATTTTGTTCTTCTGCAGAACACACATTCGGTGTAAAAAGCGATGCAGGAGCACGAAGGTCGACACGGGAACCAAGACGAATCATACCGTAACGTTGCCCGCGGCGGACTTCAGCATCGACTTCAAGCCAAGGCACAATGGTTCGTGCAAGTGCGCCAGATATTTGCGTCACTTCAACAAAGACATCATTCGCATCTCTGAACACACTTCGAACTCTTTCATTGTATTGACTTTCTTTTTTGTATGCTGCAACAAAAGGTCCACGGCGAAGACCTTTTCCAGTTCTGTGTTCCATTCGGTGCAATGTCCCAGCAAACGGCGCTCTGTTCACGTGAACATCCAAAGGAGACATGAAGACGGCGACTCGATAGACATCATTTTCCGATTCTTGGCCTTTGGCAACCGCTTCAAAGCGTTGTTCGGTTTCGAATAATAATGGATTTGAAGGGGGTTCTGGAAACCAATCACCGGTCAAAGAATCTGATTCACATGCCCCCGACTCAAGTTCATCCTTTGATGGCCTTCGTCCAACAGCGCGTTCACGGCGAACAAACATCACATGTCCGTCAGCAGGACTGACCAGCACACCTTCATCACGAGGAATCGGGCGGTCAGGATCTCGCCAAAAATTTGCAAAGAAGGCCGAGAGCATAAGACAAAAAATTCCGAAAAAGGGAATCAATCCATACAATGAATCGATAGTTGCTCCAATAATTAGCGCTACCACCCATCAAAATTGGAATGATGACTGGAGCGTGGCCACCGTGGGCCAAACCTGCCATTGAAAATCACCTCACTCTGCCCAAGGGTCTTGGCCGTCTGCCCAAGTTGAAGCGCCAGTCGTTTCAGGAGCTGCTTGCTCTTCCACAACTTCTTCAGCAACTTCTTCAGCAACTTCTTC
>Ga0114995_10000181_pt1 | contig 41613 bp, 44 predicted proteins | sample ArcticOcean_MG_C_11_FD_87038 | JGI IMG/M metagenome (GOLD analysis project Ga0114995, IMG submission 87038) | Marine microbial communities from western Arctic Ocean - ArcticOcean_MG_CB2_154 | ecosystem: Environmental > Aquatic > Marine > Oceanic | place: Arctic Ocean: Canada Basin | collected... | reverse complement strand
TAAATGTTAGCGCTGAATATCGAAACAACAGCACTGGGTCCGGGTGGATATGTTTACTGAAGGCCCACTCACTAGGAGCCATAGATGGTAATACTTCGGGTACGTCTGCATTGATTTTTTCACGATAAACAATGTCGTGCTCTTCTTCTATACATAGCGTCTCACCGTCATGAACTTGATGCAGAACTGTCACAAATGCTAGTGCACCAGAGCGTCCTGTTTTTTGTGTTACAGCCTTAATAATAGAGGTCTTGTTAAGCTGAGCACCAATATGCATCGGCGCTAGGAACTTCAGCCTACTGCCAGCCCACATTCGCCTTGGCAGCTCAAGTGGTGGCAGAAAGCCACCTAGCTTTGGGTGTCCGTCATACCCTTTGTCTTCTAAATTGAAAACCTGCAAAAAATAGAGCCAGTGCCATAAATGAGGTAATGGGTCACCATCTTTATATATTAGGCCGCACTGATTCAGTGTGGCAGCCATGGCATTAGCAGGAAAAGCAGCTATTCGCTCATTGCTGCTCTCTGATTTACCGATCCATTGATCTACATTAGGATCTACATTCATATTATTAACTCACTAGACTCTTCAAGGCGGTAATATTGCCATTCACATTGAGTTCTGTATATTAGTACGTAAAGAACATCACGTAAGTAATTGCTTAACACAAATGAACATAGACTCTACCGACCTTAAGTTGTTTATCAACATTGCAGCATGTAGTAATTTAACTCACGGTGCCCGTGCTACCTATTTGTCGCCGCCTGCTGCTAGTGCTCGTATTAAAGCTATGGAGCATGAAACGGGGACGCAACTTTTGTATCGCAGTAATAAGGGTATAAGTCTAACTGCTGCTGGAAAAATCATGTTGCATCGAGCGCAACTTATTCTGCGGCAAATAGATTATTTGGAAGAGGAGCTAACGAACACCTCGAAAACCCATGTACGAATCTTCGCAAACACTACCGCAGTCACTGAATTTTTACCGGAAATTGTGGCGCAATTCCTGGCCATAAGGCCAGGAGTATCGGTAGACCTTCAGGAGCGACTTACAGACGATATAGTTAACTCGGTGGTAAATGACATGGCTGATATCGGCGTTATTTCAGGCGATATCCATAAGCCAGGCCTGCGGGCGATTCGTTTTTCCACTGATCGGTTGATGGTGGCTGTTTCCCCAGATCATCCCCTAGCGCGCATACGCAAACCTATAACCTTGGCTCAAACCTTAGAGTTCGAACATATTGCGTTGCACGAAGGCAGTACCATGCTCGATTTTTTACGGTTGCAGTTCAGTCGTAGCGGTTACGATCGCACTATACGCTTCCAAGTACGAAGCTTTGAAGCCATGTGCAGAGTTATTGAGGCTGGTGTAGGTATAGGGGTGGTACCTGAGTCCGCTGCAATTAGGCACTCCAAAACCATGAACCTAAAGCTTTTGGAGCTGGCTGACAGTTGGGCATTGAGGGATCGTAGCGTATTAGTGCGTGATGACGAGGAACTGCCCAGCTCTGTGCAAGCTTTAATTGATATGCTGATTTCCGCCGGTGCGGGAGGCAGGCTTGTTACTTAGCTGGAAGCCCCTAAATCATGAGATTTATTACCGCTGAAAATTAGTCAATACAGTAAAAATGTAAATAAACTTTACATATTTTTGCACTTATTTTGGTTTTTTTGTTACTCATGTCGTTTTTGTATGTAATAGAAAATGCCTTGTATATGCATTTAAATAGGGCTTTGTAGGCTATTTTTGTTGATTTTAATAAGTAAAAGTATGGCGTTTTTGTGTTTGACGACAGTACGGCTTCGTGGTTAATATGAATTATGTGAGAAATAAGTATATCGCTCGTGTGAATATATTCATATCTCCCATCGCATAGTTGATGCGTTAGTAAACTCAAAAATAATAACAACAAAATGGAGGGAGACAATGACTCCTGAAGAAATGCAGGCAGCAATTGAGGCGTTGCAAGGTTTAAGCAACACTAACCTCGAAATATTTTATTATTGGTGTACCGCCATAATGATCTTAATTCACGCAGGCTTTCTCATGTATGAGATGGGCGCCTCGCGAGTTAAACATTCATTGGCTTCTGGTACGAAAAACGTTTTAGCATTCGCGTTCATGATCCCCACCTTCTATATGTTTGGTTGGTTGATCTACTTGTCCATGTGGCAGGGCTTTACCTACGACCCAGTTTGGGGCGAATTTGGTTTGCCTATGTCGGCCATCATGGGACCTAATATGGCAGACCAAGCCACAGGCGTATTTTGGGGTGCTTTCACTCTATTTGCCTGTACTACGGCTTCCATCTTGTCAGGGGCGGTTATCGAGCGTATTCGCATGGCATCCTTCGTTGTGCTAGCAGTAATTTTAGGTTCTGTAGTATGGAACTTAGCAGCGTCTTGGGGCTGGCATCCTGCCGGTTGGTTGGTCACTAAGTTTGGTTATCATGATGCTGTAGCTTCTGGTGTGGTACATACTATCTCTGGCTTCTTTGCTTTAGGTGTATTAATCAACCTTGGCCCACGCATTGGCAAGTTCAATGCAGACGGCAGTGCTAACGTTATCCGTGGCCATAGTTTACCTATGACTATTACCGGTTTGATGTTGATTGTTGTTGGTTTCTTCGGTTTCATCGGCGCTTGTGTACTGTATAACTATGGTACTAATGGCGGTTGGGTAAACATTTATGGTGGTCCAACTACTCTTTCTGCATACCTATTTAACACCTTGATGGCTGTTGCTGGTGGTATTATCGGCTGTTACGCGTGTACCCGTGATCCTTTCTGGATGATGTCTGGTGCTTTGTGTGGTGTTATTTCCGCCGCAGCTGGCCTTGACTTGTGGTATCCACCATTGGCATTTGCAATTGCCTTCGCTGGCGGTTACTTAGGTCCTATGGCTGCTAAGCAGATTGAAAAAATGGGTATTGATGACGCTGTTGGCGCCGTAGCTGTACACGGTGTGTGTGGCGTGTGGGGCTTATTGGCTGTTGGTATCTTCTTAGGTGGTTACCCAGGATTTAGCTCATGGGACGGTTTTGATGTTCCTGCCATTAACATGACTGGCCAGTTGGTCGGTGCTGCGGTAATGATAGCTACTGGCTTCATTCCTGGTTATGTATTGTCTTGGTTGTTCAACAAGATGGGTATTCTTCGCGCTGGTGACGGTGTGCAGCGTGACGGCATGGATAACGAACTGGAAGGCGTTGCTTATCCAGAAGAAATCCGTTCTCACTAAAGGCTATATTCTCGCTAGGCTCTATGTGGGCTTAGTGAGAAGCCAATGATAACAAGAGGATTGTATAATGATTAATTCATCTCCAATTACCAGCTGGGAAGGTGCAGAAGCTATCTTCTCTTTTGCCGACAGCCCTATGGGTATGGCGGTATGCTTTTGGATTATGGCAGCCATGCTTATAGTGCCACTTGTAGTGTCGTATAGAGCAGAAGAAAGGGCAGAGATTGAGCATCCGTAAATGATACTTAACTCTGAGGTCTAACGTTGAGACCTAAAAAAACCGCCTGTTGGCGGTTTTTTTGTTTTAGCTACTTAATATAGTTAGTTAAAAACCAATGACTAAACTAAATGAGCAATAGTGTCGCGTTCTTCTTCTAGCGCTTGGCGAGTCTTATCGATGTAAGCTTGGCTGGCTGCATCAACGATGAACATAGGATCGTTTATAAACATCAAGATGACACTGTCCTCAGTGAAACGCCTTGTGCAGAACCACATGCAGGGTGTTGTGGGAGCTCCTGCTACCCGATTATTTGCTCTTGTACACATGAGATCTATGAGCGACTTTAATCACGTTGACTACAAGTACATCGTCTTTTATTTCATACACTATTCGGTATAAGCCTTGGCGAACTCTATAGTCTTCTTTGCCTGATATCTTTATACAGCCTTCACCTCTAGGATTCTCCGATAAGGTGTCTATTTTACCTAAAATCTTTGCAATATCACTGTTAGGTATAGCTCGTAAATCTTTAGCTACTGACTTTTTAAAGGTTATTCTATATTTTGCCATGTGACTTCAAATCATTTAGCAAATCCTCATATGAAATATCTGCTTCATTAGCTCTTGCAGATACAGCAGCTAAATCTTCTTGATCTTCACGCATTAGTAAGCGAACCGCTTCATCTATTAATTCTGAAACAGACAGGTGGGCAGAAGCTGCACGCATTTTTAAAGCTTGATGAATATCCGGTTCAAAATAAACGGTAGAACGTTTCGATAAGTTACTCATGATAATGTCTCCTTAAAATCGACCAATAACATCATAACACTACAACGTTATAACGTCACGAAGCGTCGTTGAGCAAGTAACGCGCCGCATCCATGGCGGTCAAGCAGAACTCAAAATTGCGAGTTGATGAATAAAAACATCATATGGGGCGTAGGTGGGAGGCGATTTGGCACAAGACGACGAAGCCAAAAGAGCGGTTTGCGCTCCCTATTTTTAAAACAGAGCTATACTGTATGCATAAGGTTATGTTGTCTTTTGGGGTTGCTAAACAGTACTTGATGTACTGAAAACCCAGCAATGGTAGGTAAATGATACTTAACTCTGAGGTCTAAAGTTGAGGCCTAAAAAAACCGCCTGTTGGCGGTTTTTTTGTTTTAGCTACTTAATATAAGTCGTTAAAAACCAATGACTAAACTAAGTGAGCAATAGCGTCGCGTTCTTCTTCTAGCTCTTGGCGAGTCTTATCGATGTAAGCTTGGCTGGCTGCATCAATGGACAGGCCTTGAACAATGCTGTATTCGCCGTTTTTACAAGTTACAGGGAAAGAGAACATTAAGTCCTTAGGGATACCGTAGCTGCCATCGCTAGGAATGCCCATGCTGGTCCAATCGCCATCTTGTGTGCCAGCAGCCCAGATACGCATGTGGTCAATGGCAGCGTTGGCGGCAGAGGCCGCAGAAGACGCTCCACGGGCTTTAATGATGGATGCACCACGTTGGGCGATTACCGGGATAAAGTCTGTGTCGATCCAATTTTGGTCTACTAGGTCCGTTGCAGCTTGGCCTTTCACTGTGGCGTTGGTTACATCGGCATACATAGTAGCCGAGTGGTTGCCCCAGATGCACAAGTTCTTCACGTCACTCACGCCAGCATTGGTTGCATTGGCCAGCTGAGTTAAGGCGCGGTTGTGGTCTAAACGAGTCATGGCAGTAAACTGCAGCGGGTTTAGGTCTGGTGCGCTCTTCATGGCGATATAAGCGTTAGTGTTGGCAGGGTTGCCTACTACTAATACTTTAACGTTACGGTTGGCGTTGTTGTTAATCGCCTTACCTTGGGCCGTAAAGATGTTTGCGTTAGCTTCTAGTAAGTCTTTACGCTCCATACCTGGGCCACGTGGGCGAGCACCAACAAGTAAGCAATAGTGAGCATCGTCAAAGGCTACTGCCGCGTCATCAGTAGGCGTGATAGAGTTCACTAACGGGAACGCACAGTCTTCAATTTCCATCACTACGCCGTTAAGGGCGCCAAGAGCTGGAGTAATTTCCAATAACTTTAGATTGATTGGTTGATCGCTACCTAACATTTCGCCTTTGGCGATGCGGAAGATAAGGGAATAAGAAATCTGGCCGGCGGCACCGGTGATAACAACGTTAACTGGGCTCTTCATTAAATACTCCGAAGCGTGGACCTTTTGCTTACCTGTTTAATGGCAGGTAAAGGTATTGAAAATAGACTAAAGTGTCGCATTGATGCGGCCTTAGGTCTTAAATGAAGCGGCATTATACCTAAAATTCTTTAACTTCGGTATGCGACAAAGGCCTATTAAGTTGATACAGATTATTCAGGAGCAATTAACATGCATTATGTAACCATGAAGGACGGCCGTTTAGGCGCTGTTATCGATAACCAACTCATAGATATTGATGCGGCAAGTAGCGTTTTAGGCTTAGCGGTGCCATGTATGGATATGTGGTCTTTGTTAGGTGGCCCTCAAAGTGTACAAAATAACCTTGATGCCCTCGTTAAAATGGCACATGAAAAGAATATTGCCTGTGTTGGCTATGCGCCAGAATTAGTGGGTTCCCCGCTACCAAGGCAACGCCGTAACGTATTTTGCATTGGCAAAAACTACGCTGATCATGCTGCAGAAATTGCTGATAAAATGGGCATTAGCGCCGAACTACCAAAATATCCCATAGTATTCAGTAAGGCCACTAACACTCTTATAGGCCCATTAGACACCATACCGCTACACTCTGGGGTGACTCGAAAGATCGATTATGAAGGGGAGCTGGCCTTGGTCATTGGCAAGGCAGGGGTGAATATTTCTAAACAGGATGCGTGGCGTCACGTCTTTGGGTTTAGCTGCTATAACGATGTGTCTGCAAGAGATTTACAAAAACGCCATAACCAATGGCACCTTGGCAAATGTTTAGATGGTTTTGGCCCCATGGGCCCGGCTATCACACCTACATACGGTAGGCCATTAAGTGACGATTTGCGCCTTACTTGTAAAGTGAATGGGGAGCTAAGACAAGATGCCACAATGGCACAAATGATTTTTGATATACCAACGCTAATAGCAACCTTGTCGGCGGGTATTACCCTAGAAGTGGGCGATGTGATTGCAACGGGAACCCCAGCTGGAGTTGGCATGGGATTTAACCCCATGCGCTTTTTAGCACCTGGTGATGAGGTGGAAGTGGCCATTGACGGCACGCTCCCCCTCACCAACAGGCTGGCTTTAGCCTAACGGTTAGCTTAACCCTTGTTCTCGCCCTTGCCCAAATAGCATTCTAGAGAGTCATCCAGCGCATCCGTCCATGGCGTGTGGTGTGCTGGCGCAGTTTTACCAGTCAGTGCTGACTTATAACCGTGGTCACGGAAGGTCATGATGCCTAGTTTTTTGTGCTTCTTCCATTGATAGAAGGCTTGGTTACAGTCTTCTAAATCGATGGCTGGGTAGTCTGTCATGGCCATTAGCTCCATGGTGTAACGGCCTTGAAAAGCAATCGCTGCATAGTCATCGGCACAGGCATCTTCCTGGTCACGCCAGGCATCGATGTCTTGCTGCATTTCTGGTTGCGTAGGCAAGGCCACTCGACCCATAATCACATCCCTTGCATACCAGGCCTGTGCGTCGAACATGTTAAAGGTGTACCACTGGTCCTGCATGCCTAAATACAGCAGCTTAGGGTTATGTTGCCACACCACGCCGTTGTATAAATCTACTGGATACAGGCGGTTATTGGTTTTGAGTTTGAGAGACTCTTCCATAAATGGGAAGTGGTGAATGTAACCAGTACATAAAATGATGGCATCTACTTGTTTTGATGTGCCATCAATAAAGTAGGCTGTGTTTTCGTCAACCCGTTCCAAGGCAGGCACTTCTTGCCAGTTATCAGGCCAATCGTAGCCCATTGGTGCTGTGCGGTGGGCCACAGTGATGGTTTTGGCACCATACTTCCAGCATTGAGAGCCAATGTCCTCTGCCGAATAAGACGTGCCCAAAATTAACACGTCTTTGTTTTTGAATTCTAACGCGTCACGGAAATCGTGGGCGTGCATAATACGACCGCCAAAGTGATTGAAACCCTCGTATTCAGGCACGTTGGGTGTAGAAAAGTGTCCGCTAGATACAATAACGAAGTCGAACTCTTCTTGATATTGCTTGTTGTTAGGTAGGTCTTCTGCGGTAACGGTGAAGGTGTCTGAGCCTTCGTTGTAAGACACGTTGCGAATGACATTAGAAAAACGAATGTACTTGCGAACGTCGGCCTTTTTAACACGGCCTTCTATATAGTCAAACAATACGGCACGAGGAGGGAATGAAGCAATTTCACGGCCAAAGTGCTCGTCAAAAGAATAGTCAGCAAACTCTAGGCCTTCCTTAGGTCCGTTAGACCACAGGTAGCGGTACATACTGCCATGAACAGGTTCACCATATTGGTCTACCCCTGTGCGCCAGTTGTAATTCCACAACCCACCCCAGTTATCCTGCTTTTCAAAACATACGATTTCTGGGATTTCAGCGCCCTTGGCTTGGGCAGATTGGAACGCTCTTAATTGGGCTAAGCCGCTTGGGCCAGCGCCGATAATGGCAACACGTTGTTTACTCATGGCACACCTCGATATTGATCTGTTGCAAGTTTACACTTGAGTGATAACAGACTAGCTTAAGTAAGGAGCGTTGAGTATTGTGGAAAACCCGTAGTGCGATGAAGAGCGCTTGTAGAGGATTAGGGAGGCCTGCTATGTAATTTTAAGGTAGCTTTTAACCAGCTGCGCCAAGGTTTTAACTTCTAGCTTAACCATAACGCTAGCCCTGTGTACTTCAACAGTTCGTTCGCTAATGCCCAGATCAGACGCAATTACTTTGTTGGCGAGGCCGTCTACCACCAAGGCTGCAACCTGTTGTTCTCGGTTAGTGAGGCTATTGAGCTGGGTTTGGCGTGCAAGTGTTTGCAGCTGTTGTTTGCTGTTGGCTTGGTCTGTAGCAAACGCTTCGGCTACCTTTTGTAGTAACTGTTGCTCATTCACTGGTTTGCGTAGGTAATCTAAGGCACCGCTGCGCATGGCTTCAACAGCCATAGGCACCGTGCCATGGCCGGTAATGAATATGAGGGGTAGTTGGCAACCTATGTCATTGAGGTGTGTCTGCAGCTCTAAACCGTCCATACCTGGCATACGAATATCAGCAATAATGCAGCCCTTTAAGTCTGCTGTGAATTGCTGTGTAAACTGCACAGCGTTTTCAAAACAAAGGGTTTGGTAGTGATGGCAAGAGAGCCACAAGCTTATGGAATCACGCACGGCAGGGTCATCATCCACAATAAACACGTATTGGTTCATGATCGTGCCTGCGTAGTAATGGCTAAATTGAAGTAAAACTCTGTGCCATTGGGTGTCAAATTACGGTAATTTAGTCGCCCACCATGGGCTTCAATAATGGCTTTTCCAATGGTTAGTCCTAAACCCATACCGGCAGTTTTACCCGTGTGTTTATTTGAAGCAAAGGCTAAAAATAGCTTATCAGCCATGTCGTCTTCGATACCTGTACCTTGATCGGTCACTTTTATCCACAGTTGCTGCTGTTCAACTGCTGCGCCCAAGTCCAGTGCTGCGCTTAACTCAATGGCACTGCCCGGCGGACATTTGTTGGTTTGCATAGCCTGCATACCATTACGTAATAAATTCAAAATGACTTGCTGAATTTGAATTGGATCACAGGAAATGAGCGGTAAGTGTTGGGGGATTTTTAAATCTATGGTGAAGTGCCTTACTTGTGCTTCAATCTCTGCTAAGTCTTTAATTTCCCTTAATAACGCCGTTGGATTTACCTCATCTTGTTGATGACTAGATTGGTAACTCATGGCTTGCATACGCTCAATCACTGCCCCAGCGCGGTGAGATTGTTGAGCCACCTTATCCATTACTTCTAGTAATTTTTCATGCAGGCCTTGCTGAGCTAACAGTTTTGCAGACTGGCTGTACATGGCGATGGCTGTTAAGGGTTGGTTGAGCTCATGGGCAATAGCGGCGGTCATTTCTCCAAGGGTATTGAGGCGTTCTACGTGGGCCAGTTGTTCGCGTTGCTCATTCACCATGCGCTCTGCATGGCGCAGGCTAGTAATGTCGGTGATGAAGCCTTCAATAATCGCTGTGCCGTCTTCAAGCCTGTCCACTACCCGGCCTCGTTCCCAAACCCACTTATGGGGGCCGGTGTGAGGCACTATACGGTATTCCACTTCAAAAGGCTGGCCAAGGTCTGCTGCTGCACGCACTTGTCTGTCTACTTCTGCCACATCATGGCGGTGAGTAAACTCGCCCCACAAAATGGATTGTGACTCTAGCTCTTGGCTTTTATAGCCACACAAGGCTTCGCAGCCTTCGCTAACAAAGCTCATGGGCCAGTGGGGTAAATTAAGGCACCGGTAAGCCATGCCGGGCAAGTTTTTAAATAACGTTTGCAAGCCGTCACTGGCGTTGTTGTGGGTGTCTGTAAGTTGGGTCATAGTGGTGAATTAGCTATAGGCTGCTATGCTTTATCCTTAACCTAATGGATTAGGAGCATGGATGCAATGACGATTTCACAATGGCCAGTGGGAGAGAGACCAAGGGAGCGGTTGCTAAATTTAGGTCCCAAGCAGTTGACTGACGCGGAGTTGGTAGCCATTTTTTTACGTACAGGCAGTGTGGGCTTGTCGGCGGTGGATGTAGCCCGCCAGTTGTTGTCTCGCTTTGGCGGTTTACACGAGGTGTTGGCGGCTAGTGAAGACGATTTTTGTTTGCAGCAAGGTGTGGGGCCAGCTAAATATGTGCAGTTACAGGCCGTGAGGGAGCTTGGGTTAAGGCTTCAAAGGTCCCAACTTAAAGAGTGCATAGAGTTAGATACAAGTAGAAAAGTGGGCACTTACTTACAGTGTGAGATAGGCCACTAACAGAGGGAAGTTTTTTGTGTGTTATTGCTAGACAACCAGCATCGATTGTTAGAGCTGGTAGAGCTGTTTCAAGGCACTATAGATAGCGCTAACGTGTACCCGCGTGAAGTGGTTAAGTTGGCTTTAGTCAAAAACGCAGCTGCGGTGATATTGGCTCATAACCACCCGTCTGGTGTAGCCGAGCCGAGTGCCAGTGATAAGCTTATTACCCAGGCTTTAGTGGATGGCCTCGCGCTGGTTGATATTCGTATATTAGATCATTTTGTAGTGGGCCGTAGTGAGTGGGTGTCATTTGCCGATAGAGGCTTAATGTGAGGCGATGAACTTACACTATTGCTTAACACTAGGCTTGCATTCCTTGTCAATGCTGCTCATATCTGCTAAAGTCCGGCCTCCATATTTTTACCTCCAGAATTCAGGTATTAATGTGGCTGGTACGGATAATGGCCCGCTGGAGGGCTGCTCCGCCTGAGAGCTAAACACAATGTTTGGTTCAATACTAAAATTGAGGAAGTTAAAATGTCCAGAGTATGTATGATTACCGGAAAGCGCCCTGTCGCTGGTAACAATGTGTCTCACGCAAAAAACAAAACACGTCGTCGTTTTTTACCAAACCTGCATTGGCATCGTTTTTGGGTAGAAAGCGAAAACAAATTCATTCGCCTTCGTGTATCGTCTAAAGGTATGCGTATTGTTGACAAGAAAGGTATCGATTCCGTTCTAGTTGATGTTCGTGCCAATGGCACTAAGGTTTAAGGAGAAGACTCATGCGCGATAAAATTAAGCTGGTTTCCAGCGCTGGTACTGGTCACTTCTACACCACTACTAAGAACAAGCGTACAATGCCTGACAAAATGGAAATGATGAAGTACGATCCACGCGTCCGTAAGCATGTTATGTACAAAGAAGCTAAAATCAAGTAATTGATCCTGCTTTATAAAACCGGCCTCTAGCAATAGACGCCGGTTTTTTTATATACAGGATGTATGGTATGCCGCGGTGACATGGATGTCATGGAGCGGCGATTTACAGGATGTATGGTATGCCGCGGTGACAAGGATGTCATGGAGTGGCGATTTACAGAATGCATGGTACATGGATGCAATGCATCTCATGTTGCAGCGAGACTAATGTTGCGGATTCACTAAAGCTGTAAGTACGTGGTCTTCCCAAGTGCCGGCAATATTCAGGTAAGATTTGGCATAGCCTTCTTTTTCAAATCCCAAGCGTTCTAACAATACAGCACTGCGCTGGTTGGTGGTCATATAAGTGGCCATAATGCGGTGGATATTGAATTGGTGGAACATGTAGTCTAGGCATGGCGGCATGAATTCTTGCATCAGCCCTTGGCCTTGGTATTGGGCATCAATGGAATAGCCTACAAAACAAGCTTGCATGGGCCCACGGACAATTTGTGAGAAATCGATGCTGGCTATCATTTTCTGATTCTGTGGGTTGAAGACACCTATGTTCACCTCTTTGTCGGCGTAGAATGCACCTTCTGCTGCCAATATGCGGTGTAGCATGGTTTCTTGTTTATAGAAACCTGGTGTACGGGTGGGTTCCCATGGAGCAAGGTGAGTTCGGTTTCGCGAATAGTAATTGGCTAGCTCGGCAGTGTCTCCAGTATTGATCAGGCGACTGTGACCGCTGAGAGTGATAATGTCTGGCTTAACAGGCATGGAATAAGCCCTTTTCGTTGTTATTTGTCATAATGTGTTATGTTATAACGTTGTGCTTTTTTGGGTTATAAAGCCTCTAATGCTTCCTGAAGGGTTCTAACACCAATGATCTCCATTGCACCCAAACCGTCACCATTGTTGGTTGTGGAAACTGAGGCCTTTGGAACATTTGCAATGGGCACAATAGCGCGCTTAAAGCCGTGTTTAGCGGCTTCTTTAATACGTTCTTGGCCGCTAGGCACTGGGCGTATTTCACCAGAAAGACCCACTTCACCAAACACCACTAAATTTTGATCCAGTGCCCTATCTCGTAAGCTAGAAACAATGGCTAATAACATGGCTAAATCTGCGCCTGTTTCAGACACCCTCACGCCACCTACTACGTTAACAAATACGTCTTGATCACCAGTATGTAAACCGCCGTGGCGATGTAATACAGCCAATAACATAGTGAGGCGATTTTGGTCTAGGCCTATGGCTACACGGCGAGGGTTACTCATCTGACTGTCGTCTACTAGAGCCTGTAATTCAACGAGTAAAGGCCTTGTGCCTTCCCATATCACCATCACCAAGCTTCCTGCAGCGCTGATATCACCGCGAGAAAGGAAGATAGAACTGGGGTTTTTAACTTCTTTAAGGCCGTTTTCCATCATGGCAAACACACCCATTTCGTTCACTGCACCAAAACGGTTCTTATGGCTTCTTAGGGTGCGATAACGGCTGTCGTTGTCTCCTTCAAGCTGTAGTGAGCAATCGATCATGTGTTCTAGCACTTTGGGGCCGGCAATACTGCCATCTTTGGTGACGTGCCCCACTAATAAGAGTATTGCGTCAGATTGTTTTGCATAACGAATCAGCGCAGCGGCACTTTCTCTTACTTGGGATACGCTGCCAGGAGCAGAACTAATATCTGCTAATTGCATCACTTGTATGGAATCCACCACAATGAGCCTAGGCTGAAGTTGAGCACAGGTGGCTAAGATGCTTTCGACATCGGTTTCAGTAAGCATCTTTAAATTGCTGGTGGGCAATTCCAAACGATGTGCACGTAAAGCGACCTGCTGTAAGGACTCTTCGCCAGTAATATACAAGGCAGGCATTCTTTGCGCCAAGCTACACATCAACTGTAGCAACAACGTACTTTTGCCGGCGCCTGGGTGCCCGCCAATAAGAATGGCGGAGCCTGCCACTAAACCGCCACCTAATACGCGGTCTAGTTCGCCAATGCCGGTGCTCAAACGAGGCATACTAGCCACATCAACGTCACTTAGATCCTGTAGCTGAGAAGTAACCCCCGCATAACCTTTGGCTGCATTTACGCGAGTGCTGGCACTTACATGACCGCCAGCTGGGGCTAAACGAATTTCTTGTAAGCTATTCCATGCATTACAGTCGCCACATTGACCCTGCCATTTACTGTAGTCAGAGCCACATTCATTACATACATAGGCTGTTTTAGCTTTGGCCATGGCGCGGTCTCAATGTTATGTTGATTATGTGAGTTATGTGCGTGAAGAAGATTGAAGAAGAATGGCTGCATCTTTAGCAAAGTAGGTAAGGATGCCATCGGCCCCCGCACGCTTAAAGCCTAATAATGATTCCATCATCACGCTATCTTTATCTAACCAGCCGTTTTGGAAAGCCGCCATATGCATGGCGTACTCACCGCTAACTTGATAGGCAAATGTAGGCACTTGTAATTCACGTTTTACACGGCTCACAATGTCTAAATAAGGCATGCCAGGCTTTACCATTACCATGTCGGCACCTTCACTAAGGTCCATGGCTACTTCGTGCAAAGCTTCATCGCTATTAGCTGGGTCCATCTGGTAGCCAAATTTATTACTCTTGCCTAAGTTGCCGGCAGAGCCTACAGCGTCACGAAAAGGACCATAATAAGCTGATGCATACTTAGCGGCGTAAGCCATAATGCGGGTGTTGTGGTGGTTGGCTGCTTCTAAAGCTGTGCGAATAGAGCCAATGCGGCCATCCATCATATCTGATGGTGCCACTACGTCTGCGCCGGCTTCGGCATGAGACAAAGCTTGCTGAATGAGGATCTCTACGGTGATGTCATTAAGCACGTAACCATCATCGTTAATGATGCCATCTTGACCATGGGTAGTGAATGGGTCTAATGCTACGTCGGTAATAACACCCAACTCTGGGCAGGCGTCTTTTACTGCTCTTACCGCACGTTGGGCCAAACCGTCTGGGTTATAGGCTTGTTCTGCCATCAAGGATTTAGCTGAGTCTGGGGTCACAGGGAAGAGCGCAATGGCTGGAATGCCTAATGCTACCAATTCTTTTGCTTCTGCTACTAATAAATCAATACTCATTCGCTCTATACCAGGCATAGAGGCAATAGCTTGGCGCTGGTTATGGCCTTCAATAACAAACATAGGGTAGATCAAGTCATCGGTTGTGAGCTTGTTTTCACGCATTAAACGGCGCGAAAAATCGTTGTAACGCATACGTCGCATACGGCTATTAGGGAATTGACGTTGGGTGGGTTGAAAGCTCATGGTTGCGCCTTTAATGTTAAGTTGTCTAGGGCTAATCTATCGACTACAGTAGCATAGACTCAAGTTCGTCGGTTTTTTCAAACCAAAGCTCTTCGCACTGCTCATGCTGCCCACTGGCATGGGCCTGCTGGGCTAATAAATCTTTTAGTTTGGCTTTATTCTCTACTGCGTACAAACTAGGCTGAGCCAGCTCTTCTTCGAATAGGTCAAGTTTGGCTTGCCACAGGTCGATGTCTTTTTCATGCTTGGCAATGGCCTTTTTTAAAGGGCTTAATTGCTTGCGGTTTTCTGCTTGCTGACGTTTTTGTTCTTTACGCTCTGCAGGCGTTAAGGCATCAGATTCAACAGCGTTTGCTTTGTTTGGGTCTGAGCGTAGGGTCTCTTGTCTGTCTTTAAGTTTGGCCTGTGCTTGAGCTTGGGCTAATGCCTGCACTTGTAGTTGGTAGTCCTGCAGATCACCCTCAAACTCTTTTACTTTGCCGTCGGCCACTAGCCAATAGTTGTCCACAACTTGGCGTAACAAATGGCGGTCGTGAGAGATTACCACGATAGCCCCTTGGTAAGCTTGAAGGGCCATAGTTAGAGCGTGACGAGCTTCTAAGTCTAAGTGGTTTGTCGGTTCGTCTAACAATAGGAGGTTAGGTTTTTGAATGGCAATCATCGCTAAGGCTAAACGTACTTTTTCACCACCAGAAAAGTGTTTTACGGGTTCAAAGATACGCTCACCTTGCCACCCAAAACCGCCTAGGAAGTTGCGCAACTCTTGTTCACTGGCTTTAGGTTTTAACCGCTGTAAGTGTAGTAACCCGTTGGCCTCCATGTCTAACGCTTCAAGCTGGTGTTGGGCAAAATAACCGATTTTAAGGTGTTCGCCCGGCACCACTTGGCCAGACAAAGGCGCAAGGTCACCCACCAAGGTTTTGATTAAGCTGGATTTACCCGCGCCATTTGGGCCGAGCAAAGCGTAGCGTGAATCATGTAGCAAGGTAATGTTGGCGCTAACAATGGGTTTGTCATAACCAATGCTCACTCGGTCTAGATCTATTAAGGTTGAGCTGGTTTTTTCAAACTCTGGAAAACGAAAGGTAAAGGGCGAGTCAGCATAAGCGGGCGCAATTTTTTCCATGCGCTCTAAAGCTTTCATACGGCCTTGAGCTTGCTTGGCCTTGCTGGCTTTTGCTTTAAAGCGCTGTATGAAGCTTTCTATGTGAGCAATTTCTGTTTGCTGTTTGGCATACATCACTTGCTGCTGAGCCATGCGCTCTGCTTTTTGACGTTCAAAAGCAGCGTAGTTACCACGATAAGAAGTGAGCTTTTTGTGATCTAAATGCACAATTACCTGTACCACTTGGTCCAAAAAGTCGCGGTCGTGAGACACCAAAAATAAAGTACCTGGGTATTTTTGTAACCAAGACTCAAGCCACATAGTGGCATCAAGGTCTAAGTGGTTGGTTGGCTCGTCTAATAGTAATAAGTCTGACGGGCACATGAGGGCTTGAGCTAGGTTTAAGCGCACACGCCAACCACCAGAAAAGCTGCCAACGGGCTGAGCCCAGTCTTGTTCTGGAAAGCCTAAGCCTTGTAATAATTGCTGCGCGCGGTTAACTGCACTGTAACCACCTGCGTGGTCATAGTCGGCATAAACGTGGGTTAATGCGGCTTCATCATGCGTAGCTTCGGCGGAAGCAATGGCGGCCTCGGCGGCCCTTAGAGCTAGGTCGCCATCCAATACATGGTCTAAAGTAGAGCGATTTACATCGCCTATTTCTTGAGCCATGTGGGCCATACGCATAGCCGGTGGCCAAGTGAGGTGACCAGCATCTAGTTGTAGCTGGCCTAATAATAGCTTAAATAAGGTGGTTTTACCGGCGCCATTGCGTCCAATTAAACCGTACCTTTGGCCAGAATTTAGAGTCAGGGTGGCGCCCTCAATAAGAGGCTGGCCACCGCGCTGTAGTGTGATGTCGTCAAATTTAATCATGGTCGCGGATGATACCACAGGCTTAGCTGGCCATTAGCCTATAAATAGACAAACAAATGCAATGAAATGTAAACAAGTGGAAATACTTTTGCTTCGGCTTTGAGTCTTATATATCCTATGCTTCGCGCTGAATGATTATGTTTAGCACTATTACCCAGGAATACTAAGGAATACTATGAAAACTTTAATTAGCCGTTTGGCCGTTACTAGCGCTATTGGCCTTGCTGCCACACCTGCTTTTGCAATTGATTTAAGCAATGCAGAACAAAAAGTAAGCTATAGCTTAGGTACACTGGTTGCTGGCCAGCTAGCTAACGACTTCGACAAGCTTAACCTTGAAGCATTTGTAGAAGGCTTCAACGCAGCTTACTTAGGCCAAAAGACATTGGTAAACGAGCAAGACGCAGTGACTGCAGTGCAAGAGTATCAGAGTAAAATAGCATCTTCAAAATTTGAAGGCGCATTAAACAATAGTGAAGCCTATTTAGCCGAGAATGCTCAAAAAGAGGGTGTTGAAGTCACTAAGAGCGGCTTACAGTACCAAGTGATGTCTGAAGGTGAAGGCGAAATGCCTGCAGCTACAGACACAGTAACGGTACATTACCATGGCACTACCATGGACGGGCGTGTATTCGATAGCTCTGTTGAGCGCGGTGAGCCTGCACAGTTCCCATTAAATGGCGTAATTGCCGGCTGGACCGAAGGTGTTCAGTTAATGCGTGTTGGATCTAAGTATAAGTTCTTTATTCATCCAGACTTAGCATACGGCGAGCGTGGCGCTGGACAGATGATTGGGCCAAATGATGCGCTCATATTTGAAGTTGAGTTGATCAAAATAGGTCAATAAGGCAATTATTCCTTGTTTTTGGCTAAATAAGGCTAAAATAATAGGAAAAGTGGCCAAAAATCAGAATTTTTCTTATACTTTTTGATGCTCTATTGGCGTAGCCTAAACCCAAGGAGTATTGTTAGCCTAATAGGCTTACAGGGAAGGACATGGAGTCTACAGGATGTACTTGTGCCTAGGATGGGCACTTCAAATTTGGCGAGAATTGCCATAAAAAAACCCCAGCATGCTCCAGCATGTTGGGGTTTTTTTTGGCTGACATTTAACGTCCGTTTATAGGAACTTAAATACCAGTACCATTACAGCAGTAAGTGCTAAAGAACAGTGCACTACGCCTTTCACAGTAGTCAATGGGCCTTGCTTACCAATTATGGCGTTGGCTTGTAGGGCAACAATAATAGCCACCATAACGATCATGGAAGTCGCGCTCCAGTCTACTGGTGCCCAGCCACCCCATGTGCCACCGTGGCCAGAAGCCAGCATACAAAAGGTCATTGGCGCCGAGTACAAAACGTTGTGGCGTGAAGCCAGCAATGCCTTAGCACCAGCTGCAGGGCCATCACCTTCAACCATACCTAGAGCGATCTTTTGGTTAGGCCAGATGATCAACCATACGTTTAAGAACATGAATGTTCCAAACAAAGAACCAATCCATATGTAGTTGCTTACTGCAGTAGGGAAACTGAAGAGCATGACTACGCCAGTGAGGAAAGTACCCATGGCGCCCCAACGGAACCACCACAAAGCACTCGGTGCTAGCTTGGCTTTAGCGTCTGCTAGGCCTTCTGGGCTGGCTTGCTTAAAGTAGCCGCCCTGAACAAAGTTGAAGTAGTACAGCATACCGATCCAAGTAATGCCGAATAAAACGTGTGCCCATCGGAATAAAAATCCTAATAAATCCATAGTACGCCTCTCATTGTAAGTTATTTTATTTAATAATATGATTCTAAAAAAGCTATTGAAGCGCTATTAGAACCCAAGGGTGATGGCCGCCATTGTACAGTTAATGTAACGGCCAGTTCTAGTTTTTTTGCGACAAAAACTACAGTTCGTCTAGGTAACGCTCAGCGTCTAGGGCTGCCATACATCCGGTGCCCGCAGAGGTAATCGCTTGGCGATAAATGTGGTCCATTACATCACCGGCAGCAAATACCCCTTCTATGCTGGTTTGTGTGGCGTTATCTTGAGTGCCACTTTGTACTTTAATGTAGCCACCTGCCATGTCTAGCTGGCCTTCAAATAGGCCGGTATTAGGTGAGTGGCCGATGGCGATAAATACGCCATCTACGTCTAGGTCTTTAGTGCTGCCGTCATTGTTTCTAATGCGCATGCCGGTAACGCCCATGTCATCACCTAGTACTTCATCCAGGTTGTTATGCCATTCCACTTTCACGTTGCCGTTTTCTACCTTGGCCATAAGGCGATCAGCGAGAATTTTTTCACTGCGGAACTTGTCGCGGCGATGCACAACGGTCACTTCCTTGGCAATGTTGCTAAGATAAAGTGCTTCTTCAACTGCGGTATTACCACCACCGATGACAGCTACTTTTTTGTTGCGATAAAAGAAGCCATCACACGTAGCACAAGCCGATACGCCTCTGCCTTGAAATGCAGTTTCGCTGTCTAAGCCTAAGTAGCGGGCGCTGGCACCAGTGCAAATAATTAATGCATCACAGGTATATTGGGTGCCCTGGCCAGATAATTTAAAGGGGCGCTGGCTCAAATCGACTGAGTCAATCTGGTCAAAAATTATTTCAGTTTCAAAGCGTTCTGCGTGGGCTTTCATACGCTCCATTAAGGCTGGGCCCTGTAAGCCTTCTACGTCTCCAGGCCAGTTATCTACTTCTGTGGTAGTGGTTAACTGACCGCCCATCTGCATACCCGTAATTAACACTGGGTTAAGGTTTGCGCGTGCTGCGTATACAGCAGCAGTGTAGCCTGCAGGGCCAGAACCTAAAATTAGTAATTTACAGTGCTTTACTTCGCTCATGGAGAGTCCTATATAATGATATGGTGCAGCAAAAAATATGCGCCTGACTTTAGCATAATTCAACCCATAGAGCAGGCAGTTTATGAAAAGGTGTCATAGAAATTAACAGGAAGGTAATATGGGCAACATGGGCAATAAAACCGACAAAGATACTGATGATAAAATCCGGCTCGACAAGTGGTTATGGGCTGCGCGGTTTTACCGTACACGAGCCCTTGCCAAGCAAGCGATCGAAGGCGGCAAGGTGCACTATCAGGGTACTAAAGCTAAGTGTAGTCGTGTGGTTGAACTACAGGCGCAATTAAAAATACGGCATGGTGCCGATGAAAAAATCATTGTGGTGCTAGGACTCTCAGGCAGCAGAAGAGGTGCGCCAGAGGCTGCTCTTTTATACAGCGAAACAGCTATCAGCGAAAAAGCCCGTACAGACTTAGTGGCAAGCCGCAAAGCCATGGGCCAAACCTCAATATCAGACGGCAAGCCCACTAAAAAACAACGCAGAGATCAACATCGGTTTGAACAGCAGCAGTTGTAGTTTACAATTAGCCGTGTACTCACCCTCTAAGACTTTTCCCATGACCAATGACACAATGCAAGGCTTCATGTTCGCTGATATGGACATCCGTGGCGTCCACCTACGCCTAGACCAGGGGGTAAAGACCATGTTAAAGCAGCATCAATATCCTGCCCCCGTGGCTAGCCTATTAACTGAAATGCTCATTGTTGCATGCTTGTTGAGCGCCAACCTTAAGTTGCGTGGGCGTTTAAGTGTGCAGATCCGTGGTGCTGGGCCACTTAAATGGGTGATGGCCGAGTGTCGTCAGTTAAGTGATGACTCAGAGCAGCCATTTAAAGTAAAAGGCATGGCCCAGTTTGATGATGCCATTACCCCCCAAGCAAGCCTTGCCGACATGGTGGCTGATGGTCGATTAATCATTACTGTAGAGCCAGATAAAGGCCAACGGTATCAGGGCGTTGTGTTGCTTGACCAAGCCACTCTTGCCGAGTGTATTGAAAGCTACTTTTACCAATCAGAACAATTGCCTACCCATATTCAACTAGTGAGTGCAGAAGAGGGTACTGGAGAGAGCGCCGCTGGGTTCATGCTGCAGCGCCTGCCTCAAACTGTATCCGATGAAAATCAAGCCGACTTAGATTGGGAGCTGGTTCATGCATTGGCCTCCACGCTCACTGAAAATGAGCTTGCTCAATTGCCCGTAGATCAAGTATTGCACAGATTGTTCCACGAACAGCAAGTGAAAGTGTTCACCCCTAAGCCCGTAGTGCAGCAGTGTGATTGCAGTCGTGAGCGATGTGGGGCAGCGATAGTAGGCTTAGGTAAAATGGCAGTTGATGAAATACTGGAAGAGCAAAAAGCCATCATTATTGATTGCCATTTTTGTAACAGCCATTACTCTTTTGACCAGGTGGATTGTCATGTTCTGCTGGAACAAGATGTTATGGCGGCTGAAGCGAACCCTGTCGTGCATTAACTGTATGCACTATTAGTTGAACTGATGGTCCGTATTTTAGCTTTTGTTGTGCTTTTCTGGCATAATACAGCCTCATTTTTCACGTCGATATGGCGTACGCCCGCTTAGGTGGTTGATTTTTTTCTAAAAACCTAAGCAATTCAAAAGGTATTGATACATGAACGCAACTGTAGCTGCTGATACTGGCACCACCTACACGCAACTTTCTCCTGCTAGCTTGATTCAAAAAGCCATCGCTAACGGCGAAGGTACTTTGGCTAACACTGGTGCACTAAACGTGATTACCGGCGTTCGTACAGGTCGCTCTCCTTTAGACCGTTTTGTAGTTCAAGAACCTAGTACTTCAAACGACATTGAATGGGGTGCTGTAAACCGTCCTGTAACACCAGAAATATTCAATGCGTTGTGGGATCGTGTAGAAGCCTCTTTAATTGGCCAAGACAAATATGTTGCCAGCGTACATGTAGGCGCAGACCGCGACCATTACATCCCTATTCAAATGACCACTCAAACTGCATGGCAGAACTTGTTTGGCCAAAACCTATTCATCGTGCCAAAAGAATACAATGCTGCTGGTAAAGATGAATGGCAAATTCTTAACGTAGCTAACTTTGAGTGCCAGCCAGAACGCGACAGCACTAATAGCGACGGCTGTGTAATGATTAACTTTGCTCAACGCAAGGTATTGTTAGCTGGAATGCGTTACGCCGGCGAAATGAAAAAAGCCATGTTCTCTGTGCAAAACTTCCTTTTACCAGCGAAAGACGTATTGCCAATGCACTGCTCTGCCAATGTAGGCGAAGACGGCAAAACCACACTGTTCTTTGGTTTGTCTGGCACTGGCAAAACTACATTGTCTGCAGACCCAGAGCGTTACTTAATTGGTGACGACGAGCACGGTTGGGGTAAAGGTGTAGTATTTAACATTGAAGGTGGTTGTTACGCCAAGACCATCAACCTTAGCAAAAAGAATGAGCCTATCATTTGGGATGCTATCCGTTTTGGCGCTATCGTTGAAAACGTTTGGCTAGACGAAGACAGCAAAGAAGCTGACTACGACAACACAGACCTCACAGAAAATGGCCGTTGTGCATACCCGTTGGAGCACATTGAAAAACGCACAGCTAAGAACTTAGCAGGCGAGCCAGAAGCCATTATTTTCTTAACCTGTGATTTAACGGGCGTTTTACCTCCAGTGTCTATCTTGTCTAAAGAAGCTGCTGCTTACCACTTCTTAAGTGGTTACACCGCTTTGGTAGGCTCTACTGAAATGGGTTCTAGTGCTGCTATTCGCTCTACTTTCTCTACTTGTTTTGGCGCTCCTTTCTTCCCTCGTCCAGCTGGCGTTTACGCTGAGTTGTTGATGAAGCGTATTGAAGAATTTGGCAGCAAGGTTTACCTAGTTAATACGGGTTGGACCGGTGGTGCATACGGTACTGGAAAGCGTTTTAGCATTCCTACTACCCGTGCCATTATTGCAGCCATCCAAAGTGGTAATATCACAGAAGCGGCAACCCAGCACTTAGACGGGCTAAACGTGGATGTACCTACTACTCTAGAAGGTGTAGACAGCTATTTGCTAAACCCACGTAATACTTGGCAAGACCAAGATGCATACGATGCAGAAGCAGCCATTCTAATTGGCAAATTTAAGGAAAACTTCAAACGCTTTAGCGTTTCAGACGAAATCCTTAACGCTGGCCCACAGCAGAGCTAGCCTTATTTAGGTATGGCTCACTGTTAATCAAAGGCTCCATTCGGGGCCTTTTTTTTGCTTTAATAAAAGCCCACTAGCCCTCTTCACTTAACTATTCATTTAACTATTCACTTACCTATTCATTTAACTAGGCACTTTAAAAAACGAGTTATGACCCCATTATGGATGGCTATACTTTTAAAGTAGAAGGATTCTAAGTTCGTGATAAATCAACAAATCGCCACCGAGCTTGCGGTACACACTTGGCAAGTGGATGCCGCCATCAAACTGTTAGATGAAGGCTCAACGGTGCCCTTTATTGCCCGTTATCGTAAAGAAGTGACCGGTGTGTTGGATGATACCCAGCTGCGTACTCTAGAAGAGCGGCTAGGTTATTTGCGCGAACTCAATGCCCGTAGGAAAACGATTTTAGATAGTATTGAAAAACAACAGAAGCTAACCCCAAAGTTGGCTAGCATGATTAATGCGGCAAACAGCAAAACAAGGCTAGAAGACCTCTACCTGCCCTACAAAACCAAGCGTCTCACTAAGGTTAAAGTTGCTATAGAAGCAGGTTTACAGCCTTTGGCAGACACCTTGCTGCAAAACCCTAGCTTAGATCCAGAAAAGGCAGCCCAGGGCTATATCAATACCTTACAACAAATAGACAGCACTAGCGACGCCCTAGAGGGTGCCAAACACATATTAATGGAACGCTTTAGCCTTGCAGCTGACTTGCTCGCAGAATTGCGTAACATGGGTTGGCAAGACGCCAAGTGGCAAACTAAGGTAATTGATGGCAAGCAACAGCAAGGTGCTAAATTCCAAGATTATTTTGAATTTGAAGAAGCGCTTAAGAAGATACCATCTCACCGGGCTTTAGCCATTTTAAGGGGTAAGAGCGAAGGTGTTCTGCAGGCCTCCATTGCATGGTCTGCGAATGACCACTTACCCTATGAGTCCAGATTGGCCTCCTATTGGCGCATCAAAAATCATGGCCGAGCAGCAGATAAGTGGCTTAACGAAGTGGTACGTTCTACTTGGCGAGTAAAGCTAGCAGGGCAGTTAGAAACGGCCCTCATTGCCCGTGTTAGAGAAGCCTCGGATGACAAAGCTATAGGAGTGTTTGCTAACAACCTAAAAGATCTATTATTGGCAGCTCCAGCGGGTGACAAGGTGACCTTAGGGTTAGACCCAGGGTTGCGCACTGGCGTAAAGGCCGTGGTAGTAGACCCTACTGGAAAATTACTAAAAACTGAAACGATCTATCCCCATGTACCCCACAATAAATGGCAGGCGTCGTTAGACTTGGTGGTGCATTGGTGCCAAACCTATCAAGTTCAGTTGGTGGCTATTGGTAATGGCACCGGCTCACGTGAGACCAATAAGTTAGTTAAAGAAGCCCAAGCTAAGTTAGGCGCACAGGCACCGCAACGTATTATTGTAAGTGAGGCAGGTGCTTCGGTTTATTCTGCATCGGCACTTGCGGCTGCAGAATTCCCAGATTTAGATGTGAGTTATCGTGGAGCAGTTTCTATTGCCCGCCGCCTACAAGACCCATTGGCAGAGCTAGTTAAGATAGAGCCTAAGGCCATTGGTGTAGGTCAATATCAGCACGATGTAAGCCAAGTGCAGTTAACCCGTAAATTAGACAACGTGGTGGAAGATTGCGTTAATAACGTGGGCGTAGATCTAAATACAGCCTCGGCTGCGTTATTGCAACGAGTGGCTGGCCTGAACAAAACCATGGCTGAAAATATTGTAATTTATCGAGATATTAATGGCGCTTTTAAAAATCGTAAGCAGCTACTTAAAGTAGCCCGTTTGGGAGGCAAGGCGTTTGAGCAAGCCGCTGGATTCTTACGTATACGTGGCGGTGATAACCCTTTAGACGCCACTTCTGTGCACCCTGAAGCCTACGGTTTAGTGAGTCAGCTTGCCGCACAGCTTAAGCTTAGTGTTGCAGGCCTTATGGGCAGTGATCAGCTTAAACACATTGGAGTGAAACAATTGCATGAACAGGGTTTTGGGGAGCACACATTACAAGACTTATTGAATGAGCTACAGAAACCTGGACGTGACCCAAGGCCAGAATTCCGGATGGCCAAGCTTGCTGATGGTGTAGAGAGTATTAAAGACCTCACCCTAGGGGCCATAATGGAAGGCACTGTGAGCAATGTCACTAATTTTGGTGCCTTTGTGGACCTTGGCGTGCATCAGGATGGTTTAGTGCATATTTCGGCTCTATCTGAACAGTATGTGAAAGATCCCCATGACATTGTGAAGGCTGGGGACATTATTAAAGTAAAGGTAATGCAGATAGATGTACCCCGTAAGCGTATTGGTTTAACCATGCGTTTAGGTGATGAATTACCAGGTCAAGAGGGCACCCCGAGTCAGCGTCAGTTAGCCCCTGGAAAGTAAAACCCACACAGAATTTGAATCGAAACTAGACTACACTTCGTATCTGTTTAGTTATAGACAACTTAAGACAACTTGGAACTACAGATGTCCACATATTTACAGCAACGTTTACAGCAAGTGAAAAGCTCTCCCGTAGCGCAGACTTTATCTAGCCTACAGTGTGGTATCGAAAAAGAAGGTTTGCGGGTGGGCTTGAGCGGCCGTGTAAGCCATACAAATCATCCAAAATCCTTAGGTTCTAGCCTCACCCATGGCAGCATTACCACAGACTATTCAGAAGCGCTTTTGGAATATATCACACCGGTATTCCAAAGCCCTGTTGCCGCCCTTGATTACATGCAGGAGTTACATAGTTTTAGTGCTAGCCAGTTACAAAATATAGGCGAATATGTTTGGCCTGCAAGTATGCCCTGTTACCTTGATGGTGAAGATGACATACGTATCGCTGATTTTGGTAGCTCAAATACAGGCAAGCTCAAACATACATACCGTGTAGGTCTGGCGTGGCGTTACGGTAAAATTATGCAGTCTATCGCCGGCTTACACTTTAATTTTTCACCACAAGATAATTTTTGGCCAGCGTATCAACAATTGTTGGGTGATGAGCAATCTTTATGTGATTTTCGCTCCAGCCAATATTTTGGTTTAATCCGTAACTTTAGACGCCATTCGTGGGTCTTGTTATACCTTTTTGGTGCGTCACCTGCCCTAGATGCGAGCTTTGTTAAAGGGCGTGCTATTGACTTAGAACAAGGCCCTGGCGGTTGCTTAGTAGGTGCTTATGCCACTTCATTGCGTATGAGTGACTTAGGTTACAACAACAAAGTTCAGTCGGTATTGAGCTTGTGTTTTAATGACCTAGACAACTACGCCAAGTCTTTAGAGCATGCCATTTCTACGCCTTTGTCTCAGTATGAGAATCTAGGGGTAAAGGTAGACGGAGTGTATCGCCAGCTTAATGCAAACCTGTTGCAAATAGAGAACGAATACTACAGTGATATCCGCCCGAAGCGCGTAGCTCGCCCTGGTCAAAAACCGGTGCATGCTCTTAAAGAAGCTGGTGTAGAGTACGTAGAAGTTCGCAATATAGACCTTAATCCGTTCTTGCCTTTAGGTATCGATGCACCACAAAGCCAATTCATTAATGCCTTCTTAACATGGTGTTTGTTTGCTAAAAGCCCAGCCATTACCGACCAAGAATGTGAGCTGATTGGCACCAACCAGTCTATTGTTGTGCGCCAAGGCCGTAAGCCAGGCCTGATGATTCAAACCTGTAGTGGGGAGCAGAGTTTACAGAGCCTAGGTTTGGATATTATTGAAAATTTACGTCTAGTAGCTGATGTAATGCCCGATAAAGGCGACGTATTGGCGGCCATAGATGTCATGGAAGCACGCATCAATGATTCGTCTTTAACGCCATCTGCCCAAGTATTGGCCGCTATGGAAGAGGGTAACTTGTCACATCAAGAGTTTTCTTTTGAGCTGGCTCAAAAGCATCAAGCTTACCACTTGCAACAAAACCTGTGTTTACAGCGTCGGAAAGAGCTAAGTGAGGAAGTGAGCGAGTCTCTCGATAACCAAGAACGCATAGAAGCCGAGCAAACTGACAGCTTTGATGATTTTCTGGCGGCGTACCTAGCGCAGTAAAGTGTGGCCACTAACACATTGCGTGCTAGTGGCTTAGTTGCTTTAGTTGATTAGCTGCTTAGTTGCTTAGTTGCTTAAGAAAATAACACTGCTGCCGATCACTACTAATGCGGCACCTAACCATGCTCCACGACTAGGTCGTTGGCCAGTAATAAACCAGATTACCGGTAATATAAGTACAGGTGTGATGGCAGATAAAGTCATCACAATGCCCACTTCGCCGGCACCTAAAGCATAAACCACTAAGGTCATTCCCAAAACTAGCCCTAAGGTTGCACTAGACATTGTGCGCCATATAAAAGCAGGTGTGGGTGCGGCATTGGCTTTTGCCCATGCAAAAGGCATGGCCCTTACCAGCAATAACACTAAGGCAGCAAAACCTACCCTAATTGCCGATGCTGCAATAGGGTCTGCGCCGGCCAATAGCACAGGCTTTGCAAGCACTGCTCCGGCTGCTTGGCCGAAGGCTGCTATTAAGCCAAGTGCAATTCCTAGGCCTAGGTGGCCACTCACTTGTTCTAAACGATGCTGTCCACTTGCTTTGCGACCCCACCAGACAGCGTTCACTACGCCCACTAAAATCAATCCACAGCCAATTAATAAATTAGCACTAAGCGTTTCGCCCAGCCAAATAAACCCCATACCCGCAGCCATAGGTGCGCTGGTGGCAAAGAGTACCGAATTACGTCTGGGACCAATACGCTTCAATGCTTGCATTAATGCAGTATCACCAATCACAATGCCCACTAAGCTAGAGCCGATGAGAGGTATCATGGCGCTGTTAGGTACGCTAGGCCACAATCCCATTACACTGGTAATAGCAATAAGCACTGTGGCAGCAAATACTACTCTGTAGCGGTTGAACGCAACAGCACCAAAATGGTGAACTCCAGGGGCTGCTAAAATAGCTGTGAAAGTCCAGCAGAGCGCAGCGGCTAATGCGGCTAACTCAGCGAGAGGTAGGTCGTTCATATTATTCCTTTAAACTGGACAAGTGCGACACAATAGCAGTTTTGGGCTAGAAATCCATCAAATTTGTATACCCATAAAGGTGCCCTTTTAGTGCTGGCTTCATCTACGCTAGTTGGCTGGCCCAGAAGCAAAAATTAAGGCTATAATAACCACTTAAAACTATTAACCGAGACACTTATGTATTGCCCTTTTTGCAGTAATCCAGAAACTAAAGTTATCGATTCGCGGTTAGTAGGTGAGGGGGAGCAAGTTCGCCGTAGGCGAGAGTGTGTTACCTGTAATGAGCGCTTTACCACCTTTGAAGTGGCTGAGCTATTGATGCCTAGAGTGGTGAAGCAAGACGGTACACGACAGCCTTTTGATGAAGAAAAACTACGTGCTGGAATCTTGAGATCTCTTGAAAAGCGCCCAGTAAGCATAGAGGCTATTGAAGCAAGCCTTAACCGCATTAAGTACTCTCTTCGTGCCAGTGGTGAGCGAGAGGTGGGTACGCAGCTGGTGGGTGAAGCCGTAATGGAACAATTGCGTCAATTAGATGAGGTAGCTTACGTACGTTTTGCCTCGGTATACCGTAGTTTTAAAGACCTTAATGAGTTTCGCGCAGAGATTGAGCGCTTAGAGCAAGAGCAACAAGATACCTAATGGCTAACCAAACAACCCATGAGCAATACATGGCACTGGCCTTAGAGCAAGCCAGCTATGGCCAGTTAATAGCTAGGCCTAACCCAGCTGTTGGGTGTGTATTAGTGAAAGACAACAAAGTGGTAGGTGCAGGGTATACCCAAGAAGCCGGTGGCCCCCATGCTGAAGTGATGGCGATACGAGCCGCTGGTGACATGGCTGGCGGCACCACAGCTTATGTCACTTTGGAGCCCTGTAGTCATTATGGGCGTACGCCTCCTTGCAGTTTAGGTCTGATAGCAGCGGGAGTGAGCCGATTGGTATATGGTTGCCAAGACCCTAACCCCCAAGTAGCTGGGCAAGGTTTGGCTCAGTTGCGAGCCGCAAATATAGAGGTAATTGGCCCCGTGATGCGCACAGAGTGTGAGGCGTCTAACCGAGGTTTTTTACAGCGCATGGCTAAAAATAAGCCCTATGTTATCAATAAGATGGCGATGAGTTTGGATGGTCGAACGGCGATGGAGTCGGGAGAAAGTCAATGGATTACAGGGCCCGAAGCTCGGGCCCAAGTGCACCTATTGCGGGCCCAAAGCTGCGCTGTTATTACCGGTATAGGCTCTGTGTTACGAGACGACCCTAGTATGAATGTACGCCCCGACGAACTTGCGTTAGCTGGCGTACCTCTCGCTACCGTTAAACGCATAAAACAACCGCTGCGAGTAGTGCTAGATAGCCAATTACGTATGCCAGCTACAGCTAAACTGTTGCAGCAACATGGTTCAGTATTAATAATAACTTGTGAAAGTGACCCACAAAAGCATCAACAGTTGATCGGAGCGGGTGCCGAGGTGGTGTTTTGTGCCGCGGATGAAAACGGCAAGGTGGACTTAGCCTCAGTGCTAAGGCTATTAGGTGAACGCCAGTGTAATCAGGTAATGGTTGAAGCAGGTGCGGGTTTAAGCGGCGCTTTCTTGCATGCAGGCCTTACCGATGATTTGGTGGTGTTTATGGCCCCTAAGCTACTTGGCAATAAGGCCAAAGCTTTATTTAACCTGCCGTTTGATGCCATGGCGCAGGCCTATGAGCTGGATATTAAAGAGATCTCACAAGTGGGCTGCGATTGGCGCATTGACGCTACCCCAAAAGGCGCTGATAACTAGCCACTGCTCACGAAATCTGGCACAATAGCCCGCTAATTTACCTACTCATCGCTCTGTTGTGTAGGTCTTGTATTTAAGTATGGGTTATCACATGCACATGGACACCACAATCGAACTGATTGAAGATCTACGCCAAGGTAAAATGATCATCCTTATGGATGATGAAGATCGTGAAAATGAAGGTGATCTTGTTATGGCCGCTGAGCAAGTTAGGCCTGAAGACATTAACTTTATGGCTAAGCATGCCCGCGGCCTTATCTGCCTTACGTTATCTCGAGAGCACTGCGAAAAGCTTGATTTGCCGTTAATGGTTAAAAGTAATGGCACTGCTTACGAAACCAATTTCACAGTGTCTATTGAAGCAGCAGAAGGCGTTACTACGGGCATTTCAGCTGCAGACCGCGCCTATACCATCCGTACAGCGGTGGCAGGTAATGTTAAGCCAACAGATATTGTTCAGCCTGGCCATGTATTTCCGTTAATGGCAAAAGAGGGCGGCGTGTTAACCCGTGCTGGGCATACAGAAGCCGGTTGTGATTTGGCTCGTCTTGCCGGTTATGCGCCAGCAGCCACTATCGTTGAAATTATGAATGATGACGGCACCATGGCACGGCGTGATGACCTGATGAAATTCGCCGCAGAACATGATTTAAAAATTGGCACCATTGCCGATTTGATTCACTTTCGTAATTTGAACGAAAAGACCATTACCAAAGTGGGTTACCATACATTACCAACTCGCCATGGCGAGTTTAGCTTACACACCTATCAAGACAGCATTCACGGTGGTACGCATTTAGCACTCACTATGGGTGACATTAATCCACAAGATTCAATCGTTGTACGTGTTCATAGGGCGGATGTATTACGAGACTTAGTGGGTGCGGTAACGTCTATACCTAAATGGACCATTGATTCTTCTCTTGAGCGTATTGCACAAGAAGGCCAAGGTGTATTGGTATTGTTGGACCAAGCTGATGACGGTAATCTACAGGGCAGCATAGACGCTTTCTTTGAAACGGTTGTCCCTCGTCAGTTTAACACTGACGGTAGTGGCGCATACTTAAACGTAGGTACTGGGTCGCAAATTTTGCGTGACTTAGGCGTAGGTAAAATGCGTTTATTAAGCCAAGAAATGAAATTCAATGCCATTTCTGGTTTTGATTTAGAAATTGAAGAATACATCGACTGCGATCACTGATCGATTGCCGCACGATAATTGTAAGGAAAACTTATGTCTGTAACTCATATTGAAGGTCGTTTTAACGACGCTAATGGTCACTACGCTCTAGTTGTAGGCCGTTTTAACGCATTTGTAGTAGAAAGCCTTGTGGAAGGTGCACTAGACACGCTAAAACGCCATGGTGTTGACGCCGATAAAATTCGCGTTATTCGCGTACCAGGCGCTTTTGAAATTCCACTTGCGGCACAAAAAATTGCCCAGCAAGGTAAAGATGACGCGATCATCACTCTTGGTGCTGTAATTCGTGGTGGTACGCCTCACTTTGAATACGTTTCTGGCGAAGTGTCTTCTGGCATCTCTAAAGTAGGCTTAGAGTATGGTATCCCTGTTGCAAACGGCGTATTAACCGTAAACTCAATAGAGCAAGCCATTGAGCGCTGTGGCACCAAAGCTGGTAACAAAGGCGCAGAAGCAGCTATGTCTGCTCTGGAAATGGTTAGCTTATTACGTCAGTTAGAGGCATAAATGAGTGCAAACAAAGGTCGTCCAGACCGTCGCCGTGCCGCCAGAGAACTGGCGCTACAGGCTTTATATCAAGTGCACATGAGTGGTGCTACTGCGATAGAAGTACAGGCTGAATTTTTAGCCGACCAAGACTTTCAACAAGCAGACAAACGTATGTTTGGCCAATTATTACGCGGTGTTGCTGCGCAACGAGAAAGCCTTGATGCGATGATTGAGCAGCACTTAGATCGTAAGCTAAGTGACTTAGACCCGATAGAACTTAACGTATTACGTATGGGTGCATATGAGCTGAGCGATTCAGTATCTGTGCCTTACCGTGTTGTTATCAATGAGTGCATTGAGCTGGCTAAAGTATTTGGCGCCACCGATGGACACAAATACGTTAACAGCATCTTAGACAAAGTTGCGATAAATCACCGTGCAGTAGAAATTGCAGCAAAACAAACTCCTAGCACTCGCTAGTTTACATTTGTGGCTGCCCCAGTGATTGATATGGGCGAATTTGATCTGATCAAACGCTACTTCGACCGCCCAGAGCTTCGGCCTGGGCCTGTCATGGCCCTTGGCCCTGGTGATGATTGCGCTTTACTCGAAGTCCCTTTTAAACATCAATTATCAGTAAGCAGTGACACCTTTGTGTCGGGCGTACACTTCTTTGCCGATATGGCAGCCTCTAAAATAGCACAACGTTGCCTAGCCGCTAGTGTAAGCGATTTAGCTGCAATGGGAGCCACTCCAGCGTGGTTCAATTTATGCCTTACTATGCCTAGCGCAGATGAATCCTGGGTTGACAGCTTTAGCCAAGGCCTAGCTGTTCAAGCGAAACATTGCGCCATTAGCTTAGCAGGTGGTGATACCACCAAGGGGCCGTTAAGCATTAGTATTCATGCCATGGGCTGGGTGCCTATTGGGCAGGCCATCACCCGTAGCGGCGCTCAAATAGGTGATGTTATTATGGTGTCTGGTAGTTTAGGGGACTCAGCAGCAGGGCTGCAGATTATGCAACACCAACGTGATGCTGAAGACGCCCTTAGTCAGCGATTTTGGAATCCAACACCACGTATAGCCCTTGGGCAGTGGTTAAGGAACAGGGCTACAGCCTGTTTAGATGTCTCAGACGGTTTAGTGCAGGACCTAGGCCATATATTAAAGGCCAGTGGTTGTGGTGCAGACCTACAATTACAAGACTTACCATTGTCAACTGAACTGCAGGCTCATGCAGCACTAAGCCGGGCGCACAACTATGCGCTTAATGGAGGTGAAGACTTTGAACTTTGCTTTACGTTACCTCCTCACCTAGTCAGCCAAGCACAAGCCTACTCACAGCTCCAAAAACTCCCTCTTACAGCAATAGGTTATGTTAGTGCTAAGTTGGGTTGTCGAATTTGGAATGGGGATAAGGGCTTGTTCGCGCCCCCTCAAGGCTATCAACACTTTTAAGGAATTGCTCATGAAAGCGGTTAATGTAAAACCAAATTGGCTTAACCCAGTGCATTTGCTAGCGTTTGGTTTTGGTAGTGGTGCTGCACCAAAAGCCCCTGGTACGTTTGGTACTGTTGCTGCTGTTTTATTGTATCTGCCTTTGTCTCTACTTAGCTTTGATCACTACCTATTGATGATTTTAGTGACTGGAGTAGTGGGTATTTACTTGTGTGGTAAAACTGCCGAAGACTTGGGAGTACATGATCACGGAGGCATCGTTTGGGATGAGTTTGTTGGTTTTTGGGTCACTATGATCGCAGCGCCAGTAGGCTGGGTATGGATTTTGGTTGGGTTTGTGCTGTTTCGTTTTTTCGACATACTTAAGCCGTGGCCCATTAACTGGATAGACAAAAAAGTGGCCGGAGGTTTTGGTATAATGCTAGATGATGTGATTGCTGGAGTGATGGCGGCCTTGGTTCTACAAGGCCTAGCTTGGTGGTTCTAAATAAGTATAATTTTGGTACGAACCATAGTTAAGCGTAAACAATAAACCGCGAGTAGGCTAAATAAAACAAAGCTCCAGCCTGCAATAGATAAGCTTAAGAAACTCCACTGTACTTCTGCACATGAACCGGAACCTTTAATCATATTGACTAACACTTCGGTAAATGGAAACGCGTCAACCATATAGCTAAAGCTAGGGCCGCAAGCAGGCACTAAGTCTGCCGGTAAACTTTGAAGGTATAGTTGGCGGGTCGCCAAGGCTATGCCCATTAAGCTCAATAGAGAAAGTAAAAATCCGTAGCGTTTATGGCCGCCAAAGTAAGGGTTGTGTAAGGCTGCCAGCATAAACACAAAAGCCATACCTAGGTAAATGAAACGTTGGCTCATACACAGCAAACATGGGTCTAAACCCATGGCAAATTCCATATATAAAGCAATTGACAAGATCGCCGCACAAGCGACCAAGCCAAGAATGAACTCCCCTCGAAAACCAGTATCTTTCATGTTTTATCGTCAACTCTTATTGTACTGTGGCTGATACCACGTTTTTATGTCCTACTGTCCAAAAGCCATTGTAGAAGATAGATCTTCATTTGCCACAAATAGGTTAAAATAATATACAAGATAAATTGTCGATATTAAACCCTACATACTTTTTAGTGCTATAAAAAGTGATGAATATGGGGTTTTATTGAAATAAAAGTGCTTTTAAAGTGCCTCAGGCCCTGTTTCGCCGGTACGGATACGAATAGCTTGCTCAAGGTTAACAACAAAGATTTTGCCATCACCAATTTTGCCAGTATTAGCAGAGTTACTAATGGCTTCTATCACCTGATCTACCAGGTCGTCGTCAACCGCGGCTTCAATTTTAACCTTAGGTAAAAAATCAACTACGTATTCAGCACCACGGTACAGTTCTGTATGGCCTTTTTGACGACCAAAACCTTTCACTTCAGTAACCGTGACGCCTTGTATGCCCATATCCGAAAGAGCTTCTCGTACATCATCTAATTTAAACGGTTTAATTATTGCGGTAACCAATTTCATTGGGGAATCCTTTGCACTAAAAATTTATAAATAGCATATCGCCTAGCATAGGGGGTTGCAGGGATTGTGCCAACTTTATTGGCTTAAAAAGCGTCAAATAGCCGCTATTTTGGCACTTTGTCTCAATGTTGGCCCTAAAGATGCGCAGTAGTTGAGGTTTTCGCACTGAAACAGGGCGTGCGTGCAGCATACCAATCACCTGCTAGGCTTAACTGTTATTACCAGTCGCCAAGGAAAGGCCATGTCTTATGCAATTACATACAGCCGCACTTATGTGGGTGTTGACGCTCCTTTAGTGAGTGTGGAAACTCATCTAAGTGGTGGTTTGCCGGCGCTAACTATTGTGGGCATTGCTGGTGGTGGTAAAATCATCTATGTCATTGGGGAGGCGATGCTATTGTGACCCCAAAGAGTCTGGTAACATCAAGTTGATTTTATGAGCTCTACCATTGTCTGTGTTAACCATTACCAGCATGGATTTAAGCTAAGTAATGATTAGTGACACAAACTTTATTAAAAGGTGAGTATTAATGCCCCATCAGGTTGGCCTCTATCTGTTTAAAAATGATTTACGCCTGCATGATAATCCAGCCTTAGCACTGGCAGCTGCCGAGGTTGATCAACTGGTTTGCATTTATTGCCTGGAGCCTAAACAGCCTCCGTCGAGTTTGCTTGCACCGAGTAATTTATCGCCCCATAGACAGCGTTTTTTACAGCAATCACTGTTAGATTTGCACCACAGCCTTGATCAATTGGGCCAGCACCTTATCGTTACTAGTGCGCCAGTACTGGATATTATTCCTCAGCTCATCACTCAGCATAATATTAGCCGGATTTATAGCAGTGACAATGCGGGCTATTATGAGCAGCAAACTTGGCAGCGTCTGGTTAAACGTTATCCCTTTATTGTGTTTAAGCGCACACCAAGCCACACCCTATTTGATGAAACGCAATTGCCATTTCAGATCAGTGAACTGCCTGATAGCTTTACCAAGTTTCGCAAGCTGGTTGAGCCTCTCAACATCAAAGCCCCATTAGCTAGATTAACGCAGTTACCACCCAGCCCAGTATCTAACATGTCATGGCCGCCGCAAACGCATCCGACCGTGCATGCACCCTTGTTCGAAGGGGGCGAGCAACATGGCATGGCGCACTTAGAGCGTTACTTCAAGTCGAAGCTAGCTAGCAGCTACAAAGATACTCGTAATGGCCTTGATGGGATGGATTATTCAACTAAATTTTCACCTTGGCTAGCCAATGGCAGTTTATCAGTGCGCCAGCTTTTGCATGCATTGCGCTATTATGAAAGCAGCGTAGGAGCCAATGATTCAACCTACTGGATTTATTTTGAACTCTTGTGGCGAGAATATTATCAGTTTTATGCCCATCGGTATGGCAAGCGATTATTTGACGTGGGTGGCATTAAAAGCAGCAAGCCGGCCACCAGTTTTTACCCTGAAAGATTCCAAAAATGGTGCCATGGAAATACTCCTTACCCGATCGTGAATGCCTGTATGAAACAGCTAAATAGTAGCGGTTACATGAGTAATCGTGGACGCCAGCTAGTGGCCAGTTGCTTTGTGCATGAGCTGGGCCTCAATTGGCGTTACGGCGCTGCCTACATGGAACAGCAGTTAATAGACTACGATGTCGCCTCCAACTGGGGCAATTGGCAGTACTTAGCAGGCGTGGGGGCTGACCCACGGGGCCATCGGCGCTTTGACTTGATCAAACAAGCTCAAATATATGACCCCAAGGGTAGCTTTATCAAATATTGGGGTGGGGACCAATATGACACTGTACTTGATTCCGTAGACGCAGCCGACTGGCCGATTAGTCGATAATGAGAGGTCAGCGGCTTATAATTAAGACGTTGGAAAATGGGCAGGAGATGCGAAAAAATAGGTAACTGGCACTTCTTAGTGAGGACTGTGGCAGAGTAGGGTAGCTTTGGAGTGTTGGATGGTAGTTCTTGGGTTGGAAACCGAGATTCAGTTTAACTGGGGTTAGTTTATTGAGCGCATGGTTGGGTCAGGCTGTAAACAACTCTGTGTATCTGCCTTAGACAATGGCTCGTCACAAACAATAATAAAGTGGTGCAGCGCCGTGCGTCAGATATGACTTGGCATCGCAGATACAGCGAACGAGCTTGTGTCATAGTTCGCTAGTAGATACCCACCCACAAACCCTCTCAGATTTCACGGTAATATCTGTGTGTTTAGGCTTCCATTAAGCTCTAAAGTGGCGCATTTGTATGGTTTTTTCTCCTCAATGAGGCTCCCGAATCAGTCGTTAGTGCAGCATACCAATCACCTGCTAGACTTAACTAGTTACTACTAGCTGCCAAGGAAAGGCCATGTCTTATGCAATTACATACAGCCGCGCTTATGTGGGTGTTGACGCTCCTTTAGTGAGTGTGGAAACTCATCTAAGTGGCGGTTTACCGGCGCTAACTATTGTGGGCATCAATAACCCCCATGATTTTTACAAAACCTGAACCCAATGAAAACAATTAGTTAAGACGTTAGGTTAGCATTTGTTATATAGAGACCTTTGCATAAAGGCCATGTAATGGCCCAAAAGTAGCGCGAACCTAAAAAAAAAATTCCAGCAGGCTAAATTGGGAAAATTTCCAAAAACTAACCGTTCTGACATCTAATAAGGCCACTATCTTTGTTAGGTCGACTGCGCTGTGCTTGAATCACACTGGCGTCAACCATACTGATTTCTCCAGAGCGTATGTATGGGCCTTGGAGGCTCAACTGCCGATTGACTTTAGACAGCAATGCGCCCATTAGGTCTTGTTTCTCAAGCAACTGGAGGAAGCGCCAAATGGTACTGTAATCGGGAACGCTATCAGCTAAGCTCAACCCAACAAAACGGCGAAACAATAGGTCTCTAGCGAGCTGCTTCTCTAATCCAGGATCGCTCAGGTTGTGCCAGCTTTGTTGCAACAACGCCTTAAACATAAATAGCGGTGGCCATACTGAAGCTCCTAGGCGCTTGGAGCGGATGTCGCACAGGATGTATTTAATGGCTTGCCACCAAACAAAGCAGAGGCAAGGTACAACTTGACCTGTTATGCCGTGGACAGATTTACTTGACCATTACAATGCCAGAGAACGTGAACAATGGAACGTAGCTAGCCTACTAATGAACGTCATTAACAACACATACAAACACGTTCTAAACCACGCCTAGGACCTAAGCGACCACATGCATTATTCCACCTTCTGGAGCGCTAGCCTTTAGTATGGACTGTATAGAGCTGAGTACCGTATCAGTGTCCTCTTCTGACAACTCGCCCGTATTGTAGTCTGCCAGCAATGCAGTCAAGCTTTCCCAGTCATCATCGGATATTTCCAAACCATCCATTTTTTGAGGTGGTGGCGGTGGCGGACGACCTCCTTGGGCAGCAGAGACACCTTGCACTTGACCTGCCCCGCTAGCAGGGCCCACACCAGCTAATTTACCGACTTCCTGTGCGCTAAAGCCAGACTCGGCCATCGCAAAAGCAAGCTCTTTCCCAGGGTTTATATCAGCTTCTGAAAACACCTCAACTATTGCCTTGGCATTAGCTTCAGTTAGGTTAGCGGCATCAAATTCAGCCAAGGTTTCTTCGATCAGCTGAAGCTTATCAGATGACAAAACCTTAGATGTGTTATTAGCTGATACAGACATTTGGCCCATTTGGCCCGCACCGGATATACCACCTATCATGATCTTCACCTACTTCTATGTTTATTTAAGAAGTAAGAATAGCCCATTAACCAATTCACATTGTGAGCCAAATGTGGAGTTTGAGTTCAGAAGGCATTTTGGTCAGTGCTGGTATCTACTTTTCAACTCAAAAAAACATACCCAGCACCATAAACAGATTTTATCACCTCTTGATCTGGTAGCGCCACGTGCAACTTTTTACGAACATTTTTTATGTGGCTATCGATAGTTCGGTCACTAACTAATCGGTAGTCATCATAGATTTTATTGAGCAGGTCGTCTCGCGTAAAAACCACTTGCGGATTATTTATGAACTGTTTTAATAAACGAAATTCAACCACGGTCAGGTCTAAAGGTCTGCCACTCAACAATATCATCATGCATTTTTGGTTTATTTCGAATTTTGGTTCGGAATTTGATAATGAGTTGAATTGACCTTCACTTTGCATTGATGTGCGGCGTAAAATCGCTTTGACTCTTGCTACCATTTCTCTCATACTGTAAGGCTTACATACATAATCATCGGCGCCTAACTCTAGGCCACTCAAACGATTAACTTCTTCGGTAAGTGCTGTTGCCATGATGATCGGCACACTAGAGCCTTGGCGGATAGTCCTGCACAGGGTTTCACCATCAATACCTGGCAGCATCAGGTCTAATATAATTAAGTCTGCATGGTTGTTGTTCAGCCAAGGGACTACGTCACCACCATGATGCAAAGGGATCGCTTGAAAGCCAGAGGCCTGCAAGTATTCAATGAGTAACTGTGCCAGGTTAACTTCGTCTTCTACAACAAGCACTTTGGGCGCAACAATAGACATCATCCAACCTCTTCTTTATCGATAGTATTAAAATTTGGATCGTTACTAAGCGGTGACAAGGTGGAAGCCAATGGCAAAAATACGGTTAGTGTTAAACCTCCCAAGCTATTATTAGCGGCTTGAATGGAGCCTCCATGGGCTTCTACTATATTTTTGCATATGGACAAGCCTAAGCCTGCGCCACCCTCAATACGACTGCGCGATTCATCAACCCTGTAGAGACGAGAAAATATTTTTTCTAATGAAGACGCAGGCACACAGGGGCTGGTGTCGCGTACATCAACGCGAACCCAGTCTGAGTCGAGACTCATACAAACCTCTGTATAGCCCCCTTCATCTGTATAACGGATACTGTTTTCCATCAGGTTGGCAAATAATTGAATCAAGCGACCCGAATCACCGAGGATTACCGCACATTGGTTATTGTTGTACTTTAAGGTCAGCCCACGAGCCAGCATACGTGGGCGATATACATTCATTAAGTCACTAATAAGTGAATGTACTTCAATCTTGGTAGTGGCCATGTCCATATGGCCTTGGTCAGACATTGCCAACTGGTGCAAATCGTCTACCAGCATAGCCAAACCGCCTATATTAATATACAAAGAGGCAAGGCGTTGCTGGTCTGGCTTACGTATACCATCGAGCATCGCTTCCACTTCACCGCTTATCACCGATAAAGGTGTACGGAGTTCATGGGAAATATCGCCAACCCACTGCCGGCGTAATTGTTCATTTTGACGCAGCACTTTGGCTAGTACATTAAAATGATGTGTCATGGAGGCCAGCTCATCATGTCCAACTATGGGTATATCGGTTGGGTAATCGCCTTGTACCAACCGCTTTAGGCCACTAACCAATTTGTCTACTGGCCGTAACAAAATCCGCGTCCACAGACTTGCAACCACAACCGATAATATTAATGCCGCAAGGCCAACGAATATAAAACTGCTGGTCTGCTGTTGCATAAAACTATGGGCTAAATGGCTCGACACTATGCCTACCTGATACCACTGCAACCAACCAATAGTTTTCCCCTCCGTTTGAATCGGTTGCCATCGAGCGTAGTTAACTTGGTTGACTATTGAGGTTTCAAACTGCTGTTTAGGGCCAAACACATGATTTTTTTGCAGGTCTACTAAACGAATTCGATGTCCCAAAGGTCTTCCTTCATCGGTAGGATATTTAGCTCCTGGCCTTTCCAACGACCGCAGTTTCATACCTAATGGTGGCTCATGAAATGATCCCGGCGAAAAAACCAACACCGATCTGTTAGGGTTGTTTTTAGGCCCCGGGATAAGGTGCGGTGGTGCTGGCGGCGCGTCTATAAAGGCGCTCACTAGAGCCTGATGCCAAACATTGGAATTACCCTGCATAAAGCCCCAACTCAAACTCCCTTTCCGGTGTTGTTTCTGGTTATAAAGCAATGCTAATTGCTGAGCGAGGTCATCAATCTTTTGAACTTCTTGCTGTTGTAAGTAGCTGACAAATCCACGCTGAAAAGACCAATTAACCACCCCCATCATTAAGCCGATAATGAAGCCAAAGGTAATTATCAAACTCACCAACAATTTCACAAAAAGACGAGACCGCATGTGCGATCCTCCAAAAAAGGCATGAAAAAAAAGAACCATGTTAGCAGGAAAATATAGAGTCAATGTGAATATTTGAGCTCAGGGTGGGCTGCCGTTATTGTCTATACACAGAGAGTAGAGTGAATGCCAAAAAAGACTATTTCACCCTTGAGTAGACTATCGGTTTAATCTAGAAACCCCATGATTTCATGGCACAAAAATATCCTCAGGCGGCCTGTTTAAAAATTTTTCATTCTTAGACAAGTATCCAGCATAGAGTTTTCACTATTAGAAACCTTTGCATAAAGGCCATGTAATGGCCCACAATTTGCGCGAACCTAAAAAATTCCAGCAGGCTAAATTGGTAAAATTTACAAAAATTAACCGTTCTGGCATCTAATAAGGCCACTATATGACCTTTCCCCACCTAATTCCCGATTTTTAGGCGCAACTGTAGTGTGAGGTTTCACAGGATTTCTTAATGGTTGCCCCTCGCCTAAGATTATAGGCCAAGCACATCACACTGAAGCGGATACGACGACAAGCCAGTCCCAAATAATGGGATTTACCCATGCCATAATGTAACTTCAGAACCCCGAACACTCGCTCGACTGTGCACCGAGTGCCTGCGTTGCGTTGATTTTTCTTCTTTTGTTCGGGCGTCAAAGGCGTGTTGCGATAAGCACGATCCACCACCTTGTGCATACTACCTCAGGCTCCTACTTGTCTCAACGCTGGACACAAATCCAAACCCATTTATTGCCAACCCTGTGTGCTTGAGTTCAATAGCACATCACCCAAGTGGGAGAAGTTAACTCATATCCTTTAATCAATTCTGATTGGCCGAAATTTACTATTGTGGGCATCAATAACTCCCATGATTTTTACAAATCCTGAACCCGATGAAAATAGTTAAGTATATAAGGCCTTTGCACAAAGGCCTTATTGTTGCTCATCAATTATGTAAGCTTTAAAAAATAATCGATAGTCCAAAAAACGGGCAAAAAAACTTACTTAAAACTGATCTTAATTTACCGGGGGATTACATCCCAGATTTCCGCAGAGTGCGGCGTTATGTTTTAAGGGTAAGCGGTCTTAAAGCTCTAAAGTGGCGCATTAGTATGGTTTTTTCTCCTCAATGAGGCTCCCGAATCAGTCGTTAGTGCAGCATACCAATCACCTGCTAGACTTAACTGTTATTACCAGTCGGCCAAGGAAAGGCGATGTCTTATGCAATTACATACAGCCGGGCTTATGTGGGGGTAGAAGCCCCTCTAGTGAGTGTTGAAACTCATCTAAGTGGCGGTTTACCGGCGCTAACTATTGTGGGATTGCCTGAAACAGCAGTAAGGGAAAGCAAAGACCG